>Ga0137309_100022_pt1 | contig 91845 bp, 79 predicted proteins | sample NAcewiD2O_June_FD_97179 | JGI IMG/M metagenome (GOLD analysis project Ga0137309, IMG submission 97179) | Mouse cecal microbial communities from Vienna, Austria - N-Acetylneuraminic amended D2O_June | ecosystem: Host-associated > Mammals > Digestive system > Large intestine > Cecum | place... | reverse complement strand
GTCGTTTCCAACTGTTGTCCCCCTCTGAAAGGCAGGTTCCTCACGCGTTACTCACCCGTCCGCCACTAAGTAACTCCATCCATTGACCGAAATCTCTTTCCGGAGCACTCCGTTCGACTTGCATGTGTTAAGCACGCCGCCAGCGTTCGTCCTGAGCCAGGATCAAACTCTCAATAAAATGGTATCTAAACACCGAAGTGTTCAAATCACTTTATTGAAGCTTATCTCAGCTTCAAACTTTGTTGCCAGACCGCGAGTAATTGACTAAACCTCGCGACCCAGCTGTCTTTGTCCGCACCCTCTCGGGTGCCGAACTCTGGTGCTTTTCGTTCGTTACATTGTTTAATTTACAAGGTACTCGCCCGCGCCGCTTAGCGGCGGAACATTTGCTATCTTATCACATCCGATTCAGTTTGTCAAGTACTTTTTTCGACTTTTTTCAAAATCTTTTTTCGTACTCAGCTTTCCGAACCGTCTGCCTCTCAGACGGCTCGCTTATTTTACCAGACCTTTTAGAGTTTGTCAAGTACTTTTTTCAAGTTTCTTGAAAACTTTTTCCAGCCCCGCCGCCCTCCGCGTCTCCGCCTTAGACAGCTTGTTGATTCTAGCAGATTCAAATCCGTTTGTCAAGTACTTTTCCAGACTTTTTTCAAACTTCTTTCACCCGCTCGCTGCTCATGCTCGTTTCCGAGTTGAGAAGCTTTGTTATTTTACCACTTGCAGTTCTGTTTGTCAAGCCTTTTTTCGACTTTTTTCAAACTTTTTCTGCCCTGCCGCCCTTTTGCACTCCCGTGCCGGACAGCTCAGTTAATATAGCACGCCCTCCTGCATTTGTCAACCCTTTTTTTCATCTTTTTCCAAGATTTTTCAAAATTCCCTATGTACGGCAAAAGAGGGGCGGGAGACTCTCTCCCGCCCCTCTTCTCTCAGCCGCAGGCACTGCGGAACTGGTTCCAGATCTCCGCGTGGAGGTCCTCCGCCTCCTGGGAGATGTTCTGCACGATCTCCCCGGCGGCGGCATCCTCCGGCAGGACCAGCAGGTCCTGCATCTCCCCGGAGATATGCTCCTCCGCGGCCTTGTTGGTACAGTAGTAGCCCAAAAACTCAAAGCACTTGGCGGCGTTCTCCGGCTGGTTGATATAGTCCAGGAACGCGTAAGCGGCCTCCGCGTTGGGGGCCTGGGACGGGATGAACCCCGCCATAATGCCAAAGCCCAGCCCCTCCTTGGGCAGTACGGTCTTCAGGTCCGGCCGCGCCGTCAGCGCCATATAGACCTGGGACGTATAAAGGAAAGCCACCGCAGCCTCCCCGCTGATGAGGGCGTCCTGGGTGTTGCTGTCATTGATAAGGCGCACGTTGGGGGCCAGCTCCAGCATCTTTTCCCCGGCCGCACGGATGACATCCAGGTCGGTGGTGTTATAGGACTCCCCCATCACCTTCAGCGCAATGCCGTTGATGACCCGGTAATTCGCTGTCAGGGCAATATTGTCCTTCAAAGACGCATCCCACAGGTCTGCATACCCGGTGATCTCCAGGTCCGTCAAGGCCGGGTCGTACACCAGCATCGGGATGCCCGCGCCGTAGGGGACGGTATACTCGTTCTGGGGGTCGAAGAACTGGGACATGAACACCGGGTTCAGGTTGCCGTAGTTCTCCATTTTAGAGGTGTCCAGCTTCTGGACCAGCCCCTCGGCGACAGCCAATTCGATAATATAGTCGTCGGCGATCACCAGGTCGTAGTCCGCGCCCTTGGTCTCCTCCAGCTTGGCCAGCATGTCCTCGTCGTAGTCAAAGTTGGAGTAGCGCACGCGGATCCCCGTCTCCTTCTCGAAGCCGTCCAGAATCTCCTGGGGAAACATGCCGTCCCAGGTGTAGAGGTTGAGCTCCCCGCCCAGCTGCGCGCCGCCGGAGGGCGTCTCCCCCTGCTGCTCCCCGCCCCCGGAGGGCTGTGCGGAGGGCTTCTCCCCTTCCCCGCCGCCGCACCCGGCCAGCAGGGAGGCCGCCAGCGCCAGGCTCATCGCCAGGGCGGCCAGTCGTTTCCACGGATATCTTTTCATCGTTGTCCTCACTTATATATAGTATTTAGAACCGCCGGTCTCCCGGCAGGCGTTCCCAGTCAGCGGTCCGCGCCCGGTCTCTCCGCCGGATGCCTCCATCTTCCTATAACAGCGGAGAGCGCCAGCAGCAGGACTGTCACCGCCAAAATCACGGTGGCCAGGGCATTGATCTCCGGCGTGACGCCGGTCTTGAGCTTTGTATAGATTTTCACCGGCAGTGTATTGACCGCCGGCCCGGTGACGAAGATGCTGATGACCACGTCGTCGAAGCTCATGGCAAAGGCCAGCATCACCCCCGAAAGGATCCCCGGCAGGATGGCCGGGAACGTCACGTCCCAGAACACCCGGAAGGGCGGTGCCCCCAGGTCCAGCGCGGCCTCCTCCAGGGATCTGTCCATGCCCACCAGCCGGGTGCTCACCATGGAGTAGACATAGGGGATGGAGAAAGCGGTGTGGGCGATGACCAGCGTCAGCATCCCGAAGGGCAGGTCCATCAGGGAGAAGACGGATAAAAATACCATTCCCAGGATGATCTCCGGGATCATGATGGGGAGCATGGAGGCCGTGGCCATCGCATCCCCCAGCCGGGTCTTCTTCCGGTGCATCCCCACCGCGCCCATAGTGCCGATGACCACGGCGCACAGGCACGTAAGCCCCGCCAAGATGAGGCTGTTGACCAGCGCCTCCCGCAGGTCCCGGTCCCGGAAGAGCTCCCCGTACCATTTCAGCGAGAACCCGCCCCACACGGAGGAGATCTTCGATTCATTGAAGGAGTACACCACCGTCAGCAGGATGGGGATATAGGTGACGGCGGTCACCAGGCCCACGTAGACGAAGGGCCATTTTTTCTGTTTCATCCGCGCCCTCCTACATCAGTCCTTCCAGCTTGTTGGTACCGGTGACAGACCGGTACAGCCGGATCATCAGCGTGGTCAGGATCATCAGCACCGCCGAGAGCGCGGCGGCAAAGGGCTGGTTGCGCCCCTTGGTCAGCTGCTCCTGGATGACGCTGCCCACCAGCACGATCTTGTTCCCGCCCAGCAGGTCCGCCACGAAGAAGAGGCCCATGGAGGGGATGAAGGTCAGCACCACCCCCGAGAGCAGTCCCGGCAGGGTCAGGGGGAAGCTCACCGTCCAGAAGGCCTTCCAGGACGAGGCCCCCAGGTCCCTGGACGCCTCCACCAGGGACCAGTCCAGCTTCTCCGCGCTGGAGTACACGGCGAGGATCATGAACGGCAGCAGCGCGTAGATCATCCCCACCACCACGGCGGGGTAGGTATAGAGGAGCTTCAGCGGCCCGCCGGTGATGTGCAGGCCCATGAGCACCTGGTCCAGGGTCCCGTTGCTGCGGAAGACGATAATCCACCCGTAGAGCCGGATCAGGGCGCTGGTCCAGAAGGGGACCATAATAAGAAGCATCATCCGCTTCTTCCACGCCGCGCTCATCCGGGCCATGAAATATCCGTAGGGGTAGCCGATCAGGATCACCAGCGCCGTCGAGAGGAACGCCAGCTGGAAGGATTCCTTGAAGGTCTTCAAGTACAGCGGTTCCAGGATACGCTTATAGTTGTCCAGGGTGAAGCTGAAGTCCACCCCCCACACCTCCGCCCGCTGGAGGAAGCTCAAAAGGAACATATAGAGGATGGGTCCTATCACAAAGAGGACCGTAAACACATACATCGGGGCCAAGAGAAGCCACCGGGACCGGTCTTTTTTTCCGCCTTGCAGTTTCATCGCCACCCCGCCTCACTGCCCGTCGTCGGCCACGGCCACGGCGTGCTCCGGGCGCCACCCGATGCGGCAGGCGCTGCCCTCGCGGATGTCGGCGTCGATGCCGTAGCGGCTTGCGGTGATCTGCTGGCCGTCCGGGAGGCGGAAGAGGATGCGCAGCTGACCGCCCGCGAAGGACTTCTCCAGCACCGCCGCCTCCCGGGTGCACTCCCGCTCCCCGTTCATGAGCACGTTCTCCGTACGGATGGCGAAGGTGCTCTGCCCCTCCCGGAGGATGTTGGCGCTTCCGACGAAGCTGGCCACATAGCTGGTGCGGGGGTGGTAGTAGACCTCGTTAGGGGTGCCCACCTGCTCCAGCAGCCCCCGGTTCATCACGGCGATGCGGTCGGACATATTGATGGCCTCCTCCTGGTCGTGGGTGATATAGATAAAGGTCATGCCCAGCTGTTTTTGCAGGCGCTTGAGCTCCAGCTGCATCTGCCGCCGGAGCTTCAGGTCCAGGGCCCCCAGGGGCTCATCCAGCAGCAGCACTTTGGGCTCCCCCGCCACGGCCCGGGCGATGGCCACTCTCTGCCGCTGTCCGCCGGAGAGCTGTCCCGGCATCCTGGGGCCGAAGCCCTCCAGCTGTACCAGGGAGAGCAGCTCCTCCACCTTCCTGGCGATGACGTCCTTGGGCGTCTTGCGGATTTTCAGGCCATAGCCGATGTTGCCGGCCACGGTCATATGGGGGAAGAGGGCGTAGTTCTGAAAGACGGTGTTCACCGAGCGCCTGTTAGGCTCCAGCTCGGTGATGTCCTCCCCTTCCAGGAGCACCTGCCCGCTGTCCGGGGACTCCAGCCCGGCGATGATGCGCAAAGTGGTGGTCTTGCCGCACCCGGAGGACCCCAGCAGGGTGATGAACTCCCCCCGCTGAATCTCCAGGTCGATGCCGCTGAGGACCCGGGTCTCCCCGAAGCTCTTTTTGATATTCCTGAGATGCAGGATCGTATCGTTTCCCATGTCTTTGCTCCTGACGGTTCTCTCGCGCCCGGCCGGGGCGCCAGTAGATTTGTTGTTTTTATTTTACCACATTCCATAGACCCATTGCAACGCCCCGGCGGAAATTTTTCCATGTTTCCTGTTTTCGGACCATTTCCTCCCCGGAAGCCCGGAGGCTTCTATGCACTTTAACCATACACCCCCGGCGGACCGGTGCAGCGGCCCGCCTTTTACCGGCGGTTTTTCTCTGCCGCAGCGCCAAGAAGATTGACACTGCCCGGAAATTCGCATACAATACCTACATCACCCCGGGAAAGGAGGCCGTCCCATGTTCCGTCCCATCTGTGTTCTCATCGGCTTTGCGCTGAGCTGTGTGCCCCTGCCAAGCCTCCCGTCCCAGGAGGGCTCTCCGCCCGCCGGACGGATGGCCCTGTACCTGAAATACCGCCCGCTCCTGCTGGAGGCGGCCCTCACCGCCGCGGCCTGCGCCCTGACCCGCCTGCTGTTTCGGAACGGCGGGGAGCTGACGGCCCTCTGGGCGGGGCTGGGGGTGCTGTTGGGCCGTCTAAGCCCTCTGCGGAAGGACCCCCGGCCGGAGGACGGCACGGCGGCAGTCTGGACGTGTGAAATTTTTTTCTCCCCGGTCTGGGGGGTCCTGAGCTGTGCCGCCGGAGCGGGGGCCGCGTTCCTGACGGGGTATGAGCTTTTGGCGGCGCTCCTGCCTGCGGCTCTTTTTGCCCTCCCCGCCGACCTGTTTTCCGGTGCGGAGGCGGGGGTGGTGACTTTGGTTCTTGCGGGGCTTCTCGCGTACCACCGCCGCGCCGATCTGGCGGGTATGATCGAGGGGGAAGACAATGAAGATTCCACAGATGATAGTGTATAGCAAGAAATAACGCAAAAAACCGGCATATCTGCCTCTCCAGGGCAGATATGCCGTCCTTTTAATGACTAGATTTGACCGCGTAGGCCTCCACATAAGACTTCCTGCGGCTCTCCAAAAGGAACTGTTCCGTCTCCTTACAGAAGTCCGGGTCATCGAAGAGGGCCACCACCGCCGGTGCGTAGCGGGTCCCGCTCCACTGCCGGAGCTCCCCCACCAGACCGGTGAAGGTCTTCGCGGCGGCGTAGCTGCGGCCGATGTTGTCGGTCCCGGCGTCCAGGGAGTCCACCACGGTGATGATGTCCACCATCACCCGCACGGAGGGCGGACACTCGGCCTCGTGGCAGGGGTAGCCGCCGGAGCGGTCGTAGGCCCGGTGGTGATAATAGGCCACACTCGCCATATCCCCCATTCCCACCGACATCAGAAGGCCGTAGCCGAAAAGGGGGTGGAGCTTGATGCACGCGAACTCCTCGTCCAGGAGCCTGCGGCTGTAGAGCCCCACATAGCTCAGGAGCATACACTTGCCCAGGTCGTGGTAGAGCCCGCTGCGGTAGGCGAGGTCCAGGAGCTCCTCCAGGTCCTCCCCCGCGGCGTCCTCCAGGCCAAAGAGGCCCTCCAGGTTTTCCGGGGCCACCCGGGCCATGCGGCGGCAGAGGTGCTGTGCAAGCCGGGCCACCACATGGGAGTGGACCACCGTGGGCGCGTGGCAGGCGAGGACGTAATCGAGCAGCCGGCTGTAGAGCCCCCCGTCCGCATCGGAGATGGTGGCGGTGATGGCCCGCATGGTCCGGGAGACCTGGATGGCATACTCGTTGCGGGGCAGGAGGAAGATAAACTCCCTCTGCTTATCCAGCGCCTGCTGGAGGCGGGGCTGCACCTCCCTGCGGGCGTCCTCCGGGAGGTGCCCGCAGTATTCCAGCAGATAGCTGGGCACGTACAGCAGGGCCCAGATGTTGTCATTGGAGAAGTCGTGGAGGTCCGCCGCCTCGCACATGGTAAAAAGGGTCTCCACCAGGTCCTCGATGCCCAGCCGTCCGCTGTGGAAGCGGGCGGCGTCGTAGGCGTACTGGGTGCGCACGCCGATGGCCCGGCCTTTGACCTTGGCGATCTGCTCCTGGTGGTTGTATACGTACTCCGCCGAGTCCATGACCCCGGCGGCGATCTCCGCGTCATATTGACTGCGCAGTCCGGAGAGGAACTGGGTCCGGTCGTAGTGCATGGTATATACAAAGGAGTCCCAGGGGATGGCGGGGTCCATCTCCCGGTAGCGGGGGGACTGGACGATCTCCATGGTCCGGCGGAAGCAGTCCATGTACTCCTTCCAGCATCCGTTTATGTTGACATCCATGTTGCCGCTCAGGTCCCGGATGCCGTATTTCATGTTGCCCAGGCACCGGATGATGAACCCCCGGGTCTGGGGATCGGTGATCTCCTCGTACCGGTCCAGGTAGGACGCGCCCTCCCGGAAGTAGGCCCCCATCTGGTCCACGAAGAGGTTGACCCCCTGTCCGCCGTCTTTGACGTTGAGGTACATGATGGTGATGCCCTGGTAGTAGAGCTCCCGGATGGTGAGGTCCACGTCGCCCTTGTACCGGGCGTACTCATACAGCAGGCGGTGGATATAGTAGGCGATGCCCACGTCGGGACTGCGGTCGTAGTCGAAGAGGGCGGCGGCAAGCTCGCTGAGGTCCCGGGCCTCCTCTTCAGTGAGTGACTCCGGCGTTTTGGAGAACAGGACCTCCCGCAAAATGCTGTCGTTTTCCTGGTGGAGCCGGAAGAGCTCCTCCGCGCAGCGGTGGACGGCGCGCAGGATCTGCCCGTCTGTCATCCCCTCCTCCAGCTGGGGCTTGACCAGTGCGCAGGCGGCGGTGAGGTTATCCACGTACCTCTGACAAAGTTCTTTCATGATGTCCTCCATGGTCCGGCTTGTTATCACATGTATATATTTCTTTTCCATCATACCATAGTATTGCCGCCTCTGCAAGGGGATTGTGCGCGAGATACGGATAAATTGGGAGAGAAAGTTTTTTCTCCCCCATGGAAATCTCCTCCGGTTTGTGGTATGCTGTGTACAAGCAGATCCCGCTATTCCGGCCAACACCCGATCAACAAAGGAGGCACATCATGCGCATCAAAAACGGGAACGTATTCACAGCGGGGAGCTTCCAGAAAATGGACCTGGAGTTCTCCCGGACCATCACCGCCCTTGGAACCCTCTCCGGCCCCGGGGACCTGGACGCCGCCGGGTGCTATGTGATCCCCGGCCTTGTGGACATCCACACCCACGGCGCGGTGGGAGAGGACTTCTCCGACGGGAAGCCCCAGGGGCTCCGCCCCCTTGCGGACTACTACGCCGCCCACGGCGTGACCAGCTTCCTCGCCACCACCATGACCCTCAGGGAGCACCAGCTCACCCCGGCCATGGAGGCCATCCGGGACTTCCGTGCCGAGGGGACCGCCCGGTGCGCGGGCATCCACCTGGAGGGCCCCTTCCTCAGCTACGCCAAGCGGGGGGCCCAGGCGGCGGAGAACCTCCACAAGCCGGACGCCGCCCTTCTGCACCGGCTGGACGGCGCCTCCGGGGGCCTGGTGCGGCTGGTCACCGTGGCCCCGGAGGAGGAGGGGGCCATGGACTTCATCCGGGAGGCGTCAAAGCTCTGCACCGTCTCCCTGGGCCACACCACCGCGGACTACGACACCGCCATGGCGGCCTTCGCCGCCGGGGCCACCCACGCCACCCATCTCTTCAACGCCATGCCCTCCTTCCTCCACCGGGCCCCGGGGGTCATCGGCGCGGCCTTCGACGCCGGGGCCAGCGTGGAGCTCATCTGCGACGGCCTCCACGTCCACCCCTCGGTCATCCGGGCGGTGTCCCGGCTCTTTGGGGACAAGCTCAACCTCATCAGCGACTCCCTCCGCTGCGCCGGGATGCCCGACGGCGGCTATGAGCTGGGCGGACAGCCCATCGTGGTCAAGGACCACAAGGCCACCCTCTTGGACGGTACTATCGCCGGGAGCTCCATCTCCCTGATGGACGCGGTGCGCAATGTGGTGAAGTTCGGCCTGCCTCTGGAGGCCGCTGTCTACGCCGCCTCCACCGCCCCCGCCCAGGCGGCGAAGCTCCAGGGCATCGGCTCCATCGAGGCGGGGAATTTGGCCGATTTGGTGGTCCTGGACCAGGAGCTGAACATCAAGGCGGTGTTCATTGACGGGCAGAAGATCGCATAAACGCCGCTCCGCCCCGAGGTCCGGGGCGCCGCTCCGGGACTTTCTGCGCAAAAAGAGAGGAGCTGGCCTTCCGGTCAGCTCTTCTCCATAATCTTGTTCTCTTTTCTCCACTCCCTGGGGGGCAGGCCGTAGCGCTTTTTGAATGCCTGGGAGAAGTGGAGCTGGTTGGGGTAGCCGCAGTGGAGGGAGATATCTCCAATGGAGGCGTTGGTGGTCTTCATCATCTCCGCCGCCTTGGTCAGGCGCAGGCGGATGATGAACTCCTGGGGCGTACAGCCCATCGTCTCCTTGAAGAGCTTGCTGAAGTAGCTTCGGTTGAGCTTGCAGACATCCGCCACCTCCTCCACGGTGATGGGGTTCTGGAAGTTCTGCTGGATGAAGCTGACCGCCTCCTGGATGTAGAAGTCCTGGTGCTGTCCGGCCCGGCGCTCCCGCCGGGTAGCGGAGGCGCGGATGAGCTCGTCCAGGAACAGGCATAGATGCCCCACCAGATGGAGCGGCGAGGCGTCGGCGTGGTCGGCGATATAGAGCATCTGCTCACTGACGGCCGCGCCCATGGCGGCGCTCTGGGGACGGAAGATGGGCTGGGACAGCCCCAGGCCCGCGCAGTCCAGGAACCCCGCCGCCCGCAGGCCGTCGAACTCCAGCCATGTGTACTTCCAGGGCTGTTTCTCGTCGGCGCAGTAGGTGTTCACCTGCCCGGGAGAGATGAGGAAGCCCTGGTTGGGGCCCAGGTTATAGCGGTGGGTGACGCCGTCGGCGTCATTGGAGTCCAGCATCCCCCGGCCCGAGATCACATAGTGGAAGAGGTAGTGGTTGCGCACAAAGGGACCGAAGGAGTGGAGGGGCGCACACTGCTCCCAGCCGTACTGATAGAGCCTGAGATCGAGGAAATTGTCGTTGGGGAAGATCGAGAATGATAATGTATCCATCGTTTACCGCCTCCCGGTTCCGTCTGCCGTGACTGGCATCCGGCGATGCTGTCCGGCACTTTGTATAGTTCACGGGGAGTTTTACTGTACAAGTATAACATACGAAAGCCAGGAAAGCAACGGGGTATAGAAAATTTTCTACAAATTTTTGCCGAAAGTCTTTTGTAAATTCAACAAACCCGCCTCCTTGACGTCCAGCCCCGGGAGGCGTATGCTCTATTCCATCACGACTGACAGCCTCCGGGCTGAGGAAGCGAGGACGCCATGACGAAAAGCGAGTTTCAGAAACTGACCGAACAGCCCCTGCTCCTGGACGGAGCCACCGGGTCGAACCTCCTCGCCGCCGGGATGCCCAGGGGGGTATCCCCGGAGCGGTGGGTCCTGGCCCGCCCGGAGGCCCTCCTCCGCCTCCAGCGGGCCTATGTGGACGCGGGCAGTCAGGTGCTCTACGCCCCCACCTTCGGGGCCAACCGGGCCATGATGGCCTCCCGGGGCGACGGGGGGGACCTGACTGCCCTCAACCGGGCCCTGGCGGCCCTCTCCCGGGAGGCCGCCGGGGGCCGGGCCCTGGTGGCCGGGGACGTGACCACCAGCGGCAAGGTCCCCGACGCCGCCCCGGACTACACCTACGCCGACGCCCTGGCCCTCTACCGGGAGCAGATCGCCGCCCTGGATGCGGCGGGGGGGGACCTCATCGTGGTGGAGACCATGTTCTCCGCCGCGGAGGCCATGGCGGCGGTGGAGGCGGCGGGGGAGGTGTGCGCCCTCCCGGTCCTCTGCACCCTCACCGTGGAGGCGGACGGGAGCCTCTTCTCCGGCGGTACCGCCGCCGAGGCCGCCGCCGCTCTTGAGGCCCTGGGGGCCGATGCCGTAGGCATCAACTGCTCGGTGGGCCCGGACCAGCTGGAGGCGGTCATCTCCTCCATTCGGGGGGCGGTAGGGGTTCCCGTGGCGGCGAAGCCCAACGCGGGGATGCCCTCCATCCTCCCCGACGGCCAAGTGGCCTACAGCATGGGGCCGGAGGACTTCGCCCGGCACATGGGGGCCCTCCGGCGGGCCGGGGCGTCGGTGCTGGGGGGGTGCTGCGGCACCACGCCGGAGCACATCCGGGCCCTTCGGGCGCTGTTGGACCGGTAAAAGTCCCCCCGCTGCGGGGCAGGGGGACCGGGCTGTCAGCGCTCCAGGTCCTTGGGGCCGAAGCCGTAGGGGAGGAGCTCCGGCAGGGTCAGCTCCAGGGTCTTGCCCTCCCGGTTGACCAGGATAACCTCGATCTCCGGTGCGAACTCCTCCAGCACCTGACGGCACACGCCGCAGGGGGCGCAGAACTTCTCCGTATCCGCCGCGATGGCGATGCGCCGGAAGGCGCGGCGTCCCTCGCTGACGGCCTTGAAGACGGCGGTGCGCTCGGCGCAGACGGTGGGGGTGTAGGCGGCGTTCTCAATGTTGCAGCCGGTGAAGACCGTGCCGTCGGCGCACTCCAGGGCCGCGCCCACAGGGAAGCGGGAGTAGGGCACGTAGGCCATTTTCAGCATCTCCACAGCCTTTTGGCACAGGGCCGTTTTCTCATCCATAGGGGGTGCCTCCTTTATAAAAGCTGCCCCCATTGTAGCACATTCACAGAAAGTTTACAAGCCGTCCGGCGCTGTTCTCTTGACATCGGATGAAAAATGAAGTATCCTTATCTAGGATTCAATCTCATTTAGGAGCAAGACCGATGGCTGACAGAAATACCGTGCAAAAGGACATCATCTACCGGACGCTGTGCGCCATGACCAGCCACCCCACGGCGGCGGTGGTCTATGACCGGGTCCATGGGGAGCACCCCTCTGTCAGCCGCTCCACCGTCTACCGGGTCCTCGCCCGCATGGCGGAGGAGGGGAAGATTCTGCGATTGGACCTGGCCGGGAGCGACATCCGCTACGACGGCTGTACCGCCCCCCATGCCCACGCCCGATGCCGCCTGTGCGGCGCGGTGGCGGACCTCCCCCCGGTAGAGGCCGGGATGCCGGAGGACACCGGCGGCTTCCTCCTGGAGCGCTGCGCGGTGGTTTACCAGGGCCTCTGTCCCGCCTGCCGTGCGGAAAAAAGCAGTTAGCTACGCCGTTTCGGCGTCTAAGATTATTCGTAATACGAAAAGGAGATTTTTACTATGAAGAAGTGGATCTGCCCTGTCTGCGGCTATGTGCACGAGGGTGACACCCCTCCCGAGAAGTGCCCCCAGTGCGGCGTTCCCGGCTCCAAGTTCACCGAGCAGAAGGCCGAGATGAGCTGGGCCGCTGAGCATGTGGTCGGCGTGGCCGCCGGTGTGGACGCCGAGATCCTGGAGGGCCTGCGCGCCAACTTCCAGGGCGAGTGCACCGAGGTCGGCATGTATCTCGCCATGGCCCGTGTCGCCCACCGCGAGGGCTATCCCGAGATCGGCCTGTACTGGGAGAAGGCCGCCTATGAGGAGGCCGAGCACGCCGCCAAGTTTGCCGAGCTGCTGGGCGAGGTGGTGACCGACTCCACCAAGAAAAACCTGGAGATGCGGGTCGAGGCCGAGAACGGTGCCACCGCCGGCAAGATGGCCATCGCCAAGAAGGCCAAGGAGCTGGGCCTGGACGCCATCCACGACACCGTCCATGAGATGGCCCGCGACGAGGCCCGCCACGGCAAGGCGTTTAAGGGCCTGCTGGAGCGCTATTTCAAGTAAGAGCGAACGGAGGACCGCGCTATGAAGATCCGGATCGACAAGGACATCGTGGAGATCATCCCCGAGCACGCCGCCGAGGCCGCGGAGCTGGAAGCCCTCTGGATCAAGATGGGCAACTGCACCGGCGGCACCAAGCGGCTGGAGCCCATGGGGACCTATATGAAGGCGGAGGACAAGTCGGCTAAGTTCCACATCGAGGGCCTTACCGCCGAGGAGGTCAAGGCCCAGCCCACCGTCCTCGCGCCCTATGACACCGATGTCTACTGCTATATCTGCAACCGCACCGAGCACATCAAGGCCGGTCAGCCCATCCCCGTCTGCTGCGGCAGGCTGATGGAGATCCTGGACTGAGCGTAAGCTTCTAAAGAGGGGGACCTGTCCCCCTCTTTTGCCGCTCTTTTGGGGAAAAATTGAGAAAAATCAAAATTTCCCCTTGCAATCCCCAGCGTTCTATGGTATATATAAACCCAGTACTGATAGAGGTCGCGGACGCGATGAAGCTGCGTGAGCCGGCAGGCCATGACCGCAGCGGGGGCAAGTCCGCCGAATCCCGACCCCGGGCGCGGGTGCGGGATGGGGACGGGGAGAACATCTCCGCCACTGTCTGTGGGGGATAGTCCCCATGGTTGCGCTATCTGCTCGCGTGGAACAAGAGATGCTTGTTGCAAAGCCGGTAGGAGCGCCTGCCGGCTTTTTTTCGCCTCTTTCTCTGCCGGCGCTTCCAAAAAACACAGGAGGAACTGACAATGGACATCCGCAATCTGAAGGGCTCCATCGTGGCCCTCATCACCCCCTTCCACGCCGACGGCTCGGTGAACTTTGAGAAGCTGCGGGAGCTGGTGGAGTGGCATGTGGCCAGCGGCACGGACGCCATCCTGACCCTGGGCACCACCGGCGAGAGCTCCACCATGACCCACGAGGAGGATGACGCGGTCCTCCGGGCGGTCATCGAGGCGGCGGCGGGCCGGGTCCCGGTCATCGCGGGCACCGGCTCCAACTCCACGGCCACCATGCTGGAGAAGAGCCGCAAGGCTCAGGATCTGGGGGCCGGCGGGCTCCTGCTCATCACGCCCTACTACAACAAGGGCAATGCCGAGGGCATCTACCGCCACTTCGCCGCCGTGGCCGACGCGGTGGACCTGCCCTGCATCCTCTACAACGTGCCGGGCCGCACAGGGTGCGCCATCTCCGTGGAGAACGTGGAGCGCCTTGCGAAGCACCCCAACATCTGCGGCATCAAGGAGGCCAGCGGCAGCATGTCCTACGCCATGGAGATCGCCCACTGCGTGGGGCCCGATTTCGCCCTCTGGTCCGGGAACGACGACATCACCCTCCCCCTGCTCTCCATCGGCGGGAGCGGCGTCATCTCCGTCTGGGCCAATGTCATGCCCAGGGAGTGCCACGATCTGGTAATGGACTACCTGGAGGGCCGCCGGGAGCAGGCCGCCGCTGCGGCGGTGAAGTACCTGCCCCTCATGAACGGCCTCTTCATGGAGGTCAACCCCATCCCCGTCAAGACCGCCCTGAATCTGATGGGCCGGGATGTTGGGCCCTTCCGCCTGCCCCTGTGCGAGATGGCCCCGGCCAATGAGGCGAGGCTCCGGGCCCTCCTGGAGGAAGCGGGGCTGTTGGGATGAACATTCTCATAATTGGCTACGGCCGCATGGGCCGTCTCATCGAGCGCACCGCCCTGGACCAGGGCGACGCCATCTCCGGGACGGTGGATATCGGCAACCTGGGGGACCTCGCGGCCCTGGGCCGCACGGCGGATGTGGCCATCGACTTCTCCGCCCCCGCCGCCCTGCCCGCTGTGGCGGAGTTCGTCCGGGCCAGCGGCACCCCCCTCCTCTCCGGCGTCACGGGACTCAGCCCGGAACAGCTTGCGGTCTTTGGCGAGCTGGGGCGCTACGCCCCGGTGGTCCACTCCGCCAACTACTCCCTGGGCATCGCCGTGTTCCGCCGGGCGCTGGAGGAGGTCTCCGGCGTGCTGGGAGACTTTGACATCGAGATCGTGGAGACCCACCACAACCAGAAGGCCGACGCTCCCAGCGGCACCGCGAAGCTCCTTCTGGAGGCCGTGGACCCCCGCCGCGAACGCACCCCGGTCTATGGCCGTCAGGGCATCACCGGCCCCCGGGACAAGCGGGAGATCGGCGTCCACGCCCTCCGGGGCGGCACCGAGGCCGGGACCCACACCGTCAGCTTCTTCGGGCCTGACGAGGTCTTTGAGATCACCCATCGGGCCTCCTCCCGGCAGATCTTCGTCAACGGGGCCCTCCACGCCGCCCGGGAGCTGGTCACTCTGCCCAAGGGCCGCTATGAGCTGAGAGATATCTTATTCGGAGGTACAGACAAATGATGACGGCACAGGAGATCATCGCCTACATCGGCGCGGCGGAGAAGAAGACGCCGGTAAAGGTCTATGTCAACGAGCGGGAACCCATTGATTACGGTTCGGCCCAGGTCTTTGGCGAGGGCCGCAGTAAGACGGTCTTCGGCGATTGGCGGGACCTGGGGCCCATTCTGGAGGCAAACGCGGACAAAATCGCGGACCTTGTCGTGGAGAACGACCGCCGCAACAGCGCCATCCCCCTCCTGGACATGAAAAACATCAATGCCCGCATCGAGCCCGGCGCGATCATCCGCGAGCAGGTCACCATCGGCGACAGCGCGGTGATTATGATGGGCGCGGTCATCAACATCGGCGCTGTCATCGGTCCGGGGACTATGATCGACATGGGCGCCATTCTCGGCGGACGGGCCACAGTGGGTAAGAACTGCCACATCGGCGCGGGCGCGGTCCTCGCCGGGGTCATCGAGCCCGCAAGCGCCACTCCCGTCATCGTGGAGGACGGCGTCCTGGTGGGTGCCAACGCAGTGGTCATTGAGGGCGTCCATGTGGGCAAAAACGCCGTCGTTGCCGCCGGGGCGGTGGTCATTGAGGACGTGCCGGAAAACGCCGTTGTGGCGGGCTGTCCCGCCCGGGTCATCAAACAGCGCGACGCGGGCACCAACCAGAAGACCGCTCTGGAGTCGGCCCTGCGCAAGCTTTGATCGTTCTTCTTTGGGCGGACACCTCTCCTTGAACCCCTCCGTCCCCGGAGGCAGGAAGAAAAAACTTCGGATTTGGTGAAAATATCGTTTGCATTTTAACAATCAATCTGGTAGGATAGAGGGCGGAATCATTTCAAAACTGGAGGCTTTCCAAACATGAAAAAATTAGCAGTCAGCAAAGAGAACCCCTGCAAGGCGTGCCTGTCCTGTGTGCGGGCCTGCTCCGAGGCCTTCTACAAGACCTTTGACCCGGACCTCAGCTGTATCCGCATCACCGCCAAACCCGACGGTGAGCCCAAGGTCAACTCCTGCATCATGTGCGGCAAGTGCGCCCGGACCTGCCCCGAGGGGGCCATCACCCAGAACGCCAAGGGCGTGTACATGATCGACAAGAAGAAGTGCGTCGGCTGCGGCAAGTGCGTAGAGGCCTGCCCCATGCATGTGATGGTCATGGCCCCCGGCGCGGCGGCGCCCAGCAAGTGCATCGCCTGCGGCATCTGCGCCAAGGCCTGCCCCATGGGCATCCTCGCCGTGGAGGAGAAGTAAGTACATACCCGGACGCAGAGCGGACCGGAGAGGAGGGACTCCCCCCTCTCCGGTCCGCGCTTTTTCCAATATTTACAGCTTGCCCCCGGGCCCTCCCTCCTGTATACTGTATCGGGACGGGGTGAATGCCCCGAAAACAGACCGAAAAGGAGTGGATTTAGTATGAAATGAAGGATATTCCTCTTCAGCCTGCTTGCGGGAGCGGCGCTCTCCGCCCCCTGCGCCCGGGCGGAGGACCTGGCGGTGACTGTAGACGGGGAGACCCTCTCCGGCGCGGCCTTTGCCCGGGAGGGCGTCACCTACGCCCCCCTGGTCCCCCTGCTGGACGCCCTGGGAGGCTGGGAGACCACCTGGGACCCCTCCAGCCGCACTGCCTCCGCTGAGACCGCGCTCTTCGACCTGGACGTGCCCGTGGGCCGGTCCCACGTCCTGGCGGACGGCTTCCCCTTCAGCCTCAGCGCCGGTACGCTGGTGTGGGGAGGGCGTACATACGTGCCCCTGCGGAGCGTGGCCAACCTGCTGGGAGCCCAGGTGGACTTCGCCGGATGGGACAGCCCCGTGGAGGTGCGCACCGCCCCCGCGCAGGACTACACCCAGGAGGACCTCTATTGGCTCAGCCGCATCATCAGCGCCGAGAGCCGGGGGGAGCCCCTGGCCGGACAGATCGCCGTGGGCAACGTCATCCTCAACCGCACCGCCTCCGACATCTTTCCGGACACCATCAAAGAGGTGATCTTTGACCGGAAGGACGCCGTCCAGTTCGAGCCCGTCTCCAACGGCACCATCTACGACGAGCCCACCGCCCAGAGCGTCCTCGCCGCCCAGCTGGTCCTGGGCGGCACCAGCGTGGCCGGGGACTGTCTGTATTTCTTCAACCCGGAGTTCTCCAGGGGGACCTGGATCCGGGAGAACCGGACCTGGTTCTCCCAGATCGGGTGCCATCTCTTCTATCTATAAAACAAAGAGGACCGGGAGCGCGTGCTCCCGGCCTCTTTTTGCTCTATGGAAAGGTTTTACCAGATCTGCACCCGGGCCTCCTCAGGCAGGTACATGCCGTCTCCGGGCTGGATGCCGAAGGCGTCATAGAACTCGTCCAGGCTCTGGAGTGCCCGGCAGCCGCGGAGCTTGTCGGGGGCGTGGACGTCGGCGAGGGCCAGGTACGCCCGGGTCTCCCGGCTGGCGGTGCCCCGCCAGGTGCGGGCGGCGGTGCGGTAGAGGGTGGCGTAGTCCGGCTCCTCCTCCTCGCTCTCGATCTGGGTGATGCAGGCCAGGGCCCCCAGGTCCGCCACGTTCTCGCTGATGGTCAGCGCGCCGTTGCAGGCGATGCCGGGGGCGGCCTCCACGCCGTCGTAGAAGGCCACGACCTTCTCGCAGAGGGCCTGGAAGGCGGCGTAGTCCTCCTCGGTCCACCAGTCGCTCTGGTTGCCCTGGGCGTCGAAGGTGGCGCCGTTGTTGTCAAAGGCGTGGGTGATCTCGTGGGCGATGACGTAGCCGATGCCGCCCAGGTTCTCCGTGCGGTCGGCATCCACGTCGTAGAGGGGGGCCTGGAGGATGCCCGCAGGGAAGTTGATGGAGTTGTTCTGGGGGGAGTAGTAGGCGTTGACGGTGTAGGCGCTCATGAGCCACTCATCCCGGTCCACCGGCTCGTCCTGCTCTGCGGCCATCTCCGCCAGGGTGGCCTTGCTCATGGCGAGGATGTTGTCGAAGTAACTGCCGCCTTCCTCAGCGGAGAGGATGTCCACATCGTCGAAGAGGTCGTCCCACTCGTCGGGGTAGCCCACGTTGACGGTGATGGCCTCCAGCTTCTCCACGGCCTTGGCCTTGGTGGTCTCGCTCATCCAATCCAGGGCCTGGATGCGCTGGGCGTAGACGTCCAGCATCTCGTCGATCATGGCCTCCACGTCGGCCTTGGCCTCAGCGGAGAAGTACTTCTCCACGTAGGCCTGCCCCAGGTAATCGGCCAGGTACTGCTGGACCTCCTGGGCGGCGTTCTCCTCGTCGGTGAGGGAACCCTCCACGCCCATGAGAGCGGCGTTGTATGCCTCAGCGGCGTCGGTGAACTCCCGGTTGAGGAGGCCGCCAAAGTTGGAGAGTACACTCAGGCGCAGGTAGAGCTTCATCTCCTCCAGGTGCTCTTCGGTGAAGTACTCCGCGCTCTTCTTCATGAGCCCCACGTCGCTGACCACATAGCGGTCCTCGCCGTGGAGGCCCTGGGCGGAGAGGACCGCCTCCAGGTCCACGCCGGGGAAGAGGTCCTTGACCTCCTGGGCATCCTGGAAGTTGAAGATCTTGGTGAAGTCCGCCATATCCTCCTGGGACATACGGGCCTCCGCAAGGGCCTTGTCCATGGCCACGTACGTCTCGGTCATGGCCGCGGCCTCCTCCTCAGAGGCCCCGCCCAGCTGGAAAAGGGTGGACACATAGGCGGCGAAGACCTGCTCCACACCGGGCATGGCGTAGAAGTCCCTGGTAAGGCTGGAGGCGAGGGCTCCCATGCCCAGTACCTTTGCGCTGCTGTCCTCCACGCTCTGGGTAGTATTGAAGTAGACAAGGCCCACGCCCGCCTGGGAGAGCAGGTCGTTGCTGACAGCCATGAGGGCGTCCAGGTCCTCCGCAGCGTCGATAGCGTCCAGCCAGGGCTGGATGGGCGCGATGCCCGCCTCGTTGCGGGCGTCCCAGTCCAGGATGTTCTCGTAGAGGTTCTTGATCTTCTCCTCATGGGAGCCCTTCTCGGGGTCGCTTGCGGCGATCTCTTTGATGAGGGCGGCCACCTGCCGGTCGGTAGAGTTCATGACCTCGTAGAGGGTGCCGGTGACAGAGCTCCCGGCGGGGATGGAGGCCGTGGCAAGCCACTCCCGGTTCACATTGGCGTAGAAGTCGTCCTTCAGGTCACTGCCCTGGAGGGCGTAGATGCGGCGGATGAGGGTGTCCAGCTCCCCGGCGGAGACGGTCTTGCCGGGGGCGAGGGTGCCGTCGGCCTCCCCCACCACCACGCCGGAGGCCAAAAGCGCCTCCAGCTCCCCGGCGGCCCAAGCGGGCACGTCGTCAAACGCCGCGCCGGAGCTCCAGCGTGCGCTGTCCCCCTCGGGGGTCCGCAGCTCGCCGAAGGCGCGATTCAGCATCAGCAGGGCCTCCACGCGGGTGAGGGCGTCGGACTCCCGCGGGCCGCCCTCGTCGCCCAGGAGCACGGTGCTGGCGTCCAGGTCCTCCCGGTAGCCTTCAGCGGCGGCGAGGAGCGTTTCCAGGGCCTCGCCCCGCGTCAGGGCCTCGTCCGCCGCCAGGGCGGAAGGGACCGCGCCCAGCACCAGGGTCAGGGCGAGGACCACAGCCCCCAGGCGCCTCCAGATGGTTCGTCTCATAAGCTTCTCCTTTCCTCCCCGCCCGAGGTCCTGAGGCGCACAGAGCGCGCGTGGCCAGGACGGAGCGCCGCATCAGGGCCGCGGCAGGCCAATTGCGCGGCAAAGCCCGCCGCGCTGGGGCTTTCAACATTTTACCACGTTCATCAGGACACCGTCAACAGGCAGAACGTTAAAGATTTTTTTAAGATTCATTATGCCCCGAAAGCTGCGCCTCCACCCGCCGGGAGAATACCTTTTAACCTACAGGAGACATTGGGGGAAAAGTTGGACAGCGTACCGTTTTGGGGAGATCTTCTCCCCGCACCATGGGCATGGGGCGTCCAGGAGATGCGTTTTCCAAATGTTATAGGCCCGTGCCGGATTGCATTCAGATTTTCAGCGGAATTGCCGGTTCCGGCCCTGCTTTCATCCTCCCGGAGCTGCATATCCAACACCCAGTGCAGCTGGTTTTCAATTCCCCAGCGGCTGCGCTTTGGCTCCAGGACCTGACTTGCCGTCATGCCTTTGCGGCTGTAAATGAAATCATGTGCTTGATTTGAAACGTCTCCTGCCTGTTCAATCAAATCCCCTGAGGCGCGGCCCGCTGCCGGCCAACGCACCCGCAGGGGCGCACAATATGCGCCCTGGGTTGGGCGAAAGCGCGGCGGGAGACGGCAGGACGGCCCAAAAAGCCCGCCGGGAGGCTCTCCCGGCGGGCTTCTGGCGCGCTATCGAACGATGTCTCTGCTCTTACTGCGCGGCGTTCTTGAACTGCTCGTACTGCTCGGTGGTGTAGCCCTCGGTGGAGGTCTCCCAGTTCTTATAGACGCCGTTGAAGCGGCCGAACATGGCGTACATCTTGGAGTAGTCGTTGACCTTGGTCAGCTGCCAGGAGATGCTGTGGTGGCAGGGGATGACCAGGGCGTGGTCCAGCAGGTACGCCTCGGCCTGGGCGTAGGCCTCATAGCGGTTGTCCAGGCTGTCGAAGACATTGGAGGCGTCCTGGGCCATCTTGGTGAAGGTGGTATACTGCTCCAGGAGCACGGGGTCCGTGATGTCGTTGGCGTTGTTGTAGTTCTCCACGTAGTAGGCGCCCTCCACGCCGTAGAGCATCTGGAGCATGAAGGTCTCGGGATCGGCGTAGTCGCCGCCCCAGCCGTTACCGAAGTTCCAGGAGTGGAGCCGGGGCACGTAGACCTCCTGCCGGGCGCTGGAGGTGTATGTCTCGATGTTGAGCTGGACATAGTCGGTGCCCAGGGCCTCGACGATCTCCTTGATGACGGTGGCGCCGTCCAGGGCGCTCTGGTTGGAGCCGGAGATGTAGTGGTCGATCTGGATGGGGAACTCCACCTTCCCGGCCAGCTCCTGCATGGCCTGCTCCTTGTACTGCTGGGCAAGCTCCGCATTATAGCGCTCGCCGTAGTCCAGGTCCAGCAGCTCCATGACCCGGGTGGTGTACTCCCTGCCGTCGGAGAAGTAGCAGAGGCCCCGCTTGGTGAAGGTCAGGTTCTCACAGCCGGTAGGGTTGATGAAGTTGGTCCGCTTCCAGTAGTTGGTCAGGTCCAGGCCGTAGTAGAGGCTCTTGCGGAAGGCCTCGTTGGCCACGGCGTTGTTCCAATTGGTGTCGGGGGTGCCGTCGGGGTTGTTCTTGACGAAGTTGAAGTGGATCTGGTAGGAGTGCTTGGGGGTGCGGTTCTCCACCAGATAGTCGTGCCACTCGTGGTCGGGGTTGTCGTAGATGGTGCGCAGGTTGGATTCGCTGAGGGTGCAGGTATCCAGCTCCCCGTTCATGAACATGGTCTGGGCGTTGAGGGTGTCGTCCACCATGAGGACGGTGACGGTGTCAAAAAGGGTGCAGTCCTTGTCCCAGTAGGCGTCGTTCTTGGTGAGGACCTTGGAGTTGTTCTGGACGAACTCGGTGATGCGGTAGGGGCCGTTGTACCACATGGTGGTGTTGTCCTGGGCCCGCAGGCCCTCCACGCCCAGCTCGTCCACCTGGGCCTGGCTGAGGGGCAGCATGGCGGTGGAAGCGCCCATGGAGTCAAAGTAGGGGACGTTCTTGGAGCAGTGGTAGACGATGGTATAGTCGTCGGGGGTCTCGATGCCCACGGTGTTCTTGAAGAGGTCGTCGGTGGCCTTCAGGGCCAGGGCGGCGTCCTTATCCATGTCCTTGACGGTCTGGAAGTACTCCTCCGCGCCGGAGACCATCTGCCGCAGGAGGGTGCTGTTGACGGCGTCGTTCTTGTGGAAGTTGAGCATCCACTCCATGGCCGTGCACCAGTCCTGGGAGACGCACTTGGCCTTCTCGTTGCCGTCCACGTCCACCCAGGTCACGTCGTCCCGGAGGCGGAAGGTCCAGGTCAGGCCGTTGTCGTCGGTGCCCCACTCCTTAGCGATGCCGGGGACCAGCTTGCCCTGGGTGTCCACCTCCACGAGGAAGGACAGGCAGTTGCTCAGCACGTCCAGGGTAGAGGTGGTGTCGTTGTAGAAGATGAGGAAGGTCTCCATCTCATTGGCCTGGGTCTGGTAGGTCACCAGGTCCTTGATGGGCTCGCCCTTGGAGCCCTCGGGCTGGCCGGGGGTGGTCTCACCGCCGCCGTCCCCGACGGGCGGAGTACTCTCGCCGCCGTTGCCGGTGTCCTTGCCGCCGCCTCCGCAGGCGGTAAGGACCATCAGCGCGGCCAGGAGCAGGGCCATCAGTCTCGCGGTCTTCTGTTTCATCTCGTGCCTCCTGATTCCAAAAATTCGCAAAGCGCCTTCCCCCGTCCCGCCGGCAGGACGCCCTGTCTCTGTACACCGCACAGAGACACAAACGGTGCCGTTTGTGCAAATACAGGGAACACTTCGCTTGATGTACTTAACTATAGCATACACTCTATCAATTGTCAAGTCTTACATCAAATTTCTCCTGTTCCCGACTGAAATTTGTAAAAGCCATCAATACGAAAGAACGGGCCGCCGGGATCGTACCCGGCGGCCCATAGAGACGCTTTTTACTTGGCGTAGAAATCGGCCTTGAACTGCTCGTACTGCTCGGTGGTATAGGGGGTGGTGGAGGTGTGCCAGTTCTTGAAGGTCTCCATGGCGTCGTAGTCGTTGCTCTTGGTCAGCTTCCAGGTGATCTGGTAGCGGACGGGGATGACCAGGGCGTGCTCGATCATGAAGGCCTCGGCGTCGGCATAGGCGTCGTAGCGCTTGGTGATGTCGTCATAAATCTGGCTTGCCGCCACGGTCATGTCCGTGAAGGTCTGCCAGGTGGACAGGAGCTCGGGGTCCGTGGCGTCGTTGATGTTGGCGTAGTTGCAGGCGTAGTAGGCGGAATCCGCGCCCATGATCTCCTGGCCCAGGAAGTTGTCGGGGTCGCGGTAGTCCGCGCCCCAGCCGCTGATGGCGAAGGACTGGAGCCGGGGGATGGTGACCTCCTTGGTGAAGCTGGAGACGTAGGTCTTGATGTTCATGGTGATGTAGTCGGTGCCCAGGGACTCAAAGACCTCCTTGAGGACGGTGGCGCTGTCCAGGGAGGACTGGTTGCCGCCGGCGATGTAGTAGTCCACCTCCACGGGGAAGGTGACCTTGCCGGCAAGCTCCTGCATGGCCTGCTCCTTGTACTGCTTGCCCTTTTCGGCGTCATAGCGGCCGGACTTGTAGCCCAGGCGGTCCCAGACGGCCTGGACGTAGTCGCGCCCGTCGGGGTAGTACATCATCTCGGTCATGGTGTAGGCCACGTTCTCACAGCTGGCGGGGTTGATGAAGTTGGTCCGGGCCCAGAACTTGGTCAGGTCCAGGCCGTAGAGGAGGCTCAGACGGAAGGCCTCGTTGGCCACGGCGTTGTTCCAGTTGTCGTCAGGCGTGCCGTCCTCCTTGTTCTTGGCGTAGTTGAGGTGGGCCTGATAGGAGTAGGGGGTGGGGCGGGCCTCCACCAGGTAGGGGTACCACTCGTCGGAGGGGTCCTCATAGATGGTCTGGAGGGTGGCCTCGGTGACGTTGCACCAGTCCACCTCGCCGTTCATGAAGAGGTCCTGGGCGCGCACGTTGTCCTCCACGGTGACGTAGGTAACGCTGTCGAAGAGGGTGCAGTCCTTGTCCCAGTAGGAGGGGTTGCGCTCCAGGACGGTGGTGTTGCCCTGGATGTACTCGGTGATGACATAAGCGCCGTTGTACCACATGTCGGTGTTGTCCATGCTCCGGATGCCGCTGACGCCCATCTCGTCCACCTGGGCCTGGCTGAGGGGCCGCAGGGCCGCGCCGAAGCACAGCGTCTCAAAGTAGGGGGCGTTGTTGGGGCAGGTATAGACGAGGGTGTAGTCGTCGGGGGCCTCGATGCCCACCATCTCCAGGAAGGGGCCGTTGTCGGCGCTGAGGGCCAGGGCCTCGGCCTCATCCAGATCATGGGTGTAGTCATAGTATTCCTGCGCGCCCTTGACCAGCAGGTTGGGCATGGAGGTATTGGCGCCGCCGTTCTTGTGGAAGTTGAGCACCCACTCCAGGCCGGTCAGCCAGTCGTGGGCCACGGTCTTGGCCTTCTCGTTGCCGTCGACGTCCACCCAGGTGATGTCGTCGCGGAGCTTGAAGGTCCAGGTGATGCCGCCGTCCTCGCTGCCCCACTCCTTGGCGGCGGCGGGGACCAGCTGTCCGGCGCCGTTGCGCTCCAGCAGAGGGGAGTTGCAGGCGGTGAGGACCTCCAGGGTGGAGGACACCTCGCTGTTGAAGATCAGGAAGGTCTCGATCTCGGTGCCCTGGAGCTGCCAGGTGTACCAGTCGGTGACGGGGGTGATGCCGTCATCGGCGGGGGTGGTCTCGCCGATGACGTCCTCGGGGGTCGTGGCGGGGGTGGTCTCGCCGCTCTGACCGCCGTCATCCGCGGCGGGGGGCGTGGTCTCGCCGCCGCCTCCGCAGGCGGTCAGGACCATCAGCGCAGCCAGGAGCAGTGCCAGGAGTCGTGTCGCTTTTTTCATGTCTTTACCTCCAAACAGAATTCTCAAACCGGGCAGAAGTCTTTTTTTCCTGCGTGCAGGAAAAAAGTCCCGCTGGCGGGACTGGTTGAGTAAAATTTCCAATAACTTCTCCTCGATTCGCGTGAGTACTCTACCATTTTGCCGCCCCGGTGTCAATCGCCGTTCTGACGAAAAACCAACCCGTTTTTTGTGCACTATTTTTTTGAAAAATGTCCGTGAGGAACGCGCAGAGCCCGCCGGGGGCGAATCCCGGCGGGCTTGCGCTGTGGACTGATCTATGGAGAAGAGGATGATAGGGGGATATCGGAGTTACTTGGCGTAGAAGTCAGCCTTGAACTGCTCGTACTGCCCGGTCTTGTAGGGCTCAGAGGAGGTCTCCCAGTTCTTGAAGCCGCCCATGTAGTTGTAGTCGTTGCGCTTGGTCAGCTCCCAGTTGACCCGGTAGTTGAGGGGGATGACCAGGGCGTGCTCGATCATGTAGGCCTCGGCCTCGGCGTAGGCGTCGTAGCGCTTGGTGATGTCGTCGAAGATGCCGCTGGCGGTCCTGCCCAGCTCGGTGAACTCCTGGTAAGTGGCGATGAGGGCCTCGTCGGTGATGTCGTTGACATTGGAGTAGCGCATGGCGTAGAAAGCGCCGTCGTCGCCGTAGAGCTCCTGGCCGATGAAGTTCTCAGGATCCCGGTAGTCCGCGCCCCAGCCGCTGATGACCACGGAGTGGAGCTTGGGGTTATAGACCTCCTGGGTGCCGTTGGAGACGAAGGTCTTGATGTTCACGGTGATATAGTCGCTCCCCAGGGCCTCCACGATCTCCTTGATGACGGTGGCGGTGTCCAGGGAATCCTGGTTCCCGGCGGCGATGTAGTAGTCCATCTGCACGGGGAAGCTGACCTTGCCGGAGAGCTCCTCCATGGCCTGCTCCTTGAAGCTCTTCCCCTTTTCGGCGTCATAGCGGCCGGAACTGTAGCCCAGGTTCTCCCAGACCTTCTGGACATAGTCGCGCCCGTCGGGGTAGTACATCATCTCGGTCATGGTGTAGGCCACGTTCTCGCAGTTCTGGGGGTTGATGAAGTTGTAGCGGGCCCAGTAGTTCTGGAGGTCCATGCCGTACATGAGGCTCTTGCGGAAGGCCTCGTTGGCCACGGCATTGTTCCAGTTCTCGTCGGGGGTGCCGTCCTCCTTGAGCTTGTTGTAGTTGAAGTGGAGCTGGAAAGAGAAGCTCTGGGGCCGGGCCTCCACCAGGTAGGGGTACCACTCGCCGTTGGGGTTCTCATAGATGGTGCGCAGGTTGGATTCGCTCAGGGTGCAGTAGTCCACCTCGCCGTTCATGAAGAGGTTCTGGGCGGCGAGATTGTCCTCCACCATAAGGTAGGTGACGGTGTCAAAGAGCTTGGCATCCTTGTCCCAGTAGGCGGGGTTCTTGGTGAGGGTCTTGGTGTTGCTCATGATATACTCGGTGATGGTGTAAGCGCCGTTATACCACATGGTCGTGCTGTCCTGGTTCTTGATGCCGTCGACGCCCATCTCGTCCACCTGGGCCTGGCTGAGGGGCCGCAGGGCCGCGCCGGAGCACAGGGACTCAAAGTAGGGGGCGTTCTTGGTGCAGTGGTAGACCACAGTGTAGTCGTCCGGGGCCTCGATGCCCACCATCTCCAGGAAGGGGCCCTCGTCGGCGCTGAGGGCCAGGGCCTCGGCCTCGTCCAGCTCCTTGGTGTAGTTGTAGTACTCCTCCGCACCGGCCACCAGCTGGTTGGGCATGGAGGTGTTGTAGCCGCTGTTCTTGTGGAAGTTGAGCACCCACTCCAGGCCGGTCAGCCAGTCGTGAGCCACAGTCTTGGCCTTCTCGTTGCCGCTCACGTCCACCCATGTGATGTCGTCGCGGAGCTTGAAGGTCCAGGTCAGACCGCCGTCCTCACTGCCCCACTCCTTGGCCCCGGCGGCCACCAGCTGTCCGGCACCGTTGCGCTCCAGCAGGGGCGTGGTGCAGGCCGTCAGGACCTCCAGGCTGGGGGAGCTCTCGGTGCCGAAGATGACGAAGGTCTCCAGCTCGCTGGTAGCCAGCTGCCAGGTGACCCAGTCGGTCAGGGGCTCGGCCTTGGCCTCCTCGGGCGCTGCGGGCTCGGTGGGGGGAGTGGGTTCCGTCGCGGGGGGAGGGGTGGTGCCGCCGCTGGCGTCCTTCCCGGGATCGCCGCTGTCCTTGCCGCAGGCGGTGAGGACCATCATGACCGCCATCAGCATCGCAAGAAGCCTTGTCGCGTATCTCTTCATTGTTCCAATCTCCTGAATATCAGTTTTCAAATCAGCGGCCCCGCCGGGGAGGAGTGCGGCCGACGCTCCTCCGCTCTCCGCGGGGTGCGGAGGGGGACAGGGCTCAGTGCCATGTCCGGGGCCGGCCCGCCGGATTTGTTGTGCTGACTTTAGCACGTTGAATCGCTGATGTCAACTGTTAAATTTGTGTCGAAAACGCCCATTTTTACCTCTTTTCTACGAATGTTTCCTCTCCACGGATATTTTTAAAAACAGATTTCCGTGTACTGCGGACTGCCTGGAGTCCACTCCGCCCCCTCTCCTGGAGGAGGGTGGATTTTTTTGGTCATTTCGACAGGGGCATTTTTTCTGATTCCAGGCTCATTTTACTCCCGGCGCGGCGGGATCTTGAGAGAAAAACGGACAAACTAACCAAAGCCCCCGGGCTCCCTGCCCGGCGGAAAGGAGGCGATGACGCTATGCGCAAAGTGCACAAAACCCCCTCCGGCGAGGCCCGCTCCCCCATGGACAAGGCCATGGAGATGACCCTGTGGCAGTCCGCCAGGACCGACCCCCAGGGCAGCTGGACCGGCACCCCCGCCAACCCGGATGAGGTGCCCGTCCAGGACGCGGACGATCTGTAGCCTGATGCAGGCCGCGCAGCCTGTGGGCCCCGCCGGGAGCGGCGGGGCCCACAGGTCTGGGATCTCCCCTTGCAATTTCCCCCGCCCTCCTGTATACTGGACCCATCAACAAACGGGAGGAACCGCCATGCTCCATACGATTCAAAACAGCGCCCTCACCGTGACCATCGACAGCGTGGGCGCTCAGCTCATGAGCGTCACCGCCGCCGGCGGCACGGAGTACCTCTGGAACGGCCAGGCCCCCTACTGGGGCGGCCGGGCCCCCAACCTCTTCCCCTATGTGGGCCGTCTGACGGAGGACAGCTGCGCCGTGGAGGGCACGATCTACCCCATGGGCCGCCACGGCTTCGCCCGCCGGGCCCAGTTCGAGGCCGTCGAACAGGCGGAGGACCGCGTCACCCTCCGCACCCAGGACACCGAGGAGACCCGGAAGAGTTACCCCTGGGCCTTCGCCTTCTCCGTCGCCTACGCTCTGGAGGGCGCTTCCCTCCACGTCACCTTTGCCGTGGAGAACCGGGACCGGCGCACCCTCTACTTTGGTCTGGGGGCCCACCCCGGCTTCCGGGTGCCCCTGGAGGAGGGGAAGGACTTCACCGACTACCGCCTCACCTTCTCCCGCCCCTGCCGGCCTTGGCAGGTGCAGCTGAGCAGCGACTACATGATCTCCGGCCAGGAGACCCCCTTCCCCCTGGAGGGCGGCGACACCCTGCGCCTCCGCCACGACCTCTTCCACCACGACGCCATCATCTTCCACCACATGGACCGCACCGTCACTCTCTCCGCTGGGCCCGGCACCCGGGGCGTCACCGTCTCCTTCCCCCAGATGAGCTATCTGGGCGTGTGGCACACCCCGGACACCGACTCCCCCTTCGTCTGCCTGGAGCCCTGGGTCAGCCTCCCCTCCCGCCAGGGCATCGTGGAGGACCTCACCCAGCAGGACGGCCTTGTCCGCCTCGCCCCGGGGGAGCGCTATGCCAACCGCTGGAGCATCACCGTTTTTTGAGGGATATATAAATGTATGAATGGATGCTGCAAAGCCCCATCGGCCCCCTGACCCTCTTCAGCGGCGGGGAGGCGGTCATGGAGCTGCGCTTCGGAGACCTGCGGCAGGGGGGGCCGGGCTGCGCCCTGCTGGAGCGGGCGGCGGAGGAGCTTGGGGAGTACTTCGCCGGTGCGCGGCGGGTGTTTACCGTGCCCCTCGCCCCCGCCGGGACCCCCTTCCAGCGCCTGGTCTGGGACGCCCTGCGGGAGATCCCCTACGGTGCCACGGCCACCTATGGGGAGATCGCCGCCCGGATCGGACGGCCCGGGGCGGCGCGGGCGGTGGGCTCCGCCAACCACCACAACCCCCTCTCCATCTTCGTCCCCTGCCACCGGGTCCTGGGGGCAAACGGCGCTCTCACCGGCTACGCGGGCGGGCTGGAGGCCAAACGGAAGCTCCTCGCCATCGAGGGGGTCCGGCTTTCCTTGTAGGGGCGGATATCGTCCGCCCGCACGATATCCGCCAGCGCGGCGATAAAACCGGGCAAATCTCGTTAGAAACGGGCGGATCATATCCGCCCCTACAGAGCAGGAGGCACACAGGATGAGCGATATCATGGAATTTCCCACCAGGGAGGCGTTCCGGGCGTGGCTTTCCGATAACGGTCAGACCAGCGGGGGCGTTTGGCTGCTCTTCGGCAAGCCCGGCGGGCCCAAGACCCTCAAAGCCGCCGAGGCCCTGGAGGAGGCTCTCTGCTTCGGCTGGATCGACGGGCAGATGCGGCGTATCGACGATCTCTCCTATAAGAAGTACTTCTCCCGGCGCAGAGAGAACAGCAGGTGGTCGGCCAAGAACCGGGCCCTGGCCGGGGACCTGGAGGCCCGGGGGCTCATGACCGCTTCCGGCAGGGAGGCTGTCGAAGCGGCCAAGGCCAATGGCCAGTGGTACGCTCCGGACCCCATGGAGGCCGGGGCGGAGGAGGTGTCCCGCCTGACCTCCCTGCTGGAGGGCCGCGAGCCCGCGTTCACCAATTTCCAGGCCATGCCCCCGTCGGTCCAAAAGACCTACGCCCGGGCGTACCTGGACGCCAAGACCAGCGCCGGGCGGGAAAAACGGCTTGCCTGGATCACCGGCAGGCTGGACAAAAATTTGCGGCCCATGTAAAAAAGGCTTGTCCGCAGGGTGTGCCCCCTGCGGACAAGCTTTTATACGAAGAACCCCCGTCCCCAGCGCTCCAGCTTGCGCACCAGGGCCTCGCCGGTGATGTCCTCATCCACGTTGAACCGCCCCAGGCGGCGGAGGGTTCCGGGACGTCCGGCGAAGACGGTGTTGCAGTGCTCCCGGACCGTGACGGTGAGCACCGCCCCCGCCTCCTCCAGCACCCGGTCCGTCTCCCCGGAGCAGAGGCCAAAGGGGTAGGAGAGGGCCGTCAGGGGCGTGGACACCCGGCCCTCCCGGCGGCGGCAGTACTGCGCGAAGTCCTCCAGGAGGGCGTCCCGGTAGTCCTCCGCGCTCTCGCCCTCCTTTTTCAGCGCCCCCTCCCGGCCCGAGACGCCCCCGGTCTGGGGCCGCTGGTGCATGTCGTAGGTGTGGCTCTGGAGGTCCAGCACCCCCTTTTCCACCCAGGGCGCGGCCTCCTCGAAGGAGAACCGGGGCGGGGTGAGTGCCTCGCCGGTATGGGCGCTGACCGCCTCCCCCTCGTTGATGCCGATGACGAAGACCGCGGCGCACAGCCCCAAGTCCTCCAGGATGGGGGCGGCGATGTCCAGGTTGCTGGTGTAGCCGTCGTCCATGGTGATGAGGACAGGCTTGTCCGGCAGGGGCGTGCCCCCTTGGCCGTAGTCCACCACCTGGGCGATGCTGACCGCCGTATAGCCCGCCGCCTTCAGGGCGGACATCTGCTCCCGGAACCGGGCGGCGGAGACCGTGAAGCCGCTCCCCGCCTCCTGGGAGAAGTGGTGGTACATCAGCACCGGAAGGCGGCAGTGCCTGCCGGTGACCGTCCCGTACCGGATGTCCGCCCCCAGGAGCACCAGCGCCGCCAGCAGGACCGCCGCCAGGACGCTCTTCCATTTCATTCGCAAGAGGATACGCCTCCAGTGTCGCAAGATATCCGGCCCCCGCCCTGTGGGACGGAGGCCGGAAAAAGTATAGCATAGAGTGGGCTCCAATGCAAGGGAAAATCTACTCCCCATCCGCCGGAGGCGCGGGGGGCGTCTTGCGCCGCTTTCTCCTGCGCAGGAAGCTCCACACCCCCGTGCCCGCTGCGGCGAGCACCAGGATACCCACCCAGTTGGAGGCCACGGCGATGGTCAGCTCCTCCAGCCCCTCCGCGCCCCGGCGGAGGCCCGTGCCGAAGGCGGCGGCAAGCCGCTGGGGGAAGCTCTGGACCACCTCCTCGTCGGTGGTCAGGCGGTAGACCTCCCCCAGAGTGATGTTGACGGTGGAGTAGCCGATCAAACTGTCGTAGCGGCGCAGGTCGCCGGTGAGGTACTCGATCTGGAGCTCCGTCTCGCTGAGGGCCTGCTCCAGGAGGATGATGTCCTCCAGCCCCGCCGCCTCCTCCAGGAGCTTTTGCAGGCGCTCCAGCTTGGTCCGCTGGGTGGCGAGGCGGGCCTCGCTGTCGTAGTACGCCTCCCCCACGTCCTCTGTGTACTCACTGCGGTAGGTGACATGGCCCACGGTCCCGGCCTCGTCCAGGAACAGCCGGAACTTCTCCGACGGCACCCGGACCGCGCAGCAGAGGCTCCGGTAACTGCCCTGCTGGTGGAGGGTCCGGCTCTCATAGCGGCCCCCCATGCCCGACACCGCCTGGTCCAGGGACATGCAGGCAGTGTCGAAGCTCTTAGTCTCCAGCTCCAGGTCCTCCTTGTCCCATTTTTTGGGTCTCTACCAGGATAGACGCAAAAAATCGGGAAAGGTTCCGCCGGAGCTCACACCCCCGGCAGTTCCTCCAGGGAGGCGAAGGTGTAGCCCATGGCCTCCCACTTGGTGAGGAGGTCGTCCAGGATCTCGGCGTTGGTCCGGGACGTGGAGTGGAGCAGGACGATGGCCCCGTCGTGGATGCGGGGCAGGAGCTTGTCATAGGCCTGCTGGGCGGTGGGCTGGTCATCGGTGTTCCAGTCCACGTAGGCCAGGGACCAGAACACGGTGTTGTACCCCAGGGCCTGGGCCTGCCGCAGGTTCTCCTCGCTGTACTTGCCCTGGGGCGGGCGGTAGAAGTGGGAGAGGGGCTTGCCGGTGGTCTGCTCGTAGCGCTCGGCTAAGCTCTCCAGCTCCGTGCGGAAGGCGCTCTCGTCGCTGATGGCGGACATGTCCGGGTGGTGGAAGGTGTGGTTGCCCACGATGTGGCCCTCCTCCGCCATGCGGCAGACGATGTCCGGCGCGCTCTCCACCATATGCCCCACCACGAAGAAGGCGGCGGGGGCGCGGTGCTTTTTCAGGGCGTCCAGAATCTGCCCCGTGTACCCGTTCTCATAGCCGCAGTCAAAGGTGAGGTAGAGCACCTTCTTCGACGTGTCCCCCAGGAAGTAGGCCCCGTACTTGGCCAGGTCCTCCCGGGAGGCGTTCCCCGCCGGGGCCTGCCCCTCGTTCTGAAAGGAGAGGCCCCAGTTGGCAGAGGCGGGCACGGCGGCGTCAGAGGACGCGGGCGCGGCCTCCTCCCGGCCCCAGATGCTCAGCGCCGCCGCAGCGGCGAGTGTCAGGGCCAGGAGCACGGTGAAGGTCCACAGGGACCTGCGGTTGGCTTGTGACATGGAAAAAGACCTCCTCGGCTTTTTTTCACAGTCTGCACCGGGAGGGAGGAAATTATACGTCCCCCGCTTGCTTCCAGGGAAGGTTTGGTGTAGAATGGGAGATGCTGCCGGGGAATGCGCCCCTGCGGACCCTGTCCACCTGCGGGCCCCGGCACATTTCGACCAAAAGTCCTGGCCAATTCCCCCCGCATATGCTATACTGGGACCGCGGCCGAGAAAAACGGCCGGAGAGGAGGTGCCCGTCTTGCCCAGATGGATGCCAAACTGGATGCGCCGCCTGCCGGAGACATGGCCGGGGCGGTTCCTCACCCATATCCTGCGCCGCTTCTTCGCCCACGACGTGGGGCGGCAGGGCGCGGCATTGGCCTACTACCTGCTTTTCACCCTGTTCCCCTTCCTCATCTTCCTGAGCAGCCTGCTGGGCCTTCTGGACCTGGACATCTCCGGCATCATGGGGAGCCTCTCCCCCCTCCTTCCGGCGAGCGTGCTGGAGCTCATCGAGACCTACCTCACCTACGTCGCCCGGACCTCCAGTCCGGCCATGCTCTGGTTCGGCCTGGTGTTCACCATCTGGTTCCCCATGCGGGCGGCGGACTGCCTGATGCACGCCGTGCGCCGGGCCTACCGCCTCTCCCGGCCCAAAAACCAGCTGGCCTACAACTTCAAGGTCCTGCTCTACACAGTCTTCCTCCTCATGACCATCGCCCTCTCCCTGGCCCTGGCCACGGTGGGGGGCCGGGTCCTCCGGAGCGTCGGCTGGCTGCTGGAGCTGCCGGAGCCCTTCATCGAGCTCTGGAGCGACCTGCGCTTCCTGGTCCTGGGGGTGCTGGTGGTGGGGGCTGTGGGGGCCCTCTACGCCATGGCCCAGGACCAGCGGCGGCGGGCCGGGGAGATCGTCCCCGGCGTGATCGCGGCCCTCACGGGCTGGATGATCATCAGCGCCGCCTACGCCTACTACGTGGAGAACTTCGCCAACTACTCCGTCATCTACGGGGCCCTGGGCGCCATCATCGTGCTCATGGTGTGGCTCAACCTCACGGCGGTGGTGCTCATCCTGGGCGCGGAGATCAACGGCGTGCTCATCGCCATGGCCGCCGAGGACCGCTCCCGGCGGCGGGAGCTGCTTTCCAAAGAAAAAAATACAGCCGGGGCGGCCCAGTCCGCCCCCGGCAAGGAGAAAACGCAATGAAGATCATCATCATCGGCAACGGCAAGGTGGGCTACACCCTGGCCCGGCAGCTCAGCGGCGAGGACCACGACCTGGTCCTCATCGACCGCTCCGCCGCCGCCCTCCAGAATGCCGACAGCACCCTGGACATCCTCTGCACCGAGGGCAGCGGCGCCTCCATCAAGGTCCTTCTGGAGGCCGGGGTCCGGCAGGCGGACCTGGTCATCGCCGTCACCGGCTCCGACGAGCTCAACATCGTCTGCTGCCTCATCGCCAAGAAGCTGGGGGCCCGGCATACCGTGGCCCGCATCCGCTCCCCGGAGTACTACCGGGAAGCCAACCTCCTCAAGCGGGAGATCGGCCTCAACATGATTATCAACCCCGAGTTCGCCGCCGCCGCGGAAATCAGCCGCATCCTCCGGGTGCCCTCCGCCTTCAGCGTGGAGTCCTTCGCCCGGGGGCTGGTGGAGCTCATCGGCTTTCCCATCATGGAGAGCGACGGCCTCGCGGGCCTGACCCTCTTCGAGTACAACAAAAAGCACCCCAACGGCGTCCTCATGTGCGCCGCCGTCCGGGGGGGCGAGGTCCATGTGCCCAACGGCCGCTTCGTGCCCCAGGTGGGGGACAAGGCCTATATGATCGGCTCCACCCAGGAGCTGGCCAAGTTCTTCCGGGCCCTGGGCCGGGACAGCGGACACGTCCGCTCCGTCACCGCCCTGGGGGGCAGCCGCATCGCCACCTACCTCACCTGGGCGGTGGAGAAGGTGGGGATGAAGGTGCGCATCGTGGAGCAGGACCATGCCAAGTGCCTCTCCCTCTCCGAGCAGCTCCCCAACGCCCAGGTCATAGAGGGCGACGGCACGGACAGCGACTTCATCGAGGCGGAAGGCCTCCTGGGGAGCGACGCCTTCGTGGCCCTCACCAACCGGGACGAGGAGAACCTCCTCATGGCCATGACCGCCCAGCGCCACGGAGTGAAGAAGGTCATCGCCAAGATGAACCGGCCCAACTATATCGAGATGATGCGGGAGAGCGGTGTGGACAGCATCATCTCCCCCAAGCTCATCACCGCCAACCAGATCTCCGCCTACGTCCGCTCCCTGGCCCGCAGCGAGGGCAGCGCCGTGGAGAACCTGTACAAGCCCCTGGGCGGGGCCATCGAGGCGGTGGAGTTCACCGCCTCCCCCAACACCAAGTTTTTGGACACGCCCCTCAAGGACCTGCGCCTCAAGCCCGGGATGCTGGTGGCCGCCATCGCCCGGGAGGGCAGGACCATCATCCCCGACGGCTCCGCCTCCATCCACGCCGGGGACCGGGTGGTGGTCATGGCGAAGTCCCTCTTTTTGCGGGACCTCAATGATATTTTGCAGTGACCCGAGGCCCTCGGCGGGGCCCGCAGGGGACGCGGCTGCACACAAAAGAATGATTTGAATCGAGAGAAATTATGAATTACACCTTGGTTTTCCACATTTTAGGTCTGATTTTGCGGGTGGAGGCGGTGCTCATGCTCCCGGCGGCGGTGATCGGCATCGCCACCAGGGGCGGGGACGGCTCCGCCTTCCTCCTGGCGGCGGGCATCACCCTGGCGGTGGGACAGGCCCTGGTGATGCTCCCGGCGAAGAACGTGAAGATGCAGGCCCGGGACGGCTTTGCCGCCGTGGCCCTCAGCTGGATCTTCCTGTCCCTCTTCGGGGCACTGCCCTACGTCTTCAGCGGCGTGCTCCCCAACTACGCCGACGCGGTGTTCGAGACCGTCTCCGGCTTCACCACCACCGGGGCCAGTGTCCTCACCTTCATTGAGGGCCAGCCCCTGGGGGTCCTCTTCTGGCGGGCCCAGACCCAGTGGATGGGGGGCGTGGGGGTCCTGGTACTGGCCCTGGCCCTGGTGCCCCGGCTGGGGGAGGGGAGCGTCTACCTCATGCGGGCCGAGTCCCCGGGGCCCATCAAGAGCAAGCTCACCCCCAAGGTGGGCGACACGGCGAAGATCCTATACAGCATCTATATCGGCCTCACCGTGGGGGAGGTCCTCTGCCTGCGCCTGGCCGGGATGCCCTGGTTCGATGCGGTCATCCACGCCTTCACCACCATCTCCACCGGCGGCTTCTCCGTGAAGAACGCCAGCATCGCCGCCTATGAGAGCCTCATCATCGAGTGGATCATCATCATCTTCATGTTCCTCTCCGGCATCAACTTCGCCCTGCTCTTTTTCGCCGTGCGCAGGAACTTCCAGGCCGTGTTCCACAGCGAGGAGCTTCGCTCCTACACCTTCATGACCCTCATCGCCTCGGGCCTCATCCTGGCGGACAGGGCCGTCCACACCGCCCAGGCCGTCACCTTCCAGACCGTCACCGACAGCGTCTTCCAGGTGGTCACCCTCATGACCACCACCGGGTATATGACCTATGACTACGTCCTCTGGCCCACCTTCTCCCAGGTGGTGCTCATCCTCGTCATGTTCGCCGGGGGCTGTGCCGGGTCCACCGCCGGCGGCATCAAGCAGATCCGGGTGGTGCTCCTTATGAAGAACCTCCGGCGGGAGGTCCAGCGCATCCTCCACCCCCGCCTCGTCACCACCATCCGCTCCGACGGCGACCGGGTGGAGGAGAGCACCCTGTCCGGCATCACCCTCTTTTTCTTCGCCTATATCCTCCTCCTCCTCACCGGAACCCTGGTGGTGGCCTGGGACGACGTGGGCTTCACCTCCGCCTTCACTGCCTCCCTCACCTGCATCAGCAACGTGGGCCCCGCCTTCGGCTCCCTGGGCCCCACCAGCAATTTCGCCGCCCTCTCCAACGTCAGCAAGGTCTTTTTGAGCCTCAACATGCTCCTGGGGCGGCTGGAGATCATGCCGCTGCTGCTCCTGCTGTTCCCCAGCCTGTGGAAGAAGCGGTGACGCGTCGGGCGCGGCCGCTCCTGCATGCTCCTGTAAGGGCGCACAGTGTGCGCCCTTACATAGATGTATCAAATTCACAAACACCTGCACAGAAAGGAGAACCCCAATGGAAGCAAAATTACAGGAATACGCCCGCCTCCTGATCGAGGTGGGCCTGAACGTCCAAAAAGGGCAGGACCTGGTGATCTCCTCCCCGGTGGAGTGCGCCTCCTTCGCCCGGATGTGCGCGAAAGCGGCCTACGCCGCCGGGTGCCGGGAAGTGGTCATGCGCTGGAGGGACGACGTCCTCACCCGGGAGCGCTACCTCCACGCGGCGGACGAGGTCTTCGACACCGTGCCCCAGTGGCAAAGGATGTTTTTCGACGAGTGCGCCCAGTCCGGCGCGGCCTCTCTCCACATCGCCGCCGCAGACCCGGAGAACCTCCTGGGCGTGGACCAGGACCGCATCACCCGCGCCCAGCGCGCCGGCGGCGAGGCCCTCAGGGAGTACTACCGCCTCCAGATGGCCAACGCCTTCCCCTGGTGCGTGGCCGCCATGCCCATCCCCAGCTGGGCGGAGAAGGTCTTCCCCGGTCTGAGCGGGGACCAGGGCGTGGACAAGCTCTGGGACGCCATCTTCTCCGCCATCCGCATCACCGGCGACGGCCATGCCGTGGACCGGTGGCGGGAACATCTGGACACCCTCCACAGGCGCTGTGACATCCTCAACTCCCTGGACCTGGAGAGCCTGCACTACACCAACAGTCTGGGCACGGACCTGACCATCTGCCTGCCCGAGGACCATGTCTGGTGCGGCGGGAGCAGCCGCACCACCAAGGGCGTCCCCTTCATCGCCAACATCCCCACGGAGGAGATCTTCACCGCCCCCCTCCGGGACGGCATCGACGGCGTGGTCTACGCATCCATGCCCTTCGTCTGCGGCGGCACGGTGGTGGAGGACTTCCACTTCGTCATCCGGGACGGCAAGATCCGGGAGGTCCACGCCGCGAAGGGGGAGGAGGCCCTGCGGGCCGCTGTCTCCGTGGACGAGGGCGCGTGCCGCTTCGGCGAGGTGGCCCTGGTGCCTTATGATAGTCCTATCAGTAGTCAGAAGCTTCTTTATTACAATACGTTGTTCGATGAGAACGCCTCCTGCCACCTGGCCTTCGGGGAGGCTTATCCGGAGTGCATCAAGGGCGGCGAGAGTATGTCCAAGGAGGAGCTTTCCGAGCACGGACTCAACGACTCGATCACCCACGAGGACTTCATGGTGGGCACCGCCGACCTCCAGATCACCGGGCGCACCTGGGGCGGCGCGAAGGTGCCCATCTTCGTGGACGGAAATTTTGTGATCTAGGCAGTCCTTCCTTTTTCTTTGTGAACAAAGAAAAAGGAAGCGAAAAAGAAAAACTTTTTGTCCGCGAAACTTCGTTTCGCTCATGTTCTTCCCCTGCGCCCAGGAGCAAGGCGCAAGCCTTGCGGACAAAAGTTTTTCTTTTTTTGATCCTTTTTTTCTTTTTTCAAAAAGAAAAAAAGGATGTATGCCGGAACAGCAGGAGGGCACTATGGCAATCGACCGTTTGATCGGCATCCTCACCGTCCTGCTCCGGGAGGAGCAGGTGACAGCCGCCTCCCTGGCGGAGCGGTTCGAGGTCTCGGTGCGCACCATCGCCCGGGACGTGGACCGCCTCGCGGAGGCGGGCATCCCCGTCCGCACCGCCCGGGGCGCCGGAGGCGGCATCTCCATCATGGAGGGCTACGGCCTGGACCGGACCCTCTTCACCAACGCGGACCGGGGGGCCATCCTCGCCGGCCTGCGGAGCCTGGACAGCGTCTCCGGCACCGGGTATTACCGGCAGCTCATGGAGAAGCTGCCCAGCGGCCTGGAGGACGTGGGGGACGACTGCGTGGTCATCGACCTGGCCAGCTGGTACGGCCCCCTCCTGGCCCCCAGGCTGGAACTGTTCAAGAGCGCCTGCGCGGCCCGGCATCCCGTGTCCTTCACCTACTGCGCCCCCTCCGGGGAGACGGTGCGGACCGTGGAGCCGGGCCGTCTCCTCTTCCGCTGGTCCAGCTGGTACCTCTGGGCCTGGTGCCGGGTCCGGCGGGACTGGCGTCTCTTCAAGCTGGGCCGGATGCTGGATGTTTCAGTCCTGGAGGAGGTCTTCCCGCCCCGGCCCGTGCCGCCGGTGCCCTCCGCACACCTCGCCTTTCCGGACGAACTGGAGGCCGCCGTCCGCTTCGACCCCGCCGCCAAGTGGAAGCTGGTGGACGAGTACGGCGCGGAGTGCTTCACCCGGGAGCCGGACGGGTCCCTGCTCTTTCGCCGGTCCTTCCCCGGGAGGGGGGAGCTTCTGCGGTGGGTCCTCAGCTTCGGGGACCAGGCCGAGATCCTGGAGCCGGAGGACATGCGGCGGGAAATGGCGGACTTCGCCAAAAAAATTTTTGAGAAATATGACAGTTAGTTGTCAGATTCCCTGGTGTACACTGGGACCAGATTAGAAAAGGAGGTTCCTATCATGAAGGTGGAATCGAGATGCGGCCTGCTGTGCGGGGGGTGCGAGTACCGGGAGAGCATGGGCTGCGCCGGGTGCGTGAACATTGAAAAGCCCTTCCACGGGGCCTGCCCGGTAAAGGACTGCTGTGAGGGGAAGGGCCTGGTCCACTGCGGACAGTGCCCGGAGTTCCCCTGTGAGCAGTTACATAGCTACGCTTACGACCCGGAGCAGGGGGACAACGGACAGCGCCTGGTCCAGTGCCGGAAGTGGCGGGAGGAGGCGTGATGGCGTCCAGTCTCAGTTATGTGGAGTTCGTCATGGAGCAGATGTCCGGCGCGGGGACCGTCACCTACCGCCGGATGTTCGGCGAGTACGGGCTCTACTGCGATGGGAAGTACTTCGGCGTGGTCTGCGGCGGCCGGACGCTGGTGAAGATCACCCCGGCAGGGACCGCCCTTCTCCCGGACTGCCCCCGGGGCATCCCCTACGAGGGCGGCGGGGAGATGTTCCTGCCGGACGTGGAGGACCGGGAGGCCCTCTGCGAACTGGTGCGGGTGACCTGCGCCGCCCTGCCGGAGAAGAAGCCACGGAAGAAGAAGGGGGACAAGTAGATGGTAGGATATTACGCGCCCTGCCCGGAGTTCGATGCGTGTAACCGCCTCATTCAAGAATATTTCCAGACCGGGCAGTATGCGCAGTGCTTTCAGGGCCACTTGGCCTTGGCGGAGTGTCAGGTGGGCTATTTCTATTACGAGGGCCTGGGCGTGGAGCGGGACCTGGAGAAATCGTTCCAATGGACCCGCCGCGCCGCGGAGCACGGCGACCGGGACGCCCAGTACAATTTGGCCGACTGCTTCTATTGGCCCGGCGTCGTGGCCCCCATGGACCTGGAGGAGGCCCGGCGCTGGTACCGCCTCGCCGCCGCCCAGGGACATGCGGAGGCGCAGGCTAAGTGCCGCCTCTTCTTTTCTTCTTTGTGAACAAAGAAGAAAAGAAGCAAAAGAAGAAAAACTTTTTGTCCGCGAAACTTCGTTTCGCTCATGGAGATTTTTTATAAGGACGCAAAAATATGGACAAGATTGATTACAAAAAGTCGGAAAAGCATCTTTATCTACCCAAAGGACCAGCCATCGTCCAGGTGCCGGAGATGGTGTTCTTCGCCGTGGAGGGCCAAGGCGACCCCAACACCTCCCCCGCCTACCAGGAGGCCATGGAGATCCTCTACGGCCTCAGTTTTACCGTAAAAATGAGCAAGATGGGCGGTGAGACCCCGGAGGGCTACTTTGAGTACGTGGTCCCGCCGCTGGAGGGGCTGTGGTGGACGGACATTCCCGGTTTCGATGGCCGCGCCCCAGCGGATAAGTCGGACTTCCGCTGGGTGTCCCTCATCCGTCAGCCGGATTTCGTCACGGAGGAGGTCTTCCACTGGGCCCGGGAGAAATTGGCCGCCAAGAAGCCGGAGCTGGACCTCTCAAGCGCCCGCTTCCTCCGCTGGGAGGAGGGCCTGTGCGCCCATATCCTCCACACAGGGCCCTACGACAGCGAACCCGCTTCCATCGGCGCACTGGAGGCGTTCATCACCGGGCAGGGGTACGTCCAAGACCTATCGGACACCCGGCGGCACCACGAAATCTATCTCTCCGACCCCCGCCGCACCACACCGGCGAAACTCAAAACGTTGATCCGCCACCCGATTCGGAGGGAATCTGCATGAAAAATCCCGACATCCTCTTCTTTTTCGACGGCTTCCCCCGCGCCCTGGCCCTCTACCAGGCCCTGGAGGACGCGGTCCTCGCGGCCTTCCCGGATACGGAGGTCCGTGTGCAGAAGACCCAGGTGTCCTTCTACTGCCGCCGGATGTTCGCCTGCGCCTCCCTGCCCCGGAAGAAGATGGAGGGCTGCGGCAGGGACTACCTCCTCGTGACCCTGGGCCTGCCGGAGCGGCTGGACTCCCCCCGGGTGATGCTCTCCACGGAGCCCTATCCGGGCCGCTGGACCACCCACATCCCCCTCCTGGAGCCCGGAGACGTGGACGGGGAGCTCCTGGGGTGGATACGAGACGCCTATGAGTTTTCTTCCGCCAAAAGATAACAGCTTGTATACCAAAACAGGGAGCGCCCGGAGGACCGGACGCTCCCTTTATCTGTTTCAGGACAGGTCTTACTTCCCGAAGTTCTCAATGATGTCCACGATCTCCACGCCGATGCGCTGCTGGGCCTCCTTGGTGGCGGCACCGATGTGGGGGGTGCAGGAGACGTTGGGGTGGTTGTAGAGGGCCTTGTTGGTGGCGGGCTCGTCGGCGTAGACGTCCAGACCGGCGGCGCGGACCTTGCCGGCGTTCAGCGCCTCCAGCAGGTCGTTCTCGTTGACGTTGTCGCCGCGGCTGGTGTTGATGAAGACCACGCCGTCCTTCATCTTGTCGATGTTCTCCTTGCAGATGAGCTTGACGCCGTTGAGGCTGGGGGTGTGGAGGGAGATGAAGTCGGCCCGGGCCAGGAGCTCGTCCAGCTCCACGTACTTCATGCCCAGCTGCTCCTCAATGCCGGGGACATGGAAGATATCCTGCGCGATGACCTCCATGCCGATGCCCTTGGCCATGCGGCCCAGCGCCTGTCCGATGCGGCCAAAGCCGATGATGCCCAGGGTCTTGCCGCCCAGCTCGATGCCCTTGCCGTAGGCTTTCTTCTCCCACTTGTCCTCGCGCATGGTGTGGCCCGCGATGGAGAGGAAGCGGGCGCAGGAGAACATATGGCCCATGGCCAGCTCGGCCACGGAGTTGCTGGACGCCTTGGGGGTGTTCTTGACGGTGATGCCGGCCTCCTCGGCGTGCTTGACGTCGATGTTGTCCACGCCCACGCCGCCGCGGATGATAAGCTTGAGCCGGCCGCCCTTGGCCTCGTCAATGTGGTTGGCGCGGACCTTGGTGGCGCTACGGACCACGACGGCGTCGAAGTCCCGCAGGGCCGCGCCCAGCTCCTCGGGCGCGTAGAAGCGCTCCACCACCTCGTGGCCGTTGGCCTTGAGCTGTGCCAGGGCGGTCTTGTCCATCCCGTCAGTGACTAAGATTCTCATAATTGCATCATTCTCCTCAATTTTAATTTTTGTCGATCACAACGTTCCCGTTTTCATCCAACAGGGGGGTGATGCTGGAGTAATACGTAAGCCCGTCGCCCACCGTGGCCAAATAGTGGACGCCTGTCTCCGTATCACAGATGATCGAGAGGCCGGCGGCCGGACCCTCCTTGACTGTAAAACGCGGACTCTTTTTTTCTTTCCCAAACATAGATCAGCCGTTTTCAGCCTCGAACTTCTTCAGGAACTCCACCAGGGCCTCCACGCCCTCCTTAGGCATGGCGTTGTAGGTGGAGGCCCGCAGGCCGCCCACGCTCTTGTGGCCCTTGAGGTTGTCGTAGCCTGCGGCCTTGGTAGCAGCCACCACCTTGGCGTCCAGCTCGTCGCTGCCGGTGACGAAGGGGATGTTCATCAGGGAGCGGAACTCCTTGTCAACCGTGCCCTTGAACATCTTGGAGCTGTCCAGGAAGTCATACATGACCTTGGCCTTGTCAATGTTGCGCTGGTTCATAGCCTCCAGACCGCCGATGCTCTTGAGGTACTTGAAGACCTTGCCGCAGCAGTAGATGGCCCAGCAGTTGGGGGTGTTGTACATGGAGCCGTTGTCGGAGTGGGTCTTATAGGCCATATAGATGGGGGTCTTGGGGTCCAGCTCGCTGGGGTCGCGGATCAGGTCCTCCCGGACGATGACCACCACCATGCCGGCAGGGCCCACGTTCTTCTGCACACCGGCGTAAATGAGGCCGTAGTCAGAGACGTTGCAGGGCTTGGAGAGGAACATGGAGCTCTGGTCGCTGACCAGGATATGGCCCTTGGTGTCGGGCAGCTTGTTCCATGTGACGCCGTGGATGGTCTCGTTCTCGCAGATGTAGACATAGTCGGCATTCTCGGGGATGTCCAGGTTGGAGCAGTCGGGGACGTAGCTGTAGTTGCGGTCCTTGCTGGAGGCCACTACGTGTACGTCGCCGTACTTCTTGGCCTCGGCGATGGCCTTCTTGGACCAGGCGCCGGTCTCCACGTAGCAGGCCACGCCGTTCTTCATCAGGTTCATGGGGATCATGGCGAACTGGAGCGTCGCGCCGCCCTGGATGAAGAGCACCTTGTAGTTATCAGGGATATTCATCAGGTCGCGGAGGTCCTGCTCCGCCTCGTCGATGATCTGCTGATAGACCTTGGAGCGGTGGCTCATCTCCATCACGCACATGCCGGAGCCCTGGTAGTTGAGCATCTCATCCCGGATCTCCTCCAGGACGGGCTCCGGCATCATTGCAGGGCCAGCGGAAAAGTTATAAATGCGGTCGTACTTCATCGTTTTTTCCTCCTAAGAGTTATTGGGTTCTCCGAACAATTCCAGTATAGTACATTTTGCCAAAAAAAGCAACAGGAGAATCAAAATCTTCTGTCGCAATTCTTTTGCCGCTGCGAGAAAAAACGGCGTCAGGCTTTTGCCTGACGCCGCCTGTATCCCCGCCCGTTCAGCCGCCCAGAAGGATGGCCATGTGGGCCAGGGTGGCGCTGTCGTTTTGGAAGAATTCATCGCGGAGGGATGTTTGCTGCCCACTGTTATGGATCAATCCACGGCTTGCGAAAACCATTAAGCGAAACAGCTCTTCCCGGCTTGGCTCAACGCCCTCCCGGCAGCTCATCACCGCCATAAATCGATAGAAAGAGTAGAGATTGCAGAAATTCACGTAACTCTTCCAGGCTTCCTCCGGGCCGTCCAGATTGGGCATATGGAGATGGAAGAATAGTGATACCATCAAGTTTTCTAAGAAAGATCCTCCGTCCGCAAAATGTTCTTTGAACCTTTGACGGGCGTTCAGATATGGGGCACAGAATATAGTGGCCTGGGAAGCGGCTTTTTCGACCTGCATCCCAAGTCCCAAGACCAAGTCGGAATGGACCGTGGAAAAGTCTTGTCCCTGTATCTGTAGAGAGGACAGCAGGCGGATATTATTGCTCAAGAACATATGCAGTCCCTTGTCCTGACCGCTCTCGTGAAAGACCTCTGCCGCCTCCGGATACTCAGACAGTGCCCGCGCCCTGTCCAGCCACTTAGGAATATCTGTTTCTCCATCAGCAAGTTCTTTCAAAGCAATGCCCAGCAGCAATATGCGGTGCGGGAGGGGATAGCGCCGGTCCTGGAGAAGATCGATGCACTGCGCCCGGATCTCATTGAAATAAGGCTTCAGATAGTTTTCTTTTAGAAATCTTCCCCTCCGCCGCTTCTCCTTTGGCAAGGGGTCGGATAAGAAATCTATCCCCTCCGGGCGATCCCACAGAAGGGCCAATACCCCCTCGCAGGCGGGAGAGAGCGAACGTTCTAAATATCCGGAGATCAAATATACCTCCGACCGTGGGAAGCTCCGGCAGACAAGGGGCAGGGCCTCGTGTCCCTTCTCCAATTGGAGGGCACAAAGGCAGTCTTCCCGAAGCAGGGGACAAGCCCCTCCCTCCATCACAAATTCTCCGTAGTGGATATCAGACAGCGGTCCCTTGCGGATACGGCATATACCGTTTTTCATTCGGGCATCGAGTTCATCTGTACCGGTCTGACGTTTAAGCGAGAGATAATCCTTTTTATCAAAGGAAATACGCCAACCCTTACAGCAGCTCAAGCGGCATCCTGCCGCCAAGCAATGGAACGCATCATAGTAAGCGGGACGCAGGTCCTTGTCGATCAGGACGTTCCGCTTTTGGTCGGCCATTGGGCCACCGCCTTTCTCTTATATCAAAAAGAAGGGCGGGCCGAAGCCCGCCCCCTTCTCCTGGGATCTGCTGGAAAACTAGGTCTGGGATTAGCCGAGGAGCTGGAGCACGCCCTGAGGCACCTGGTTGGCCTGGGCCAGCATGGCCTGGGCGGACTGGACGAGGATGTTGTTCTTGACGTACTTCATCATCTCGTCGGCAACATCGGTGTCGCGGATGGTGGACTCAGCGTCCTGGATGTTCTCAGCCATCACGGACAGGTTGTTGGCGGTGTGGTCCAGACGGTTCTGGATAGCGCCCAGATCGCCGCGGACGCCGGAGACGTAGTTGATGGCATCCTTGATGACGTTGACAGCAGCGGCCGCGCCGGTCTGATTGCTGATGTCGATGTCAGCGATGCTGGCGGTAGCCTTGCCGTCCTTCATGGTGCCCATGGCGGAGACGTGCATGTCGCCAACAGAGACCTTCATCTGGTTGAAATCGTCGCTGGTGTCGCCGATCTGGAGAGTCAGCGCGCTGCCGGTGGTAGTCACGGTGGGCAGGGTCATCTCGGCGGCGGTGCGGTTTTCATAGATGGAGGCAGTATTGGAATCGTCACTGGAGGTCAAAATGACTTTGCCGCTGGCAGTATCAGTCGAGACCTCATACTTGGACGCTCCATCGCTCAGATTGAACGCGCCCTCAATGGCAGTCTCGATCCGGCTGAGCACATCGCCGGTCTGGCTGGCCAGCAGACCAGTGGAAACACCCAGGTCGCCCAGGTTGATAGCCACATTCTTGCTGGAGGAAGCCTCGCCGTCACAGAACTCGAAGGTCTTGCCATCGATGGTAAAGGTGTCGCCCGCCTTGATCTTGGTCACATCCACATTGAAGGACACGGCGGCACCGGTCTCGGGGCGCTCACTGTAGAACTGCTTCATCACGCTGGCCTCGGTGCGCATGTCACAGATCTCATTGTTGGTGTTGCTGGCGATATACTTCTCCGTACCAGCGGCTGCACCGGTGGCATCACCCACATAAGTGGACAGGGACTGGAAGGTCAAAGTGCCCTTGCCGTCGGCCACGCCCTGGTTACCAACAGACCAGGTAGCGCTGTTCGCACCACCCATATCTCCGGTGATCTTGACCATAGCCTGAGCCTGCTTGGCCTCGTCGGCCAGATCGGATTCCTCCGCGAAGATCTTGGACAGGTCTACCAGCTGCTCGTTAGCCCCGGACGCGGCGGTGGTGCTATCCTTGCCAACTTTGAAGACATACGTCTTCTCACCGGCGATCAGCTTATCACCGTCCTTCAGCTTGCTGAAGTCGATCTCCACACTGACCTGAGCCTGGTGAGAGCTTCCGACGGCCAAGCCGTTGATAGTCTTCTGGTTCTGCCAGTTGACCGTGCCACTTGAAGCGATCTCACCACCGGCATCTGCGTCAGTTGTTGTAAAAGACACATTATAGTCGGGAATGACATCATCGCTGCCCTTGGCCATGAAGTCCACCTGATCAAACTTGATTTCATCCCCATTGGCAGTCATCTCCCAGTAATGACCATCAATTTTAACATACTTATTGGCCGCAGCAGCTGCTGCAGGTTGAGCAGCTGCACCAACCTCAGCATCCCACTTGGCTGTGCCAGAATTGGCAGCCTCAGTTGTGGCATTGTTTGCACTCTTAGCAGCACCACCTATGGCTTTACCTGCCTGGACAAGCTTCGCTGCCAGCTTAGAGCCATCTCCCCAGTCTTCACCGTCAGCAGCAGCCTTAATTGTAAGCTCTGCATCGCCGACTTTCAGAGTAAACGTATCGTTCTGCTCAACTCCAGTGACTCCAACATCATCCAGCTTAACAGTAAAGGACGCATTGGTCTGCTTGGTCTGAGCCTCAGGCCGGTTGGTGATATAGCTTGCGGAGAAGGCATCGGAGGCGCCCTTGGGGGCATAGTTCTCGGTGGTAATGCCGCTGATCGCGCTGTCAGCAGTAACAGACTTGGAGGCATTCACGTCCAGGGAGCCGTCCAGGAGCTTGATGCCGTTGAAGTTGGCAGAGTCAGCGATACGGTTGATCTCGGTCTTCAGGGCGTCGACTTCCTTCTGGAGGTTGGCGCGGTCGACCTCGTTGTCATAGGTGCCGTTGGCGGACTGAGTGGCCAGGTAATCCATGCGGTTGAGCATGTCCTGAATCTCCTGCATGGCGCCCTCGGCGGTCTTCACCAGGGAGATGCCGTCCTTGACGTTCTTCTGGGCGGCGTTCAGGCCGGTGATCTGGGCCCGCATCTTCTCGGAAATGGCAAGACCGGCGGCGTCGTCACCGGCGCGGTTGATCTTGTAGCCGGAAGAGAGTTTCTCCAAGTTGCCGGACAGAGCCTTGGTGTTGTTATTGTAGTTCCGGTAGGCGTTCATCGCCATGATATTGTGCTGAATGCGCATGATGTTCCTCCTTAAAAATATCAGTGAGCGCGATCCTTGCGTTCACTCCCATGGTTTTGCGCCGGACCGGACATCTGGCCAGACTGCCCGGAGCGTATGGCGCGGTGTTATCTCAACCGGCCCGCGCGGACCGTTTGAAACCCGGCTTCCCCCTTCTGGGGTCCTCGTGGATGCAGGCGGGGCGGTTCCCGGTGCGCTCAAGCACCTCGCCGCGAACGATGGGGACGTCCCTGGGGGCCTCCACGGCCACCCGGAATCCCTGCCCCGTCTGGTAGACCTGGACGACGATGTTCTCGCCGATGGTCAGGTACTCCCCGTTTTTCAGCTGTACGGACAGCATAGCGATCTCCTTTCGTTCCAGGGCTGTGACAGAAACTATACTCATTGTCACAGCGGTTTTCCGAATCCGTTCACTAGCATTATCGGCACGAAACAGTGTAAATTAAGTGGTTTTATAAAATTTTTTCCATCGAAATTTTTTGTTACAAAAAGTATAGGTTTTGTAACAAAAAGGCCCGCTCCTCGACAAGCGAGGGGCGGACCTTTTGACGTACGGGAGGCGAAACGGAGTTTCGCCGCAAAAAGTTTTTCTTTTTCGCTTCCTTTTTCTTTGTCCACAAAGAAAAAGGAAGATCAAATACTGACCCCGGCCATCTCCAGGATCGCGGGGACGTTCTTCTCCGCGCCGATGGCCATGATGTGGACGCCGGGGCAGAGGTGCTGTTCCCTGATCTTGGCGATCATCTCCGCGGCCATCTCCATGCCCAGCTTGGCGGGGAGGCCCTTGACGCCCTTCTCCTTGCCCTCGGCTGCTGCGGCGGCGAGGCGGTCGATCATCTCCTGGGGCACGGCGATGCCGGGGACGTTCTCGTTCATGAACTTGGCCATCCCCGCGCTCTTGAGGGGGATGATCCCGGCCATGATGGGCACGTCGATGCCCGCTTTGGAGACCTCCTCCATAAACTCCCGAAGGCTGTCCAGGTCAAAGACGCCCTGGGTCTGGATGTACCGTGCCCCGGCCTCCACCTTCTGCCGGAGCTTGTTGATTTGCAGAATGCGGGGCTCGTAGACCGGCGTGACGGCGGCGCCCTTGAAGAGCTCCGGCGCACCGGAGGCGAGGGGATTGCCGCCGCAGTCGTTCCCGGTGGCCTCCATCTCGGAGAGCATGTTCAAAATGCCCACGGAGTCCAGGTCATAGACCGGCTTGGACGAGCGGCAGTCGCCCACCACGGGGTGGTCGCCGGTGAGGGCGAGAACGGTGTCAATGCCGAAGGACGCGGCGGAGAGCACGTCGGCCATGAGAGCCATGCGGCTGCGGTCCCGGCCGGTCATCTGGAGGATGGGCTCCACCCCCGCCTGCTTGAGGTGGATGCACAGCCCCAGGGAGCTGGCCTTCAGGCAGGCCGACTGCATATCCGTGACGTTGACGCCGTGGACCTTCCCCTTGAGGAGCAGGGCGTCGGCCAGCTGTGCGGCGAAATCGAAGCCCTTGGGCGGGGCCATCTCCGCCGTGACGGCGAACGCGCCGCCCTCTAACGCTTGTTTGAGCAAACTCATGACTTCTTCTCCCTCAAATTGATGTGTCTGGGCCACGCGGTATCGCCGTGGCTCTTGTCGGGCCGGGTCTTTGAGAGCTTGTCCAGCTGTCCGGTGGCCTCCAGACGCTTGTAGATCAAAATCCAGGCGCACTCGTTCTCCGGATTGACCTCGCACCTGCCGTTTTTCTGACCGCCACAGGGGCCGTTGACCAGACTCTTGGCACAGCGGGTCACAGGGCACACGCCTCCGGTGGACCCCAGCACGCAGTCGCCGCACATCTTGCAGTACTCGTTGAACATGCCCACCCGCTCGATCTGTCCCAGGAACATGGTGTTGTTGGCGGGGTAGACGGGGATGGACACGTTGTCGGCCACGGTCTGCACACCGTCGCCGCAGCTCATGCCCACGACGGCCTCGGCCCCCGCGTCCTTCAGGGCCTTCAGGTCCCGCTTGACCAGGAGCTTGTGACAGCACTCGTCCGGCAGGACCGTGCCCACCACCTCCATCCCCTGCTCCTCCAGGAACGCCTTCATGGCCTCCACCTCCGGCTCTCCGCCGGTCTGGCAGGCGGCGGCGCACTGCCGGCAGCCTACGATGGCCACCTTTTTCACGCCCTCCAGCATATCCAGCAGTTCCTCCGCCGGTTTCTTCTGGGTAATAATCATGTGAAGCCTCCTCTCACCTTCTCCCCGGCGGCGGACACGCCCCGCCGGTACAGCGTTTATTGTATTCTTCTTTCCGACGCAAATCAAGAGGACTTCTATATTTGCTATGGAATAGATTTCATCTATTGATAGGAGTTAGGGAGCGGGACCCTGCGCCGCGTTTGATGGGCCGGGCGCGCCCCCTCCCCAACTCCCCCTTGCCCCCGGGGACAAACTGTGTTATACTAAGGTCAGAACCTCTATTTTTACCTACTAAGGAGGAATCTTCCATGCTCCACATTGATCTGACCAACGCCGGCGTACAGCCGGAGGCGTTTGTCCAGGGCCTCACCCAGGCCCACGGGTGGCTCCAGAACGCCACCGGCAAGGGCAATGACTTCGTCGGCTGGGTGAACCTGCCCCGGGACTACGACAAGGACGAGTATGCCCGCATCCAGGCCGCGGCCAAGCGCATCCAGGCCGGGAGTAAGCACCTGGTGGTCATCGGCATCGGCGGCAGCTACCTGGGGGCCCGGGCGGCCATTGAACTGCTCTGCTCCAACAACTACAACCTCAAAAAGAAGGACACCCCCAACATCTACTTCACCGGCAACGGCCTCTCCGGCGACGCCATGCAGGAGATCATTGACCTCATCGGCGGCGACGACTTCTCCGTCAACGTCATCTCCAAGTCCGGCACCACCACCGAGCCCGCCGTGGCCTTCCGCTTCTTCAAGGGCCTTCTGGAGAAGAAATACGGCAAAGAGGGCGCGGCAAAGCGCATCTACGCCACCACCGACAAGGCCCGCGGCGCCCTCAAGGGCCTCGCCGATGCCGAGGGCTATGAGACCTTTGTTGTCCCCGACGACGTGGGCGGGCGCTACAGCGTCCTCACCGCCGTGGGCCTGCTCCCCATCGCCGTGGCCGGGGTGGACCTGGACCGGCTCATGAAGGGCGCGGCGGACATGATGGAGACCTGCCGGGCCGAGGGGCTGGAGAACAATCCCGCCTGGCAGTACGCCGCCGCCCGCTGCGGCCTCTACAGCCAGGGCAAGAAGATCGAGATTCTGGCCGGCTACGAGCCCCGCTTCCGCTTCTTTGCCGAGTGGTGGAAGCAGCTCTACGGCGAGAGCGAGGGCAAGGAGAACAAGGGCCTCTTCCCCGCCAGCGTGGAGTTCACCGCGGACCTCCACTCCATGGGCCAGTATATCCAGCAGGGCGAGCGCCACATGTTCGAGACTGTGGTCCGCTTCGGCCCCTCCGCCCACAAGCTCTGTGTGCCTCATGACGACGCCGACGGCGACGGGCTCAACTTCCTCGCCGGCAAGGATATGGACTTCATCGCCGCCCAGGCCATGGACGGCACCCTCCTCGCCCACGTAGAGGGCGGCGTGCCCAACCTCATCGTCCGCGCCGGGGAGATCAACCCCTGTACCCTGGGTGAGCTCATCTACTTCTTTGAGTACGCCTGCGGCCTCTCCGGCTACCTCCTGGGCGTCAACCCCTTCGACCAGCCCGGCGTGGAGGCCTACAAGAAGAATATGTTCGCCCTCCTGGGCAAGCCCGGCTATGAGGAGATGGGCCAGGCCCTCCGGGCGAAGCTGGGAAAATAAAGACAAGCTGTAAATTTTTCGCGAGATTCATTTTTCCGGTTGAGTTTCTCCGCCACTTGTGGTATGCTAGTACCATCACGACCACTAATTTTCTAAAGGAGTGATTTCATATGGTCAGATTGATCATGAGCGGCTCCGGTGAGGGCAAGACCAAACAGCTCCTGGAGCTTATGGATTCCGCCGCCGAGACCAGCACCGGCTGCATGGTCTGCATCGAGCCCACCCGCAACATGAGCTTCAGCCTGCGCCACCAGACCCGCCTCGTGGACGCCTCCGAGTTCTCCATCAACAGCTTTGACTCCCTCCGGGGCTTCATCTGCGGCCTCTATGCCGGCAACTACGATATCTCCCACATCTTCATTGATGACCTCTACAAGGTCGCCGGGAACCGCGACGACCGCGCCGTCGGCGAGTTCCTTAACTGGCTCGATACCTTCAGCTCCCCCCTGGGACTCAAGGTCACCCTTACCATCAGCGCCGACCCCAGCATGGCTACCGACACCATGCGGAAATTTATGTGATCCTTTCTGTGGGAAAGGGCCTCCCGTTCATCAACGGGGGGCCCCTTTTTTCTCTATTCCACTGGTTTCTATGCGGTAGTCCCGGGGCCTCCCCGGCCCCGTTGCCCCGGGTGACTTTTTCCGCGTGGAAAAAGTCACCAAAAAGACGCTCAAGAAACGTAGTTTCTTGAGAATCTTCCTTGATTACGGGGGTTTTTTATTTACGCTACGACCTGTTTGACTCTTTTTCCCAATGTCTTCCCTGGGCCGATGCCGCTCAAATCGCTGGAACCACTCCCTGACCCTTTGGCCTTCTTCGTTGGGTTCGCCTCCGAGAAGCACGATTCTTTGGAGAGACTACCGGGCCACCGGCACGGTGCGGGCGATACTGCCCATCCCTTCATAGGGCGCGACGGCCCGTGCGCCGCTTTGATGAATGCTGCTTCGCTCCACTTTCATAGGGGCGGATATCATCCGTGCACGCTGCCAATACCTGCCGCGCCAGCTCCTCTCGCACCCCTCAAAACCGCGCCGTCCACCCCTCTACCGCCAGCGCCGCAGTGACGCCCTCACAGACAGTCTTCCCTGCAATGAGCCGCTCCGCACCAACCATCGCGGCCCGCTCACACACATTGTCCACCCCCGTCACCCGCAATACCCGCTCCGAGGCGGTGAACTCTCCTTCCACCGCCGTCAGCTCCCCGGCGGAGTAGAACGCCGCCGGCCACCCCCGCTCCTCACAGAAGGCCAGCAGCCCCTCCTCCTCCCGCTTCAAATCAATGGAGGCGGCACATTTTACAGACTGCGGATGGACCTGATTCTCCGTGAGCACCTTCTCCACAGCGGCGGCAATACGCTCCTTCGATACCCCTCTCCGGCACCCGATCCCCACATGGACTACCCTCGGCACCAGAAGTAAAGTCCTCTCAAAGGGCTTCCTGTCCCTCCACGAGACACAGATCCCGATTTTCCCCTCTTCCCCGGCCACCGTGCCCGCAGGCAGGTCCCCGGAGACAGGAAAATCACAGCACAGAGGCACCGGCCCCTCCAAGATTGCGGCGGACACCTCCTTCGCCGCCCCCATGCTGCTGATAGCCAGACCCTCCCGCGCAGCCCAGGCGTCCACGGAGAACTTCCCATGCAGATCCGTAGCCGTAGTCACCACCGGCACCGCCCCCAACTTCTCCGCCAGCTCCTCCGCCAGCGCATTGGCCCCGCCAATATGCCCCGAGAGCAGGGAGATGACAAACCGCCCCAGCTCGTCCACACACAATACCGCCGGGTCCGACCGCTTGTCACGCACATAGGGCGCGATGGACCGCACCGCAATCCCCGCCGCCCCCACAAAGACCATGGCGTCCGCCCACTGGAACACCGGCCCCGTGAACCGTGAGCAGGGCGGCGCGATGGCTTCAAACGCCTCCCCCGCGTACTTCTCCGGCGCACAGCACCGGCACTCATCCCAGGTCAAAGCCCCCCGGACCCGCCGGGCCGTCTCACACCCCTGCCTGCTGAAAGCAAAAACAGCTAACCTCACAGCACCCTCCTACTTCTCCGGCAGAGCCTCAAAGGCGCTCCGCGCCCGGCGCACCAGCTTCTCCCGGACCTCCGGCAGCTCTCCCAGCCCCCGCAGGCTCCACGTCACCTGGAATCCCGCCTGCTCCAAAAGCGTGCGCAGACTGTCGGGGCCGTCCCCGGCCATGTCGTTCTTGGAGTGGTCGCCCGCCACCAACAGCAGGGGCGCCAAATGGACCCGCCGCCGCTCCTGCGCTAAGAGTGCGTCGATGGCATCCTGAAAAGACGGCGTGCCCTCCACCGTGCAGAGCGCCAGACGTCCGCTCCGTTCCGCCATGCACCGGGCCAGACGGTGGTAGATGCCGTTGGCACTGTGGTCCGTCCCATGCCCCATGGCCAAAAGCACCTGGTCCTCCTCCATCGGGTAGGCCCGCTCCAGAAGCTTCGTCAGCGGGATCAGGTCCCCGTCATCCCACAGCAGCGGCAGTCCCAGCGAGACCGCCATATCCCCCGCGTTTGCCAGCACCTCGGCCCGCAGGCGGTCGAACTCCTCCCCGGGGATGAGCAGCGTAGGCTGGACCACCGCCCGCTCCACGCCGTCGCCGCGCATCCGCGCCAGGGCCTCCGGGACGCTGTCCACCACAAGGCCCTGCCTGCTCCTCAGCCGCTCCCGGACAATGCCGCTGGTAAACGCCCGGTAGCACGGCACGCCGGGGAACGCGGCGGCAAGGTCCCGCTCCGCCGCGGCGATGGTCTTCTCCAAAGTATCCAAATGAGTGGTGCCAAAGCTCACCACCAGTAAACCGGTCTTCATGGGCAGTTCTCCTTCCAAATATGTTCCTGAAAAACGCGAAAAAGCGCGCCCCACCGTCTCAGGCAGGGCGCGCAAATACACTACGGGCGCAGTGCGGTCCCCGGTGACGGCAGGAAGCCGCGAAGCGGTCGCGGCAGACCTGACTCAGCCCCTCCAGGGAGGCATCACAGTGACCCACTCGCGGGGCTTCTCACCCCATTCAGCCGCCGGAAACTCCGGGAGACCGCTTCCCCTACAGCCTATCACGTCCCGGAGGGAAAGTCAAGGGGGAGTGCCTGCATCTCCAAAATACCCCCCTGATAACAAATGTACCGGGCGCATGGAAGATCCTGGAGCCGCCGGAGGGACCGTTCCGCCTCCCTGAGGTCCAGGCAAAAGCCGGGGTTGGCTACAGACAATCCGTTGCTCTCCAGCACCGCCGCGTCGCCGGTAACGCAGAACTCCTCGTGGGAAAAAACCAGGGAGAGGTGCCCCGGCGTATGCCCTGGGGTGGCCAAGACTCGGCATCCGCCGCCCCAGTCGAAGATGTCGCCCTCTCGGATCAGCCCGTCTACCGGGACCCCCTGGAGGAGCCGGAGCCTCCTGCAGAACCGCTCCCCCCATGTCTTCCGCTCTTCCGGGAGAAGGTCCTGCAACGCCTCCGCCTGCTGGAGACGGAGATTCTTTTTTCGCCCCTCGATATAGGGCGCCTCCTCCGGGGAAGCCAAAACTTGCAGAGCCGGATACTTCGCCTTCAACGCGGCGGCCGCGCCCATGTGGTCGTCGTCCTGGTGAGTCAGCACCAGCGGTCCCTCGCTTCCGCCCCGCAGGCGCGGAGCGCTTCCTCTAACTGCTCCAGGGAGTCCGGATACCCACAGTCCACCAGCACCGTATCCTCCGCGCCGAAAAGGACCACCGGACAGAGGACCTGCTCCGCGCCGTCCATCGAATAATGAAGGCGCAGTACCGTGTACGTTTTCTCAATCATATGTTGCTCAAAAAGCCCTGTCCAGCAGGGCCTCCACCTCCGCCCGCTCCGGCATGGAGCGGATGGCCCCCTTCCGGGTGGTGACGAGGTAGGCGGCGGTGTTGGCAAAGCGGAGCATCTGCTCCAAATCCTCCGCCGTGAGGCCCTCCAGCCCCTTCTCCAGCACGAAGTTGAGCACGCAGGCGCAGAACGTATCCCCGGCCCCGGTGGTCTCGATGGTGCCCCCCAGCTTGCAGGCCGGGACGAACACCCGCTGGTCCGCATAGTAGGAATAGCTCCCCTCCGCCCCGGCGGTGACGTTCAAAAGCCGGATGTTGGGGTACTGCTCCCGAAGCAGGACGGCCCCCTTGTCGAAGTCCGTCTGCCCGGTCATGAACTCCAGCTCGTTGTCCGAGATTTTCAGGATATCGCACTGCCCCAGGCCATAGGCGATCTGGGTGCGGGCCTGCTCCAGGCTCTCCCACAGGGGCGGGCGGAGGTTGGGGTCAAAGCTGAGCAGAGCGCCCCCCTTCTTCGCGTGGGCGATGGCCTTGCTTGTGGCCTGCCGGACGCCCTCGTGGGTCATGGAGAGGGTTCCGAAGTGGAAGATGCGGCAGTGCTCCAGGGGATACTCCGGCACGTCCGCCTCCGTGAGCATCATGTCCGCGCCGGGGTTGCGGTAGAAGGAGAAGTCCCGGTCCCCGCCGGGCAGGGTCTTGACGAAGGCCAGGGTGGTGCGGGTGTCCGGGTCCCGGACCAGGCAGCCGGTGCAGATGCCCGCCTCCCGGACCACATTGATCAGCATATCGCCGAACATATCCGCCCCCACCTTGCCCAGGAAGAGGCAGCTGCGGTCCAGCTTCTTGAGCATGGCCAGGACGTTGCAGGGCGCGCCGCCGGGGTTGGCCTCGAAGAGGGGGTTCCCCTGGGGGCTCAGGCCGTTTTCCGTGAAGTCCACGAGCAGTTCGCCCAGGGCGATGACGTCAAAGGATTGGGTTGACATGGTGGTTTCCTCCTGTTTTGATTAAGATCGTTCCGTTTTCTTGCAAGCGGGGATCATCTGGTTGCTTTTTGTTCTTTGAATAAACTGCCAATACAAATACAAAGGAAATAAGCTGTGCGATCATGATTCGGACGATTTGCAATTCGTCTGCGCCCGTCAGAGAAATGATATGGAGCATATTTGTAGCAACGGTATTGTTGAATAGATGGTCGCCAAGTCCTACCCATAGATTGCCTGTCACACGGTAAAGAAGTCCCCATTTGATCCCCATAATTCCAGAAAGGATCATATAGCCGATCCCCATTAGCACCATTGCCGCAAATGACATTTCACCATTCATATAGCTTCTCAGCGGCATTACAATGTGCCAAATTCCGAACAAAACTGCAATACACAAATTTTCTGGTTTACATTTTGGGGTCCTTCCCATATATAACCGCCTCCTACACCCGCGCCGCGCTCTCCCGCAGGCTGGACTGGATCATCGGATCACCTCATAGCGCAATCTCAAATATGAGTTCTCCAGGACAACGCACTCTTGCAGCTTCAGGACCCCTAATTTCGACAATTCTCCTTGTGAAAGCAGGGATTCCCCATCAATCAAAGTCGATGTGTCCTTGCCGCCGATCAAAACGGGAGCGACAACGATATCGACATGATCGAACAGCTTTTCCCGAAGAAACAAGCCGTTGAGCGTCCCGCCGGTCTGGATCGTGATCCTCTCGCAGCCGTATTCCGCTCTGAGGCGCATGAGTGCGTCCCTCAGCGACAATTCTTCTTGATATATGACATGAAAATTGTCTTCCTCAATGTGAAATGCCGGATGGTTTGCATTGGTGGTAATCAAAACGAACTGCTTTGATAACGCGCAGAAATACCGTATCCCATGTTCATTCAAATGGTGGTTGTCGATCACCACAAAAGACACGGGCGTTTTATTGGGCGGCTCCTTTGTATTGACGCCCAGCTTGGCTTGGACCCGGCCGGAGTTGAGGGCCCACAGATCGGTTGTCTGCTCTATTTCATAATATTGGTGCAGGCCCTCGCGGAGCCCCGCGATCTGGGGAAAATCCTGATCGACATCTAACTCGTCCGCCGCGCCGGTGCTGATTTTCCCGTCGACGGACATCAACATAAACAGTGTTGTAACAGGTCTGTCCATTTTATTCCTCCTGCATCGAACGTCTTGCGTACCAAAGGGCGCGCTCTACACCTGCGCCACGCTCTCCCCGGTCTCCAGCCGGAAGGGCACGGTCTCATGGAAGGGCGCGCCGCCCTCCATACTCCCCAGCAGGACCTCCACGCCCCGCCGGGCCATGTACTGGATGTCCTGCCGCACGGTGGCGAGGCGGGGATTGACGTAGTTTGTGAAGGCGATGCCGTCGAAGCCGATCACGGACACGTCCTCCGGCACCCGGCCGCCCATGTCCTGGATGGCGCGGACCGCCCCCAGGGCTATCACGTCGCTGGCGGCGAAGAGGGCCGTCAGGTTCGGGCAGCGCTCCAGCAGGGTTTTTGTGGCCTCGTAGCCTCCGGAAAGGGAGTAGCGGCACGCCTCGCCCTGGACGGCGGGGTCGAAGTCCAGCCCCAGGTCCCGGCAGGCTCTCCGGCACCCCAGCATCCGGCGGCAGGCGATCTGGGACCTCTTCCAGCTCCCCAGCACGCCAATGGCCCGGTGGCCCCGCCCGGCGAGGAAGTGGATGGCGGCGCAGGCGGCGGCCTCGTCGTCGGTGGTCAGGGAGGAGAGGTTGGGAAAGCCCAGCTCCCGGGCGCAGTTGGTCAAAAGCAGGCTGGGGGTGCTCACACACTGGAACTGCGCCTGGAAATGGCTGAGGTCCCCGCCCAGGAAGATGATGCCCGGGGGCTTTCGCTCCCGGCAGAGGCGGCAGGCGTAGGCCACCTCGTCGTCCTCCTCGTCGAGAAAGTGGATGGATGTGTCCCGTTCCGCGCCGCGGAGGGCGGACTGCAAGCGCTCCACCAGATCGGCGAAGAGGATGTTGTGCTTTCCCCGGACGATGATGGAGATACCGGTCCCCGCCTGCTGTTTGAGGCGGCGGGCGTTGCGGTTGGGCTCGAAGCCCTGCTCGGCCACCACGGCGAGGACCCTCTGCCGGGTCTCCTCGCTGACATCGGGGTGGTTGTTGAGCACTCGGGACACCGTCGCTACGCCGCAGCCGGACAGCTGGGCAATGTCTTTGATCGTCATTAGGCGTCTCCTCTTCTTGTTTGCGGGGTTATTATAGCAGGTTTTCCCGGGAGACGCAAGGGAAAGGGCGAAATAAGGACGATTTTTGTACACTCTGCCTGTGGATGGAAGGGGCGCCCGGGTCCTCCCTGTCTGGAAAAATACACTCTTGACAAAAGCCAAGAAATGGATACAATAGGGACAGGTGTCAAGACACCTGACAATCTGAAAGAAATCAGGTATGGAAAGATGGAACAATTTCAAGCGTTTCTCAAGCGCAAAAACATCGTTCTCTCCGCCAAGCGCTACGGCATTGACGCTCTGGGGGCCATGGCGCAGGGCCTCTTCTGCTCATTGCTCATCGGCACCATCGTCAAGACCTTAGGGGAGCAGACGGGCCTGACCTTTCTGGTGGACGTGGGAGGGTACGCCTCGGCCATGAGCGGGGCGGCTATGGCGGTGGCCATCGGCTTTGCTCTGCAAGCGCCGCCGCTGGTGCTTTTCTCTCTGGCCACGGTAGGCTACGCGGCCAATGCCCTGGGCTCCACAAGCCTCATCCCCGACCAGGCCGGGGCAGGCGGGCCCTTGGCAGTGCTCTTTATCGCGGTCATTGCCGCTGAGTTTGGCAAGGCGGTCAGCAAGGAGACAAAGATCGACATCCTGGTGACACCCCTGGTAACCATCCTGGTGGGTGTGGGACTCTCGGCGTGGTGGGCCCCGGCGATCGGCACTGCCGCCACGGCGGTGGGCAATGTGATTATGTGGGCCACGGACCTCCAGCCGTTCCTGATGGGGATCATCGTCTCAGTGCTGGTGGGCATGGCGCTGACGCTGCCCATCTCCTCCGCGGCCATCTGCGCGGCCTTTGGGCTGACGGGGCTTGCGGGCGGCGCGGCGGTGGCGGGATGCTGTGCCAATATGGTGGGCTTCGCGGTGCTGTCCTTCCGGGAGAACCGGTGGGGCGGTCTGGTCAGTCAGGGCATCGGCACGTCCATGCTGCAAATGGGCAATATCGTGCGCAATCCCCGGATCTGGCTCCCGGCGATCCTGACTTCGGCGGTCACGGGGCCTATTGCGACCTGTATTTTCGGGCTGGAGATGAACGGTGCTCCGGTGTCCTCCGGCATGGGCACCTGCGGTCTTGTGGCGCAGATTGGGGTATGGACCGGGTGGATCTCCCCCAGTGAGCGGGCGCTTGCTAATGGGGCGGCTGCCATTACTCCGGGTGCGATGGACTGGATCGGGCTGATCCTCATCTCTTTTGTGCTTCCGGCGGTACTCTGCTGGGCGTTCGGGCTGTTCTTCCGCAAGATTGGGTGGATTCGCGAGGGAGATTTGAAGCTGGATTGACCAAATAGCTACATCAAGGGTCCGGGGGAAAGCACCCGGGCCCTCCGATTTTTCCGGGGCAGTCTCGCCCGCACCGTGCCGGTGGCCCGGTAGTCTCTCCAAAGAATCGTGCTTCTCGGAGGCGAACCCAGCGAAGAAGGCCAAAGGGTCAGGGAGTGGTTCCAGCGATTCGAGGCGGCATCGGCCCAGGGAAGGTATTGAGAAAAAAGGTCAAACAGGTCGTAGCGTCAATAAAAAACCCCCGTAATCAAGGAAGATTCTCAAGAAACTACGTTTCTTGAGCGTCTTTTTGGCTGCTTTTTCCACGCGGAAAAAGCAGCCGGGGGTCCGGGGGCGCGAAGCTCCCGGGGCCAAAGGGATGAAACCATTGATTCAGAGGCAAACTCCCCCTGGAACTGCCCACCGTTCTATGTTACAATGGAGGAAACCAAAAAGAGGAGGGGAAACCCATGAAAACGCTGTTAAAAGGCGGACGCGTTGTCAGCGGCGCCGGGGTGCGCCCGGCGGACGTCCTCCTGGAGGGCGAAAGGATCGCCGCCGTAGGTGCGGAGATGACCGCCCCCGGGGCGGAGGCCGTCGACTGCACGGGGAAGCTTCTGTTCCCCGGGTTCATCGACGCACACACCCATTTCGACCTGGAGGTCTGCGGGACCATCACCGCCGACGATTTCCGCACCGGAAGCCGGGCCGCTCTGGCCGGAGGCACCACCACAGTGGTGGACTTCGCCGCGCCGGACAAGGGGGAAAGCCTCCACAGCGGCCTCCGGCGCTGGAGGGAAAAAGCGGAGGGGCACTGCGCCTGCGACTACGGCTTCCACATGACCGTAGACGACTGGAACGAGGGCATCTCCCGGGAGATCGGGGAGATGATCGACCTGGGCATCCCCACTTTCAAGCTCTACATGACCTATCCGGCCATGATGCTCCCGGAGGGGGAGATGTACCGGGCCCTGGCGCGGATCAAGGAGGCCGGGGGGCTCGCCGGGGTCCACTGCGAGAACAGCGCCCTCATCGACATCCTCACCGCCGATGCCAAGGCGGCGGGACGGCTGTCCCCGGCCTCCCACCCCCGGACCCGCCCGGCGGCGCTGGAGGCGGAGGCGGTGGGCCGTCTGCTCCGCATGGCCCAGGTGGCGGGGACGCCGGTGGTGGTGGTCCACCTCTCCTCCAGGGAAGGGCTGGAGGAGGTCCGCGCCGCCCGGCGGCGTGGACAGCGGGTCTATGTGGAGACCTGTCCTCACTACCTCCTGCTGGAGGACGGCGTGTACGACGCCCCGGACTGCCTGGAGGCGGCGAAGTACGTCTGTGCGCCGCCCCTGCGGGGGCGGGAGGACCGCCTCGCCCTCTGGGAGGCCCTGCAAACCGGGGAGATCGACACCGTGGCCACGGACCACTGCTCCTTCACCCTCGCCCAGAAGCGGGCGGGGCGCTGGGACTTCACCAAGATTCCCGGCGGGCTCCCGGGGGTGGAGCACCGGGGGGTGCTCCTGTACACCTGCGGCGTGGCGGAGGGCCGTATCCGGCTGGAGGATATGTGCCGTCTGCTGAGCGAGAACCCCGCCAAGCTCTACGGCTGCTGGCCCCGGAAGGGCGCCCTCACCGCCGGGGCGGACGCCGACGTCGTGGTCTTCGACCCGGACCGCCGGGGGACCGTCACTGCCGCCGGTCAGCTCCAGAACGTGGACTACACCCCCTACGAGGGCTTCCCCACCCGGGGCCGGGTGGAGCGGGTCTACCTCCGGGGGACCCTGGCCGTCCGGGACGGCGCGGTGCTCCCCACGGAGGGCCGGTTCCTCCGGCGGGGGAAGTGCGTGCTGTAACGGAAAAAGCTCCCCGGACGCGGGTCCGGGGAGCTTGTGTACGCCGGGGGCAGAGCCTCGGCGCCGTTCTGTCGAAAACCGCCGCGCCATCGCCTCTACAAAATCGCCTGCCGGTCACGGGGTATGGACAGAAAAAATTTGCAAAAATTTCCCCGCTCCCCGTAACCATCCCCCGATTTTTCCGTATCTCCTAATGAACCCCATTCCGGAACGAGCCCAGGAGGAGACCAGCCATGGACGAGCGCCGTCTCGCGGAAAAACTGAAAGCCCGGAGCCGTCCGGCCCTGGACCAGGCGGTGCGCCGCTTCACGCCCTACGTGGGGACGGTCATCTGCCGCACCCTCTCCGGCCGTGCGGCACGGGAGGACGTGGAGGAGCTCACCGCCGATGTCTTCCTCGCCCTCTGGAAGCACGCCCCGGACCTGGACCCCGCCCAGGGGCTGCGTCCGTGGCTCGCCGCCGCGGCCCGGAACCGGGCGGTGGACTTCCTCCGCCGCCTGCGGAGCGCGGACCCCCTCCCGGAGGACGCCCCCGCCCCCGGCGGCGGGCCCGAGGACCTGCTGGTCCGGCGGGACCAGGCGGCGCGGCTCTGGGAGGCGGTGGAGGAACTGGGGGAGCCCGACCGGACCCTCTTTTTCCGCTATTACTACGAGGAGGCGTCCCTCAAGGAGACTGCCCTGGAGTTGGGCCTCTCCCAGACTGCCGCCAAACAGCGGCTCTTCCGGGGCCGAAAAAAACTGAAAGCCATGTTATCGGAAGGAGCGGATGACTGATGAAAAACCGGCTGCAAACCCTCTGGACCCAGGTGGTCCCCCACCGGGGCCCCTGCCCCATGCCCGGCGCGCGGGACGTCCTCCGCCGGGTGGACGCCGCCCTGGACGCCGAAGCCCGGCCCCGGCGAAGGCCCCTCCGCGCCGCGCTGGTCCTGGCGGCGGCCTTGGCCCTGCTCACCGGCGCGGCCTTCGCCTCCGGACAGCTTGCCCTGCCCGAGGGGAGCGTACTGGACCGCTATTTCTCCTGGATGGACGGCGACACCGGCTATGCCGCCTCCCTCATCAGCGTCCAGCCCCTCTCCGCCGAGGACCAGGACCTCCGCCTCACCGTCACCAGCTCCATAGCCGACAGCAACGAGGTCTATCTCACCCTCACCGTCCAGGCCAAGACGGAGGAAGGGCGGGCGTTCCTCCGCCGCGCGGACCTGGTGGGAGACAGCCTGCTGGACATCGAGATGGGGGGCATCTTTGGCGGCGGCTCCAAGAGCATATCCGGCGAGCTGGACGGTGAGGAACCGGACTGCCTGGAGTTCTCCGCAAGTCTGGAGCTGGGCCTCTCCCGCACGGTGGACATCCGCCTGGAGGCCCCTGCCGGGCGGCTCTCCCTGGACGTTCCCGTGAAGCCCATCCGGTCCGTGACGCTCCGCCTGGACGCCGCCGGACCCGGTGCAGGCACCATGGACCACGCTGCCGGGGGCCCGGTGGAGGTGGAGACCGTCACCCTCTCCCCCCTCTCCATCGCCGCCGGGTATACCACGCCCTTTTCCAACTGCGGCGCGCCGCTCTTCTACTTCCTGTGGCAGGACGGCACCTGGACCACCATGGGTCAGCTCCACGCCACCGGCCCCTCCGGCAGTATGGTCCAGAAGGAGGACACCTTCCGCTGTAAGTCCTCCTGGAAGTTCGGCGCCATTCAGGACATCACCAAACTGGAGGCCCTGGTCTTCAACGGCACCGCCTATCCCCTGGATGGCGGCGGACCCTACCCCGTGGACACCTCCCACCTGCCCGTCCCCTTCTCCATCCCCGCAGGGAAGGAGCTTCCCGGGGCCCAAAACCTCTCCGTGCCCCTCTTCGCCCTCTGCGAGGGCCTGGGCATCCCCTGCGGCTGGGACGGAGAGCGGGCGGTTATGCGCTACCGCGATGTGGAGATCGTCTTTACCGCCGGGAGCGGTACTGCGGAGGTCAACGGCGTTCCGGAGGCCCTCTACGCCCCCGCCCTCTTTCAGGACGGCGAGCTCTGGGCCGACGCATACCCTGTTTTGTGCAAGCCCTGGGGCCTCACCCTGCGCTACGCCAGTGAAAACGCCTGGGCCGATTCCCTCTCCGAGGGTGGGGACAAGGCGGCGTATTGGCTCATCACCCCCTGAAAAGATGCCCCCGGGAGGTTTTCGCCTCCCGGGGTATCTTTGTTTAGGGACGTGTGAAGGTTGGGCTTCGCCCAAACCCACCAGGGGCTTTGCCCCTGGACCCCACCACCTTTGAAAAGGTGGACGAAACTTTTATTCTGCGCTTCGCGCCTTGTCCTGAAGGTGCGCAAGCAATCCCTCGCACCCCTCCAGGATATCCTGCCAAGCCCTCTCGAAGTCCCCGGTATACCAGGGGTCCGCCACCTCGCCGGGGCGGTCCGTGTAGTCCATCAGCAGATGGATCTTCCCCTCCGGGTCGCCGCCGCAGATGCACTCCATGTTCCGCAGGTTCCGCCCATCCATACCGATGAGCAGGTCGTATTTCCCGTAGTCCTCCGCCCGCAGCTGCCGGGAGGTCTTCCCCGCGCATTGGATGCCGTGCTCCGCCAGCTTCCGCCGTGCGGGGGGATAGACCGGATTTCCGGCCTCCTCGCTGCTGGTAGCGGCGGAGGCGATGGAGAATGTACCCGCGAGCCCCGCCCGCTCCACCAGGTCCTTCATTACAAATTCCGCCATGGGGCTGCGGCAGATGTTCCCCAGGCAGACAAACAAGATCTTCGTCATATTGCACCTTTCTGAAAGAGCGCGCCGTCAGTGAGACGGCGCGCTCCTATGATAAGTTTACTCTTCCGCAGTCTCAGCCGCGGCCTCCTCCGGCTCCTCCGAAGCCTCGGAGGTCTCCGGCTCAGCGCCCTCGGCCTCCCCGGTGGGTTCGGAGGCGGGGAAGTCGTCCTCGTCCTCATCCCGGTCCCGTTCCGGGGGCTCCGGCGGGGCCGGCGGCTCCAGGTCCGGCACCACCACGGACGCCAGGTCGCGGTACGCGCCCAGGCCCGCGCCGGCGGGGATCAGCTTGCCGATGATGACGTTCTCCTTCAGGCCGGACAGGTGGTCCACCTTGCCCTTGATGGCCGCCTCGGTGAGGACCTTGGTGGTCTCCTGGAAGGAGGCGGCGGAGAGGAAGGAATCCGTCGCGAGAGACGCCTTCGTGATGCCCATGAGGAGCTGGGTGACTTCGGCCTCCCGCAGGGGCTCGCCGTCCTCCCGGCGCTCCCCGGCGGCGGCGCGGCGCTGGACCTCCTCGTTGGCGGCGTCCAGCTCCAGCACATCCACCATGGCCCCGGAGAGCAGGGTGGTGTCCCCCGCGTCCTCCACCCGGCACTTGCGCATCATCTGCCGGACGATGACCTCGATGTGCTTGTCGTTGATGTCCACGCCCTGCTGGCGGTACACGCGAAGCACTTCCTGGATCAGGTAGTTGTGGACCGCCGGGGCCCCCCGGGTGCGGAGCACGTCGTGGGGGTTCAGCGCGCCGTCGTTGAGGGCGGTGCCCTTCTCGATGAGGTCCCCGTCGTTCACCCGCAGGCCCGTGTGGGGCACGGAGTACATCTTCGCCTCCCCGTCGTCGCTCACCACATGGATGTTCAGCAGGGAGCCCTTGGCGCTGTTCTCGAAGCGGACCCGGCCGCCGATCTCCGCGAGAGTGGCCATCTTCTTAGGCTTGCGGGCCTCGAAGAGCTCCTCGACACGGGGAAGACCCTGGGTGATGTCGCCGCCGGCCACGCCGCCGGTGTGGAAGGTGCGCATGGTCAGCTGGGTGCCCGGCTCGCCGATGGACTGGGCGGCGATGATGCCCACCGCCTCGCCGGTGCCCACGGGCTTGCCGGCGGCAAGGTTCATGCCGTAGCACCGGGCGCAGACGCCCCGCTTGGCCTTGCACGTCAGCACCGTGCGGATCTCCACCCGGGTGATGCCCCGGCTCTCCAGCAGAGCGGCGTCCTCCTCGCTGAGCATCCGCTCTGCGGGGCAGAGGACCTCCCCGGTCTCCGGGTCCACGATGTCCCGCACCGGGAAGCGGCCCCGGAGGCGCTCGGCGAACTTCTCGATAGTCTGGCCGTTCTCGCTGATCTCCTCCACCCAGATGCCGTGGTCCACGCCGCAGTCGTCCTCCCGGATGATGACCTCCTGACTGACGTCCACCAGGCGGCGGGTCAGGTAGCCGGAGTCGGCGGTACGAAGGGCGGTGTCGGCCATGCCCTTCCGGGCGCCTCGGGAGGAGATGAAGTACTCCAGCACGCTCAGGCCCTCCCGGAAGTTGGACTTGATGGGGATCTCGATGGTCCGTCCGGCGGTGTTGGCCATCAGGCCCCGCATCCCCGCCAGCTGCCGGATCTGCTTCATGGAGCCGCGGGCGCCGGAGGTGGCCATCATATAGATGGGGTTGAGCTCCTCCAGGTTCTCCTGAAGGGCCTTCGTCACGTCATCGGTGGTCTTCTCCCACTCCTCGATGACCGCCTTGTAGCGCTCTTCGTTGGTCATGAAGCCCATCTTGTACTCGTCCTCGATGTCCACAATGCGCTGTTCCGTCTCCTGGATGAGCTCATACTTCTTGGCGGGCACGGACATATCGTAGATGGAGATGGTGATCGCGCCCCGGGTGGAGTACTTGTAGCCCGTGGACTTGATGTTGTCCAGGACCTCGGCGGCGGTGGTGAAGCCGTGGGAGCGGATGGTCTTGTCGACGATCTTCCCCAGCTCCTTGGCCCCGCAGGTCATGTTGATCTCGTAGTCGCAGACGTGCTCCTTGGCGCTGCGGTCGACAAATCCCAGGTCCTGGGGGATGTTCTGGTTGAAGATGATGCGCCCCGGGGTAATGTCCACGATCTTGCGGTACTTCACGCCCTGCCAGACGAAGTCCCGGCGGACCTTGATGGGGGCGTGGATGCCCACCACCCGGTCGTTATAGGCCAGCATCACCTCGTCCTCGTCCACGAAGACCTTGCCCGCGCCGGGTTCCTTGTCGTTGACATAGGTGAGGTAATAGGACCCCAGCACCATGTCCTGGGTGGGCACGGTGACGGGCCCGCCGTCCTGGGGCCGCAGGAGGTTGTTGGCCGAGAGCATCAAAAGCCGCGCCTCCGCCTGGGCCTCTGCGGAGAGGGGGACATGGACGGCCATCTGGTCGCCGTCGAAGTCGGCGTTAAAGGCGGTGCAGGTCAGGGGGTGGAGCTTGATGGCCCGGCCCTCCACCAGCACCGGCTCGAAGGCCTGGATGCCCAGGCGGTGGAGCGTCGGCGCGCGGTTGAGCATCACGGGGTGGTCCTTGATGACCACGTCCAGGGCGTCCCAGACCTCGGCCTTGCCCTTATCCACCATCTTCTTGGCGGACTTGATGTTGTTGGCGGCCCCGTCCTCCACCAGCTTCTTCATGATGAAGGGGCGGAAGAGCTCCAGGGCCATCTCCTTGGGCAGGCCGCACTGGTAGATTTTGAGCTCCGGCCCGACGACGATGACGGACCGGCCGGAGTAGTCCACCCGCTTGCCCAGCAGGTTCTGCCGGAAGCGGCCCTGCTTGCCCTTGAGCATGTCGGAGAGGGATTTGAGGGCCCGGTTGTTGGCCCCCGTCACCGCCCGGCCCCGGCGGCCGTTGTCGATGAGGGCGTCCACAGCCTCCTGGAGCATCCGCTTCTCATTGCGCACGATGATGTCCGGCGCGTTGAGCTGGATGAGCCGCTTGAGGCGGTTGTTGCGGTTGATGACCCGGCGGTAGAGGTCGTTGAGGTCGCTGGTGGCGAAGCGTCCGCCGTCCAGCTGGACCATGGGGCGGATCTCCGGCGGGATCACCGGCAGGATGTCGATGACCATCCACTCCGGCTTGTTGCCGGAAATGCGGAAGGCGTCCACCACCTCCAGGCGCTTGACGATGCGGGCCTTCTTCTGTCCGGAGGCGCCCTTGAGCTCGGCGTGGAGCTGGTCGCTGAGCTGGACCAGGTCGATGTCCTGGAGGAGCTTTTTCACCGCCTCCGCGCCCATACCGGCCTGGAAGTCGTCCTCGTACTTCTCCCGCATATCCCGGTATTCCTTCTCGGAGAGGATCTGGTTCCTGATAAGGGGGGTCTCCCCGGGGTCGGTGACGATATAGTTTGCAAAGTAGAGCACCTTCTCCAGAATGCGGGGGCTGATGTCCAGCAGGAGCCCCATGCGGGAGGGGATGCCCTTGAAATACCAGATGTGGCTGACCGGGGTGGCCAGCTCGATATGGCCCATGCGCTCCCGGCGGACCTTGGCCCGGGTGACCTCCACGCCGCAGCGGTCGCAGATCTTGCCCTTGTAGCGGATTTTCTTGTACTTGCCGCAGTGGCACTCCCAGTCCTTGGTGGGCCCGAAGATGCGCTCGCAGAAGAGGCCGTCCCGCTCGGGCTTGAGGGTGCGGTAGTTGATGGTCTCCGGCTTTTTCACCTCGCCGTAGGACCACTCCCGGATCATCTCCGGGGAAGCGACGCCGATCTTGATGGCGTCAAATTCCACATAACTCATGTTTCAGGCTCCGCCTCCCTTAAAAATCATCGCCGTCGCCGCCGTCGTCGGCGAAGTCGTCCTCGTCCACGTCCTCAATGGAGTAGCCGGACTCCTCATAGGCGGCGTCGTCAGCCACATACTCCGCCCGGTCGTCCCGGTCGCTGTCCATGCGGCTGAGGTTGAAGGTGGTCATCTCGTCCTCGTCGTCCTTGAGCTCGATCTCGTTGCCGTCCTTATCCAGCACCTGGATGTCCAGGCACAGGGCCTGCAGCTCCTTGACCAGGACCTTGAAGGACTCAGGCACGCCGGGCTTGGGCACGTTGTGGCCCTTGACGATGGACTCGTAGGTGCGGACACGGCCCGCCACGTCGTCGCTCTTCACGGTCAGAATCTCCTGGAGGGTGTAGGACGCGCCGTAGGCCTCCAGGGCCCAGACCTCCATCTCGCCGAAGCGCTGTCCGCCGAACTGGGCCTTGCCGCCCAGGGGCTGCTGGGTCACCAGGGAGTAGGGGCCCGTGGAGCGGGCGTGGATCTTGTCGTCCACCAGGTGGTGGAGCTTCATAAAGTAGACGTAGCCCACGGTGACCTTGTTGTCAAAGCGCTCGCCGGTGCGGCCGTCGTAGAGCCAGCTCTTGCCCTCCGGGTCCAGGCCGGCCTCCTGGAGGGTGCTCGCGATATCCTCCTCGTTGGCTCCGTCAAAGATGGGGGTGGCCACCTTCCAGCCCAGCGCCTTGGCGGCGTAGCCCAGATGGACCTCCAGCACCTGCCCGATGTTCATACGGGAGGGCACGCCCAGGGGGTTGAGCACGATGTCCAGGGGCGTTCCGTCGGGGAGGAAGGGCATATCCTCCTGGGGCAGGATGCGGGAGACCACGCCCTTGTTGCCGTGGCGTCCGGCCATCTTGTCGCCCACGGAGATCTTCCGCTTCTGGGCGATATAGACCCGGACCACCTGGTTGACGCCGGGCCCCAGCTCGTCCCCGGCCTCCCGGGTGAAGACCTTGGCGTCGACGATGATGCCGCTCTCGCCGTGGGGGACCTTCAGGGAGGTGTCCCGGACCTCCCGGGCCTTCTCGCCGAAGATGGCCCGCAGGAGGCGCTCCTCGGCGGTGAGGTCGGTCTCGCCCTTGGGGGTGACCTTGCCCACCAGGATGTCCCCGGAGCGGACCTCGGCACCGATGCGGATGATACCCCGCTCGTCCAGGTCCTTGAGGGCGTCCTCGCCCACGTTGGGGATGTCCCTTGTAATCTCCTCGGGGCCCAGCTTGGTGTCCCGGGAGTCGATCTCGTACTCCTCGATATGGATGGAGGTGTACACGTCCTCCCGGACCATGCGCTCGTTGAGGAGCACGGCGTCCTCGTAGTTGTAGCCCTCCCAGGTCATGAAGCCCACCAGGATGTTCCGTCCCAGGGCGATCTCCCCCTGGTCGGTGGCCGGGCCGTCGGCCAGGACGGTGGCGGAGATGCCTTTTTCGATGTCCGCGCCGTGGACCCGCTCGCCCACGCTCACGATGGGGTGCTGGTTGATACAGGTGGTGTGGTTGCTTCGCATATACTTGACCAGCTTATACTCCTTGGTGATGCCGGTGTCGTAGCGCACGGAGATGGACCGGGCGTCCACCTTGACCACCTCGCCGTCCCCCTCGGCGAGGACGACGATCTCGGAGTCCATGCAGATTTTGTGCTCCATGCCGGTGCCGATGATGGGAGCCTCGGGCCGGAGGAGGGGCACCGCCTGCCGCTGCATGTTGGCGCCCATGAGGGCCCGGTTGGCGTCGTCGTTGGGCAGGAAGGGGATCATGGCGGTGGCGATGGAGACCATCATGCGGGGGCTGATATCGACAAAATCGACTTTCTCCTTCTCCACTCCGATGATCTCGTCCCGGTGGCGGCAGGTGATGCGGTCGTTGAGGAAATGGCCCTCCTCGTCGGTGGGCTCGGCGGCCTGGGCCACGATATACTGGTCCTCCACGTCGGCGGTCATGTAGACGATCTCGTCCGTGACCCGTCCGGTCTCGTGGTCCACCCGGCGGAAGGGGGCCTCAATGAACCCGTACTCGTTGATGCGGGCGTAGGTGGAGAGGTAATTGATAAGGCCGATGTTGGGGCCTTCAGGGGTCTCGATGGGGCACATGCGGCCGTAGTGGCTGTAGTGGACATCCCGCACGTCCATGCTTGCCCGCTCTCTGGAGAGGCCGCCGGGGCCCAGGGCGGAGAGGCGGCGCTTGTGGGTCAGCTCGGCCAGGGGGTTGGTCTGGTCCATGAACTGGCTGAGGGGGCTGGAGCCGAAAAACTCCTTGATGGCGGCGGTGACGGGGCGGATATTGATGAGGCTCTGGGGCGTGACCACATCCAGGTCCTGGATGGTCATGCGCTCCCGGATGACCCGCTCCATGCGGGAAAAGCCGATGCGGAACTGGTTTTGCAGCAGCTCACCCACGCAGCGCAGGCGGCGGTTGCCCAGGTGGTCGATGTCGTCCTTGACGGCCAGGCCCTTGGCCAGGGCGTTCATATAGTTGATGGAGGCCAGGATATCGTCCACGATGATGTGCTTGGGCACCAGGTCGTCGGCCCGGCGGCGGATGGCGTCTTTGAGCTCCTCGCCCTCGAACTCCTCCAGAAGCTCCTGGAGCACGCTGTAGCGCACCCGCTCCTTGATGCCGCACTCGGCCTCGGGGTCGAAGTCCACGTAGGCGTCCAGGTCGCACATGTGGTTGGAGAAAATTTTGAGGGGCTTGCCGTCCACCTCCACCAGGACCTCGTTGACGCCGATGGCGTCCAGCCGGCGGGCCTCGGCGTGGGTGAGGACGTGGCCGTCCTCGTAGAGGAGCTCCCCGGTGGCGGGGTGGACCACCGGCGCCGCCAGGACCCGCTCCCCTGCCCGGGCCCAGAGGGCCAGCTTCTTGTTGAACTTGTAGCGGCCCACCTTGCTCAGGTCGTAGCGGCGGGGGTCGAAGAAGAGGTTGTGGACCAGGGTCTCGGCGCTGTCCAGGGTGGGGGGCTCGCCGGGGCGGAGCTTGCGGTAAATCTCCAGCATGGACTCCTCGTAGGTCTTGCAGGCGTCCTTGTCCAAGGTCGCCACGATGGTGGGGTCGTCGCCGAAGTAGTCCAAAATCTCCGCCTCCGTGCGAAGGCCCAGGGCCCGGATGAGGCAGGTGATGGGGAGCTTGCGGTTCTTGTCGATGCGGACCCAGAAGAGCTCGTTGGTATCCGTCTCATACTCCAGCCACGCGCCCCGGTAGGGGATGACGGTGGAGGTGAGGATGGGCAGGTCGGTCTTCGGGTCGATCTCCTTGCCGTAGTAGATGCCGGGAGAGCGGACGATCTGGGAAACCACCACGCGCTCGGCGCCATTGACGATAAAGGTGCCGGACTTGGTCATGAGAGGGAAATCCCCCATGAAGATCTCCTGCTCTTTGATCTCCTCGGTCTCCTTGTTGCGAAGGCGCACGCTGACCTTCAGCGGGGCGGCGTAGTTGACGTCCCGGGCCTTGCACTCCTCCACGTCGTACTTGGGCGGCTCGTCCATGCTGTAGTCGATGAAGCTGAGCTCCAGGGTGCCGGCGTAGTCGGTGATGACGCCCACGTCGGCGAAGACCTCCCGCAGTCCGGTGTCCCAGAACCACTGGTAGGAGGTCTTCTGGATCTCCAGCAGGTTGGGCATGGGCATGATCTCCTCATGCCGGGCAAAGTTCTTCCGCAGAGTTTTGCCGTAGTACTTGTCTTTGGCCATCTTCGCACTCATCTGCCTTTCCGCGCCCCGCCCTGCCGCGGCGGAGCGGCCGTAATGCTCCGCGCTGATACGCACGGGCTGGTTGATAAAATTTCCTGAAACCCTGTTGCCTTTTTCACGGTTAAATGCTATACTGTCACTATCGGGTGGAGATTCTTCTTCACCTCTTCTTGATGATTAGCACCCCATTTTACCATTTTCAGGGGCGGTTGTCAAGGAAAATTTTTGGCGGTGCGGTATATTATGAAGTGCGAAAGAGCCCATGCGCTCGGACGCGCTCTTTTTTTATGGAAAAACCGGCCCAGGGCGGCGGACAAACAGCGGCAAAACGGAGGATGCCCTTTCGGACATCCTCCGTGTGTCTGAGCTGCGCGGCGCCCTACCGGACCCGGAGCCACACCCGCATCTCCCCCTCGCCCCGGTTGGCCCAGGCGAAGTAGGGGATGAGGCGGAGCTCCACGGGCCGGACCTCCGCAGGGGCGTAATCGGCGTACAGGGGGCCGTCCCCCGGGACCTCCCGCAGGCCGGGGACCTCCAGGGCCTGCATCGTTTGGCCGCCAATCTCTACCGGTACCACGGACGCCTCCCCCAGCCGCCGGGGGTCCGCCAGGAGCTGGTGGAGGTCCGGGCCGTTGTCCGCCTCCTCCAGGCAGTAGGTGATGGGGCCGCGGGTGAAGGCGGCTTTCCCGGCGTCCTCCCGGACCCGGCGGTCCGCCATCCGCAGGCGGACGGTCATGGGGAAGTCCAGTGCCACCACATCCCCCTCCCGCCAAGTGCCGGTGAGGCAGCAGTACCCCTCCCGGTCCGTCCGGCGGACGCCCTCCGGGTAGGAAACAGAGGGCTCGGCGCACCAGCCGGGCAGGCGGAAAGCCAAGGTGCACTCCACCGGGGCGTCCGCGCGGACGGTCATCTTCGCCCGGCCCTCCCAGGGGAAAGCGCTCTCCATGGTCAGATGCAGGACCGCGTCCCCCACCCGCTTCGTCAGCTCACTGCCCATATAGAGGTGGGTCCAGAGGGTGTCGCCGCTCTCCGTGTAGGCGTAGGCCGCCACGGAGCCCACCAGCCGGGCGATGTTGGGCGGACAGCAGGCGCAGCCGAACCACTTCTGCCGCACCGGGTCCACATGCTCCAGCCGCTTGTCCGCGCGGCAGGCGGCGGGGACCGCCTCCAGGGGGTTGACGTAGAAGAAGCTCCTGCCGTCCAGGGCCATCCCGGCCAGAACGGTGTTGTAGAGGGCAAGCTCCATCACGTCGGCGTACTCCGCTTTTGGGTCAAGCTGCAACATCCGCCGGGCAAAGAAGACCAGGGCAATGGCGGCGCAGGTCTCGGAGTAGGCGGTGTCGTTGGGCAGGTCGAAGGGGTAGGAGAAGGCCTCGCCGTGGACGGTGCCCCCCACGCCGCCGGTGATGTAGAGCTTCTCCCGGGCGACGCTCTCCCACAGCCGCTCACAGGCGGCGCGCAGGCCCTCATCCCCGGTCAGCCGCGCCGCGTCGGCCATGCCGGAGTAGAGATACCCCGCCCGGACCGCGTGGCCCACGGCCTCGCCCTGCTCCCGCACGGGGAGGTGGGCCTGGTGGTAGGCGTAGCGGTTGGGATCGGCGTCCGGTTTGTGGGGCCTGCCGTCCAGCTCGTCCCGCAGGCGGGCCTCCTCGTCGAAGTAATAGGGCTTTGTCCCCCGCTGGTCCAGGAAGAAGCGGCAGAGGTCCAGGTATTTCTCCTCCCCCGTGGCCTCGTAGAGCCGGGCCAAGGCCATCTCCGCGATCTCGTGGCCAGGATAGCCCCTGCGCTGGTCCGGTCCGGGGCCGAACTGCGCCGCCGCGCAGTCGGCGAAGCGGCACGCCGCCCGGAGGAGCTTATCCTTCCCCGTAGCCTGCCAGTAGGCCACGGCGGCCTCAATGAGGTGGCCCATGCAGTAGAGCTCGTGGTGGTCCCGGAGGTTGGTGAAGGCCCGGTCCATGCCGTTGATGATGTAGTAGGTGTCCAGGTAGCCGCTCTCGTGCTGGGCGGCGCAGACCAGGTCGATGGCCTCGTCCGCCGTCCGCTCCAGCTCCGGGTCCGGGTGCTGGGAGAGGGAGTAGGCCGCGGCCTCGATCCACTTGGCGAAGTCGGAATCCTGGAACACATAGCCGTAGAACCGGTCCGGGTCCGGGCGGGCCGGGTCCTCCGGGGCGCGCTGGAAGCCCCGGTAGGAATAGCTGGGGGCCTGGAAGGCCTCCCCCTCCCGGCGCTGGGCCTCCATCAGCCGGGCCGCTGCCCGGAAGTTGTGCATACACCAGCTGGGAGCCGCGCCCTCCACCCGGTCGTTGAGGGCCTCCCACTGGTAGGGGATGACCTCCCTGCGCACAGTCTCCTGTCTCTCATGCCAAAAGCCGTCTGTCACCGCCACGGACCGCAGGTCCAGCGGGCGGCTGTGCGTATTGTGCCCCATGGGCTCACTCCTTTCCGTTCTCTGGGGCGGAGGCGTCCCGGTCCTGGGGCGCGGCGCCGCTGGATACATAGCCCAGGGTCACCTGGATATCCTGGGCGTAGTTGCCGAAGGTCCTGCCGAAGATGGTCAGCCCCCCCACATGCTCGGCCTTGTAGTCCACCGCGAAGCGCAGGCTGAACATCTGCTTCTCGTGGAGCTTCAGGTCGCCGATGCACACGTCGGAGATGCGCAGGCCGTCCATGAAGGTCCCCTGCCGGTTCACAGTCAGGATCTTCAGAAGGCCGTACTGGTTCCAGTTGGGGAACCACCAGTCCGGGGTGAAGATGCCCCGCACGTCCCCGAAGTCCCCGGGCGAGGTCCAGGTGCCCACCAGGACGTCGTTGATGGAGAAGCTGATGTCCGACGGCCACTGGTTGTTGACGCCGGGAGCCTCGGAGGAGAGCTCGGCGGACACGGTGAGCTGGGTGATGCGTCCGTAGGGGGGCGCGAAGTTTGGCACCTGGTACTCCACGAAGCCCTGGGTGAACCAGAGGATGTCCGCGTCGAAGTGGTCCGGGTGGGAGAAGTAGCGGAAGTCGTCCACCACCCCGATGATGCGCTCCCCGGTGGCCAGGCCGCAGGTGGGGTAGACCCGGCAGTTGCTGTAGCGGCCCACCTTCAGGTCCACGGAGCAGGTGTTCTCCGCCGGGAGCTGGGGCCGCTTGATATCCACCAGGAGCTTGTCCGGCACCACCTGACAGATCTTCTGGTTGCCGTGGCCGCTGGAGTCGCTGGAGACGGCCACCACGCCGCACTCCTCCAGCTTGCGGATGTGGGTGGTCAGCGCGCCGTTGGTGATATGGAGCCTCCCGGCCAGCTCGTTCATGTTCATGGGCTCCTCCACCAGGAGCCGCACGATCTCCAGCCGGACCTCGGACCCCAGGGCCTTGAAGAGGCTCAGGCCGTCGCTGAGCTTTTCGATATGGAGCATGGGAGCAGTCCCCCCTCTTTTTTGTTTTGCCAAAAGCTAAAATAATTGTAACAAATTAAAACGCCGCCGTCAACAGGGAGTTGAGGGGCGGCTACGTCCCCCCTCGCGAACAGCGTCGAAATCTGGTATCATATCCCTGCCGTCCGTACTCCGCCCCTGTAATGGGACGGAGGTGAATCTCCATGATGGAGCAATCCAAAATTTCTGGGGACGCCTGTAGTTTATCACGTTTCTCGAGAAAACTTTTCCCGCGCTCCCGCGCCTCTCCCCTAGTCCCTGTGGAGCCACGGATTGTCCGTACGCCTCTGGTCCTCCCGGAGCTCGTCGGGGAGGTAGGCGCGGAAGATCTGGATATAGATGCAGGAGGTGATCCAGGCCATGAGCCCCGCACCGCTGATGAGCATCAGCCCCAGGAAGGGCGGGAAGACCGCCGGAAGCAGCCACGCCGTGGCCCAGATCGCGGTCAGCAGGAGGGTCAGGGGCAGATGGCGCACGCTCAGGAGCAGGGCGTTTTTGAAGGTGTCCCAGGTAGAGCCCGTGAACTTGGCCAGCACCGGGAACAGGTACAGCGCCGCCATCCAGCAGGGGATGAGGAGCAGGGCGCAGGCGGCCAGCATCACCTTGGCGGCGGGGCTCTCCCAGGTGGAGCAGAAGTTCAGGTCCAGCCACAGCACCGCCCCCACCGCCGCCGCGATGAGCCACAGAGCCGTCGCCTGCCGGAAGTTCTCCCGGAAGGACTTTCGGAAGTTGCCGGTCACCTGGCCCTCGTTGGTGCGGATGCGCTTCATCATGGCGTAGTACAGCGCGGTGGTGGACGCGCCGATGGTGACGAGAGGCAGGGAGTGGATCAGCCATAGAAAGTGCAGGATCATCACATCAGCGATAAAGTTCAGCGCCCGCCACAGGGGGCCGTCCATAGAAAACACGGCGGTCTCCTCCTTTTTGTCTTTTTCCCTATTATACCGGAGGCCGGGGCGGTTGTCGACCGTGAGAATGGACAAAAATTTGAAACGAACATATAATATTTCACTAAAAACTAAAATACCTCTTGCAACCTGGACAGAGGCAGGCTATAATGCACTCATCACACCCGCGGCCCCGGGCCGCGGCAGGAGGTATATCGCTATGAGCAACGTATCTGTCCGCGAGACAGTCTATAACCGCCCCTTCATCTTCCAGCGGGCGGACCCCTATATCCTGCGGTGCGGCGACGGGAGCTGTTATTTCACCGCCTCCGTGCCGGAGTACGACCGGATTGTCCTGCGCCGCGCCGCCACGCTGCGGGGCCTGCGGGAGGCGGAGGAGCGCACCGTCTGGGTCAAGCACGAGAGCGGCCCCCAGTCCATCCACGTCTGGGCCCCGGAGCTCCACGAGATCGACGGGGCGTGGTACATCTACTACGCCGCCGGGGACATCGACGACGTGTGGGAGATCCGCCCCTACGTCCTCCGCTGCACCGGGGACCCCATGTCGGACCCCTGGGAGGAGCTGGGCCCCATGCGGGCCGCGGACGGCGACCCCTTCTCCTTCCGGGCCTTCTCCCTGGACGCCACCGTGTTCGTCCACCGGGGGGCGCGCTACATGGTCTGGGCGGAGAAGGTGGGCGTTGGCAAGCAGATCTCCAACCTCTACATCGCCCGCATGGCCTCCCCTGCAAAGCTGGCCACGGTGCAGGTCCTCCTTACCACCCCGGACTACGGCTGGGAGCGGGGGGACTTCTGGGTCAACGAGGGCCCGGCGGTCCTGCAAAGGGACGGGAAGGTCTTCCTCACCTTCTCCGCCAACACCACCGGGGAGCTCTACTGCATGGGGATGCTCTGGGCGGAGGAAGGCGCGGACCTGCTGGACCCCGCCAACTGGACCAAGCTCCGCCGTCCGGTGCTCCAGAGCGACGACGCCAAGGAGATGCACGGCCCCGGCCACAACTGCTTCGTCAAGGACGAGGACGGCGTCACGGACCTCTGCGTCTTCCACGCCCGGCAGTACGACAAGATGGAGGGCAACCCCCTCTACGATCCCAACCGCCATGTCTACCTCATGCCCCTGACCTACGACGGAGATGGGTTCCCGCAGTTCCGGTACGCACCGCAGGAGTGGTGAGGGCCCGGCGGGCGCCACGGCTTCCGCATATTCTGCAGGGCGGATATCACCCGCCCCTACACCGGTCTGGCCCGCCGCCTGAGCCGCCGGCTAGATGCCCCGCCCCCTTCCTCCCGCTGTCCTCCCGACAGCGGGATTTTTTGTGCTCTTGTCCCCTGTTAATGAAAAATATTTTAGTTTATAGTGAAATATAGCCAAAATAGCCAGAGACCAACTGTTGAATTTGATGATTTTTTTATTTTTTGGCCCAAATCATTGTTTATCTGCTTCATCTGTGGTAGGATATCCCTTGCGGAGGTTCGATAAAAACCGAAGTAATTTAACTTTTCCTAAAATGGAAGAAACGGAGGACTTGTCTCATGAAATCAGCAACACGTTTCCTGAAGCGGTTCGCCTGCCTCGCGCTGGCGGCCATCCTGTCCCTCACCTGCCTGGCCGCCTGCGGCGGCGGTGAAGGCGGCGGAGGCAGCGGAAAGACCAAACTGAAGGTGTTCCTCTACATGAACGACCACGAGAAGGAGGTCTACTCCGCCATGGTCGAGAAGTTCAAGGAGGCCCATGCCGACGAGGTCTCGGACATCGAGTTCCAGATCACCACCCAGAGCGAGTACGCCACCACCCTCACCGGCATGATGACCGCCAACGACATGCCCGACGTGTTCTATGTGGGCCCCGAGCAGGTGAAGGACTACGTCTCCAACGGCTACGTGGCCAACCTGACCCCCCTCCTCAGCAGCGCGGGCATCTCCACCGACGACCTGCCCCAGGGCATCCTGGACTTCTACCGCTATGACGGCTCCAATGTGGGAAGCGGCGACCTCTACGCCCTGCCCAAGGACGCGTCCGTGTTCGCCTACGCCTACAACAAGGACCTCTTCGACGCTGCGGGCGTGGCCTACCCCGACCCCAGCAAGCCATACACCTATGAGGAGTTCGTCTCTGTCCTCCAGCAGCTGACCAAGGACACCAACGGCGACGGCGAGATCGACCAGTGGGGCGCCAGTTTCGCCGACCTCTACATGCTCTACCAGTTCATCTGGTCCAACGACGCCAGCTTCACCAGCGAGGACGGCAAGACCATCACCATCGACGACCCCAAGTTCGTCGACGCCCTCCAGAAGTACATCGACCTGACCCTCAAGTACCAGGTCACCCCCACCGTGGAGCAGGACACCGCCCTGGGGCCCTATCAGCGCTGGATCGCCGGTCAGACCGGCTTCTACGCCGCCGGCACCTGGGACGTGGCCTCCTTCATGGACCCGGAGACCTTCCCCTATAACTGGGACCTCTGCTACTACCCCACCATGTCCTCCGGCAAGAGCTACACCTGGTCCGGCACCGTGGGCTTCTGCGTGAGCGAGGCCAGCGAGCACAAGGACCTGGCCCTCCAGCTCATCAGCTACCTCTCCACCGACCCCGAGGGGCAGAAGGACCTCTCCGGCATGACCGGGAATGCCAGCGTCCAGGTGCCCAACCTCCTCAGCCTCCAGGACGAGTTCAAGTCCAAGGTGGCCGACGGCTCCATGACCTATCCCTCCAACGTGGACGTCATCTTCAACTACCTCAACGGCACCGGCTTTGCCCAGGGCCGGATGATGGAGACCACCTACACCCCCAACACCGAGTGGATCGACATGTTCTGGGAGCAGCTGACCGACGTGAAGGCCGGCAAGCGGGACATCAATGAGTTCATCAGCTCCATCAAGCCCGAGATGCAGGCCTCCCTGGACAAGGCATGGGCCAATGCGGGCTGATACGCGTCAAACAGAACGGATCACGGCGCTAGCGCCGTGATCGGACGAACGCTGTTCGTCCGAAACGTCCCTGACTGACACAGAAACATTTCGCCGGCGGCGGGGGCCGCTCCCCTGCCGCCGGCCACTTCAAAGGGGGAGATATTTCTTATGGCATCGACAACGACAACCACACCCGCCAAGACGGATAAGCCCCGCATGAGCCGAATGGCCCTCCAGGAACAGCGCTGGGGCCGTCTGTTCGTGGCGGCGCCCTTTGTGGGCTTCTGCCTCTTCAGCGCGTTCCCCATCGTGTTCGCCTTTGTGGCAAGCCTCTCCAACTGGACGGGCACCAACAGCGTGTTCGCCAACTTCTGCGGACTGAACAACTACATCGAGCTCTTCACCGACGCCCGCTTCTGGAAGACCGTGGGCACCACCATCATCTACATGACCGGCATCCCCATCGGCATGATATTGGGCCTTCTCATCGCCACGGCCATGAACCGGCGCATCCCCGGCGTGAAGATTTTGCGGACCATGTACTATGTGCCGGTCATCTCGTCCCTGGTGGCGGTGGCCATCCTGTGGGCCTGGGTCTTTAACTACGACTTCGGCCTTTTGAACCTCATCATCAAGGCCCTCACCGGGGCCAAGGGCCCCAACTGGCTGGGCGACGAGGCGTGGATCAAGGTCGCCATGATTATCTTCATGGTGTGGAAGGGCCTGGGCACGTCGGTCATCCTCTATCTCTCCGGCCTCCAGAACATCCCCCGGGACTACTACGAGGCCGCCACCATCGACGGCGCTACCGGCTGGCAGGCGTTCAAAAACATCACCATCCCCCTGGTCTCCCCGGTGACGTTCTACCTGCTCATCACCGGCATCATCGGCGGCTTCCAGGTGTTCGTGGAGGTCTCCGTCATGACCACCAACGGCGGCATCAACTACTCCGCGGCCACCGTGGTCTACTACCTCTGGGACAAGGCCTTCAAGCACCAGCAGATGGGCTACGGCGCGGCCATGGCCTTCATCCTCGCCATCATCATCTTTATCGTGACCGCCATCAACTTCAAGGGTCAGGATAAGTGGGTCAAGACCATTGATTAAGGAGGAAAACGAAATGGCAGCGAAAGTATCAAGCGGCGGCGTGCAGTCCAGGGGCAGCCGCGCCCTGGACAAGGTCCTCTTTGTGGTATTGGCCCTGGGGGCAGTCATCATGGTCTTTCCCCTGTTCTACATGATCATGTGCTCCTTCATGACGAAAAACCAGATCCTCTCCGCCGACTTCTCCATCATCCCCAACCCCTGGAAGGGCGGCATGTACTCCGAGGTGCTCCACAAGGGCCTCTTCCTCAGCGGTATCCGAAACAGCCTGACTGTGGCGGTGCCGGTGCTGCTGGTGGGCGGGTTCACCTCGTCCCTGGCGGCCTTCTCCTTCGCCAAGCTCCGCTTCAAGGGCCGTGAGCAGATGTTTTTAGCCCTCCTGGCCACCATGATGATCCCCTTCGCGGTGGTCATGATCCCCCAGTACGTCATGTTCACCAAGATCGGCTGGACCAACAGCCTGCTCCCGCTCATTGTCCCCGGCCTCTTCGGCAACGTGAGCATCATCTTCTTCCTGCGGCAGAACCTCTCCGGCATCCCCAACGACATGGTGGACGCGGCGAAGATCGACGGGTGCTCCTTTTTCCAGATCTACTATAAGGTGTTCCTGCCCATGATGAAGGGCGCGCTGATGACCCAGATCATTTTGTGGTTCATGGGCATCTGGAACGACTATCTCGCCCCCACCATCTTCGTCCAGGACGAGAAGTGGTACACCTTGCAGGTGGTCATCCGCTCCTTCAACGACCAGTACGCGGTCAACAGCAACTACCCCCTCATCATGGCCGCCAGCGTCATCGCCATGCTCCCGACGCTGCTGCTGTTCTTCTTCTTCCAGCGCTACATCATCGAGTCCATGGCCCTCTCCGGCGTGAAGGGCTAAGTCCTGCCGGACGGGCAAGAGCGTACTTTCTGCGGCGCGGGTTCATCCCCGCCCCACGGCGACGGAAGAAATCAAACAATAGAGGTAACGACATGGAAACGAGCGGCATCCTGCGCCTGAACGACCCGAACGCGGCGGAGAACCCCGCCTACGGCACCCACGACCCCGGCATGATGTGGGACCCCCGCACCAGGCGCTACTACTCCTACAGCACCGACTCCTACGCCCCCAAGGCGGGGCTGGGGAAGAAGCCCGGCATCCCCGTGCGGGTCAGCGGGGATCTGGTGCACTTCACCTATGAGGGCACCGTCCTCTCCCCCGCCGCGGTCAGAGAGGGCCGGGACAATGGGGACTATCCTCCGACGAAGGGCTTCTGGGCCCCATACGGGGAGTATGTGGAGGGGGAGTACCGCCTCTACTACTCCGCCACCCGGGATTTCGGGTCCTCCGAGTCCCGTATCTGGCTCGCGGTCTCGAAGGACCCCATGGGGCCCTTTGAGAACCGGGGCGTAGCGGTGGACAGCTGGGGGACCGACGACTCCCTCCCCAACGCCATCGACCCCCACGTCCTCCACACCCCCCAGGGGCAGAGCTTCCTGGTCTACGGCTCCTTCTTCGGCGGCATCTACATGAAGGCGCTCTGTCCGGCCACCGGAATGCCGCTGAACCCGGACCCCCATTTCCTGGGACAGTGCGCCGCTCACAAGATGCCCCCTCCGGCCCTGGACGGGCCGGAGGGCCCGGCGGCGGTCTACTGCCCGGAGACCGGGTGGTACTACCTCTTCCTCTCCTACGGGTGGCTGGGGGACGGTTACGACATCCGGGCGGGCCGGTCCAGGGACCCCCTGGGCCCCTACCTGGATTACGAGGGGAAGCGCCTCCTGGGGGAGAGCCTGGGGCTGAAGCTTGCAAACAGCTACATCTTCCGGGCCAAGGCCCCCCATGTCAAATCCGGGGGCGGGTGGAGCTGGGGCGGCCTGCGGGGGCCGGGACACGGCGTGCCCTTCCGGGACCCGGTGACGGGACGGTGGTTTTTCGTCCACCACATCCGGGACGGCAATCCGAAGGACCGGCGCTATGACCCCGTCTGCGACCGCCACAGCTACCGCCACCACTATCTGATGGTCCGGCCCATGTTCTTCGTGGACGGCTGGCCGGTGCTGGGGCCCGAGCCCTTCCAGGGCGAGTCCCTGGAGGCCCTGGACCCGCCGGACGGAGCCATGTGGGAGGTCATCGTTCTGGACGGCCGGGACAACAGGATGAAGACCTCCGGCAATATCCGGCTTCCGGCGGAGGGGCACCTCCTCCGCCACAGCGTTTGTTATCGGTGCGCGGACTTCGAGAACGGCGGGGAGACCCTGGCGTTCACAGGCATCGACGAGTACGGGCAGGCCTGCTGGGGCAAGCTGGCAGAACGGCCCAACTGAAAGGAGGGCTTCCCATGGGGAGCAGATGGAAAACTGCGGCGCTCTGCGCCCTGTCCGTGGCGCTTCTGACGGCCTGCGGCCAAACGGAGCGCCTGCAAAGCGAAACTCCGGTGGAGCACACCTTCACCGACGTCTCCGTCCACGACCCCGCCGTGGTCAAGGGGGAGGACGGGGCGTACTACATCTTCGGGTCCCACCTGGCGGTAGCGAAAACTGAGGACCTCATGAACTGGGAGTATATCAACAACGGCATGAAGGCCCACTCCAGCGTCATCCCGGACGTGTACACGGCCATGGCCGGCGCCTTCGCCTGGAGCCGGAGCGACACCTTCTGGGCCCCGGATGTCATAGCGCTCCAGGACGGCAAATATCACATGTACTACTGCAACTGTCAGGGCAGCGAGCCCCAGTCCTGCACCGGCACCGCCGTGTCGGACGCCGTCGCGGGGCCCTACGTCAACCAGGGGCTCTTCCTCTACTCCGGCGCGGGGGCGGATGAGATGAACGGGTTCGACAGCGTCTACCAGGCCACGCGGGACCCCAACGCCGTGGACCCCTGCGTGTTCTTCGACGCCCAGGGGCGGCTGTGGATGATCTACGGCTCCTACTCCGGCGGTATCTTCGCCAAGGAGCTGGACCCGGATACGGGCCTGCCCCTGGACAACTCGGACTACGGCACCAAGCTCCTGGGGGGCAACCACCTGCGCATCGAGGCTCCCTACGTGGTCTACAACCCGGATACGGGGTACTACTACCTGTTCCTCTCCTTCGGCGGGCTGGATTCCGACGGGGGGTACAACGTGCGGGTGGTCCGGTCCGAGAACCCCGACGGGCCCTACTACGACCCCATGGGGCAGGACATGACCGGCTGCAAGGGCCCCTCCGGGTCCACGTTCAGCGACGCCACCGCCGCCAACTACGGCGCGAAGCTTATGGGCGGCTACAGGTTCCAGTGGCAGGAGGGGGAGCTGGGGGAGGCCCGGCAGGGATACCTCTCCCCGGGGCACAACTCCTGCCTCTACGACGGGGAGAGCGGCAAGTACTTCATGATCCACCACACCCGCTTTGAAAAGCGGGGGGAGGAGCACGAGGTCCGGGTCCGGCAGATGTTCTTCAACGCCGACGGATGGCCGGTCCTGGCCCCCTACCGCTACGCGGGGGAGACCGCCGGTCCCGTCAGCGCGGAGGAGATCCCGGGGACCTACAAGCTCATCCAGCACGGCAGGGACATCAACGCCGAGGCCCATCTGTCGGTCAACATCACCCTCAGCAAGGACGGCAAAATCTCCTGCGCGGAGGACGCGGACCTCTCGGGAATCTGGACCCTTACCGGGGACAACCAGGCGGAGCTGACCATCGGCAGCCGGACCTATACCGGGCTCTTTCTGGTCCAGTGGGACGAGGACGGGAAGAAAAACGTCATGACCTTCACCGCCCTGGACGATGAGACCGGGATGTGCGTGTGGGGGAGCGGGCTGAACGCCCGGGGATGACCGTCTCCCGGCACCCGCAGGGGCGGATAACATCTGCCCCTTGCATTTCCCGCCCATCGGGGGTATCATGGAAAACACTTTATTTTAAGGGAGGAAGCTCATGGCGACGATCCATATCGACGAGACCAGACCCCTCGGCACCATCGCCCCGGAAATTTACGGACATTTCTCCGAGCACCTGGGGCGGTGCATCTACGAGGGCATTTTTGTAAAGCCGGACAGCGGCATCCCCAACGTCAACGGGATGCGCACCGACGTGGTGGAGGCCCTGCGGGAGATCCGGGTGCCGGTGCTCCGGTGGCCCGGCGGATGCTTTGCCGACGAGTACCACTGGAAAGACGGCATCGGCCCCCTGGAGAGCCGCAAGCGCATGGTCAATACCCACTGGGGCGGCGTGGTGGAGGACAACTCCTTCGGCACCCACGAGTTCTTTGAGCTCTGCCGCCAGCTGGGGTGCAAGACCTACGTCAACGGCAACGTGGGCAGCGGCACCGTCCAGGAGATGAGCGAGTGGGTGGAGTACATGACCTTTGACGGCGTGTCCCCCATGGCCCAGCTCCGGGCCGAAAACGGGCGCAGGGAGCCCTGGAAAGTGGACTACTTCGGCGTGGGCAACGAGAACTGGGGCTGCGGCGGCAATATGACGCCAACATACTACGCCAACCTCTACCGCCGCTACCAGACCTACGTCCGGCAGTACCACCGGGATGCGCCCATTCAGAAGATCTGCGGCGGGCCCAACGTGGACGACGTGAAGTGGACCAAAAAGGTCCTCAAAACCTGCTTCGCCGCCCCCCACCCCGAGGACGCCCACGGGTTCATGGACGGCCTGAGCCTCCACTACTATGTCCACCCCGGCGGGTGGAAGAACAAGGGCAGCGCCACCGTCTTCACCCAGGAGGAGTGGTACGCCACCATGGAGAAGGCCCTCTATATGGAGGAGCTCATCCGCCTCCACGGCGCTGTCATGGACAAGTACGACCCGGAGAAGAAGATCGGCCTCATCGTGGACGAGTGGGGCACATGGTACGACGTGGAGCCGGGGACCAACCCGGGCTTCCTCTATCAGCAGAACACCATGCGGGACGCCCTGGTGGCCGCTCTGACGCTGAACATCTTCAACAGCCGCTGCGACCGGGTCAAAATGGCCTGCATCGCCCAGATGGTGAACGTGCTCCAGGCGGTGCTCCTCACCGAGGGCCCCCGGATGGTCAAGACGCCCACATGGCACGTCTTCCGCATGTACCGGGACCACCAGGGGGCGAAGGCCCTGCCGGTGGAGATCGAGGACGCCGGGACTGCGGGCGGTCTGCCCATGGTGCAGGCATCCGCGTCCCGGATGGAGAGCGGGGAGCTGACGGTGACGGCGGCGAACCTCTCCATGACCGAGAGCCGGACGGTGCGCCTGGCCCTCGCGAACCGAAAGGCGGAGGGGGCCTCCGGGACCCTGCTCGCCGGGGAGGCCCACGCCCACAACACCTTCGAGGAGCCGAAGGCCGTCACGGAGCGGACCCTGGCCGCGGCCCTGGAGCCGGACGGCGGCGTGAGCTTCACCCTGCCTCCCTGCGCCGTGGCGTCGGTGCGGCTGTGGTGACGGAGCGCCGGTGCCGCCGGTGCCTGCTGGAGGAGTTCGACGAGGCGGCGTACCTTCGCACCCTGAAAGACCACATCGACGCCACGCCGGATTGGGAGCGCACGCCCCCGGACCTCTACGCCCGGCGGCTGGAGGCCTGCAAGGGCTGCGGCTTCCTGGAGGCGGGGACATGCGGGGCCTGCGGGTGCTATGTGGAACTGCGGGCGGCGTCCAAACGGGGGCGCTGTCCCTACAAGAAATGGTAAAAGGAGAGGTTTCCTATGGATATGAAGGCAAAAGAGTTCTGGTTCGTGGTGGGCAGTCAGTTCCTCTACGGGCCCGAGGTGCTGGAGACCGTGGCGGCACGGGCCCAGGAGATGGCGGAGAAGCTCAGCAGGGTCCTGCCCTATCCCCTGGTCTACAAGGTCACGGCAAAGACCAACAAGGAGATCACGGACGTGGTCAAGGCGGCCAACTACGACGACACCTGCGCCGGGATCGTCACCTGGTGCCACACGTTCTCCCCCAGCAAGATGTGGATCAACGGCTTTGTGGACCTCCGGAAGCCCTGGTGCCATTTTGCTACCCAGTATAATCAGGAAATTCCCAATGAAGAGATCGACATGGACTTCATGAACCTCAACCAGGCCGCCCACGGCGACCGGGAGCACGGCTTCATCGGGGCACGCCTGCGCAAGCCCCGGAAGATCATCGCCGGGTACTGGCAGGCTGAGGCCGTCCAGAAGCGGCTCGGCGATTGGATGAAGGCCGCTGTGGGCGCGGCGGTGTCCAGGTCCATGAAGGTCATGCGGTTTGGGGACAACATGCGGGAGGTGGCCGTCACCGAGGGCGACAAGGTCGAAGTCCAGGCCAAGCTGGGCTGGCAGGTCAACACCTGGGCTGTGGGCGATCTGGTCAAGGAGATGGACGCCGTCACCGGGGCCGAGATCGACGCCCTCATGGCGGAGTACCAGGCCAAGTACGACATGGCGACCGATAAGCTGGACCACGTCCGCTACCAGGCCCGGGAAGAGATCGCCATGAAGAAGATGCTGGAGCGCGAGGGCTGCATGGCCTTCTCCAACACCTTCCAGGACCTCTACGGGATGGAACAGCTGCCCGGTTTGGCCTCCCAGCACCTCATGAGCCAGGGCTACGGCTACGGCGGCGAGGGCGACTGGAAAGTCGCCGCCATGACCGCCATCCTCAAAGCCATGGGCGAGGGCGGCAATGGGTGCTCCCTCTTCATGGAGGACTACACCTACAACCTCACGAAGGGCGCGGAGTACTCCCTGGGGGCCCATATGCTGGAGGTCTGCCCCTGCTGCGCGGCAGGGAAGCCCCGGATCGAGACCCACCATCTCGGCATCGGCATGAACGAGAAGGACCCCGCCCGCCTGGTGTTCGAGGGCAAGGAGGGCGACGCCATCGTCGTCAGCCTTATCGACATGGGCGGACGCCTCCGGCTCATCTGCCAGGACATCCACTGCGTGAAGCCCATCCTCCCCATGCCGAATCTGCCCGTGGCCCGAGTGATGTGGCAGGCGGAGCCGGACCTCACCACCGGGGTGGAGTGCTGGATCACCGCAGGCGGGGCCCACCACACGGTCCTCAGCTACGACGTCACCGCCGAACAGATGAAGGACTGGTGCGCCATGCTGGACATCGAGTTCGTCCACATCGGGAAGGACACCACCGTGGAGGGCCTGGAGAAGGAGCTCTTCTACAACGACCTTGCCTGGAAGCTGAAATAAATGCCGGTTGGGGGCGGCCTCTGCGCCGCCCCCGTATGTCAAAAAGGAGCAGGATATGGCGCTGAAACTGAAAAAAGAATATGCCGGGGTGGTCTACAGCCCCCGGCGGGAGGAGATCTACTCCAACGGCGGCGGGGTGCTCTACCCCCGGCCCGTGGAACTGCACCACGCCGGGGAACAAAACGGCCTCATCCTCGCCGTCTTTGACTACTACACCCTCAAAGAGCCGCCGGTGTTCCCCATCTACGCCAGCCGGGACCACGGCAGGACCTGGGAATTTTACAGTCAGGTGGAGGACACGAAAAACGGCCACGGGATGCGCTTCCAGCCCATGCTGCTGGAGCTGGACCGGGATGTGGCGGACCTCCCGGCGGGGACCCTCCTGCTGACGGGCAACTCCATCCCTTTGAGCTTTGAGACCACGGAGCTCCTGCTCTTCGTCAGCCGGGACCAGGGGAAGAGCTGGGAGTGCCGCTCCTCCATCTGCGCCGGGGGGCCGCCCATTGAGCGCAACTGGGACGCCCTGGGCCCCGTCTGGGAGCCCTTCCTCTACCTCAACGCGGACGGGGACCTGACCGTCGTCTACACCGACGAGCGGCCCCACACGGACCGCCGCTTCAACCAGACCCTGGCCGTCGCGGTCTCCAGGGACGGCGGCAAGACCTGGGGCGAACAGCGGATGGTCTGCGCCATCCCCGACGGCGAACAGCGCCCCGGCATGGCCATCGTCACCCGCCTGCCCGACGGGCGCTACTTCATGTGCTATGAGATTGTCTGCTTCGCCGGGCACACACCGCAAGGGGAGACGCCCACCTGCGACGTCTACTGCCGCTTCTCCCCGGACGGCGTGGACTGGGGCGAACCGGAGGACCGGGGAAAGCGCATCGAGACCGCCGATGGGATGTACCTGGGCAATATGCCCTATTGCCTCTGGGTGCCCCAGGGGGGCGAGAACGGGACCATCATCGTCTCCGGCAAGCGGGACAGCGGGCCCGTGGGCCTGCGGGACCCGGGGGACTTCCTGGTGAACTACCACCTGGGGGAGGGCCCCTGGGAGCGCGTCCCCATGCTGGTCAGCTACGACGCCCGCGTCCACCAGGCCGGTTGGAGCATGGGCATGTGTACCGCGGAGGACGGCGCGCGGCTCCTGCAGTTAGCGCCTACCCAGTGCGGCCCGGTGCTCCTGCAAATCTCCTACGGCATCGGGAATCTGGAGACGGTCTGATGGACAAAAACGCTTTTGCCCCCACGCCCCCCATGGGCTGGAACAGCTACGACTGCTATGACACCGCCGTCACCGAGGCCCAGGTCCGCTCCAACGCTGAGGCCCTCGCCAAGCGCCTCCTCCCCTTCGGCTGGGAGTACGTGGTGGTGGACATCCAATGGTACGCCCGCAGGCCCAACGCCCGCCGGGACATGTACCAGTACCTGCCCTTCGGGGAGCTGAGCCTGGACGAATACGCCCGGCTGACGCCGGACCCGGAGCGCTTCCCCTCCTCCGCCGGAGGCAGGGGCTTCGGGCCGCTGGCGGAGTACGTCCACAGCCTGGGGCTGAAGTTCGGTATCCACATCATGCGGGGCATCCCCCGCATCGCGGCCCACCGGCGGCTCCCCATCCTGGGGCGGTCCGAGACGGCGGACGAGATCGCCCTGCCCGGCTCCATCTGCCGCTGGAATCCGGACATGTACGGTGTGGCGGACTGCCCGGCGGGACAGGCCTACTACGATTCCCTGCTGGCGCTCTACGCCTCCTGGGGCGTGGACTTCATCAAGTGCGACGACATCTGCAACACCGGCAGCGCAAGCCCCTTCAGCGAGGGCCGCTACGGTGCGCGGCACGAGGTGGAGATGCTCTCCCGGGCCATCGAGAGGTGCAGGAGGCCCATAGTGCTCTCCCTCTCCCCGGGCCCGGCCCTCATCGGGGAGGCGTGGCACTACGCGAAATATGCCAATATGTGGCGCATCACCGACGATTTCTGGGACGACTGGACGTTGGTGAAGGCCATGTTCGCCCGGTGCGAGCTCTGGGAGAAGCATGTCGCCCCCGGGTGCTTCCCGGACTGCGATATGCTCCCGCTGGGGCGCATAGGGAGGGGCTTCGGCGCGGAGCGGGACACCCTCTTGACGTGGGACGAGCAGAGGACTATGATGACGCTGTGGTGCGTTTTCGGCTCCCCGCTGATGCTGGGGGCGGACCTGACGGCCCTGGATGAGCGGACCGCGTCCCTCCTGACCAACCGGCGCGTCCTGGACCTTCTGGACCCGGCGAGGCGGCGGCGTCAGGTCCGGCGGACCGGGGAGGAGGCCGTGTGGGCCTCCCGGGGGCCGGAGGGGGACGTGTGCGCGGCCCTCTTCAACCTCTCGGACCGGGAGCGGACGGTATCCGTGCCCCTGGAGGAGCTGGGCGTCCCGGGCGAAGCCGTCCCGGCGGAAGAGCTCTGGACCGGGGAGCGCTTTTCCGCAGCGGACGGGGCTCTGACGGCCTCCCTCCCGGCCCACGGGTGCGCCCTGCTTCAGGCGCATCATAACAAATAAGGAGAGTGATCGGATGGATCTCAAACACATGACCCTGGGCATTGAGTTCGGCTCCACCAGGATCAAGGCGGTGCTCATCGACGAGCGCCATGTCCCCGCGGCCTCCGGCAGCTTCGACTGGGAGAACCGGCTGGAGGACGGCATCTGGACCTATTCCCTGGAGGAGGTCCACCGGGGCCTCCAAGCCTGCTACGCGGACCTTGCCCGGGATGTGCGGGAGAAGTACGGCGTGCCCCTCACGGAGGTGGGGGCCCTGGGCGTCTCCGGCATGATGCACGGCTACCTGCCCTTCGACAGGGACGGCAAAGCGCTCACCGCCTTTCGCACCTGGCGCAACACCATCACCGGCGAGGCGGCGGAGCGTCTGACGGAGCGCTTCGGCTTCAACATCCCCCAGCGCTGGAGCGTTGCCCACCTGTACCAGGCCATGCTGAACGGCGAGGAGCACCTTCCACGGCTGGACCACCTCACCACCCTGGCGGGCTATATCCACTGGCGGCTCACCGGGGAGAAGGTGATGGGCGCCGGCGAGGCGGCGGGGATGTTCCCCATCGACAGCGCCACCCTGGACTTTGAGGCGGGCATGGTCGAGAAGTTCGACGCCCTCATCGCCGGAAAGGGGTACTCCTGGCGCTTCCGGGACGTGTTCCCCAAGGTCCTCGCCGCCGGGCAGGACGCCGGACGCCTCACCGAGGCCGGGGCCCTGCTCCTGGACCCCACCGGGACATTGCGCCCCGGCATCCCCCTGGCCCCGCCGGAGGGCGACGCGGGCACCGGCATGGCCGCTACCAACTCCGTGGCCGTGGGCACGGGCAACGTCTCCGCCGGGACCAGCGACTTCGCCATGGTGGTGGTGGACCGGCCCCTGGGCGTCCACCGGGAGATCGACATGGTCACCACCCCCGACGGCGCAACCGTGGCCATGGTCCACTGCAACAACTGTACCAGCGATATCAACGCCTGGGTGGACCTCTTTGCCGAGTTCGCCGGGGCCGTGGGGGCGGAGACGGACAAGAACCGGCTCTACACCCTCCTTTTCCAGAAGGCCCTGGAGGGGGAGCCGGACTGCGGCGGGCTTCTCAGCTACAACTACTTCTCCGGCGAGGGGGTCACGGACCTGGACGCCGGACGACCCGTCTTCGCCCGCCTGCCCTCGGCGAAGCTGACCCTGGCCAACTTCATGCGCACCCACCTGCTCTCCGCCCTGGCCACGCTGAAGATCGGCCTGGACATCCTCACCGGCGAGGAGAAGGTCCGCATCGACACCCTCTACGGCCACGGCGGCTACTTCAAGACCCCCGGCGTGGGGCAGAGGATGCTGTCCGCCGCTGTAGGCGCGCCGGTATCGGTGATGGAGACCGCCGGGGAGGGCGGGCCCTACGGCATGGCCCTGCTGGCGGCGTACCTGCTGAGAAAGGAGCCCGGCGAGACGCTGCCGGACTATTTGTCCCAGAAGGTTTTCGCCGGGGCGAAGGTGGTCAGCCTCACAGCGGACCAGAGCGACATCGCGGGCTTTGAGGCGTTTTTGGAGCGCTACCGCCGGGCCCTGCCTGTGGAGCGGGCCGCGGTGGAGACCATGGAGGAGGCATAAATCATGCTGGGAGAACTGAAAAAACAGGTCTATGAGGCCAATATGGAACTGCCCCGCCGGGGCCTTGTGACCTACACCTGGGGCAATGTCAGCGGTATCGACCGGGAAAAAGGGCTCTTTGTCATCAAGCCCTCCGGCGTGGACTACGAGGACCTGCGCCCGGAGGACCTGGTGGTGCTGGACCTGGAGGGGAACCAGGTGGAGGGGGCGCTGAACCCCTCCTCCGACACGAAGACCCATTTGGTGCTCTACAACGCATTCCCCCGGATCGGGGGCATCGTCCACACCCACAGCCCCCGGGCGGTGGCCTGGGCCCAGGCGGGCCGGGACATCCCCGCTTACGGCACCACCCACGCCGACTACTTCTACGGCAGCGTCCCCTGCGCCCGGAGCCTCACCGAGGAGGAGATCGAGGCGGACTATGAGGCCAACACCGGCCGCGTCATCGTGGAGACCTTCCGGGAGCGGGGCATCGACCCGGTCCACGTCCCGGCGGTCATCTGCCGGAACCACGGGCCCTTCACCTGGGGGAAGGACGCCGCTCAGGCGGTGTACCACTCCGTGGTGCTGGAGGAGGTGGCGAAGATGGCCATGTTCACCGAGGCCGTGGACCCCCATGTCCTCCCCGCGCCCCAGTGCATCCAGGACAAGCATTTTCTCCGCAAGCACGGACCCAACGCCTACTACGGGCAGAAAAAATAAGCCCCTGAAAGCACTCCGGGCCTCCGTCAGCAGTCTGACGGAGGCCCGGAGGTGTATTTTCAGGAGAGCCCCCAGATCTTGACCCTGCCCTGGGGGAGGCGGCGGAAGCGGACGGTCTGCACCGTGCCATCCCGCCGGCGGTAGCGGAGGGCGGCGGTCTTGTTGGCCAGGCACCGCTCCAGCGCCGCCCGGCACTGCTGGCAGAAGAGGAGCTCGTCCACGGTGCCGTAGTCCGCGGCGACCTCCTCCCGGTACTCCGGGTAGGCCTCGCCGCAGGAGGTCCGGCGGGAGACGGAGCGGGAGAGCTTCTCCGCCTCGCCGGAGGCCCGGAGGCGGAGCTCCTCCCGGGCAATGGCGGCGGGCAGGATCTGGCAGACAGTGTTCTTGGTGTTCATAGGGGTGTCCTCCTTACAATGAAAATGAAAAATGGTTATAGCAATGCCCTAGAGCATCTCTATAACCACTCTTTTTTAACATTGTAAGTTCAGTGTGGCTATTTTATCACAGGGAGGGCGGTTTGTCAAGAGGGGATTTGGGAAGTATCACGGTGGCAAGTTTTAATATGTAACTGGACAGTCGGACTGCGATAGTCCGGCTGTTTTTCATGGAGGTTTAGGTCACATCAAAAAGCCACAAACGAGCGGCGCGGAAACT
>Ga0137309_100017_pt1 | contig 98843 bp, 90 predicted proteins | sample NAcewiD2O_June_FD_97179 | JGI IMG/M metagenome (GOLD analysis project Ga0137309, IMG submission 97179) | Mouse cecal microbial communities from Vienna, Austria - N-Acetylneuraminic amended D2O_June | ecosystem: Host-associated > Mammals > Digestive system > Large intestine > Cecum | place... | reverse complement strand
CGGCGGCTTGCCCTACAGGAGCCATGTACCGCGACGAGACGCTGGGCGTGGCGCTCCACGATGACGGGCTGTGTATCGGCTGCGGCGCGTGCGTCTGGAACTGCCCCTATGGGGCGGTGTCCCTCAGCGGCGTTTCCGGCGTCTCCCAGAAGTGCGACAGCTGTTTGGAACGACGGCAGCAGGGACTGCAGCCTGCCTGTACAGCAGCCTGCCCGATGGGGGCGCTGCGCTGGCGGGAGCCGCTGGAGGGTGAAACAGGCTGGCGGCAGCTGCAGGCGCCGTTTCTGCCGGACCCGGCCCAGACCGGTCCGTCTACCGCAGCTCGATTCGCGTTTGAGGAGGGGGGCGGAGAGCGTGGCTGACAAGCAATATGTAGTGATTGGCGCCGGTATTGCCGGTGTCAGCGCGGCGGAAGCGATCCGCCGCCAGGACGCGGACGGAGAGATTACTCTGCTGAGCGGGGAGCGGGATCTCCCCTATGCCCGTCCGATGCTCAGCAAAGCGCCGCTGCTGTCCCTGGAGCTGAAACAACTGACGCTGCATCCGGCGGAGTGGTACCGGCAGCAGGGCATCCGCCTGCGGCTGGACGCCGCGGCCCAGTCCCTGGACCCGGCGGGACGGACGGTTGTCTGCGGCGGCGAGGTCCTCCGCTACGACAAGTGCGTACTGGCTGTGGGGGCAAGAAATTTTGTCCCACCGTTTCCAGGGGCGGAGGACGTCCCGCTGTGCGGGGTCCGCACGCTGGAGGACCTGCGCCGTGTCCGGCGGCTGGCGGGCGGGAAAAGGCGGGCCGTTGTAATCGGCGGCGGTGTGATTGGCCTGGAGATGGCCGCCGGGCTGTCCCGTTACGGCCTGGAGGTGTCGGTCCTGGAGGCCATGCCCTCCCTCATGCCCCGGCTGATTGGGGAGAATATCTCCCGTTGGCTGCAGGAGCAGCTGCCGCAGCTCCATATCCACACAGGCGTATCCATCCGGCGGCTGTACCGGGACGGCGGGGAGACGGTGGTGGAAAACGGAGACGGCAGACGCTGGCGTTGTGACATACTGCTTGTTTCCTGCGGCGTTCGGGCGGACACGGACCTGGCCCAGAAAGCCGGGATTATCTGTGAGCGGGCGGTGGTGGTCAATGAGCGGATGGAAACCAGCGCCCCGGACGTGTACGCCTGCGGCGACTGCGCACAGTTCCAGGGGGGCAACGCCGCCCTGTGGAACCAGGGCCTGCGGCAGGGCGTCACGGCGGGGGCCAACGCCGCCGGCGGAGACGCCGTCTACGCGGGCTGCGACACGTCCCTGGTGTTGAATCTGGACGGCGTGGGGCTGTTTGCCCTGGGCGACCTGGGCCAGAGCGGAGGAGGGGCGTATCGGATCGAAGAGGAGTCCTGGCCGGCCCGCAGGACATTCCAGGTGGACCCGCGCCGTCCGGCTGTGCCGGGAAAGAGCATACGGGTGTGGCGCGGGAAGCAATTGACAGGCGTGGCGCTGCTGGGCGATCTGCGTAGGATGCAGGCGTTGAAGGCGGAGCTGCTGGAGCAGAGGAGGGGCGAGGAATGACGGAGAGAGAGGACTATATCCGCTGGCACGCCCTGCGGTCATTTTTCACGTCCCTGGACCAGTGGCGGCGGGACTGCGTGTGGGTAGGATTGGAGCAGCCGGTGGAGCAGGAGGAGTATGAGCGGCTGCTTCAGGGTACGGCGGCGGACTGCTATCTGCCGCTGTGGGCCTCCGCCTGTCTGACCGGCGAGGATATCCTTCTGAATGCAACCACCCTGGAAGTGATTCGCTTCTACAAAAAGTGCGGATATCAGTGGGTGGATATGGACGGCAACCCGCCGGACTACATTGGCCAGCAGTGCCGGTTTATGGAGTACCTCTGCGCCTGCCGGATGGCGGAAGCGGCGGAAGAATTCCGTAACCGCTTTCTGCTGGGGACGGCCCGCTGTCTCTGCCGGTGCGCTCTGGCCCAGCCCCTGTCTCCGGCGGCAGAGGCGGTGTTCCGTCTGCTGGAGCGGGCCGCTGCCGGAGAGGGGGATACCATTCGGGAGTGCCAGCCGGGCTTTGACAGCGCACAGTGGCGGCGGGGGCCGGAGCTGCCGGTAGAGCCCCAACGTGTGACCAGCCATGCCAGCTTCTGCGACTGCGGCAACAAGTGCAAAATGCTGGCTGTTGTGCAGGAGGGGTGCGTTTTGTCGATTCTGCCGGACCGGGATTTTCAGGGAAAGCGTTTTTCCGGCTGTCCCAGGGGCTTGTCCTACCGCCAGACCTTCCTCTCCTCCCGCCGCCTGCGCTACCCGATGGCTCGGACGGGAGCGCGGGGGGACGGAACATTCCGGCGGATTTCCTGGGAGGAGGCTGAGGAGCGGGTTGCCCGGTCGATCCGCCGGAGCCGGGAGCAGTACGGCGCGGGTGCGCGGTATGTGATGGCTGCCGCCGGTGTCTGTGCGCTGGTACGGCCCGACCGGTTTATGAAGCATCTGCTCAGCTGCGACGGCGGATACCTGGACTTTTATAACTTCTACAGCGCGGCCTGCGCCGAGAAAATCCTCCCGTACGTCTACGGGACTGTCTTCTGCGGCAGTCCGGAGAAGCAGATGCTGGAGAGCAAGCTGCTGCTGCTCTGGGGCCACAATCCCCTGGATACCCACTGGGGCGATGGCCACACGGAATATTTTATCCAGGCCAGAGAGCGGGGGAGCCGGGTCATTGTGATTGACCCCAGATGCAGCGATACCGCCTTGCTCTGCGCGGACCAGTGGATTCCGATCCGGCCCTCCACCGACGGGGCCCTGGCAGACGCGATGGCCTACGTCATCTGGAGCCGCGGACTGCAGGACCAGGCGTTTATGGACAAGTACTGCCTGGGCTTTGACGAGGCGCATATGCCGGAGGGCGTACCCGCCGGAAAGAGCGTCCACAGCTATCTTTTCGGGAAAATGGACGGCGTGGTCAAAACACCGGAGTGGGCGGAGGAGATCACCGGCATCCCCGCGTCGACCATCGTGGAGCTGGCGGAAGCATACGCAAAGGCAAAACCGGCCTGCCTGCTGCCCGGTCTGGGCCTGCAGCGCACCCTGAACGGAGAGCAGACTTGCCGGAGTCTGGCGATGCTGGCCTGTCTGACCGGGAATACAGGCGTGGCCGGGGGGAGCGCGGGAGCAATCACCTATCTCAAGGAAAGCCCTACAGGTCCCTGGTTCGCCCCCGCTCCAAATCCGTATCCTGCCCGGATCCCCTCCTTCCTGTGGACGCGCGCCATAGAGCAGCCGGAGGCGGTGACGGCGGAGGACGGCCTGGAGGGGGCGGGGCGGCTGGAGACGGGCATCAAGCTCCTGTTCTGTCTGGCCAGCGGGATGCTGGTCAACCAGCACTCCGATGTCAATCACACCGTAGAGGTCCTGCGGCGGACGGACGCGCTGGAGACGCTGGTCCTGTCCGATCTCTTCATGACCCCTGGAGCGCGTTTTGCCGACCTTCTGCTGCCTGGCGTCTCCTTTTTTGAGACGGAAAATGTGGTGGGTTCCTGGTCCAGTTCGGACTATGCGCTCTACAATCAGCAGGCCATCGCGCCGCTGTTCGGCTGCCGCCTGGAGTACGAGTGGATCGACGGCGCGGCCCGGCGGCTGGGACTGGCCGGCGTGTTCCGGCAGGGACACACGGACTCCGCCGGCTGGATGGAGGACCTGTACAACCGTCACCGGGCGGACCAGGAACCGGAGCTGCCGCCCTTTGCGCAGTTCCGGGAGGCGGGGGGATTCGTGTTTCCGGCGCGGGAGTACCCCCCGGCATTTCAGAAAAATATACGGGAGGGCGTCCCCTTTCAGACGCCCTCCGGGAAAATCGAGATTTTTTCCAAACAGCTCTTTGTCGGCGGCGTGCTGCCGGGCATTCCCTGCTATACCCCCTGCGAGGAGGGCTGGGAGGCGTCCCGGCGCGGCGCGTACCCATTGCAGCTCATCGGGTATCACTCTAAACGCCGCTGCCACTCCATCGGCGATCCGAACCGGCAGTTGGAAGCCCTGGACCCCCAGACGCTCTGGATGCACCCGGCGGATGCGGCGGACCGGGGAATCGAGAATGGACAACTGGCGGAGATTTTCAACCGGCGGGGGACCGTCTGTATCCCGGTCCGGGTGACGGACCGCATTGCGGTTGGAACGGTAGCTATGAGCGAGGGGGCGTGGTATACGCCGGACGGGGAGGGCCGGGACCGGCGGGGCTGCATCAATGTGCTGACCATGTCCCACCGGACAACGCCCCTGGCCCACGGCAATCCGCAGCATACCAATCTGGTCCAGGTACGGAAATTCCAGGCTACAGGACCATGACCAGGGAGCCTGCGCCAATCAGCACGCAGCCCAGCAGGGATTTGGCGGTGAACTCCTCGCGGAGAAAGACAAAGGCCAACGCCAGCGTGATCACCACGCTCAGTTTGTCCACCGGCACGACCTTGGATGCCTCGCAGACGATCTGGCCGTGAGGGTCTCCACGGTCAGCATTGCCGTGAAGGAGTGGCTGTTCTGGTACACCAGAGGCGCGGCAAAGAAAATCAATTCCAGCGCGCTGATGGCGGATGCCCACGAAATTGCGGAACAGGTACACCGTACCGTCGAGTCCGCTTTCCCGCTGTGCAAGCGCCGTATGATCTATGTCAACCCGGCAATAGCAAGACTGCCTGAAAAGGGCCCGCAGCCAATTGCTGCGAGCCTTTTTTGTACCCATTTTCCGTCTTCAGGGCGTCCCGGTTATCGCTCTTGCAGGATTTGACCGGCCTGCCGTCATGGCCTATCTGTCTCTTCTTGTTTCAGCTTACTGACAATCTCCTGCAGCAAGGCGCGATTATGCTCAATGTGCTGTTCCATCGCCTTTTCCGCCCGCTGGCCGTCTCTGTCGCTGATCGCCTCCAGAATCTCCCGATGCCCTACAATCGTTTCCATCCGCAGGCGGCTCTCTGTCAGAGAGACAAATAACTTAACCGCATATGTAATAATAGGAATAAGCTTTGGAACCACCAAATTATGAGTGCATTTGGCAATGGCAACATGGAACAGGACATCGTTATGGGAGTGATCCCGTTCACTCAAAATATCCTGCTCCACCACAGAACAGCTCTCCCGCAATTGTCTGATGTCCTCCGCATCCGCGTGTTCCGCCGCCATGCGGGCAACCCACGGTTCCATCTGCCGGCGGATTTCCACCAGATCCATCGCCAGCCTCAGCTGGTCCGGGCAGTAGGCAAACCCAAGGGGATCGGAAATTTCTCCCGGATTCGGCGCGATATAGGTCCCCTTACCCCGCCGGATCTCCAGTACATTCCGCGCCACCAGCAGCTTGACGCCCTCCCGGATGGTCCCGCGGCCTACATGGAGCAGTTCCGCAAGCTCAAATTCGCTGGGCAGCTTATCTTCACTTGTCAGCTGCTGCTCCCTGATCAAGCGGGAAATCTGCTCCGCCGTCCGCTCCGGCAGGGATGCCTCTTTTGTTTTTATCGTCTCGAAAACGTCCTCGTTTGTCACAAATCTGTTCCTTTCAACACTGGTATTTCGACTTATTATAGCGGATTTCCCTGAGAATTGCAAGGCTGAATAAGCAGAAAAGTCCGCCCGCCGCATTCGGCGTCGGGCGGACTTTCCGTTATCAGATCAAATCAGTCCCGGCAGGAAGCCCTGGAACAGGCTGAGCACACAGGCGAAGATCAGGATAGACACGCCGGCCACAAAGCCGCCCAAGGTCCAGCCCCGGATCGTGTCCACCTCGTTGAGATGGAAGAACCGGGAGATCGCCCAGAAACCGGAGTCATTGGGCAGGGACAGACCGATACCGCCGGCACACACCGCAATGGCGCAGAGAATGGGGGAGACGCCGGAGGCAGCTGCCGCAGTGGAGACAATGGCGGCGGTGGTGGTCAGGGCCACCGTGGTGGAGCCGGTGGCGATGCGCAGCACCTGCGCAATGGCAAAGCACATAATCAGGATGGGCATGTGGAAGCCCTGGAGGCCGTCCGTAATGACGTTGGCAATGCCGCACGCCTTCAGAACGCCGCCATAGGCGCCGCCCGCGCCGGTAATCAGCAGGATCAGGCCGACCTTGTCCGCACCCTCTGTCATAATCTCTGTGATGGAGCGGTTCAGGTGGGGCCGGGAGATGAACGCGCCGTAGAGTACGCCGATGGTCATGGCGACGTTCTTGTCACCCAGAAAGGCAAGGATTTTCAGCAGACCGCTGCCGGCGGGAAGCAGAAAGGCGGAGAAGGAACCCATCAGGATCAGCAGGATGGGAACCAGCAAAATGGACATAGCCATACCCGCGCCCATCTTGGGCTTGGCGGAAGCCTTGGCGGCGTTTTCCGCCAGTTCGGCGTCCAGGTCGGAGAAATCCCACTTTTTACCGGCCTTCTGGTCCTGTTTGTTGACAATGCCGCCATAGACGATGCCGCCGAAGAACATGCCGACGAAAGCGGCAATCAGGGCGTAGAAGAAGAAAATACCCACATTGATGTCCATTGCCGCGGCCACAGCCAGGGGCGGCGCGGTGGGCAGTACCAGCGCGAAGGTGCAGGTGGTGGCAACCGAGATGGCGCAGCCGTAGGCGGCCATGGAGTAGCCGGTCTTGCGGGAGAGAACCCGGAGCATGGGCGCAAACATAATGTAAACCACGTCGCCGAAGACGGGGATTCCGGTGATGAAGCCAGCCACGGAGACAGCGTACTGGGAGCGTTTGGGACCAACGGCTTTCAGCACCTTATCAACAATATTGTCAATGCCGCCGGATTCGTACATGAACATACCCAGCATAACGCCCAGGCCGGTGACAATGCCGATGGAACCCAGGGTAGAGCCGAAGTTACTGGTGACGCAGGCGGTAACATCCGCGATGGAGGAAAAATTTTCCGGCGCGCTGCCGCCGGCGTAGGTCGCCAGCGCCATCAGGCCCGTACCGTAGGCGCAGACCAGAAGCGCTACAAAGGGATTGAGTTTTAATTTGATAATACACAGCAGTAATATAGCAATAGAAATGAGAAATACTAGCAGCAGCATGAGGGGGCCTCCTGTTTCATAGAAATATAGATCCTCCTCTGCTCCCACACAGCGGAGATTACACTTCACGCCTTAAAACATATCACGTCACACGTCGTATGTCAAATGGTTATTGAACCCAGTGCAGTTTTTTGGATATATATACAATTTCAGTCGCCGCTTCTTGTTAAAATCGCCCTCAGCAAATGGAAGATAGTCTAGCTTTGGTCTTATTGCACAAAAATATTGATTTGTTTTTGTAAATAATTCATCCTTGAAACATATGACGTCATATGATAGGATGAAACCGTACGTTCCAAACTATGCTCCCACAATTCTTCACACAACAAAATTCCTTATTATCACAGGAAAGGAAATGATCGCCTATGCTGACCAGTCAGAAAATGCGTAAGATCGCCCCTGAGCTGGACCCGCTCCGCCTGGGTACCGGCTGGAAGCCGGAGGACCTGAGCAAACCCCAAATTTTTATTGAGAGCACCTTTGGCGACAGCCACCCCGGCTCCGGACACCTGGACAAGCTGGTGGAAGCCGCCCGGACAGGCGTGGCCGAGGCCGGAGGCCACGGCGCCCGCTACTTCTGCACCGACATGTGCGACGGCGAGAGCCAGGGTACCGACGGCATCAATTTCTCCCTGGCCAGCCGGGAGATGATCGCCAACATGATCGAAATCCAGGCCAACGCCACCCCCTTTGATGCCGGCGTCTATATGGCCAGCTGCGACAAGGGGCTGCCCGGCAACCTGATGGGCCTTGCGCGGGTCAACATCCCCGCCGTGGTCGTCACCGGCGGTACCATGGCCGCGGGTCCCGACCTGCTCACCCTGGAACAGCTCGGCATGTACTCCGCCAGGTTTGAGCGCGGGGAGATCAGCGAGGAAAAGCTCAACTGGGCCAAGTGCAACGCCTGCCCCAGCTGCGGGGCCTGCTCCTTCATCGGCACCGCCTCCACCATGCAGATCATGGCCGAGGCCCTGGGTCTGGCTCTGCCGGGCAGCGCACTGCTGCCGGCCACCAGCCCCGACCTCATCGAGTACGCCCGGAACGCCGGAAAGCTGGCCGTCAGGCTGGCCGCCATGGAGAACATGAAGCCCTCCGACATCGTCACAATGGAGAGCTTTGAGAACGCGATCATGGTCCATGCCGCGATCTCCGGTTCCACCAACACCCTGCTCCACCTGCCCGCTATGGCCCATGAGTTCGGCATTGAGATTGACGGCGACACCTTCGACCGCCTCCACCGCGGGGCGCGCTACCTGCTGGACATCCGCCCCGCCGGACGCTGGCCCGCCGAGTTCTTCTACTACGCAGGCGGCGTACCCGCCATTATGGAGGAGATCAAAAGCGTCCTGCACCTGGACGCAATGACGGTCACTGGCAAGACCTTGGGGGAGAATCTGGCGGAATTGAAAGAGAACGGTTTCTACGAGCGCTGCCAGAAGCGGCTGGACGAGGCCAACAAAAAATACGGCCTCTCCCTCACCCGCGCAGACATCATCCGTCCTTACGGCCAGGCCATCGGCGCTGACGGCTCCATCGCCGTCCTCAAGGGAAATCTGGCCCCTGAGGGCGCAGTCATCAAGCACACGGCCTGTCCCAAGGAGATGTTCTCCGCCGTCCTTACTGCCCGCCCCTTTGACAGCGAAGAGGAATGTATTGACGCTGTCCTGCATCACAGGGTCAAGCCCGGCGACGCGGTGTTCATCCGCTACGAGGGGCCCAAGGGCTCCGGTATGCCGGAGATGTTCTACACCAGCGAGGCCATTTCCTCCGACAAGGAGCTGGGCAAATCCATTGCCCTCATCACGGATGGCCGTTTCTCCGGAGCCTCCACTGGCCCGGTCATCGGCCACTGCTCCCCGGAGGCCCAGGCGGGCGGTCCCATCGCGCTGGTGGAGGAGGGCGACCTCATCCATCTGGACGTGAAAGAGCGCGTCCTGGAAATCGTTGGCGTGAAGGGCCAGCGGAAAACGCCCGAAGAAATAGACGACATCCTGGCCGAACGGAAAAAGAACTGGCAGCCCAAGCCCGTCAAATACCGGCGGGGCGTACTGCGCCTGTTCTCTGACCTGGCGGCGTCCCCCATGAAGGGCGCTTATCTGGAATACGATCAATAAAAATACAGCCGGCTGGCCTGGGATTGCCAGCCGGCAGGAAAGGAAATTCATACTATGAAAGGCATCCAAGTACAGGGGGCAGGGAAGGCCAGCCTGACGGAACTTCCCCATCCCCAGCAGAAAGAGGGGTATGCCATTATCAAGGTAATGGCGGCCAGCATCTGCGGCACCGACGTGAGCACCTTCCGGGGAACGAATGTCAATGTCTCCTCCTACCCCATTGTCATCGGCCATGAAACCGCCGGCATCGTGGAGGATGTGGACGAGAACAACCAGTACGGCATTCAAAAGGGCGACCATGTGGTCCTGGACCCCTACCTCTACTGCGGCGAGTGCTACCCCTGCTCCCAGGGAAAGACCAACTGCTGTGAAACGCTCCATTGCCTGGGGGTCCACTGCGACGGCTCCATGTGCGAGTATTTCTCCCACCCGGTCCATATGCTGCGCAAGGTTCCCCAGGACATGCCGTGGGAACGGGTTCCCCTGGCCGAACCCCTGGTTATCAGTATGCACGGTCTCCATACCTGCCGTCTGAAAGCGGGAGAGCACATTGTCATCATCGGCGCAGGGGCCATCGGCCTGCTGGCCGGTATGGGCGCTTTGGCTTATGACGCCGTACCTATTATCGTGGATGTGGTGGACGAACGCCTGGAGCTGGCCAAATCCTTCGGCATTCCCTATACGGTCAATCCCGCCAGGGAGGACGCTGTGGCCAGGGTGATGGAGATCACCAAGGGGCGGGGCGCGGAGTGCTGCATGGAGGCCTCCGGTTCCGACGCCGGAGTGCGCAGTACCATCAGCTATGCCGCCTACACCGGGCGCATTGCCCTCACCGGCTGGCCCAAGCACGAGATCACGCTGCCCACCAGTCTGATTACGAAAAAAGAACTGCAGATCTGCGGCTCCCGCAACGGCGCGGGCGAGTTTGAGGAGGCCATTGAGATGATTTACTCCGGTAAGGTTCCGGCGGAGAAGATTATCTCCAAGGCGGTTCCTTATACCGAGCTGCCCCATATGCTGGGCGAGCTGTCCGAGCATCCCGGCGATTATTTGAAAGTAGTGGGCTTGTTCCACACGGAGGCATAGAATATGACAAACTTATTTGATATACAGGGCCGCAAGGCGATTGTGACCGGGGCCACCCGCGGGCTGGGCTGGGGTATGGCCGAGGGCCTGATGGAGGCTGGCGCCGAGGCGGTTATCTGGGGTTCCTCCGAGAAGGCCGGCGATGTGGCGGAGGCGTTCCGGCAAAGGGGCTTCGCCTGTCACAGCGCGGTGGTGAACCTGGCCGGCCGCGAGAGCCTGCGGGCCGGTTTTGCCCGCTCCCTGGAGCTGCTGGGCGGCAAGCTCGACATTCTGGTCAACTGCGCCGGCATCCAGCGCCGCCACCCCAGCGAGGAGTTCCCCATGGAGGACTGGGACGCGGTGCTGGAGGTCAACCTCACCGCTCCCTTTGAGCTGTGCCAGCTGGCCGGACGGGAGATGCTGAAGGCGGGCTATGGCAAGATTATCAACATCGCTTCTATGCAGTCCTTCTTCGGCGGCTTCACGATTCCCGCCTATGCCTCCGCCAAGGGCGGAATTGCCCTGCTGACCAAGGCCCTGTGCAACGAGTGGGCCGGACGGGGCATCAATGTCAACGCCATCGCCCCCGGTTACATGGCTACCGAGATGAACACCGCCCTGCTTGACCCCGCCAATCCCCGCTATAAGGAAATTACCGACCGTATCCCCGCCCACCGCTGGGGCGGCGCCAAGGGCGAGGATATGAAGGGTCCCTGCATCTTCCTGGCAAGCCATGCGTCCGATTACCTCAACGGCGCGGTAATCCCGGTGGACGGCGGTTATGCCAGCAAATAATTCTTTTTTGGAGAGAGGCGCTGCGATATGAATACATTCAACCAAACTATCTCTGACATTGGTATTGTTCCAGTTATCAAGCTCAGCCATCCGGAGCGGGACGCCGCTCCCCTGGCAAAAGCGTTGTGCGCCGGCGGCGTGCCGGTGGCGGAGGTCACTTTCCGGGCCGCCGGAGCCGACAAAGCCATCCGTCTGATGAAGGAGGTCTGCCCGGATATGATCGTGGGCGCGGGGACCGTTACGACCACGGAGCACATCGACGCCACCATCGCCGCCGGCGGACAGTTCATCGTAACCCCCGGTTTTGACCCTGAGCTGGTGGCCTACGCCCAGGAGAAAAACATCCCCATTTTCCCCGGCTGCACAACCCCCACCGACTATCACGCAGCCCTGAAATTCGGTCTGGAACTCATCAAGTTTTTCCCTGCCGAGCAGTCCGGCGGCTTGTCCAAGATCAAGGCCATGAGCGCGCCCTTCCCCCAGTTTAAGGTCATGCCCACCGGCGGCATTTCTCTGAAGAATCTGGCAGATTACATTTCTTCGCCGGTGATTGCCGCCTGCGGTGGGTCTTATATGGTGACAGCCGACCTGATCGACAACCAAAAGTGGGACGAAATTACCAAGCTGTGCCAAAAGTCCCGGAGCATTGTGGACGCTGCCCGTTTAGGGAACGCAGTAAAGGAAACGCATAACGCTGTGCTGGCTTCCAGCTCCCAGGTCATGCCCGGACAGTTTGCGGAACAGTCCACGGATACCGCGCAGAAAATTTGAGGAGGAACCAATATCATGGGTAAAATTGTAACCTTTGGCGAGCTGATGATCCGGCTCCAGCCATATAACTATGAGCGTTTTGTCCAGGCGGACCACCTGGAATTCTCCTTCGGCGGCGGCGAAGCAAACGTGGCCGTCTCCCTTGCCAACTATGGCCTGGATGCGGCTTTTGTTACCAAACTGCCCGCCCACGCCATCGGTCAGGCGGCGGTGAACTCCCTGCGGCGGTACGGGGTGGATACCAGCAAGATCGTCCGGGGCGGCGACCGGGTGGGCATCTACTTTAACGAGAAGGGCGCTTCCCAGCGGGGTTCTGTCTGTATCTATGACCGGGCTCATTCCGCTATCCAGGAGGCCCAGCCCTCCGACTTCGACTGGGACGCCATCTTTACAGGCGCTGAGTGGTTCCACTTCACCGGTATCACACCGGCCCTGGGTCCCAATGTGGTGGACATCTGCCGGGACGCCTGCAAGGCGGCAAAGGCCCGCGGCGTCAAAATTTCCTGCGACCTGAACTACCGCGGCAAGCTCTGGACCCGCGAACAGGCGCGGGAGGCTATGACCGATCTGTGCCAGTATGTGGATGTGTGTATCTCTAACGAGGAGGACGCTAAAGATGTGTTCGGCATCGAGGCGGAGGCTACTGATATCTACGCCGGTGAGATTAACCGGGAGGGCTACAAGAGCGTTGCCAAACAGCTGGCCGGTAAGTTCGGCTTCGAGAAGGTAGCCATTACCCTGCGGGAGAGCCATTCCGCTTTTGACAACGGCTGGAGTGCCATGCTGTACGATGTGAAGAGCGGCGAGTACTGCTTCTCCAAGAAATACGACCTGCACATCATCGACCGTGTAGGCGGCGGCGACAGCTTCGGCGGCGGACTGATTTACTCCCTGCTCACCGGTAAGGATACCCAGGCGGCGGTGGAATTCGCCGTTGCAGCCTCTGCGCTGAAGCACTCCATCGAGGGGGACTACAACATGGTCACGCTGTCCGAGGTGGAGAAGCTGGCGGGCGGCGACGGCTCCGGGCGTATCCAGCGGTAAAACCGGCAGGGGATTCCAACCCTGATTATGGATTAAGCGACAATTGCAAACAAAAGCAGGACCAAGGGAATCGCTCCTCTTGGTCCTGCTCTTTCGTTTTTTACTGACAGCTTTGACGTTTGCAGATCGTTGTGAGCAATGCGCCGCACCTACTCTCCACTTGAGAGGTTATGCCCATCAGAATAACATACCGGCGCAATTACAGCAGTCCAGTTCTCACAGCGCAGAGACAGCCTCTGCAATCCGCTGTGCCATACGCTCCGGAATCCATACCGCCACAGAGCCGCCGCTGACCGGGAAATCTGCCACACCATTCTCTGGAATCTGTATCCGTTCTTTTCTATTCCCCAGCAAATCCACAAAGATCTCGCCGGCCATTCCGGCTCCTGTACACATGCGTTTGCTTCCGCCGGGACCGTCGGTGAGGACCACCGCCATAGCGGCGTCCTCCCCCCGCCGCACCCAGCCAATCGTATCCGGGTCATCCAGGTAGTCGGTCTGCTGGCCCCAGGCACAGAATTTCCGGGCCAGGAGGAGCTTGGGCAGCTCCGCCACCGGCGGAATGCCGTCGTGGGGAATCCCGTACAGATCCCCATAAAAGACGCAGGGGACGCCCTCCTGCCGGAGAAGAATGCAGGCGTAGGCCAGCGGCTTGCACCAGCCGGAAACCCAGGATTGCAGCGCCTGTCCAGGCTGGGTGTCGTGGTTGTCCACAAATGTTACCGCCTGATCGGGCCTGGTTTCTGCCAGAGTCCCCTGGAACAGACTGCGCAGGTCCATGCCGCCGCCGGCGCTGGAGAGATGATGGAACCGGTGGTGGAGGGGTACGTCAAAAAGACGCATCACCTGTCCGCACTGGTCCAGATAGTATGTAAGCGACCCCAAGTCATCCTTCCAATACTCCCCGATGGCCGGAAGGGGCCTGCCGGACTCCCGGCGGAGTTTTTGCAGCCAGTGGGTGAAAAAGGTAAAGCGGATGTGTTTGACCGCATCCAGCCGGAAACCGTCTATGCCGGTCGTCTCCAAATACCATTTGCCCCAGCGGTCCAGCTCCTCAATGACCTGGGGTGCGCTCATATCCAGGTCCGCCCCCATCAGATAGTCATAGTTGCCGTTTTCGCCGTCCACCTGATGATCCCATTCCTTGCCCTCGAATTGGTAGACTGCCGAGGCGCGGTGTTTGCTGTCCCAGTCCACGCCGTCAAAACAGGTCCAGTCCCACTGAAAGTTTGAATACTTTCCGCCGCGGCCAGGAAAGGTAAACTTCGTCCATGCAGTGATAGGAGCAGGGGCAGATGTATCCCGGTTCCGGTCATCCCACGCAGACTTCTGGGCGTAGACCTCCTCCGATTCGTCCGCACCCATGCGGTGGTTGAGGACGATGTCCCCATAGACCTGGACGCCGTTCTCCTGAAGAGCCCGGATTGCGGACAGATATTCTTCCCGATAGCCGTATTTGGTGGGGACGGTCCCCTTCTGGTCGAATTCCCCCAGATCGTAAAGATCATAGACGCCATATCCCACATCCGCCTGGCCCTGATGCCCTTTATAGGCCGGCGGGAGCCATACGCCGGTAAAGCCCAGAGCGGCCAGACGGGGTGCGTCCGCCGCCGCACGCCGCCAGTGGCCGCCGTCTGCCGGGAGATACCACTCAAAATATTGGAGCAGTGTTTCACGATGTTCCATCTTTCTATTTCTCCTTCTTCTATCTGCTGATCACTGGGTATCCCCTATACTGCTTACTTCTTAAAGCTGTCCTTCAAACTCACACTGCGGTTAAAGACCAGATGCTCCGGCGTGGAATCCCTGCTGTCCAGGCAGAAATAGCCCACCCGCATAAACTGGAAGCCTGCGGGAGCCGCAGCCGCTTTCAGTCCCGACTCCACCTTGCAGCCGGATACCACCTCCAGGGAATTCGGGTTCAGGCACTCCAGGAAATCCTTGTCCGAGCCGTCGGGGGCGGGATCGGTGAACAGGCTGTCGTACAGACGGCACTCCGCATCCACCGCCGTGGCCGCGTCCACCCAGTGGATGGTTGCGCCCTTTACCTTCCGTCCGTCCGCCGGGTTCCCTCCCCGGCTCGCAGGATCGTACTCCGCCAGAATCTCCACAATATTGCCGTCCTCATCCTTCCGGCATCCGGTGCAGGTGATGAGGTAGGCCCCCTTGAGACGGCACTCCGGACCGCCGGGGTACAGACGCTTGTACTTGGGTACCGGCGTCTCCAGGAAGTCCTCCGCCTCCACGTACAGCTCGCGGGAAAAGGAAATCATCCGGACGCCGTCCTCCGGACGGTTGGGGTTGTTCTCCACCTCAAAGCTCTCGCTCTGTCCCTCCGGATAGTTGGTGATGGTCAGCTTTACCGGGCGGATCACCGCCATGACGCGGCGGGCCGTCTCATTCAAATCCTCCCGCAGACAGTGTTCCAAAAACGCATACTCCACGGTACTGCTGGCTTTAGCCACGCCGATCCGCTCGCAGAAGTTCCGGATAGACGCGGGCGTGTAGCCCCGGCGGCGCAGGCCGCACAGCGTCGGCATACGGGGGTCGTCCCAGCCGGATACCCGTCCGTCCTCCACCAAGGCCCGCAGCTTCCGCTTGCTCATGACCGTGTAGTTGATGCCCAGGCGGGCAAACTCAATCTGCCGGGGCGCGGCGGGCAGGCCGCAGTTGGCAATGACCCAGTCGTACAGGGGGCGGTGGTCCTCGAACTCCAGGGAGCAGAGACTGTGGGTAATGCCCTCCAGGGCGTCCTCAATGGGGTGGGCGAAGTCGTACATGGGATAGATGCACCACTTGTCCCCCTGCCGGTGGTGGCGCATGTGGTTGATGCGGTAGATGACCGGGTCGCGCATGTTGAAATTGCCGCTGGCCAGATCAATTTTCGCCCGCAGGGTCATGGCGCCGTTGGGGAACTCCCCGGCCCGCATACGGCGGAACAGGTCCAGGCTCTCCGGGGCCGGACGGTCCCGGTAGGGACTGCGGGCGGGGACGTTCACATCCCCCCGGTACTCCCGGAACTGCTCCGGGGACAGCTCGCACACATAGGCCAGGCCCTTTTCAATCAGGTCCTCCGCACACTGGTACATCTGTTCAAAATAGTCGGAGGCGTAGAAAAACCGTCCGCCCCAGTCAAAGCCCAGCCAGTGGATGTCCTCCTGAATGGCCTGCACATACTCCACATCCTCCTTGGTGGGGTTGGTGTCGTCCATGCGGAGGTTGCACAGGCCGCCGTACTTCTCCGCGGTACCGAAATCAATGCACAGCGCCTTGCAGTGGCCGATATGCAGGTAGCCGTTGGGCTCCGGCGGGAAACGGGTGTGGACCGCCATGCCCTGGAACCGCCCCCCCTCTGCGATGTCTTCGTCAATGAACTGGTGGATGAAATTTTTGCTTTCGCTTTCCTCTGCGGGCAGGCTCTTGTTCTCCTCGGTCATGCCGTCACACTCCTCTGTAAATTTGATTTTAGGAATAATATCCAAAAAGCGTTAAGCCATATTATACAAAATGACCGCGCAAAACGCAAGGGGGGTGCAGGAGAAATTTTTTTCTTGAAAAATTTGCGGCATAAGGCATTTCCTACTTGCCGGGGAGAAAAAATTGCTATATAATTGAATGGTCATTTAAGTTCGCGCACCCCCTCCGGGCGCGCAATAGAAATAATGAGGAGGACTCCATCATGAAACGAATCGGTATGCTGACCAGCGGCGGCGACTGCCAGGCGCTGAATCCAGCCATGCGCGGGGTGGCGAAGGCGCTGCTCAACGCAAAGGAAACCGTGGAGATTTACGGCTTTCTGGACGGCTATCAGGGATTGATTTACAGTAAATTCCGCCTTCTGAATTACACCGATTTCACCGGCATCCTCACCAAAGGCGGCACCTTCCTGGGCAGCAGCCGCACCCCCTTCAAGACCATCCGCGAACCTGGCCCCGACGGCGTGGACAAGGTGGCGGCCATGAAGCAGACCTATTACAAACTCCAGCTGGACTGTCTGGTCATCCTGGGCGGAAACGGCACCCATAAAACCGCCAACCTCCTGCGGGAAGAGGGCCTGAACGTCATTACCCTGCCCAAGACCATCGACAACGACCTCTGGGGTACGGACATGACCTTCGGCTTCCAGAGCGCGGTGGACGTGGCTACGGACGCCATCGACTGCATCCACACCACAGCGGCCTCCCACGGACGGGTGTTCATCGTGGAGGTCATGGGCCACAAGGTGGGCTGGCTGACGCTGAACGCGGGCATGGCCGGCGGCGCGGACATCATTCTGATTCCGGAAATCCCCTACGATATCGACAAGATTGCCAAGAAGATCAAGCAGCGCCACGAAAAGGGCGGGCGGTTTACAATCCTGGCGGTGGCTGAGGGCGCGATCTCCAAGGAGGACGCGGCGTTGTCGAAGAAGGAATATAAAAAGAAGCTGGCAAAGCGGGAGACCCCCTCTGTCTCCTACGAGATTGCGGACAAGCTGGCGAAAAAATGCGGGTATGACGTGCGGGTGACGGTGCCGGGCCACACCCAGCGGGGCGGTACGCCCTGTCCTTACGACCGGGTGTTTGCCAGCCGCCTGGGTTCCGAGGCCGGAGAGCTGATCCTCAAGGGGGAGTACGGCTTTATGGTGGGCTATAAAAACCGCGAGATCGTCAAAGTTCCTCTGGAGGAAGTGGCGGGCAAGCTGAAGATGGTGCCGCCGGACGCCTCCATCATCAAGGAAGCCAAGCTCTTGGGCATCAGCTTCGGCGACTGATTCAACAACACAAGGGGATTCATCACCTATGGGAAATTTTTTCAGTGACCCGGTGGAACAAGCGCTGGAGGATATCTATTATAAAGAGCGGTCCGGGCGTGGACGGGCGAGCTTTGAGCTGCTGGTGAACACAGCCGCCGCCGGAGACGGCGACGCCTGCTGCGTTCTCTCCCAATGCCTCCGCGGCCCCCAGCATGTGTGGAGCGGCCACGGATTTCCCGAAGACCTGCAGCTGGCGGCAAGAATTCTGCGCCTGGCTGTGGAGCACGGCAGCGGGGCGGGGATGCTGGCCGCGCTGTGCTGCGGCGAACTGCCAGAGCAGGCGTTGGACCTCCAGGCGGCTCTGGACAGCGTTAAGGAAAAGGCGGAGGGCGGCGATGCGTTCTGTCAATATATGCTGGGAGAAATCTATCTCCGGCAGGATTTTCTGCGGATCGAGCGGAAGAACAGCGATTCCTTCCCCAGCCCGGAGGCCTACGGCGCATATCTGACGGAACAAACCGCCCAATGCGAGGACTGGTTCCGCAAAGCCCTGTCCGGCGGAATGTCCCTGGCGGCGGAGCGGCTGAGACTCTTTTACACCCAGGGGGCCGGGGACGCCGTCCCGCCGCAGCCGGAGAAAGCGGCGGAGCTTTGGAAGACCGGCGCGGAGAAGGGCTGTCCCAGCCTGCAGCTGGGTTATGCCCAGGAGCTGGAACAGGCCGGTGCAAAGGCAGAAGCCCTGCAGTGGTACCAGCAGTCCGCCGAGGGAGGCCAGCCGGGGGCGTGGTACGAGGTGGGCCGGATGTACTTCGACGGTACCGGCGTGGACAAGGACGAGGCATTTGCCTGCCAGTGCTTCGAAAAGGAGCTGCCCCGCGGCCATATCGGGAGCCACAACCTGTTGGGCAAAGCCTGTTTTTATGGCCGGGGCGTGCCGCAGGACTACGAGCGGGCGTTCCAGCTGCTGCGTTTCGCCTATCTGGAGGGCAACAAGGGCGGAAGCCGGAACAACTGGGGCGTGTACTACCTGGGCAAGTGCTGCTTCGAGGGCTGGGGTACCCGGCGGGACTACGAACAGGCCCGCGCATTCCTGGAGCAGATGGACTGGGAATACTGGGACGCCAGCTATATGCTGGGGACCATGTATGCCCGCGGCCTGGGCGTCCCCCAGGACATCAAACGGGGCGTGGAGTATCTGCAAAAGGCCGGGGACCATCCGGAACCCCAGGAGGAACTGCTCAAGTATAAAAAGAACCTGTTTGGCAAGTGGGTCAGACGATGACCGCAGAATAAGGGGCCTCAGGATATTCCTGCTGCCAAAGTCACAGCGGTTTACCCGTTCATTATATAAACAGGTAAACCGCTTAATAAAATTTTGCTGCCTGCGCGGATGTACGGGCAGACCCGATGGAGAAGGAGGGTACCGGCGAAAAACCGGTACCCTCCCTTTTAGTCTGTATTTAAGTAGCAGATAACACGATCAATTTACCGCTCTCCGACTCCTCGTCCTGCTCTGCGGATACATACAGTTCCTCACAATCCTGCTGGGCCTGGATGAGAGCCTGTCTGACGTTCTCCAAAGCGTTGATCGCATCCTCGGTGGCGTTGAACATCGTCAGATACATCTTTTTGTAGTCTACCATACCTCTCCTTCCCTACGGCTTCTGCCGTATGGACACAAAATCTCGCCGGGGTGGCCCCGGACGGGGACGGGCTTTTACACCCGTCTCCCGCCGGACCGTTTCCCGCCGAGACAAACAAAAAGCGGTGCAGGATATAATTACCCCACACCGCATAAGTGCAAACACAAACTCCGTATTATGAAACAAACAGTCCTCCGTAATAAGGAGATGAAAAACTAGGTATTGAAAAAGGATGGGAAGACTGTTATAATAGGAGCCGGCGTAGCAAATGCTATTGTGTAGGAGTGTGCTCTCCTGCATAGGGGCATGGGTGACTGCCGATCGCCCATGTCCTGCCTTATTATTTGCCTCGTTGCTGTTATCATACCACGTTTTCCACGCTTTGACAAGTAGTTTCTTTTTCCGAGAAAAATTATTTCTGCCGGTAAACAGCAGCGGCGGCCTCTTTTGGGGAGGCCGCCGCTGCTGAATTGCTATATATGCTCCGCAGCTCCATCAGACAGAGGCTCCCAGTTCCTCCTCCGCCAGCCGCCTGCCCATGAGCACGCCCATGACGGAGGCCATCATCAGACCGCGGGTCCAGCCGCTGGAATCGCCCAGACAGTGCAGTCCGGCAATATTGGTGCTCAGCTCCTCATCCATTTTGACACGGTTGGAATAGAACTTCAGCTCCGGTGAGTACAGCAGCGTCTCCGTGGACGCAAATCCAGGCACCACCTGGTCCATGGCCTGAATGAAGTTGATGATATTCATCATGGACCGGTAGGGCATCGCCGCTGTGATGTCCCCCGCCACCGCGTCCGGCAGCGTGGGCCGCACGTTGGAGAACGCCAGCTCCTTCGGCCACGTCCGCTTGCCGTCCAGAATGTCCCCGAACCGCTGCACCAGAATATGGCCCGCGCCCAGCATGTTGGTCAGCTCCCCCACCTTCTGGGCGTAGGCGATGGGCTGGTTGAAGGGATACGAAAAATTGTGGCTGCACAGAATCGCCAGATTGGTGTTGTCGCTTTTCAGCTCCTTATAGCTGTGGCCGTTGACCACGGCCAGGTCGTCGTCATAATTCTCCTGGCTGACAAAGCCGCCGGGATTCTGACAGAACGTGCGGACCTTGTTCTTGAACGGTCTGGGATACCCCACCAGCTTCGACTCGTACAGCACGCGGTTCACCGTCTCCATCACCTCGTTGCGCACCTCCACCCGCACGCCGATATCCACCGTACCCGGCTGATGGGCGATATTGTACTCCGCGCAGAGGCTCTCCAGCCAGTCCGCCCCCCGGCGTCCGGTGGCGATGATGGTGTGGCCGGCCAGAATCTCCAGGGACTCCTGTCCGCCGGTGATGCGCACGCCACGGCAGACCCCGCCCTCCAGAATCAGGTCCGTACACTCATAGCCGAACAGCATTTCCACGCCCTTCTCCAGCAGATGCTGTTCAATGGCGTAATACAACGCCTGTGCTTTCTCCGTCCCCAGATGGCGGATGGGGCAGTCCACCAGCTTCAGACCTGCCTGAATGGCCCGCTTCCGGATCTCCTTGACCTCCTCCGTATTGCCCAGACCCTCCACATGGGTGTCCGCGCCGAACTCCAGGTAAATCTGGTCCGCATAGTGGATGGTCTCCTGGGCCTTCACCGCGCCAATCAGATTGGGCAGGTCGCCGCCCACCTCGTAGCTCAGGGACAGCTTGCCGTCGGAAAACGCCCCCGCGCCGGAGAAGCCGGTGGTAATATGACAGTAGGGCTTGCAGTTGACGCAGCGGCCCGCTTTGTCCTTGGGACAGCGGCGGTCCTCCACGGCCCTGCCCTTTTCCACTATCAGAATTTTTTGCCGGGAACCTTTTTTTAACATCTCCAGGGCGGTAAAAATCCCCGCAGGTCCCGCTCCGATGATTACAACGTCTTTTTGCATAAACGGAGGCCTCCTCAATATTTCTTCTCTCACTATACCGGACCGCCGCGGCTCTGTCAAGCCCCAGCCGGACGGCGCACGGGAAGAATCTGTCCCCGGATTCCTTTTTTCTAGTTGCACAACCTTCCAAAAGCCGCTATAATAGAGCCACAACAAACAGCAGGCCCGGCCTGCGTCAACTTGAGGAAAGACGAGGGAGAAACTATGAGTAAAAAAGCGGAAGAATATCTCGGCGAGGTTTTGCAGGCGTTTGACTTCGGCGCGCCGGTGGTGGGAGCGGTCCGGTACGGACAGGGGCATATCAACGACACCTTTGTGGTACATACCCAGCCGGAGGATGTCTGCTGCCGCCGGTTCATCCTCCAGCGCATCAGCTCCGCCGCCTTCCGCCGGCCCGACCAGCTGATGGAGAATATCATCGGCGTGACAGAGTACCTGGGCCGGGAGATCGAGAAAAACGGCGGAGACCGGGACCGGGAGGCCATGCGGGTCATCCGGCCCAAAAACGGCAGCGATTTCTATACGGACAGCGGCGGCAGCGCGTGGCGTCTGTACCCCTTTGTCGAGGATACGGTCTGCTGTCAGATGGCGGAGACGCCGGAGCTGTTCGCGGCATCAGGCCGCGCCTTTGGCCGCTTCCAGCGTCTGCTGCAGGGCTACCCCGCCCACACCCTCTATGAGACAATCCCCCATTTCCACGACACCGAGGACCGCCTGAAGCAGCTGAAGGCCGCCGTAGCCGCGGACAGCATGGGCCGGGCGGCGGAATGTCAGGAGGAAATCCGCTTTATGCTGGACCGGGAGGCGGACTGCTCCGTGGCCCTCCAGGCCCTGCGGGACGGTAAGCTGCCCCTGCGGGTGACGCACAACGACACGAAGCTGAATAACGTCCTGATGGATAAAGACACCGGCGAGGGCATATGCATTATTGACCTGGATACCGTGATGCCGGGCCTGTCCATCAACGACTTCGGCGACTCCATCCGCTTCGGCGCAAACCACAGCGCAGAGGATGAGACGGATTTGTCCAAGGTCAATCTGGATCTGCACCTCTTTGAAGTCTACGCCAAAGCCTTCCTGGAGGGCGCCAGCGGAACGCTCACCCAGCAGGAAACCGACTTCCTGCCCTGGGGCGCAAAGCTGATGACCCTGGAGTGCGGTATACGGTTCCTGACCGATTACCTGGCGGGCGACCAGTATTTCCACATCAGCCGGGAACGGCAGAATCTGGACCGCTGCCGCACCCAGTGCAAGCTGGTCTCCGACATGGAGGCCCATTGGGAGGAGATGGAGGCAATTGTCCGGCGCTGCCAGTAAGCGCCCCCTGCCCAGGAATATGAAATGGCAATGAAGCAGCAAGAAAACTACCGCGACTTTCGCCGCGAACAGCAGCAATACTACCAGCAGCGCCAGCAGCAGGCCAGGCAGTACCGCTATCAGGCCATGCTCACGCCGGAGGAACGGGAGGCCCGCCGTACCGGACGGGAAGAGGCCCGCCGCCTGCGGGAGCAGGCCAGACGGCGGAGAAAACTGCGGCGGATGCTGCCGCTGCTGCTGGCTGCGGCGGTCCTCCTGGCCGGAACGGGGACCGTCCTTTTGGCGCGCAGCCTGTGGAACCGCCTGACGCCGGTCCATACGCAGGAACCGGCGGACGAAGCGCCGCCGGCAGGGGGTGCGCCGCTGGCGTCCGAGGAGGAGCCGGAGCCTGACCCGATACCAACGGCGGTCTTCTCCACTACCCGCGCCACGGTGAACCTGCCGCCGAAAATGGTGAATCCGGACGGAACCACCGCCGAGGGGGAGACGCTCAACAGTATGTACGCCATCCTGATTGATCTGGACGAGGGTACCGTCCTGGCCCAGCGGGGCGGCTGGACCGTGGTCCACCCCGCCTCCATGACCAAGATCATGACCATCCTGGTGGCCGCGGAGCACATCCTCAACTACGACGCCACAGCTGTCGTTACCCAGGAGACGATTGACTACTGCGTGGCTAACGACTGCTCCATCGCCGGATTCCAGGCGGGGGAGGAGGTCCCCATTATGGACCTGTTTTACGGCGCCATCCTGCCCTCCGGCGCGGACGCGGCGGTGACGCTGGCCGAGTATACCGCCGGGTCCCATGCGGCGTTCGTGAAGCTGATGAACCAGAAGGCGGAGGAGCTGGGCATCGCGGAAACCGCCCGTTTTGCCAACTGCGTCGGACTCTACGATGAGCAGAATGTCTGCTCGGTCTACGACATGGCCGTCATCCTCAAAGCGGCTATGGAGAACCCCCTGTGCCAGCTGGTCCTGGGCCTGCGGACCTACGATATCCCCGCCAGCGAGCTGCACCCGGAGGGCATCAGCCTCTCCAACTGGTTCATCCGCCGCATTGAAGACCATATGCCTGCGGGTGCCGTCATCCAGGGCGCAAAGACCGGCTTTATCTCCCAGGCCGGCAGCTGTGCCGCCAGCCTGGCGCGGGATGCCTCCGGACGCGCCTGCCTGTGCGTCACCGCCCAGGCCGGCAGCGCGTGGCAGTGCATTTTCGACCACGCCGCGCTCTATGAAACCTACGGTTTCCCCCCCCTCAGCGGGGCTTGACAGATGATGAAATTGCCTATATAATGCAGAGATTGAATGGATTCACGCCCCGCAGCCGGACGCCGGCTTTTTATGCGTGGCATCGAAAGGACAGACGACCATGAAAAAAGAATTCAAAATGAGCCAGGCCCGCTTCGACGAGCTGCAGAAAGAACTCAATTACCTCAAGACTACCCGCAGCGACGAAGTGGCCGAGATGATTAAAGTCGCCCGCGGCTTCGGCGACCTCAGCGAAAACAGCGAGTACGATGAGGCCAAAAACGAACAGGGCAAGCTTTATTCCCGCATCGGAGAGCTGGAAAACGTGCTGCTCCATGCGGTCATCCTGGAGGAAGGCGATATGCCTACCGGTCAGGTCACGATCGGCTCCACTGTGACCGTTACCACGGTCAAGGGCGGGAAAAGCCGCAGCTTCAAAATCGTGGGCAGCCAGGAGGCCGACGCTATGCACGGTATTATCAGCGAGGACTCCCCCTTCGGCAAAGCCCTGATGGGCGCAAAAGAGGGCGACACGGTGACAGTAGCCGCGCCAGCCGGCGATATCGCGTACACGGTTGACAAGATCGAGCGTTGACAGACGCTCTTGCAAAAGAGGAGACAGAGTTAGTATGGCTGAGAAGACAAACGAACAGCAGCAGGACCTGAGCGAAATCCTGCGCATCCGCCGGGAAAAACTGAGTACGCTGCAGCAGGAGGGCCGGGACCCCTTCCAGGAAACTAAGTACGTTGTGAGCCGCCACGCCCAGGAGATCAAGGACCAGTTTGAACAGCTGGAGGGCAGTCAGGTCTCCGTTGCGGGCCGGCTGATGAGCAAGCGGGGTATGGGAAAGGTCAGCTTCTGCGACCTCCAGGACCGGTCTGGCCGTATCCAGCTCTACGCCCGGAAGGACGAACTGGACGCCCAGGCGTACGACCGGTTCAGAAAATACGATATCGGCGATATCGTGGGGGTCAAGGGCCAGGTCTTCCGTACCCAGCGGGGAGAAATGAGCGTGCGCGTGCAGGAAATTACCCTGCTGTCCAAATCCCTGCTGCCCCTGCCGGAGAAGTTCCACGGCCTGACCGATAAGGAAACCCGCTACCGCCAGCGGTATGTGGACTTGATCGTCAATCCGGAGGTCCGGCGGAATTTCGAGGTGCGCAGTGCATTTGTCAAGTATCTGCGCAATTTCCTGGACAACCGCGGGTACATGGAGGTGGAGACGCCGGTACTCAACACCATCAGCGGCGGCGCAACCGCACGGCCCTTTATTACCCACCACAATACCCTGGACATTGATATGTATATGCGCATCGCCACAGAGCTGCCCCTGAAGCGGCTGATTGTGGGCGGCATGGAGCGGGTCTACGAGGTGGGCCGGATTTTCCGCAACGAGGGGATGGACACCAAGCATAACCCCGAATTTACCACCGTGGAGCTGTATGAGGCTTACGCCGATTTCAACGACATGATGGACCTCTTTGAAGAACTCCTCAGCGGCGCGGCAAAAAATATCTGCGGCAGTTATCAGCTCCAGTGGCAGGGCGAGGATATCGACCTGACCCCAGGCTGGCCCAGACTGTCTATGGCCGAAGCCGTGAAGCAGTATGTGGGTATCGACTTTATGGCCCTGCCCGATGACGGGGAGGCTGTGGCCGCTGCAAAGGCCGCAGGCGTGGATATGGACGGCGTGGAGCCTACCTGGGGCCATGCCCTGTATGAGTGCTTTGACCAGAAGGTGGAGTCGAAGCTGGTCCAGCCTACCTTTATTACCATGCATCCGGTGGATGTGTCCCCCCTGGCTAAGCGGTCGCCCAAGGACCCCAGGCTGACGGAGCGGTTCGAGCTGTTTATCTGCCGCAGCGAAATGGGAAATGCTTTCTCTGAGCTGAACGATCCCATCGACCAGCGGCAGCGGTTCGAAAAGGAGGTCGAGGACCGGATGAAAGGGAACGATGAGGCCGGTATGATGGACGAGGATTACCTCACCGCGATGGAGTACGGCCTGCCGCCTACCGGCGGCCTGGGTATCGGAATCGACCGGTGCGTGATGCTGCTGACCGGCAGTGATTCTATCCGGGATGTTATCCTGTTCCCCACGATGAAACCCTTGGACTGAGCAAACCGTTGCGGCGCAAGGGATTCAAGGATTCTAGATCGACATGATGGCAAAGCCGCTCACTGGTGAATAAACTACAGGCTCCCCCCTTAGCCATATCTCGGAGCTGCCTGCAAGAGGCCCCCGCAAATGGACTTGCGTCCCATTTGCGGGGGCCTCTTGCATATACGCTAGCAAAGCAGCAGACTTATACAAGCGCTGGAATCAATATGTGCGGAAGATTTCCCTCAGCGGGCAGAAACATACTTGTGCAGCGTCTTGCGCACCGCGCCAGGACCGGCGTACAGTTCCGCCTCCTTGACCTCCAGAGCTGCTACGATCTCCTGCGGCTCAGCCAGCAGCGGGTCGGGCGACGGCGTGAACGCCTCTCCCTCGTCGTTCACGCCCTTGAGGTAGCGGGCGTAACCCGCCAGCACCAGGGGGATCAGCGCCAGATCATCCATATTCAGCCCCTTGGCCTGATAGGCCTTGATAGTCTCGCCGAAGCGGATGGACAGTTTCTGGGAGGTATCCGTGGCAATCCGCTGGGGCGCGTCGGGCATGAAGGTGATGGTGAAGCTCACCATCTGCAGGGACGGCGCGCAGAAGATCTCCCGCAAGCGGCTCCAATCATCGCCAAACTGGGGGTCCGCCTTCAGGCTCTCAGTGACGGAGGCCACCACTTTTTTCTCAATGGAGCCGTCAGACTTCAGCAGTACCAGCAGGCTCATGTTGTCGAAGGGCCGGTAGGCCTTGTCGATGATCTCATAGTCAAAGCCCTCCGCCACGATCACGCCCCGGTCGTACTTGCCGGAGTCCAGCGCGTTCTGGAGAATCGCCGCCGGGAAAGCGCGGAAGATATTGCCCGCGCCGAAGTGGACCCATCCGGATTACTTCGTAGAACGAAAAAAAGGCGGCGATCCTCTGCCGCGTAAAAATCAGCTGTGACCCCATGTCATATGCGCAGGCAGAGGGAACTGTAAAAACAGCCCCTAAGCAAAAGAGGCCGCCTGGAAAGGGGCGGCTTCTTCTGAATCAGAGAAGAGTGCGCAGCAATGGGATTGCTGACTACTATTTGACTACTGTTATTGCCGCGCCGGAGATCTGCCCGATGTGCGCGCACCCGCAGGCTTATTTTGCAGCGGACTACATCCCAAAGGCGGAGTATCTAAGCGGCATCTTACCGGAGCCTGTTGCCAAGTATTTTGCAAAGGTCTGCGATTCCTTAAAACAGCTGCTGAATGAACCCACTAAAACGGAATTTCTTGCTGCTCCACAAGAATCAGCAAGCCCGGCTGGAAATCAGGAAAAAGGGCCTATTGAATAGTACATAAGCGGCCCTCTGGCAGTTTTACCAGAGGGCCGCCTTTTGTTCGGCCTACAGTGAAGCTTCGCATAGGGGGACGGGGCCTCCGCAGTGTGCGGAAGCCCCGTTTATTTTTCATACCGTCAATCAGCGGCCCAGCTTTTCCCGCAGCTGTGCGCCCAAATCCTCATAACCGGGTTTTCCCAGCAAGGCGAACATATTCTTTTTGTAAGCCTCCACGCCGGGCTGATCGAAGGGATTAACACCCAGCAGATAACCGGACAGGCCGCAGGCGTACTCAAAGAAATAGATCAGCTCGCCGAGGGTAAAGGCATTGATTTCGCCTGCGCGGACGATCAGGTTCGGCACGCCGCCCTCCACATGGGCCAGCAGGGTACCGTCCATAGCCTGGGCAGCGATATAGTCCATATCCTTTCCGGCCAGGAAGTTCAGGCCGTCGCCGTCCTTCTCGTCGCTGGGGACGCAGAGCTTGTGCTTGGAGGGACCAAAGCGCACAACGGTTTCGAACATCGTCCGCTCGCCCTGCTGGATATACTGGCCCATGGAGTGCAGGTCCGCAGTGAACTCCACGCTGGCGGGGAAGAGGCCCTTGCCCTCCTTGCCCTCGCTCTCGCCGTAGAGCTGCTTCCACCACTCGGCAAAGAAGCGGAACCGGGGCTCATAACCGGCCAGAATTTCGATTTTCTTACCCTGGGCGTACAGATCGCTCCGGGCGGCGGCGTACTGCCAGGCGGGGTTGGCGTCCAGACCGGCGGCGCGGCAGGTTTCCATCATGCTGGCCGCGCCCTTCATCAGCTCGTCCAGGTCCACGCCGGCCACGGCGATGGGCAGCAGGCCCACGGCGGTCAGCACACTGTAGCGTCCGCCCACGTCGTCGGGGACCACATAGCTGTCGTAGCCCTCGGCGGCTGCCAGGGACTTCAGTGCGCCTCTGGCCTTGTCGGTGGTAGCGTAGATGCGCTTGGCCGCGCCCTCGCGTCCATACTTTTTCTCCAGCAGCGCTTTGAAGAAGCGGAAGGCTACGGCAGGCTCGGTGGTTGTGCCGGACTTGGAGATCACGTTGACAGAGAAGTCGGCATCGCCGATGAGGTCCACCACTTCCTGCATAGCGTCGCCGGACAGACCGTTTCCGATAAAGTAGATGTTGGGCGCATCCTTCTGGATGAGGTTATAGTTATTGGAATAGAGCAGCTCGATAGCGGCCCGCGCCCCCAGGTAGCTCCCGCCGATGCCGATAACGACGAGGGCCTTGCTGTCGCTCTGGATTTTCTTGGCAGCGGCCTGAATTCGGGCATATTCCTCCTTGTCGTAATCCCTGGGCAGGTTGACCCAGCCGACAAAGTCGTTGCCCCGTCCGGTGGCTTCCTGGAGCCAGGTGTGGGCTTGCTGGAGGCCCTGGACATATTTTTCAGGCTGGACAGAGGCGCTGGTCAGATCGATCTTTAACATAGGATAGTATCCTCCTTCTGGAAGTAAAAATAGAGTTCACTGTGGAAAATTATAACATATTTTTCCTTTCGCCGCAAGTGGTAATTTGTCGGGTTTGCCAAATGTCCGGCTGGTTGATTTGGCGGCGCGGATATGTTATGATGACTGCGCGGTTTCCGGTGGGAGCGCGGCGGCGAGAGCGTTTCCATAGGCCCCCGCCTCCATCCCGGACCGTATGCAGGCCGTCCCGCCGCAAAGAAGTTGCAAACCGGTTTTATTTGTGGTATGGTAACGGATATCGGACAACGGGGAAGGTGAGCTTTCATGCCGGAGGAAAAGAAAAAACATCTGGACGAAGACGCGGTACTGCTTCTGAACAAGGGCAAGCGGGGTTTAGGCCGCCTGATCTTTGGCCGCACGGCAATTATCATTCTCCTGCTGGCGGCGCAGTTTCTGCTGCTGTTTTTCGGCTTCTGGCAGCTGAGCGGCTCGCTGGTCTACGGCGTCTCCCTTCTGATTGGCCTGGCCGTCACGCTGACGATTGTGAATAAACCGGCGAATCCGGCCATAAAAATAACCTGGATCATTCTCATCATGCTGGCCCCTATTTTCGCGGTCCCCTTCTATCTGTTTGTCAGCATGGACTGGGGCCACCGTCTGACGCGGGCCATGCTGGATGAAATCAGCCAGAAGACGGCCCGGTACGTCCATAAGGACCTGGAGGGCATCCGGGCTCTGCGGGAGCAGAGCCCCCAGATGGGGAGCCTGGCGGACTATATGGAGCGCAGCCGCCAGCAGCTTTATTACAAGGACTCCCGCGTAAAATACCTGCCCAGCGGGGAGGCGTTCTTTGCGGAGGTCCTGGAGCGGCTGAAGCAGGCGAAGCGGTTCATCTTTCTGGAGTATTTTATCGTGGAGGAGGGCTATATGTGGGGCCGGATTCTCAGCATACTCCAGCGGAAGGTAAAGGAGGGCGTGGACGTGCGTCTGCTTTACGACGGCACCTGCGCCATCGGCAAGCTGCCCTACCAGTACCCCCAGCAGCTGAAGGCCCTGGGCATCCGGTGCAAGATGTACGCGCCCCTGCGTCCCTTCATCTCCACCCACTACAACAACCGGGACCACCGGAAGATTCTGGTCGTAGACGGCCGCACGGCCTTCACCGGCGGCATCAATCTGGCGGACGAATACATCAACCGCCGGATTCTCCACGGCCATTGGAAGGATACGGCAGTGATGATTACCGGCGCGGCGGTGCGCAGCTTCACGCTGATGTTTCTGCAGATGTGGAGCCTCACGGAGTACCGGGACAAGGACTTCTCCCCCTATCTGGACGCCTCCCGCCCTGTGAGCGGCGACGGCTGGGTTCTGCCTTACTGCTCCAGCCCCTTCCAGCAGGAGAAGGTGGGGGAGATGGCCTATATGGACATTCTCAACCAGGCGGTCCGGTATGTCCATATCACCACGCCCTATCTCATCATTGACCACGAGCTGACCACGGCGCTGACCTTTGCCGCAAAGCGCGGGGTGGACGTCAAGCTGATTCTGCCCGGCCAGCCAGACAAGCGGACGGTGTTTGCCCTGACCCGCTCCTACTACCCGGAGCTGCTGGCGGGAGGCGTGGAAATCTACGAGTACACCCCCGGCTTTATCCACGCGAAGATGTTTGTCAGCGACGACAGTACCGCCGTGGTTGGCAGCATTAACCTGGACTACCGCAGTCTGTATCTGCACTTTGAATGCGCCGCGCTGCTGTACCGCTGTGCGGCGGTGGCGGATGTGGAGCGGGATTTCCAGCGGACGCTGTCCAAATGCCGCCCCATCACGCTGGAGGACTGCCGGAGGGACGCCCTTCCCCGCCGGGTGGCGGGCTGGCTGCTGCGGCCGTTGGCGCCGCTGATGTAATATTTTTTCTGTAAGAATAAGTATCAAGAACTTGAATCCGCTGCTGATCCTGGGCTTTTGCCCGGTAGCGATATTGCGCTTTTTATCAAGGATTGGTACCGGCCTGTCTGTATAAACAGGCTCTGAACTATGGAAATGGAGGACATGTTATGTTTCCCACAGGCTTGATTGACCTGCACTGCGATACCCTCACACGGGAGAACTGGACGGCGCATACGCCGGGCTGCGGCGCGCTGGACGACCCGGCGTTTCATATTGCCATCCGCAAGATGCCGCCCGGCGTGCGCTGGGTGCAGTGCTTTGCCATTTTTGTTCCGGACGATTTGCGTGGAGAGGAGGCCGCTGCCTTTTTTGACCGCAGCCGGACTGTTTTTCAACAGCAGATGGAGGCCCACAGAGATCGGATTGCGCCCTGTCAAACCTTTTCGGACCTGGAGCGCACGGCGGGCGAGGGCAGGTTCTCCGCCGTCCTGACCGTGGAGGGCGGGGCTGCGCTGGCGGGACGGCTGGAGCGGGTGCAGACGCTCCGGGACGCCGGGGTGCGGATGCTGACCCTCACCTGGAACGGCCCCAACGAGCTTGGTTCCGGACACGACACGGCGGGCGGTCTGACCGCCTTTGGCCGGGAGGCGGTGGGGGAGATGGAGCGTCTGGGGATGATCGTGGACGTATCCCATCTCAACGACCGCGGCTTTGAGGACCTGCTGGCCGTGGCGAAGAAGCCCTTTGCCGCGTCCCACTCCAATGCCCGCGCGGTCTGCGGCCACCGGCGGAACCTGCCGGATCCGTTCATCCGGGAGCTGGCGGCGCGGGGCGGACTGATTGGTCTGAACTACGCCCGGACCTTCCTGTCCGACGAAGGCCGGGGCAGTCTGGACGACCTGTACCGCCACATCTGTCACTTTCTGGAGCTGGACGCCGGGTCGTGTCTGGCCCTGGGCTCGGACTTTGACGGTACCGATATCCACCCGGACCTGGACTCGGTGGAAAAATCTCTCGCTATTTACGACTATCTCACCCGGCGCGGTATCCCGGCAGACACGGCGGAGGGCATTCTCTTCGCCAACGCCTGGCGGTTTTTCCAAGCATGGCTGCAATAAGGAGACACCCATGGAACTATCCAATCTGCCCCTCTCCCCGGAGCAGGCCGACCGGCTGGCTGTCATGGCCGAAGCGGAGCGGGCAAACGAATATCTGTATGAAATTTTGGACATCGGCCAGTATATGCTGCAGAGCGGCGCGGAGGTGAGCCGGGTAGAGGACAGCATCCGGCGGCTGTGCTTTGCCTTCGGCGCGGAGCGGGCCGACGTGCTGACCATCACCGCCAGCATTGTGGTCACAGTCTACTCCCACCGCTTCGGCGCGCTGACCCAGACCCGCCGCATTGCGGGCATGAAATACGACTTGAACCGTCTGGAGCTGCTCAACCAGCTCTGCCGCCTGATCTGCTCGGAGCATCCCAGCCCGGAGGAGATGCACGAGGCGTTGGAGCAAATTATGGCGGTACCCCAGTACGGCTTCGGCATCCAGCTGGTGACATACGCGCTCATCTCCTCCTCCTTCTCCCTCTTTTTCGGCGGCAGCGTCCTGGACGCGGCGGCTTCGGGTGTTATCGGCATCCTCCTGAAGTATCTGGAGCGGATGATTCAGGGCGTGGACGCGGGGCCGCTCCTGCCCGCGATGCTGTGCTCCTGTCTGGGCGGTCTGCTGGCGGGACTGGCGGTCCGGTTCGGGCTGGGGGACAGCGTGGATATGATTAGTATCGGCAATATCATGCTGCTCATTCCCGGCGTCGCCCTGACCAACTCCCTGCGGGATATGTTCAGCGGCAACACCATCTCCGGTCTGATGCGGTTTATCGAGGCCATCCTGCTGGCGTTGACCATTGCCTGCGGCTTTGCGCTGGCGGCCAGTCTGGTGTAAAGGAGGGGGCGCGGTATGAATGAGAAATATGCGATGGAGCTGGCGACGGCGTTTTTAGGGTCCCTGGGCTTTGCCATGCTCTTCCATGTGCGGCGGGAAAAACTGCTGCTGGCCAGTCTGGGCGGCCTGCTGGCCTGGGGGGTGTACCTGCTGGCGGGCATCTGGTGGACCGAGGACGTGGTGCGCTACTTCGCGTCCGCAGTGACGCTGACCATCTACGGGGAAACATTGGCGCGGGTGGTGAAGTGTCCGGCGACGCTGTTTATTATTACGGCGTCGATTCCTCTGATTCCCGGCGGTTCGCTCTACCACACCATGAAATTTTTCATGGAGGGGAAGTTTGACGCCTTCTCCCAGCAGGGGCTGCACACGGTGCTGCTGGCCGTGGCTATTGCCGTGGGGATTCTCATCCCGACCTCCGTTTTCCGGCTGGTCCAGCAGGCAAGACGCCAGCGCGCGGCCTCCCGGAAGTCTGTATAAGCAAAAGCATGGGTACGTGAAAACGCACCCATGCTTTTTTATGCTTTTTCAGGGGGATTACTTCTTGCAGAGGGCGGCGGTATCCATGGCGATCATCAGCTCCTCGTTGGTGGGGATGACGAAGATCTTCACCTTGGAACCGGCGGCGGACACGTCCGCCTCCTGGCCGCGGGTATTGTTCTTCTCCGCGTCCATCTCGATGCCCATATACTCCAGGCCCTCGCAGATCCGGCGGCGCAGGTCGATGGAGTTCTCGCCGATACCGGCGGTGAACACGATGGCGTCCACGCCGCCCATAGCGGAGGCGTACGCGCCGATGAACTTCTTGACCTCATAGATGAACTTCTCCAGGGCAAGGGCAGCTCTCTCGTTCCCCTCCTTGGCGGCTTCGTCCAGGTCGCGGAAGTCGGAGCTGACGCCGGAAATACCCAGCACGCCGCTCTTCTTGTTCAGGATGTTCAGCATCTCTTTGATGTCGTAATTATAGCGGCCCATCAGGTACTCCAGGATGGTGGCGTCCACATCGCCGGAGCGGGTGCCCATGGGGAAACCGGCCAAAGGCCCAAGGCCCATGGTGGTGTCGGCGCACTTGCCGTCCACCACGGCGGACAGGGAGGAGCCGTTGCCCAGGTGGCAGCAGATGACCTTGCTGTGGTCCGGGTTGCCCAGCATGTCGATGGCGCGGGCGGAGACATAGCGGTGGCTGGTGCCGTGGAACCCGTAGCGGCGTACGTCGTCCTTCTCGTAGTATTCATAGGGGATGGCGTAGATGTACGCCTTGGGGGGCATGGTCATGTGGAAGGCGGTGTCGAACACAGCCACCTGGGGGGTGCCGGGCATAATGGCCTGGCAGGCGCGGATGCCCATGAGGTTGGCGGGGTTGTGGAGGGGGCCGAGGGGGATGCACTTCTCAATGGCGGCAATGCAGGCGTCGTCAATGATGCAGCTCTCGGTGAAGGCCATGCCGCCGTGGAGGACGCGGTGGCCGACAGCGGCGATCTCGCCGGTGGAGGCGATGACGCCCTGCTGGGGGTCCACCATGATGTCCAGCACCGCCTGGATAGCTTCGCTGTGGGTGGGCATGGAGATGTCCTTTTTCACATCCTCCCGGCCAGGGACCTTGTGGGTGAGGCGTCCGTCGATGCCGATACGCTCGCAGAGGCCCTTTGCGAAGACCTCGCCGCCCTCGGACTCCATGAACTGGTACTTCAGGGAGGAGCTGCCTGCATTGATGATCAGAATTTTCATGAATCTTCTCTCCTTGTCAGACTGGTTGTTATTGTTTTGTTATTTTTGTTTCCGTACTGTGACTTGCAATTTGGGCAAGAGACAGGTACAATAAAACTCAGCCTATATTGTAGACTATTTTTGCCGGTTAGACAACCACTTTTTCGGAAATTTTTTCAGAAAATTTGGCTGTGGACCGGCCCTTGATTTGAGCCGCGGCGGACGGAGAGGAGGAAATCCATGACAGCAGCGGGGGTTGTGGCGGAATACAACGTTTTCCACCGGGGCCACGCCTGGCAGCTGGAGGAGCTGCGCCGCCGTCTGGGACCGGATATTGCGGTGGCGGTGTGCATGAGCGGAAACTTTGTCCAGCGGGGTGATTTCGCCATTGTGTCCAAACACCCACGGGCGGAAATGGCGGTGCGGTGCGGCGCGGACCTGGTGCTGGAGCTGCCCGCCCCGTGGTCGTCCGGGCCTGCGGAGCGGTTTGCCCTGGGGGCCGTCGGGATTCTGGCGGGGACGGGGGTGGTGCGGTATCTGGCTTTCGGCTGTGAGTGCGGGAGCCTGGAGCCCCTGCAGCGGGTGGCGGAGAGTCTGGACAGCGGCCTGTATCATACGGAGCTGCGCCGTTTTCTCAGCCAGGGCATGACCTACGCCGCCGCCCGTCAGAGGGCGTTGGGCCATGCCGGACTGGCGGGCGGCGCGGCCCAGCGCCTGTCGCAGCCCAACAACGCCTTAGCGGTGGAGTACCTGCGGGCGTTGGCGGCGCTGGGCGGCAGGATGGAGCCGCTGGCCCTGCCCCGCGTGGGGGCGGGCCACGACAGTCTGGAGCCGGGACCGTATCTGTCCGCCTCCGCCATCCGCGCCAGGCTGCTGGCGGGCGGGGACGGCTGGCGGGAGCACGTCCCGGAGGCCGCTGCCGCCATTGTGGACCGGGAGCTGGCGGCGGGCCGCGCCCCGGTGTCCATAGCCAACTGCGAGCGGGCCGCGCTGGCCCGTCTGCGGTCCATGCCGGAGGCGTCCTTTGCCGTCTATGACGGCGGCGGGGAGGGGCTGTACCACCGGTTTTACCAGGCCGTCCACAGCGCGGCCTCCCTGGAGGGCATTCTGCTGGCGGCCAAGACCAAACGCTATCCCCTGGCCCGCCTGCGGCGGATGCTGCTCCACAGCTATCTGGACATCCGGACCCCCGGACGGGACGAACTGCCCCCCTATCTCCGGGTCCTGGGGGCCAACGGAAGGGGCCGCGCGCTGCTCAAGGAGATGCGGAAGCGGGCGGCGATTCCCGTGCTGACCAAGCCCGGTCATGCGGGACGGCTGGGCCAGGCCGCCCAGAACCTGATGGCGCTGGAGAGCCGGTATACGGACCTGTACGCCTTGGCCTATCCGGACTTGTCCCAGGCCATGCCGGGCGGGGAGTACACTGCGAATCCGGCGATGCTGTAGGCCCCCATAGAAAGGAACCAAGCAATGATTTCCATGATGCCTGTGAAAAAAGCAATCGGGATTATTCCGATTATATTGATGTACCTGTTTGGCGGCGGCGGGACCGCCGCGCCCGCGTCCCCCGCGCCGGGGACGCCAGCTCCGCAGCCGCTGTACCAGTGGGAGACAATGACTGCGCAGAACAAATTCGCGGCGGAGGACGGCACGGAGCTGATGTATTACTCCTACCAGCTGCTGACGCTGTCCGTAGCCAACCTGGAGGAGCTGCGTTCCGGTGAAGCGGCGGAGGCGGAGCGCAATGTAGAGAACTTCAACAGCAAAATGACGGCCTTGCTGGAGAAAGCCATGGAGGTGGGCCGGGTGATGCAGGAGGACGCAGCCCAGCTCTACAAAGAATCCGGCACAGCGGGACTGCCCTTTTATGACGAGACGTCGGCCTCCTGCTGCCGGACCGGCGATCTGCTCAGCGTCCGGGTCTCCGGCTGCAGCTACGCCGGGGGAGCGCACCCCAGCCGCTGTGATTCCGGCTATCTGTTCGACCTGCGCAGCGGGCAGTTCATCGACCCCACCCAGATTGCGGACAAGCCGGAGGAATTCCGTACCGGCGCGGCGGCTCTGCTGGTGGAGAAGGCGGAGGCCCTGGAGGAATACCAGCCCGGCTACTGGTCGGATTACGCCGATATCATCGCCCGCTGGAACGAGGGGACCGTGCTCTTTGACGAGGAGGGGATGCTGGCGGTGTACTCCCCCTATCTGCTGGGACCGTACGCCATGGGGGAAGTGGAGCTGCGCCTGGGCTATGACGAGCTGGCGGAGCTGATCGGACCGGGCGGCCTGGAACGCCTGGGTGTTGAAATGCCGTCTTAGCATACTGTACCGCCCCGAAAGGGGCGGTTTTCCTGTATCTGAACGGCTTTTCAGCTTCAATTCAGCGAATGTTTATAAACATTGCAAAGTTTCTTCATAATCTTGTCACAAATCCACTGTATTCTAGCCTCAACAACAAAAACAACAGCGAAAAAGAATCAAGGAGGCTGCTTCACATGTATAACGACAATCAAAATAACGACAGAACCCCGTATGAATACCACTACCGCTACCGCCCCGACTACAGCGAACCCATCCCCACCCTGGAACCCGCCGTGGAGATGAGGCCGAAAAAAACCGGCAGGCGCATCATCGCCGGTCTCCTCTGCGGCACGCTGCTGCTGGGCTCCTCCTTCGGCGTGGGCTGGCTGGTGAAGGACTGGCAGGCCAGCCAGAAGGGACAGACCCAGATGCAGATGGTGGACCGGGGGCTGGCAGAAGTGACCACGGTGAGCGTCACCGGCTCGAAAAAGCTCACCTTCCCGGAAATCTACGACGCCAACGTCAACAGCTGCGTCAGCATCAACGTCTCGTCCGTGGGCTATAACTTCTTCGGACAGGCGGTGCAGACCGCCAGCTCCGGCAGCGGCTTCATCGTCACCAAGGACGGCTACATTGTCACCAACTACCATGTCATCAGCGGCGGCGAGAGCGTCACCGTGACCCTCAACGACGGCTCCTCCTTCCCCGCCCAGATCATCGGCGGCGACAAGGATTACGATATTGCCGTCATCAAGGTCGATCCCGGCGAGAAGGAGCTGAAGCCCGTTACCCTGGGCACCTCCTCCAGCCTGAAGGTGGGCGACGATGTGCTGACCATCGGCAATCCCCTGGGTGAGCTGACCTTCTCCATGTCCGAGGGCATTGTGTCCTGCCTGGACCGGGAGATCAACCTGGACGGCACGCCCTTTAATATGATCCAGATTTCCACCGCCGTCAACAACGGCAACTCCGGTGGTCCTCTGTTTAATATATATGGCGAGGTGGTGGGTATTGTCTCCGCCAAGTACAGCGGCAGCACCTCCTCCAGCGGCGCAACGATTGAGGGCCTGGGCTTTGCCATTCCCCTGGACGATGTGCTGAATATGCTGGAGGACATCATGACCAACGGGCAGGTGACGTCCCACGCTTATGTGGGCGTGACCGTAGACAACGCCGCCGCCTATCCGGAGAGCGGCGTCCGGTCCGGCGGCTATCTGGTGGAGATCGTCAGCGGCGGGCCTGCGGACAAGGCGGGCCTCCAGGCCGGGGACGTGATTACCATGGTGGGGACGACCACCATCACCTCCAGCCAGGACCTGACCTCTGTTCTGGGCAGCAAGAGCTATAAGGCCGGTGACACGACGACCGTCACCTATATCCGCGCCGGGCAGGTCTACACCACGGAGCTGACCTTCGGCAGCACGACCGAGAAACCGGCGGAGTCCTCCGCGCCGTCCCAGCCCCAGCAGAGCCAGTCCGCTCCCCAGCAGAATGGGGGTATGTACGGCGACATGGATGATTTCTTTAACGAGTTCTTCGGCGGCGGCTATGGAGGCCGGGACGCGGCTTGAATCTGATTCCGAGAGCGCTTTCTCTTCTCTTTTTTCTCTCTTTTCACCAAGGTGGGTACGGGCGCAAGCCTGTACCCATCTTGGGCGTTTTGGGGAGGGGGCGTATCCGTAGGGCCGCGCCATCTTTGTACACTCTTGCCTGATTCACCGCGTCAAAAATCCCACAATTACGGCAAAATTACCGGTTGACGGGACTGCCGTTTTATCGTATACTAAGCCCAATCAACCAAACCAAAAGCAGAGAAGGAAAGAGTAGGCAGCAAAGTACGCAGCAGAGAGCCCGGCGGGTGGAAAAGGGCGCGGAGGGTACTGCCGAAGATGGTTCCGGAGCCGCGTACCGACAGCAAATCCCACATTTGCTTAGGCTGCGACGGGTGCGCCCGTTACTGCGCGAGGGTATGTCTGTACCCGTGAAGGCCGCTGCCGCGAGACAGCGGCGAACCAAGGTGGTACCACGGTGTGTTTCTGCGCCGTCCTTGATGGAAGTCAGGGACGGCGTTTTCTTGTGTCCCTGGGAACTTGAAGGAAGAGAGAGGAATCTGAATGGCAGAACCAATTATTCAACTGAAGAATGTGACCAAACGCTTCGGCGCAGGCGAGGAGGAAGTCGCCGCCCTGGAGGATATCAGCATTGCTGTCCAGCCGGGTGAGATTTTCGGCGTCATCGGTCTGAGCGGCGCGGGGAAAAGCACCCTGGTCCGCTGTATCAACCTCCTGGAGCGCCCTACCAGCGGCAGCGTCATCGTGGACGGCCAGGACATGACCGCCCTCAGCGGCGTCCAGCTGCGCCGCGCCCGCAAATCCATCGGCATGATCTTCCAGGGGTTCAACCTGCTCATGCAGCGCACAGCCCTGGACAACATCTGTTTCCCCATGGAGATTGCCAAAACGCCCCGCAAGGAGGCCGTGGACCGGGCCAAAGAGCTGCTGGAGATTGTGGACCTCTCCAGCCGGGCCAACGCTTATCCGGCCCAGCTGTCCGGCGGACAGAAGCAGCGGGTGGCCATCGCCCGCACCCTGGCGACAAATCCGAAGGTGCTCCTGTGCGACGAGGCCACCAGCGCGTTGGACCCCAAGACCACCCGCTCTATCCTGCGGCTGATTCAGGACATCAACCGCCGTCTGGGCATCACCGTGGTGGTCATCACCCACGAGATGAAGGTTATCGAGGAGATTTGCGCACGGGTGGCGATTCTGGACCACGGCCATCTGGCGGAGACGGGTACGGTGGAGGAGGTCTTCTCCCATCCGAAGACAGAGGCCGGACGGCGGCTGGTGTATCCGGACGGCGTTCCCTACGACATGCTCTCCCAGCAGCGGGACAAGAAAGGAGCGCTGGTTATCCGGGTGGCCTTCAACGGCGGCACGGCTTACCAGCCCCTGGTGGCTTCCCTGGCCATCGACTGCGGGGTCAAGGCCAACATCCTGGGCGCGGATACCCGGAACATCGACGGCAGAGCGTTTGGCACCATGCTCCTGGGCCTGCCGGGGGAGGGGGCGGAAAAGGCTCTGGCCTATATTGCCGCCCAAAAGGATATTACGGTGGAGGAGGTGCCGGATTACCATGTATGATACCCTTGTTTCGCTGTTTGAATCCTGGGGCATCAGCAGCAGCAACGCAGTCAGTCAGGCCGAGTTTCTCACAGACCTGCCCGCCCTCGGCTTTGCCATCTGGGAGACCGTCTATGCGCCTGCATTGGCGACGCTGTTTGCCTATGTGATCGGCCTTCCCCTGGGCATCATCCTTGTCACCGGCGAGGCGGGCGGCATCCGGCCCCTGCCGGGAATGCTGATGCGGGGCCTGAACACTGTCATCAATCTGCTGCGCTCGGTACCGTTCCTGATTCTGATGTTGGTGGTCATGCCGGTCAGCCGCCTCATTGTGGGGACCAGCGTCGGGACTACGGCCACTATTGTCCCGCTGACCGTAGCCGCCGCGCCCTATGTGGCCCGTCTGGTGGAAATCTCCCTGCGGGAGATGGACCGGGGCGTCATTGAGGCGGCCCAGGCGATGGGCTGCTCCCCCTGGCAGATCGTCACAAAGGTGCTTCTGCCGGAGTGCAGGCCGTCCCTGATTAACGGGGCCGCCAACGCCTCTATTACCATTCTGGGCTACGGCGCAATGGCAGGCGCAGTCGGCGGCGGCGGCTTAGGCGCAAGCGCAATCATGCGGGGCCATGGGCGCAGTCAGTTTGTGGTCATGTACGTGGTTGTGATCCTGCTGGTCATTCTGGTCCAGATTCTGCAATCCATCGGTACCGCCCTGTCCATCCGTTCGGACCGGCGTATCAATAAAACCCAAACAAAAAGGAGTAAAAAGTGATGAAAAAAAGATTTCTTGTCCTTGCATTGGCTCTGGCCCTGGTTCTGGCCCTGACCGCCTGCGGCGGCAATGGCGGCGGCAGCGGCTCTGACGGGAACAAAACCGTGACCGTCGGCGCGACCCCCGCTCCCCACGCCGCAATCCTGGAGGTAGCCGAAAAGCTGATGGAGGCGGAGGGCTACACCCTGGTTATCAAGGAATTCGACGACTATGTGGCCCCCAACACGTCCCTGGAGGACGGCTCCCTGGACGCAAACTACTTCCAGCACATCACCTATATGGAGGGCTTCAACGCTGAGCGCGGCACCCACCTGGTCAACGCCGCCGGAATCCACTATGAGCCTCTGGGCCTGTACGCCGGTATGACCGCCTCTGTTGCGGACCTGCCTGACGGGGCAAAGATTGCCGTCCCCAACGACGCCACCAACGAGGCCCGCGCACTGCTGCTGCTGGAGCAGGAGGGTCTGATTAAGCTGAAGGATGGCGTCAGCCTGTCCGCCACCAAGAGCGACGTGGAGGAGAACCCCCACAACTTCGAGTTTGTGGAGATGGAAGCCCGTCTGACCCCCACCGTTTTACAGGATGTGGACATGGCCGTTGTCAACGGCAACTATGCCATTGACGCCGGATTGAAGATCGCAGACGCTCTGGCTGTGGAGTCCGCAGAGGGCGACGCCGCAGAAGCCTATGTGAACGTGATTGCCGTCAAGGAGGGCAACGAGAACAGCGAGGGCATTCAGGCTCTGATTAAGTGCCTGAAGAGCGACGAGGTCAAGTCCTTCATTGAGGAGACCTATGAGGGCGCAGTGGTGCCTCTGTTCTGATTGCAAAGCAATAAAAACCCGTCCCTGGTGTCAGACACACCGGGGACGGGTTTTTTATGGCAGCAGGTCTTCAAAAATATCGTCCAGGGAGATGTTGAGGCCGTCGAACAGGCTGCACTGGAAATGTGTAGTCACCGCTGCCCGCTGTTCCTCGCTCATCTGCCGCAGCGCCCAGTCGGGATAGAGCGTATAGACGTTGTGGATGACAAGCTCTGTGCCGTTGTTGCGGTAGACCTCCACAGACTTCTCCGAGGGGCTGACCAGCCAGTATTCCCGGACGCCGCACTGTCCATATACGTCCTTTTTGCGGGTCCGGTCGTTCTTCATTGTGCTGAAGGAGAGGACCTCCACCACCAGGTCGGGCGCGCCGTATACGCCGTCCGCCTTGATTTTGTCCCGGTCGCAGACAACCATGACGTCGGGAATAAAGCGGTCGTCCTCGGTCAAGTACACCATCACGCCGTCAAATATAGGGGTACACTTCCTCTTTTTCAGGTGGTTTTTGAATATTGTATAGATGTTGCCCGCAGTCAGACTGTGGTTGGGGGCGACGGGGGACATGGCGGTGATTTTCCCGTCAATCAGCTCCTCCGGCCACGCCTCCTGAAATGCCAGGTTTCCCTTGACCATCAGCAAATCCTCCTAATTTTTCCGGACCGCCTCCAGCTGCCGTACATTCTCCTCATAGAGCTGCTGGCTGACGGCCATTTTCCGGATAATATTCTTTACCGTAATCTCCAGCGCGGACCCCTCCCGGTAGTCGGCGGGATAGATATAGTCCACGCGCCGCTGGCGCAGCAGCTGCTCCACGCCCGCTTTGTTCACCGCCTGATACACGGCGATAGCCTGTCCGCCGTAGGACCGCATCATCTTCATACAGGGGACGTCGCTCAGCCCGTCGCCAATATAGATCATATTGGTAAACGGCACCCGCTTGCTGCCGTCGGGCATGGAGTCGTTCAGGGTCTTGTCGTCCGCCACGTCCAGCACGCCCTTGTTAATGCGGTAGACAAACTGGGTCTTGGCGGTAAAGTTGACCGCCAGCTTGGGCCAGACCGGATACCCGTCTGCATCGTAATAGAACTCGCTGGCAAAAATCTCCTTAAAGGCCCCGGCAATGGCGCTGCCCTCGATGATCTCCCGGAGGCCGGAGGAGATGACATAGTGCTCCACCTGGACCCCCAGCAGGCCGCCGTACCGGTCAATCCGTCCGAACCAGTCGGGGACGCCCTGGAAGAAAGATACGCTGCGCCCGCAGTGTTTGAGGGTATCCCGCGTAAGGGGCAGGCCCAGCTCCCTGGACTTGCGGACCATGGTATACATATAGGCCAGGATTCCGTCCATATGCTCCCGGCGTCCGAAGTCGTTGGCCTCCTTCCAGAAGTCGCCGGGAGCCATACCCAGCCGGGGGATAAAGGCATAGTTCTGCATATCCTGGGTGCAGAGGGTCTTGTCGAAATCATACAGCAGGGCAACAATTGTCCGTTCTTCCATGGGGATTCCTCCTCTCTGTCTGTCCGGAAAACAAGAAAGGGGGCAGCTCCGCAGCAGCCCCCCACCTCGCGTATATGAATCAATCCTTTACATAGTTGCGTCCGAACTGCAGCTCCTCCAGGTTAAGGACGCGGGTGGCCTCCAGATCAGCCGCCGGGGGCTCGTCCTCTGCAAAGGGATCGCTCTGGGGAATCTGGGGCCGCTCCGGCGCGGGCGCAAATGCGGCAACGGCGGCGGGCGGTCCGGCGTCCTCCTCCTGCGCGGCGGGTTCCTCCTGTACCGGCGCGGGGGCGTTGACCTCCAGGTTCAACGCCTTTGTCTCCGGCTCCACCGGCGGGGGCGGCGTCTGTACTACGGGGGCGGGTTCCTCATCCATGGGCAGCTCCGGCAGGCGGTCCAGCAGGGACAGCTCCTCGTTGCAGACGATGGTCACTTCCCGGATAAACTCCCGCAGCTTCACCTGCCCCAAAGCCAGGCGGCGGCGTTCCGCCTCCAGCTCCCGGTCCACCCGCTGGCGGACTTCCATCAGGCGGCGTTCCTCGGCCTCCACCTCCCTGGCCAGCTCGTTTTTGCGGTTCTGGGCGGCGGAAGCCGCGCCGGCAATCATGGCATTGCGCTTCTGTTCCGCCTCAGCCACCATGGACGTGGCCATTTTCTGGGCGGTGAGCAGGGTGGAGCGCATGGCGTCCTCCATCTCCCGGTACTCCGCCATCTTGTCCACCATCACCTTCAGCTTTGCTTTCAGCGCGGCGTTCTCTTTATACAGCGCGGAGTAATCCTCTGTCAGCTTGTCCAGGAACTCGTCCACGCTGGTCATATGATAGCCGCCAATGGCGGCTTTGGCAAATGTGCAGTTTGCAACCTCCTGCGGTGTCATCATAGTTCATTCCTCCTGCCGGCAGAAACGCCCGCATCCTTAAAAATAAAGGCCGTTATTCTCCAATTCGTCGATCAAATCACCTTGGATGTCCACGGAATAGGGGGTAATGATGTATGTATTGACAGCCACCTTTTTAATCTTGCCCTCCCCCGCGTAGGCCACGCCGGAGAGGAAGTCGATCAGGCGGCGGGCAATATCCTTGTGAGTGGACTCCAGATTAACGACAACCGTACGCTTTTCCTTCAGATGGTCGGCAATTTCGCTGGCATTTTCGAACCGCTCCGGCTTGACGAGCACCACCTTCAGCTGGGTGGTAGCGTGAATATTGACCACCTTGCCCCGGCGGCTGTCCACCGCGCCCCGGTCGTACCGGGGGCGCTCGTCAAAAAACGGAGACTCCTGCTCGCCAAAGACCTCATCGTAATCGTCGTCCTCGTCGCTGATGGGGGTGATCATTTTTCTGATATTATCAAGCAAGCTCATTATCGGGACCTCCAATCTTACTGGTAGTGCCGCTGTCCGAAGATGGCGGAGCCGACACGCACCATGGTTGCGCCCGCGGCAATGGCATCCTCAAAATCATCGCTCATACCCATAGACAAATGTATAAATGTATTATCATACAAATTCCGGCCTATGTCAACATACAATTCCGCTACTTTTGCAAAAAAAGGCAAATTTCCGTGGGGGACCCGCTCCACGGGGGGGATGGCCATCAGCCCCTGGACGCGGACGTGGGCAAGGGAGCGGGCCTGTTCCGCGGCGGCATAGAGGTCCTCCGGGGCAAAGCCGCTCTTGCTCTCCTCGCCGCCGATATTGACCTCCAGCAGCACATTCTGGACAGTCTGGAACTTTTCGGCCTGCCGGTCGATCCCGGCCAGCAGTTCCAGGGAACCGGCGGAGTGGATCAGCTCCACCCGGCCCACCACCTGCCGCACCTTGTTGCGCTGGAGGTGGCCGATGAAGTGGAGGGGCGCGCCGTCATAAGCGTGTTCCGCCAGCTTGGCGGTCATCTCCTGCACCCGGTTTTCACCCAGTGCGTCGATCCCCGCGGCAATAGCCTCCCGGCACGCCGGGGCGTCGTTCATTTTGCTGGCGCCCACCAGCAGAATCTCTTTGGGGTCGCGCCCCGCCTTTTCCGCCGCTGCCGCCATCCGGCTGCGGATGTTCTGTATATTTTCCGCAATACTCATGATCGAATCACCTTTCCGTCGTAAAGATCCGCCGCAGCGGTAATGACCTGGTCCCCGGCCCGGAGCCTGCGGCCCTCCCGCGCGCTGTCGGAGGCAAGGGAGGCCAGATACTTCTCGTCCGGGGCCACCAGGATATAGTCCTCCTCCTGCCAGAGCACTGTGACCGGCTTGCGCCGGGCGTAGACGCCCCAGAGACTGTAGACGCAGGTGACGGACTGGACCTTTTCCGTTCCGTCCGCCTCCAGGACCGGCTGGCCGTCCTCCCCGATTACCGGCGTCTGCTCCACCCGCACCGTGCTGCGGGGGACGCGGATGCCGGTGTAGCTGTCAAAAATGACCGTGGCGTTCTGACTGCGCAGGAGGGTCGCCAGGCTCAGATATTTCTCCGTGGCAAAGAGGACCGCCTGCTGTCCGTCCTCCGCTGCGCTGATGGTGTCCACCGTCATCTCCACATCCCGGTCCAGGCCCTTCTGGAAGCGGAGGGTAATCCGGCTGCCGGCCTCCAGGTTCCGGGTGTCCTCGACGCGCATGAGGGTAAGAAAATACCACTTGCTGCCGTATACGATTTTCCCCACGCCAGCGGCGGGAGCGGCGGGGGCAATGGTCCGGTAGCTGGAGGGGGTCATCTCACGGGCGGCCTCTGGGGTCAGAACCGACTCATAGCCGTCCACCAGGCTGGAAAAGAGCCCTGCGTTGGGGGCCGTGACCCTGGTGGTGCCGGGGTCTGCCGACGCGCTGAGGACGCTGATCTGCTCCTGCAGGCTGGCAATGGCCGCCTGCAGGTCGCCGGTGCCGGAGTAGGCATAGCTGCGCTTGAGCACGGCGGCGCGGAGCCGGTCGCCGCTGTCCACAGCGGCATGCAGCGCGCCCTCCGCCACCGCGCCCCGGAAAGACAGCAGAGCGGATGTGACCTCGTCGTCCATGCGGGCGGTGGCCTGGGTTCCGGAGGCCAGGGCCTGGGCGTAGGTCAGCTGCTCCAGCTGTTCCTCCAGATTGCGCAGGTTGTTGGCGTCCTCCAGGGCCTGGGCGTTCTGGTAGATGAGGGCGGCGGTGCCGCCCTTGCTGACCCGTTCCCCCTCGTTGCGGGAGGAGTAGACCAGCTCGCCGCTGCCGGAGAGGGCCTCCTCCTGCCGCACAACGTACCCGGATACGGCCACCCCGTTGTCGCCGGTGTAGTTGTAGGCCACGGTTGTTTTATAGGGGTCCATCCAATAGGCGGACAGGTTCAGGACGAAGTAGGCGGCGACCGCCAGCAGCACAACGGCGCAGAACAGACGGACGGCAAGGGGGCTGGATTTCATGGGAAGACTCCTTTGACTGCTGGATGGTAGGGGGGAGGGACTATTCGTCCTCTGCCCACTCGCTCAGGTCCACGGCCCGCAGGGGGCTGACGGTGGAGATCGCGTGCTTGTAGATGAGATTCTGCCGTCCGTCGGTCATCAGCACGACGGTGAAGGCGTCAAAGCCGGTGATGACGCCTCGCATCTGGAATCCGTTCATCAGGAAAACAGTGACTGGGGTCTCGTCCCGCCGGGCGGAGGCCAAAAAGGCATCCTGGAGGTTAGGGGTTTTTGACATAATTATGTACCTCTCTTTTTTTCATTTGTATTTGGGCGGTTGTCCACCCGAAGTCTATTGTATTCCATTTGCAGTGAAGATTTCTGTCGCAATCTGGAGAGCGCGGGCAAAATCCAGCTTTTTTTCCCAATAGACCCACTGGATGTCCGGATTACGCCGCAGCCAGGTCAGCTGGCGTTTGGCGTACTGCCGGGAGCGGAGCTTGACCTCCTCCGCCGCTTCCGCCAGGGAGCAGGTCCCCTCCACGGCGGCCAGCATCTCCTTATAGCCGATAGCCTGGAGGGCGGTGGCGTCTCTGGGGACGCCGGAGGCCAGGAGCGCGCGGACCTCATCCGCAAGACCGGCGGCCAGCATCTGGTCCACCCGCTGGTCGATGCGCCGTTTCATATCCTCCCGGTCCCGGAAGGCGAGGCCGATATAGAGCGGGTCGTACCGGTTGGGCAGGGCCTGGGTCTCCCGGTTGTGCTGGGTGATGGTCTTACCGGTTTCCCGGTAGACCTCCAGGGCGCGGAGGATGCGTTTTTCATCGGCGGGGTGGAGCCTTGCGGCGGCGTCCGGGTCTACGGCGCACAGCTCCTCCAGGAGCGGCTGGATGCCGCCGGAGCGCAGCTGCTCCTGCAATTCCATGCGGACCGCCCCGCCCGCGCTCCCGGAGGCAAAGGTCCGGCCTGTCACCACCGCGTCCATGTACAGGCCGGAACCGCCCACAAGGATAGGCAGCTTTCCGCGGCCCAGGATATCCTCCACGCAGGCCCCGGCAGCTCCGGCGAACCGGGCTACGGACCAATTTTCCTCCGGCCCGGCCACGCCCACCATGTGGTGGGGGATTCCCTCCATCTCCTCCGCAGAGGGGGCGGCGGTGCCGATGGTCATGCCCCGGTAAATCTGCATGGAGTCCATGCTGACGATCTCCCCGCCGTATTTTTTAGCCAGATGTATCCCAAGAGTGGTCTTGCCGCAGGCGGTGGGACCTACAATGCAGGGCAGTTTTTGTTGTGTCATGGCGGGGCGGACCCTCCTCTCGGGATAGTTACCCTTATTCTACGCTCTTTTGAACATTTTTTCAATGTCATATTTGGAAATTTTTACCCTGACCGGTCTGCCGTGGGGGCAATACTGCACTTCGCCGCTCTGGACGCGGGCGATGAGAGCCTGCAGTTCTGCCGGGTCGCTGGTCCACCCGCCTTTGATTGCGGCTTTGCAGGCCATGGTGTGGAGCATGGCGTCGCGGGCGGCGGATGGGTCCGCGCTGCCGCTGGTGAGCAGCTTGTCCGCCAGCATTTCCAGGGTCTCCCGGATGAGGTCCGTACCGATATCCGAGGGAATGGCCCGCACCATGAGACAGCCCGCGCCGAAGTCCTCCGCCGTGAAGCCGAACTCCTCCAGCAGCGGCAGGTTCTCCAGCAGAGCCGCGTACTGCTCTTGCGGCAGGTCTACGGCGGCGGGGGTCAGCAGCTGCTGGCGCATGACCGGTTCCGGATTGGCTTTCAGGCGGTTGAAATTGATGCGCTCGTGGGCGGCGTGCTTGTCGATGAGCCACACGCTGTCGCCATCCTCCGCCACGATATAGGTGTGCAGAATCTCCCCCCGGAACTGCCAGGGCGGGGGCTGGGACGGCTGGAGGGCAGTCTGTTCCGGAACGTCCGGGGGAGCGGACGTATGGATTGGCAGAACCGGCGCAGGGTCCGGCTGTCTGGAGAGGCGGGGCTGTACAGGGATATCCCTTGCCGGAGCTGCCGGGGCGGATACTGCCGGATCGCGGAATACCGCCCGCTTTTTCATCTCCGGAGACTGCTTTTTCCCGCCGGAGGAAACGGTTTCCCGGTATGTCTTCGCGTCCATGGTCTGGAAAAAACCGCCTCTGGGATTCGCTGCGGCGGAGGCCGGCTGGACCGGCGGCGTTGGGACCGGCTGTGCGGCGCGGTCCAGGGCGTCGCTGACCACGTGGTGGACGGCGGAGAATACCGCCCGTTCTGCCGAGAACTTGACCACCGTCTTGGCGGGATGGACGTTGACGTCCACCTGATGCAGCGGCAGGTCGATATGGAGGACGCAGCCGGGGAATTTACCCTTCAGGAGCCGGTTGGCGTAGGCGGCTTCCAGGGCAGTGGACAGCATCTGGGAGCGGATGATCCGTCCGCAGCAGAAGAAGGTCTGCATAGCGCGGGTCCCGCGGCACGCCAGGGGCTGGGTGACGAAACCGTGGACAGAGACACCCTCCCCGCTGCCGTCCACCGGCGCGAGGCCCAGAGCGAAGTCGCGGCCACGGACGGCGTAGACGGCAGACAGGAGCTGGCCGTCGCCGGGGGTATGCAGCTCCTCCTTACCGTCGCGGATGAAACGGATGGAGACGTCCGGACGGCTGAGGGCAATCTGCTGCAGAATCCCGCCCACGGCAGACGCCTCTGCGCTGTCGCTCTTCATGAATTTCAACCGGGCGGGGGTGTTGTAGAACAGCTCCCGGACGACGATGGCGGTACCCTCCGGGCAGCCGGCTGGCTCCACACGTCCGGGACAGCCGCCCTCCAGGTGGAGGGACGCGCCGCTTTCCGCGCCCTTCTGCCGGGAAATGACGTCCAGACGGCTGACGGCGGAGATCGCAGCCAGAGCCTCGCCGCGGAAACCCAGGGTACCGATAGCGGCCAGGTCCTCCGGTTTACGGAGCTTGCTGGTGGCATGACGCAGGAAAGCGGTGGGCAGCTCCTGGGGCGCGATGCCGCAGCCGTTGTCGGCAACGCGGATGAGGCCCATGCCGCCCCGCTGTATTTCCACCACCAGAACGGACGCGCCTGCATCAATGGCGTTTTCTACCAGCTCCTTGACCACGCTGGCGGGCCGCTCCACCACCTCGCCGGCGGCAATCAGGTCCGCTACGTGGGGGGAAAGCTGTTGTATAACCGGCATAAGCGTCTCCTTTCTTCCTATATAACACCTCTATGTTATACGCGGTGTGCGGTGCAAAGACATCCGCCCCGGCGAAGCGCGGGAAAGCTCACCGGGACGATTTTGTCAGAAAGCCTTGAAAGACAAAGAAAAGTCTTGTCATCACGGAAAAAACATGTTATGATAGAAAAACCGAGGCAAATATTGGGCAGGACACGGGGGATCAGCCCTCCCCCATGTCCCTATGCAGGAGAAACCCCCTCCTACACAATAGCATTATTTTGCTACGCCACTCCCTATTGTACCAGATAAAAAGTCTGTTTTCAACAGGGAATCGCGCCTGAGCATAATTCGGTGTAGGGTCAGTGCATCCTGCGCCGCTTTTTGTTTGTCTCGGCGGGAGGACCCGGCGGGGCTGGGCCTGCATTGCGGGGCCCAGCCGTCCGGGGTCTGACCGGCGAGAACAAGCTATGCAAAAAGAAGGGAGAAAGCATTGTGAAAGAAAAAACCGCAACCCAACGGCTCCTGTCGCTGCTGCTGGCATGCGTACTCTGTCTGACGTGTACGCCGGTAGCATTCGCGGAGTCAGCCGTGGCCGCGTCCATGCGGCTGATGAAAACAGAGGGGACCGTCAGCGTCTCCAACAGCAGCGGGCGGGCCGTGACCCAGACAGAGCGTATGTCTCTGCGCAGCGGCTACCAGCTGAAGACAGAGGAAAAGAGTTATGCGTGGATCAACCTGGACGACGTGAAGATGGTGGAAATGGACGCCGTCACGGAGATCAGCATCCGGAAAAAGGACCGGAAGCTGGACATCCTGGTGGATTCCGGCAACCTGCTCTTCAAGGTGGACCAACACCTGGAGGGCGATGAAAACCTGAATATCCGCACCTCCACCATGGGCGTCGGCATACGGGGGACGTGCGGATGGGTAAAGGTCATCGACCAGTGGACCAGTCAGATTTATATTCTGGAGGGGACAGTGGCCGTGACGGTCACAGACCCCGTGACCGGGGAGACCAAGACGGAAAATATCTCCGCCGGCGAGATGGCCATCTGCACCGTCTACCCCCAGGACCGCGCCGGCAGTAAATGCGAAATTGTCCGGCAGGAATTTACTGTCGCGGACATCGACGGGTTCGTCCTGGTGGAGCTGACCCCCAACAAACCCCTCTGCGACAAGATTTACGAAGAATCCGGCCTGGACCTGCGGGACCCGTCGGTGAAACCGGCGGAGAAGCTGAAGCAGGACCAGGAGCTGGTCCGGGATAAGCTGGAGGAAATCGAGAAACAGCTGCAGGAGCAGGAGGACAAGATTTCCGTGGAACCCGTGTGGACCAATCCCGTACCCGACCCCGTTCCCGCTACCCCTAACGCCGACAGCAGCAGCGGCGGCGGTGGTGGCGGCGGCGGCTCCACACCCGCGCCCACGGAGACCATTACCCTGACCATGCCCCAGACCGCGGCGACCGTCAACGCCTACCTGGGCCGCAGTTCGGTGCGGCAGGTCATCCTCCAGCCGGGCGCGGCCAGAGCCAGCAGCGCCAATCTCCTGGAGGTGGACAGCCCCCTCACTGTCCCCAACGGGAAAATCCTCACCCTCCAGGCCACCGTCGGCCTGACCCTCAACGAGGACCAGACCCTCTCCGTCTACGGCACGATGACCGTTGACGGAGAATGCCGTCTGTACGGCTCCCTCGTCCCCAACAAGAACGCGGTCATTAAAGCCAAATTCTTTGAAATCCCCGATCACCTGGCGGATTGGCAGGTGTCCGAAACGCCCGGCAGCGACGGGTTCTATTCCCTGTTCTACAGCCCCAAGGGAACCGTCTACACCGTCGCCTTTGACGCCAACGGCGGTACCGTCGCCCCCGGCGAACTGGTGACCGGTACGGACGGCAGGCTCGCCGCCCTCCCCACTCCCGTCCGGGAGGGCTACGCCTTCAACGGCTGGTTTACTGCGGCTGAGGGCGGCGCACAGGTCACAACCGCTACCGTGTTCACCCAGAACGCCACCATCTACGCCCACTGGACCGAGGACGCGGGCATCGGCGGCGATAACTGGGAGTATGACCCGGCTATTAAAACCCTCTACATCTCCGGCAATGGCCCGATGGATAACTTCGACGGGGCAACCAACGCGCCGTGGGACAAGTACCGGCCTGAAGTGGTGGCAATCGTGGTCCGGGAGGGCGTCACCAGCATCGGTGATTTCGCTTTCGTTGAATGCCCCCAGTTGGTCACGATGGACATTCCTGTCTCTGTCACCAGCGTTGGCAATTATGCCACTTCTGGCAGTAATAATCTGGCCGACGTCTACTACGGCGGTACGGAGGGCCAGTGGCACGAAGTCGGTATTGCCGATGGCAACGACCCCCTGCTCAATGCCAACATACACTTTACCGGTTCTGATGGTACGGCTTGCGTCACCTTCAACCCCAACGGCGGCGCCGTTACACCCCAATACTATTTTGTTGGGCTGGACGGCAAGGTTGGCACGCTCCCCACACCTGTCCGGGAAGGCTACACCTTTGACGGCTGGTTTACTGCCGCTGACGGCGGTACACAGATTACCACCAACACCGTGTTTACCCAGAATACCACGGTTTACGCCCATTGGACAGGCGAAACCTCCGGCGTGACTTGGCGGTATGACGAAGCAACGAAGACGCTGTATATCGAGGGCAGTGGGGAGATGGAAGATTATGCGAGTTCCGCTCATATGCCGTGGGTTCAATATGTCTCCGAAATCCGGTCTGTAAATATCAAAAACGGTGTCACCAGTATTGGAGTTTATGCGTTCAGCAACTGTACCAGCCTAACCAGCGTGACCATTCCGTCCAGTGTCACCAGGATAGGTAAAGGGGCATTTCTAGCCTGTAGCAGCTTGCCCAACGTGAGCATTCCGGAGGGTGTCACCAGTTTGGAAAAGTATGTGTTCATGGATTGTACCAGCCTGGCTAGTGTGAACATTCCGGATAGCGTCACCAAGATTGACGAGGATGCGTTTTGTGACTGTAGCAGTTTAGCCAGCGTGACCATTCCAAATAATGTCACCAGTATTGGCAATGAAGCGTTCATCAGATGTACTAGCCTAACTAGCGTGACCATTCCGTCCAGTGTCACCAGTATTGGTTATCATGCGTTCCATAGCTGCACTAACCTGACCAGCGTGACCATTCCGAACAGTGTTACCAGTATTGGCTATTCTGCGTTTGAAGACTGTACCAGCCTGACCAGTGTGACGATTCCCGCCAGTGTTACTAGTATTGATGGTTCTACGTTCTCCTCCTGTACCAGCCTGACCAGCGTGACGATTCCTGTCAGTGTTATTAGGTTTGGTAATTTTGCGTTCTCCAGTTGTACCAAATTGACCGATGTCTATTACAACGGCACAGAAACTCAATGGAACGCCATTACCATTAACACTGGCAACGAACCCCTTCTCAATGCCAACATCCATTTCCAGGGTGAAGACTCCGGCGTGACTTGGCGGTATGACGCACCAACAAAGACGCTGTACATTGAGGGCAACGGACCAATGGATGATTATACAATTTCTTCCAACGGTTCCAGTGCGCCATGGATGTCTTATAAGACGCAAATGCAGACGCTGATTATCGAAAACGGCGTCACGTCTCTGGGAGACTATGCATTCCATGACTGCGCCAGCCTGACCGGCGTGGAGATTCCGGACAGTGTTGTGGCTATTGGCGAGTATGCCTTTTCTGGCTGCTCGAATCTGTACCAAATATCCATCCCCGACAGCGTCACCACGATTAACGTGGGCGCATTTGCGCGTGCTGGCTTGACCAATGCGTATATTCCGGGCAGCGTTACCAATCTCGGCAATGGTTTGTTCAACAGCTGCGCCAGCCTGACGAATGTTGATTTCGGAGATGGCATCACATCCATTAGTCAATCTATGTTTATGAATTGCAGCAGTCTGACCAGCATAGCCGTTCCTGTCAGCGTTACTTCCGTTGGCGATGCCGCAACTATGGGCTGTTCCAACTTGACCGATGTCTACTATGGCGGTACACAAACCCAGTGGGACGCCGTCACTGTTGGCGCCTATAACACCCCCTTGCTCAATGCCACCATCCACTGTCAAGGCGGCGGTTCATCGGAAATCGGCGGCGAGGCTGGCGAAAATGTGAGATGGGCCTATGATGAGGCCACGAAGACGCTGACTATCAGCGGCACCGGGGTTATGAAGGATTATTCTTATTCCTATACCCCGCAAGATGTCACAACCGCACCGTGGGCAACCTATGCGACTGAAATGCAGTCTCTTGTCATAGAAAATGGTGTTACCAGCATCGGTGACAATGCATTTTCGGGCTGTAGTGGTTTGAGTAGCTCCCTTGAACTTCCGGCTAGTATTACTAGTATTGGGCGGCGGGCATTCTATCATTGCAGCGGACTGACGGGCAATCTGGTGATTCCCAACGGCGTTGCTACCATTCAAATGCTTACATTTGCAGGATGCAGCGGCTTTACCGGCATAAACATTCCTACTAGCGTAACTACAATTGAAGTAGGTGCGTTTTCAAGCTGCACGGGCCTGACTGCCGCGGCCATTCCGAACAGCGTTACCACTCTTGGCGCAGAGGCGTTTATCAGCTGCGAAAGCTTATCCGAAGTTTCCCTTCCCTCAAGGATTCCCAGTATTTTGCCCCGTACATTTGGACATTGCAACAGCTTGACCAATGTGATTATCCCTGACAGTGTGGAAGCAATTGATCAAGAGGCATTTTGGTTCTGCAATGGACTTGCTAGTGTGACCATTCCTGCAAGTGTCACTACCATTGGTGCAAGTGCGTTTTCCTCTTGTCCCAAGTTGGCCGATGTTTATTTTGGTGGTACAGAAGCCCAGTGGAACGCGATATCTATAGTGTCTAATGCCATTCCCAGCACGGCTACCATCCATTTCCTGGGCGGCGGAGATGTGGAAGAAGGCGATGGCTACCGGTATAACACAGCAACGAAGACGCTGTATATTGCGGACGATGGTCCGATGGCGGACAATATTACCAGCGACAAGAGGCCGTGGAATGCATATAGGGGAGAAATTCAGACGGTGGTCATTGAAAAGGGCGTCACCAATATTGGCGATTCGGTGTTTGCTCGTTGTACCAGTCTGACCAGCGTGACCATTCCTGACGGTGTTACCCGTATTGCCGCTGCGGCATTCGATAACTGCAGCAGTCTGACCAGTGTGGAGATCCCCGACGGTGTCACCTGGATTGGCGAGCGCGCGTTTAGGGGCTGCAGCAACATGAAAAGCGTGACGATTCCCGGCAGTGTCGGCAAAATTGAACGGGAGGCGTTCTATGGCTGCAGCAGCTTGACCAGTGTGACCATTCCCGACAGTATCACCAGTATTGGCTATGGGACGTTCAATGGCTGCAGCAGTCTGACCAGCGTGACGGTTCCCGGCAGTGTCTCGACTATTGATATGAGTACGTTTGCTGGCTGCAGCGGTCTGACCAGCGTGACGATTCTCGACGGCGTCGGCAGTTTGGGAATGCGTGCGTTCGAGTTCTGCAGCAACCTGACCAATGTGACCATCCCTGACAGTGTTACCAGGATTGAGAATTTGGCGTTCAACGGCTGTAACAATCTGACCGATGTTTACTACAGCGGTACACAAGACCAGTGGAACGCCATCAATACCGGCACCAATAATACCTCCCTTACCACCGCCAACATCCATTATAATTCCCGCGCCCGTTCTGTGGTGAGCAACGCGGCCAGCGGGTACACGGACGTACCGGCGGGGGCCGCCTACGCGGAAGCGGTGAACTACTGCAAGGCGAACAATCTGATGACCGGCACCAGCGACACCACCTTCAACCCGGACGGCACCCTGACCCGCGCCATGATGGTCACGGTTCTGCACCGGCTGGCGGGCAAACCTGCGGCGGCGTCCACGGCGTCCTTTACGGACGTGGCGGCAGGGAAGTGGTACACGGACGCCATTGCCTGGGCCAACAGCAAGGGGATTGTCCTCGGTTACAATGCCTCCACCTTCGGCGTGAACGACCCCGTGACCCATGAACAGGTCGCCCTCATTTTCCAGCGGTACAGCGGCAATCCCAATGTACAGACGGAGGGCGCAGATACTCCCAAGACCCCCGCCACCCGTGCGGAGATTGCCCTCACGCTCATGAACTACGCCAAGACCTACCAGCCCGGTACCCTCTCCTCTGTCAGCGCAATTGACGTCATGTGCGCCCCCAGCGGCATTGCCTTGGACAAAAACGGAACCCTCCTGGTAACAGACGTGTTCAGTAAGCAGCTTTGGCGCGTGGAAAACCGCACCGGTACCGCCTACGCTGGCGGCGCAACCGTGCCCGACCTCTACGGTCAGCCCCTGGGCGGGTACAACGACGCCAGCCTCGGCAGCAGTACGTTCAAGGAACCCTGGGCCATCGCCCCCTTCCTCGACGGCTGGGCGGTGAGCGATACTGCGAATAATGCGGTCCGCCTGGTCCGTACCAGCGGTATCCAGACCCTCAACGCCGCGACAAAAGAGAAACTGACTGTCACTAACCTGGGTGTGGCCTTCAACCGTCCCACCGGTCTGGCGGCAGACGGGGACGGCAATCTGTATGTGTCGGATACCGGCAGCGGTACCGTACGGCGTGTCAGTCCCCAGGGCGGCGTGACCACCGTGGCGAAAAATCTCTCCGATCCGATGGGCCTGTGCTGGAAAAACGGCGCGCTCTATATTGCCGAGACCGGCAGGAACCGGATTGTGAAGCTGGAAAAAGGTACGGTCAGCGTCGTGGCCGGAAGCGGTACAGCAGACTTGACCGATGGTGCAGCTAAAACTGCCGCATTCTCCGCGCCGCAAGGCGTGACTGCCGGCGACGACGGCAGCGTCTATGTTGCTGACACCGGCAACAGCGCAATCCGCAAAATTAAAGGCGGTTCCGTTACGACCCTCGTCGTTCAGGACCCCCAGCAGCTCAGCGGCGGTATGATCTCCCCCACCGGCTTGCTCCTCCAGGGAAACAGCCTCTACATCTGCGACCCCTTTACCAGAAAAATCGCAATCCTTACAGTCTCTTAATCAATACGCTCCCTTCACCGCGGTTCGCTCCGCCGGTGGGGGGAGCGTCCCTTCTCCCCCCATTCCGTAGTTTGACGTTGCGCCCTTTCTGTGCTATGATATGTCTGTAAGGGGGTGGGCCTATGGACAGTGCAGGGTATGAGCAGATGCAGGAGCGGCACTTGCAGCGTATAAAATTACTGCGCCTTTTTGATGACGATTTCTTTACCTGCTGCTTTGAAGGCAGTATAGAGTGTACCGAACTCCTGCTGCATATTATCTTGGAGAAACCAGATTTGCAGGTGGAGGAAGTCAAGGTCCAGCATACGATTAAAAATTTGCAGGGACGGTCCGTCCGGCTCGATATCTACGCCGCCGACAGCGCAGGAATACCGTATAATATTGAAATACAACGGGATGACCGCGGAGCCGGCGCCAAACGCGCCAGGTTTAACAGCAGTATCATAGATGCCAATATCCTTCAGTCGGGCGGCGAGACAGACCGCCTGCCGGAAAATTTCGTTATCTTTATTACCGAACATGATGCAATCGGTGGCAATAGGCCCGTCTATCATATCAATCGCGTGATTCAGGAGACAGGCTGTTTATTCGGGGATGGTTCGCATATCCTGTATGTGAATGGCGCGTGGCGCGATGATTCCCCCGTGGGTAGATTGATGCATGATTTTTCCTGCACAGACCCGGATCAGATGTATTATGAATTGTTGGCCGGCAGAATGCGTTACTTTAAGGAAGATAAGGAGGGTGTTCATACAATGTGTAAGATTTTTGAGGATTATGGGAAAGAGATCGCAAGAGAAGTCACAAAAGAAGTCACACGGGAAGTCACAAGAGAAAAGCTTTTGGAACATCTCAAGATGCTGATGAAGAATTTGAACTTAACAGTGGATCAGGCGATGGATGCACTGAGCGTTCCTCCTGAAGATCGGACTGATGTGAAAAGCAGGATTGCAGCATCTTAAAGGGCTCCACCGCGCCTCCAATTCTTGGAGAATTTTATATTGAAATACGGGGCAATTTACAGTATACTTTAACTATGATTCCATAGCCGCGGCAGGAGGTTGTATGAGTACCATCATAAACAGTATAGACAAACGCTCTCCGGCGGAACGGGCCGGGGTCCGGACAGGGGAAAAGCTGCTCTCGATCAACGGCCACTCTGTAGAGGATGTGCTCGATTACCGCTTTTTTGGTTACGACCCGGACCCGGTTCTGGTATTGGAGGACCCCAACGGTGTGCAGCGCAGAGTACAGGTAAAAAAGGGTGATGCAGAGGAGCTGGGCCTGAATTTCGACACCTATCTGATGGATGAACCCAGACCATGCAGCAACCACTGTCTGTTCTGCTTTGTGGACCAGATGGCCCCCGGCTGTCGGGACACCCTCTACTTCAAGGACGACGACGCAAGGCTGAGCTTCCTTATGGGCAATTACATTACCCTCACCAATCTCTCGGAACGGGAGGCACAGCGGATTATTGACCTGCGGATCAGCCCGATCAATGTCTCCGTCCACGCCACGGACCCGAAACTGCGGTCCGTACTCCTGGGCAGCAAGGCGGGGGCGGAGAGCCTGCGGTATATGCGGGCCTTCGCCCAGGCGGGGATTGTGATGAATGGTCAGATTGTGCTGTGTCCCGGATACAATGACGGCGGACAGCTGCAGCGGACAATGGAGGATATGGCGGAATGGGGATTTGCCAGCTGCTCGGTGGTACCGGTAGGGCTGACGAAATTCCGCGAGAAGCTGAGCAGACTGGAGCCGGTCAGCCGGGAGTGCGCCGCGCAGGTGATTGAGCAGGTGGAGGCTTTCGGTGAAAAATGCTTGGAGAAGTACGGTTCCCGGCTGTTTTTCTGTTCTGACGAGCTGTTTATCCGCGCAGAACGGGACCTGCCCGGCGAGGATTACTATGAGGGCTATGTACAAATCGAGAACGGCGTGGGGATGCTGCGAAGCCTGATTGCCGAATTCGAAGCCGGATTGCGGCTGGAGGATGCGGCTGTGGAGGCGTCTGCGTTTACCATTGCCACAGGGGTAAGCGCACAGCCCTTTTTGCAGGCTTTGGCGGACCAGGCGCGGAGGAAATTGGGCGTCTGCGGTGAGGCTGCCGCCATTGAAAACGACTTTTTCGGGCATACCATTGATGTGGCCGGTCTGGTGACGGGCGGAGATTTAATCTGCCAGCTGCAGCAGCGGAAGCTGGGAAAGCGTCTGCTGATTCCTGTGAATATGCTGCGCCACGGCGGGGATGTGTTTTTGGATGACCTGCATGTGTCCGATGTGGAAACGGCGTTGGGCGTGCCGGTGACGGTGGTGGAGCAGGACGGATTCGATTTGCTGGACGCAATGCTGGAGCGGAAATAGTCCAATCAGCTCCAGGGCCGGGACGGAAGCCCTCCTGGAACCGCTAAGGATATCTGTGAGCCGGAAAAGAAAGGAAATACAAGGAAATTATGTCAAAGCCTATTGTAGCTATTGTAGGCCGTCCGAACGTCGGGAAATCCGCGCTGTTCAACAAGCTGGTTGGCAGGCGCATTTCCATCGTAGAGGATACCCCCGGCGTGACGCGGGACCGTATCTACGGCGAAACCGACTGGAACGGACGGAAATTTACCCTGATCGACACCGGCGGCATCGAGCCGCGGACGGATAGTGAAATCCTGACATTCATGCGGGAACAGGCTGGGATTGCCGTGAGCCACGCGGATGTAATTGTGTTTCTCACAGATATCCGCACGGGCCTTACCGCTTCGGACCAGGAGGTGGCGGCTATGCTGCTGCGAAGCGGCAAGCCCATTATCCTGGCGGTCAATAAAATGGATTCTGTAGGGGCAGTGGACCCGGATTTCTATGAATTTTATAATCTGGGACTGGGCGACCCAATCGCGGTATCCGCCGTCCACGGCCACGGGACCGGCGACCTGCTGGACGCCTGCGTGAAATACTTCCCCCCGGACGACGGCGTGGAGGAGGACGACGGACGGATTCAGGTGGCAATCATCGGCAAGCCCAATGTGGGCAAGTCCTCCCTGACCAACAAAATCCTGGGAGAACAGCGGACCATTGTCAGCGGCGTTGCCGGGACTACCAGAGACGCCATTGACTCCTATTTTGAAAATGAGACCGGGAAATATGTGTTCATCGACACCGCCGGTATGCGGAAAAAATCCAAGGTGGATGAGAGCATAGAACGCTACAGCGTCCTGCGGGCGCAGATGGCCATTGAGCGGGCGGACGTGTGCCTCATTCTCATCGACGCCCAGGAGGGTGTAACGGAGCAGGATACCAAGGTTGCCGGTATGGCCCACGACGCGGGGAAAGCCAGTATTATTGTCGTCAACAAGTGGGACCTCATTGAGAAGGACGGCAAGACCATGGACCGGATGCGGGCGGACGTGCGCCGGGACTTGAGCTATATGGCCTATGCGCCCATTCTCTTCATCTCCGCCGCAACCGGACAGAGAGTGGACAGGCTTTTTGAATTGATCCAGTATGTCAACAACCAGGCCAGCGTCCGGATTACTACCGGTATGCTCAACAGCGTCCTGGCCGACGCCCAGACCCGCGTGCAGCCCCCCACCGACAAGGGCCGCAGGCTGAAAATTTACTATATGACCCAGGCGGGCATCAAGCCTCCCCATTTCATCTGCTTCTGCAACGACGCGCGGCTGTTTCACTTCTCCTACCAGCGGTATCTGGAAAATCAGATTCGCGGCGTGTTCGGCCTGGAGGGCGCCCCCATTCGTATGACAATTCGTCAGAAGGGCGATAAGGAGGATTGACGTATGGTTTTAGAAGGTATGATGCCGCCGGAGGCCTTTGCCGCGCTGATTTTTGCGGCCAGCGCAGCTATAGCCTATTTCTGCGGCTGCTTCAACGGGGCGGTGATCGTCTCCAAATACATCCTGCGGGACGATGTGCGCACCCACGGCAGCGGCAACGCCGGACTGACCAATTTTTACCGCACCTTCGGCGGCCCCCTGACGCTGGCAGTTATCCTCACCGATATGCTGAAAATGGTGGCGGCGGTGGAGATCGGACTGCTTCTGCTGGGCAATATGCCCCCGGATACGCTGATGAAATATTGGGCGGGTACGTTCTGCCTGCTGGGGCATATGTTCCCCTGCATGTTCGGTTTTAAGGGCGGCAAGGGCATTCTCTCCGGCGGTACGCTGTGCCTGCTCATCGACTGGCGGATTGCCCTGGTAGCCTGGGGAGGCTTCCTGCTTTTTGCGCTGCTGACCAAATATGTGTCCCTGGGGTCCTGCTGGTCTGCGTTCAGCTTCCCCGTTTCCAGCTGGCTGATTTTCCATGACAGATATATCCTGGCCGTAGCCGTCTTTAACAGTGCGCTGGTGCTGTGGATGCACCGGGCCAATATCAAACGGCTGCTGTCCGGTACTGAAAATAAATTCCACCTGCACAAGAAGCGGCAGTAACTGAGGAGGCGTTTGAACGTGAAAATTACGGTACTGGGCAGCGGCGGCTGGGGAACAGCTCTGGCTCTGCTGCTGCTGGACAACGGCAATGATGCGACCCTCTGGTCCCACCGGGAGGACGGGGCGGCGGAGCTGCGCCGGAAACGGGAAAATCCGCTGCTGAAGGGCGTGGCCCTGCCGGAGGCGCTGGGTATCTCCAGCAGTCTGGAGGGCGTGAAGGAGAGCGGGCTGGTTGTGATGGCCGTACCCAGCTTCGCCGTCCGGGAGACGGCCCGGAAAATCGCGCCCCTGCTCCGGCGGGACGCGGTGGTGGTGTCCGTGGCAAAGGGCATTGAGAAGGATACCGCCCTGTGCCTGAGCCAAGTCATTGAACAGGAGCTGCAGGGCAAGGGCACGGTGGCCGTGCTGTCCGGCCCCTCCCACGCGGAGGAGGTGGGGCGCCATATCCCAACCGGCTGCGTGGCGGCGTCCCGCGATATGTCCGCCGCAAAGGTAGTCCAGGACGTGTTTATGCGGCCCCGGTTCCGGGTGTACACCAACAGCGACGTGATGGGCGTGGAGCTGGGCGCGGCGCTGAAAAACGTGCTGGCCCTGTGCTGCGGCGTCAGCGACGGGATGGGCATGGGCGACAACACCAGGGCCCTGCTGATGACGCGGGGCATGACCGAGATGGCCCGGCTGGGGGTGGCGATGGGCGGACGGAAGGAGACGTTTGCCGGGCTGTCCGGCATGGGCGATCTGATCGTGACCTGTACCTCCATGCACTCCCGCAACCGGCGGTGCGGGATTCTCATCGGACAGGGAATGCCGGTCCAGCAGGCGATGAAGGAGGTCGGCGCGGTGGTGGAGGGCTATTTCGCCGCCTGCAGCGCGTGGCAGCTGGCGCAGAAAACCGGCGTGGAGATGCCTGTGTGCGAGTCCGCTTATGCCGTGCTGTACGAGGGGAAGTCTGTGGAGCAGTCCCTGGAGCAGCTGCTCGCCCGCAGCAAAAAGCATGAGGCGGACGAGAGCTGGATTTGATTGGATTACTATATTTAAGGAGGATATTGCTATGTTGAAGAAAGCGCGGATTATTACCATGATCTGCCTTGCCGGTTCGGTGGTTGCGACCGCCGGGCTGATCATCGCAAACCTGGTGCTGGCCTGTCTGGATCTGGCAAAAACAAAAGAGCGTTGGCGCTGAGAAAAACAGCCTGGCGGGACCGGTTCCCGTCAGGCTGTTTTTTCTTTGTCCACCGGCAGGCGGACAAAAAACGTATTGATGCCCCCCTCGCTTTCCGCCCAAATCCGTCCCCGGTGGGCCTGGACGATGCCCTCCGCGATGGACAGGCCCAGACCGTAGCTGCCGTCCCGGCTACGGGCTTCGTCCACCCGGTAAAACCGCTTGAAAATATTCCGCAGGTCCTCTTTGCTGATGGACGCGCCCCGGCTGGCAACCGACAGCAGGCAGCTCTTTCCCCCGACCCGCTCCAGCCGTACGGAAACCGTCCCCTCCCCGTACTTCCCGGCGTTGTCCAGCAGGATTTCCACCACCTGCCGCAGATGGTCCGGACTGCCCTGTATGGCAATGCCCTCCGCAATCTCCGTTTCCAACGCCAGCCCGCCCTCGAAGAACACCGGCTCAAAGGGCAGCAGGGCATCGGACGCCAGGCGGCTGAGGTCCACCGGCCTGGACGTCTTTTCCGCCAGCCCGCTGTCCACACGGGCCAGGTCCAGCAGATTTTCAATCAGTCCCCGCATCTGCCGGGCCATCACCAGAATATTCCCCGCGAAGGGGGACGGTCCGCTCTCCTGCAAAAGCTCGGCGTTGGTGAGAATCACAGTCAGCGGCGTTTTCAGCTCGTGGGACGCATCCGCCACAAACTGCCGCTGCTGCTTCCACGCCGCGTCTACCGGCTGCACCGCCCACCGAGCCAGCAGCAGGCTGACAAGCAGAAAGGCCAGGAATCCGGCACAGCCGATAAGCAGGCAGCTGCGCAGGAGGTTCTGCATGGTGCTGACCTCGCTGGAGATGTCCACAAAGACAAACTTCTGTCCCCCCGGCGGTCCGGACCGGCAGTAGCGCAGGCCATATTCCGGCAGTACCCCTATCGGCTCCCCGGCGGACATCGCTGCGGACAGCAGCTCCGCCAGATACCCCTCGTCCAAAAACGAATAGGACCCGGCGCCTGCCACCCGCATGTCCCCCTGCCAGTTCAGCTCCACCGTGAAATAGGGCAGCTGCACCTCTCGCACCCTGCCGGGCAGTCCCGGCTGCACCGGCTCTGCGGCCAGGGTCTGCAGCAGACGGACGCTCTTATCCTCCAGGCTCTGCCGGGTGAAGTGGAGGACCATGCCGAGGATCACGCACAGCATCACGGTGACAGTCACCATATTGATGCACACAAATTTGACGCGCAGACGCCGGATCATGCCTGCTCCACCTCCAGATGATATCCCAGCCGCCGCACGGCCTCAATGCGGACATCGGACCTGATGCTCCGCAGTTTTTTCCGCAGAAAGCCCACATAGACCTCCACGTGGTTTTCCACCGCGTTGGAGTCAAAGCCCCACACCCGTGCCAGCAGGGCCTCCTTGGAGACGTTCCGCTCCGGCGACTGCATCAGCTGGCGCATGACGTCGAACTCGCGGGCCGAGAGGCGGACCCGGCTCTCCCCGCAGATGAGCATACCGGAGTCCAGCTCCAGCTGGGTGTTGCCGAAGGAGAGGGCGTTGACCTGCTCTCCCTGGCGGCGCAGCAGGGCGTTGACGCAGGCCAGCAGCTCCCGCGCGTCGAAGGGCTTGGTGAGGTAGTAGTCCGCGCCGGAGTTGAGGCCCTCCACCCGGTCCAGGACATCCGATTTTGCCGTCAGCATCAGGATGGGGGCGCCGCAGCGCCGGGCCCGGACCTGCCGCGCTACCTGATAGCCGTTCAGACCGGGCATCATCACATCCAGAATCAGCAGGTCGTAGACGCCCAGCTCCGCGTATGCCGCCCCGCTCTCGCCGTCATAGACCGCCTCGGCCTCAAAACCCTTGGACTCCAGCAGCGTTTTCAGGGAGTCGGCCAGCAGGACCTCGTCCTCTATAATCAGGATTTTCATGGACTGCATCCTCCGTTGCTATACAAATCTCTTATAAACATACCGCTTTTTCCTGAAATGGAGCTGAAAACAGGAAAAAGTCACAATTTATTCACGCTTTTTTCAGAACCGTTTCAGTACGGCGCGGTAGAATCTGGTTGCGCAATGTGGTGCAAGAAAGGATGTGACGCCGGTATGAATTTCCGGCACGAGTGGAAACACCCCATCAACTACGCCGACCTGCTGGCGGTCCGCCAGCGGCTCCGGGCCGTTGCCGGACCGGACAGCCACGCCCCGGAGGGGAAATACTTTGTCCGCAGTCTGTATTTCGACACCCCGGCGGATACGGCCCTGCGGGAGAAGCTGGACGGCGTGAACCAGCGGGAGAAATTCCGCATCCGGTACTACAACCGGGACCCGTCCCTCATCCACCTGGAGAAGAAAAGCAAGCGGAACAGCCTGTGCCGGAAAGAGAGCGCGGCGCTGTCCCAGGCGGAGGCCCAGGCGGCTGCGGACGGCGTGCTGGACTGGATGCCGGACTGCGGCAGGCCGCTGGTCCAGGAGCTGTACCGGAAAATGACCTGCCAGCTGCTGCGGCCCAAAACCATTGTGGACTACACCAGGGAGGCGTTTGTCTATGCGCCGGGAAATGTGCGGGTGACGCTGGATTACGATATCCGCACCGGGCTGGGCTGCACCGATTTCTTAAACAGCCGGTGCATAACCGTCCCGGCCAGAGACGCGCCGGTGATTCTGGAGGTCAAGTGGGACGAATTTCTGCCGTCCGTGATTCAGGACGCCGTGCAGCTGAACAACCGGCGGGCGTCTGCGTTTTCCAAATATGCGGCCTGCCGGGTTTATGGGTAGGGAAAGGAGCAAACCATCATGATTACTTTCAGCGATATCTTTAAGTCCAATTTTCTGGAGAATGTTGCCAGCGTCAGCGTCTTCGACATGCTGCTGGCTCTGATTCTGGCGTTCGGCCTGGGTCTGTTCATCTTCCTGGTGTACAAGAAGACCTTTTCCGGCGTCATGTACTCCTCCAGCTTCGGCGTCACGCTGGTGGCGTTGACCATGATTACCACGGTCGTGATTCTGGCCGTCACCAGCAACGTGGTGCTGAGCCTCGGTATGGTGGGCGCACTGTCTATCGTCCGTTTCCGCACCGCCATCAAAGAACCCCTGGATATTGCGTTCCTCTTTTGGTCCATCGCCGTGGGCATTGTGCTGGCGGCGGGAATGATTCCTCTGGCTGTGACCGGCAGCGTGTTCATCGGGGCGGTACTGCTGGTGTTCGTCAACCGGAAGTCCTATCTGGACCCCTATATTGTGGTTCTCCGCTGCGACGGCTCCGACAGCGAGCAGCGCGCCCGGACATTTCTGGAGGGACAGGTACAGCGGTGCGTGGTAAAGAGCAAGACCGCCCAGAGGGACGATGTGGAGCTGAATATGGAAATCCGTATGAAGAGCAAAGACACCGGATTTGTCAACACCCTGGCCGGTATGGAGGGCGTATACAGCGCGGTGCTGGTCAGCTACAACGGCGACTATATGGGGTGATGGGAGATGGCAACGCACCGGTATATTGACCGCATCTGCTGTGCCGCCCTGGCGGCGGTTCTGGCTCTGACGCTGCTGTTTGCCAACGGGGAGGCCCTGGGGCTACAGGCGGCGGCAAAGGCGATGGGCTACGAACAGCGGCTCTTTGACACCGGCAGGGTCCATACCCTGGACATCGTGATGGACGATTGGGAGGGGTTTCTGGATACCTGTGAAAACGAGGAGTACGAGGCCTGCGCAGTGGTCATCGACGGGGAGGCTTACCGGAACGTGGGAATCCGGGCGAAGGGGAATACGTCCCTCACCGCCGTGTCCGCGTACGGGAATGACCGGTACAGCTTTAAGATTGAATTTGACCACTACGACCAGAACGCATCCTATTATGGCCTGGATAAACTGAGTTTGAACAATATTATCCAGGACAACACCTATATGAAAGATTTTATGTCCTATCAGATGCTGGCCGCCGCCGGAGCCGCCGCGCCTCTGTGCAGCTATGTCTATCTCACCGTCAACGGCGAGGACTGGGGGCTGTATGTGGCGGTGGAGTGCATTGAGGACGGTTTTTTACAGCGCAATTTCGGCAGGGACATCGGGAACCTCTACAAGCCGGACAGCATGAGTTTCGGCGGAGGCCGGGGGAATGGCCGCAAGTTCGAGCCGGACGATTTTCAGGCGGACCGGCAGGAGCCAGCCGGAGATTTTACGCCGCCGGAGGGATTTGGAGAACCGCCGGAAGGTTTTGACGGGATGCCGGACGAGTCCGGTGAGCCGCCGGAAGGCTTTGGACGGCGTCCGGGAGGCGGAGGACCGGACGGCATGGGCAGCGCAGATGTAAAGCTCCAGTATATCGACGATGACCCCGACAGCTACGCCAATATCTTCGACAATGCAAAGACGGATATCACCGGCAGGGACAAGGAGCGGCTGATCGCGTCGCTGAAGGTCCTGAGCAGCGGCGGAGACGTGGCGGACGTGGTGGATACGGAGGCCGTTATCCGGTATTTTGTGGCCCACAATTTCGTCTGCAACGGCGACAGCTATACCGGCAGTATGGTCCACAACTACTATTTGTATGAAAAGGACGGCGTGCTGTCCATGCTTCCCTGGGACTACAATCTGGCCTTTGGCGGGTTCGACGCCGCCTCCAGCGCGGACAGTGTGGCGAATGCCTCCATTGATTCCCCTGTCTCCGGCGGGTCCCTGGAGGACCGGCCTATGGTGGCGTGGATTTTCGGCAGCGAGGCGTATACCCAGCGGTACCATGAGATATTTGCAGAGTTCCTGGAGGACTACTTTGACAGCGGCGTGTTTGCGGAGACCATCGACCGCGTGACCGAGATGATTGCGCCGTACGTGGAGAAGGACCCCACCAAGTTCTGCACCATGGAGGAATTTACAACAGGCGCGGCTGTGCTGAAAACATTCTGCCTCCTCCGGGCCGAGAGCGTGCGGGGACAGCTGGACGGCAGCGGTGCGCTGGCGGATGCCTCGGATATCCAGCTTGCGGATATGGGCAGTATGAATATGGGCGGCGGATTTGGCGGACAAAACGGCCCTGGTCCTAAAGCTGGTCCTGGGGATGAAAACTTGCAGCAGCCTTGAGAACGATATCCAAAGCAGAATATACGCAATGGCGGCCCCGCTTCCAACTCAGGATGTGGGGCCGCTCCATATCCGTCATGTCCCTGATCTTGGCTGAGAGACTGCTGCAAATCAACGCCAGAAACTGATGACTCGCAAGCAGTATTTCCCTGTGCTTTTCAATGGAAAAAGCGATACAGGTCAGGCTTTCCGCCAGGACATATGTCCTGTTTTTCATATTTATTTTACACTACAATAGAGGAAATTTCAAGGGGGGAAAAAATATGGTATCTGTTTTTGAAGAAAAAACGTTTCGAAGGCATATGATGGCAAATGGATTCGTTCATTTATTCCGTTCGGCGGGACTCATCGCAAGAGCCTAAGACCATCAAAAAAACCGCCCTGCCGACAATTCGTCCAGCAGAGCGGTTTTTGCATTCTTGGTTCACTCCCGCACAATGATACGGGGCGGCTGAGACACTACGGTGCAGTAGTCCGGCACATCCCGGCTGACCACCGCGCCTGCGCCAATCTTCACATGATTCCCAATCCGGATGTCCCCCACGATCACAGCGCCCGCGCCAATCAGACAGCCGTCGCCAATCTGCGGCGCGCACAGCCCGCCGGCCTGGCCGATGGTGACATTCTGGTAAATCCGGCACCCGGCTCCGATTCTGGCATAGCGGGAGATGAAAATACCGTGGAGGCCGTGGGGCAGGGAGGGTACGGCGGCAATCACCGCGCCCCGGCCTATGTAGCCGCCCCGCTTGTGGGCCATGCGGTTGAGAAAAAAGGTGAGGATGTCGGGCAGGATTCTGCCTCGCAGACGGTCCCGCAGGCGGAACAGACGCCAGTACAGACGCAGGTCGTTTCCGTGGGAATAGTCCATGATGCGTTCCCGTAGGTTCATGGATACCTCCAAGGAGGGCTTTACTTGTGCAGCAGCGGGGACAGGGGCTTGTAGACAGCAAAGCACAGCGCCGAGCACAGCAGGCCCTTGAGCATAGTGAAGGGCAGGTTAAAGATAACCAGGCAGGACAGCAGGCCGTTCACAGACGGAATCAGCTCCTGATACATGCTGATAATCACATCCAGCGGCATAAACGCCGTATAGATGGGGTAGGAAATAAAATAGTTGATGGGTACGCTGAGGATGCCCATGCAGACCGCCCCCGCCAGCGAGCCAATGAGCGCGCCCTTCCGGGTCTTCATGCGCCTATAGAGCAGTCCCGCCGGGACCACCAGGGCCGCGCCGATGAGGAAGTTGCACAGTTCCCCGACGCCTCCGGTGGTGGTCTTGAAGATCACCTTGATTACGTTCTTAATCAAGCACACGGACACGCCGCTGACCGGTCCGATGCTGAAGGTAGCCAGCAGGGCGGGCAGCTCAGAGAAGTCCATCTGCACAAAGGACGGGATCAGGAACGGGATAGGGAACTCCAGCAGCTGCAGCACAAAGGCTGCCGCGCCCAGCATGGCGGTAATCACCAGCTTGTGGGTTCTGGAGACGCGGGAGACAGGGACGAGGCGGGTGTTTGCGTTGGTTGACATAATAATACACTCCTCTACAGAAATAGCCGAAGACAATCCATCCCCGGAGTATTTGCCGCAGACAAGTGCGCGCATCTTCTTCCATCCAGACTGTAACTGTCGGTACCGGATTTGCACCGGTTCAACGCCTTGCAGCGGTCGCGGACTGGGGTTCCGAAGAACCGTCACCGCCGGTAGGGACTTTCACCCTGCCCTGAAGATGAATGATTCGGTTGTTGTATTTTATTATACACACCTGCGAAAAAAATGCAAGTCTTTTTTTCTGTTTTCGTATTTACTTTTTGTCTTCAAAGTGTTAAAGTAAAAGAGCGGAGAATTCCTACCGCTACAGATCTACATACATCAGAGGAGAACAGACATGGCTCAGATTACATTTTATAAACACGACCCCATCCCGCTGGAGATGCACAAGGTGCGGATTGTTCAAAAACTGAACCTGCTCCCCACCCGGCAGCGGCTGGAAAAGGTCCGGGAGTCCGGTTTCAATACCTTCCAGCTTCACAACAGCGACATCTTCCTGGATATGCTTACTGACTCCGGCGTCAACGCCATGAGCGACGATATGGAATCGGCCATGCTCCGCGCCGACGACGCCTATGCCGGCAGCGAGAGCTATTTCCGTATGGAACAGAAGCTCAACGAGCTCTTTGGCATCCCCCACTGCCTCCCCGCCCACCAGGGCCGGGCCTGCGAGAACATCCTGGCCACCCGCTTCGTCAAACCCGGAAACTGCGTCATCATGAACTACCACTTTACCACCGCCAAGGCCCACATCACCCGCGTGGGCGGACGGGTGGAGGAGCTGGTCAAGGACGAGGGCCTGGTCAGCGAAAGCAGCCTCCCCTTCAAGGGCAACATCGACCTGGAAAAGCTGGAGGCGTGCATCAAAAAGGAGACCCCGGAGAATATCCCCTTCGTGCGTCTGGAGGCGGGGACTAACCTCATCGGCGGCCAGCCCATCTCCTACGCCAACATGAAGGCCGCCACGGATATCTGCAAAAAATACGGCATTCTGGCGGTCCTGGACGCCTCCCTGCTCCAGGACAACCTCTATTTTATCAAGACCCGTGAGGAGGGGATGGCGGACAAATCCGTGCGGGAGATCACCCGCATGGTGGCGGACCTCTTCGATATCATCTATTTCTCCGCCCGGAAATTCGGCTTTGCACGGGGCGGCGTCATCCTGGTCCGGGACCGGGACCTGTATTTCTCCATGGAGGACCTGATCCCCATGTTCGAGGGCTTCCTCACCTACGGCGGTATGTCCGTGCGGGAGATCGAGGCCATGACCGTGGGCTTTGAGGAGAGCATGGACATGAACATCATCTCCCAGGGTCCCCAGTTCGTGGGCTACTGCGTCAACGCCCTGCATGACTACGGCATCCCCGTTATCACCCCCGGCGGCGGTCTGGGCGCGCATCTGGACGCGGGCCAGTTTGTCAGCCACATCCCCCAGGAGCAGTATCCTGCCGGGGCGCTGGTGTGCGCACTGTACATCTGCAGCGGCGTACGGGGCATGGAGCGGGGTACGCTCTCCGAGGAGCGCAACGCCGACGGCAGCGAGCGGCTGGCCTCAATGGAGCTGGTGCGGCTGGCTTTCCCCCGCCGCGTGTTCACCCTGTCCCAGACCGAGTACGTCATCGACCGGGTCAAGTGGCTCTATGACCACCGGGACCTCATCGGAGGACTGCGGTTCGTCCACGAGCCGAAGACCCTGCGCTTCTTCACCGGCGTGCTGGAGCCTGTGGGCGACTGGCCGGAGAAGCTGGCCGCCGCTTACATTGCGGATTTTGGGCCGGAACAGTAAAAAACAAGGCGGAAACGCCGCTAGCTGGGAAATTTCCCGGCTGGCGGCGTCTGCTTTTTCTTCATATATGCCATCACGATTTGTACACGTCGCCTCTATTACCCACCCGAATCACTTGGACAGTTAGAATATTCTCCAAGACTGTATAGATCACGCGGTAATTCCCCGCCCGCAGGCGAAATTCTCCGGGATGTGCAGTTAGCTCTTTCCGATCGCCAATGTCTGGTAGTTGGTAAATTGCGGTTAATAGACGAATTTGCTGTTCCTGCTTCATGATAAAATTTTTTGCAGCCGTCTTAATATTGATCGTGTAATGCTTCATATGGAAATACCCAACTCTGCCGCAAGGTCCTGAATGCGCACTGATTCATTCTTTTCCGGGGCCGGGTCATTTAGATACTCTTCATACAGGCGGTTGCAGAAAGAATCGTCCAACGCTTCGTCAATAGCGTCTCTTGCGGCCTGGAGCATAGCAGCAATGTTAAGCAATTGCCCCTCGTCAAAACTATCGATCAGCATCATACATTTTTCCTTGTTGCTCAAAGTCTGTTTCCCCCTTCCTGCACCTATGTTATTCTCTTTTCTAAAAAAATCAACACTTTCATAATAGAGAACTTCTACCATGAAAGTGTTGACATCCTTGGCAGCGGGAGAAGGATTCGAACCCTCACATACGGAGTCAGAGTCCGCTGTGCTACCCTTACACAATCCCGCTATGTCCTTGACGAACGATACTTATTATACTCATTTGGCGGGATTTGTCAAGAGGATTTTGAAAAAAATTGAAAAAATTTTTTCGCCTGTTCCATACTCCTGATATGGCATCGCAAATCAAAGTTTGTGTCTGCACTGCTCTATGAAAGTTTAGACCATTACTTATTCATAGTCAAGTCCAAAATTGTATGCCGCACCTCCGCGCGATTCAACATCTGCAAAAAAACAGTGGCGGACCGGAACACTCTGTGGTAGAATAATCCTATGTCGTGAAATAATGTTATACCGCCTGCCCCCGACGGCAGGTTATTTATGCGGAACTACCATATTTTACCAGGAGGAAACAGTCATATGCGAAAAACAAAAATCATCTGCACGTTAGGTCCCGCAGTGGACAGCGACGAAATGGTCCGGGCTTTGATTCGCGGCGGCATGAACGCGGCCCGCTTCAACTTCTCCCACGGCGACCATGCCAGCCATCTGGAGCGGCTTAACCGCCTGAAAGCAATCCGGGACTCCATGGGCCGTCCTGTGGCCACCATCCTGGACACCAAGGGGCCGGAAATCCGTATCAAGAGCTTTGAGGCCAAAAGCATCGAACTGAAGGCCGGAGATCCCTTTGCACTCACTACAGAGGATGTGGTGGGCAATCAGGGCTGGGTGTCCGTCACGTACGACAGGCTCCACGAGGAGATCGGTCCGGGCCAGGAAATCCTCATCGACGACGGCCTGGTTGCAATCCGGGTGGACCGGGTCGAGGGGAGAAATATCATCTGCACTGTGGAAAACGGCGGTACCCTCTCCGCCAACAAGTCCATCAACATCCCCGGCGTCCACATCAGCCTCCCCGCCCTGACAGAACGGGATGCGGACGACATCCGCTTCGGCGTGGAAAATGATTTCGACTTTATCGCCGCCTCGTTTGTCCGGCGGGCTTCTGACGTGGAGGAAATTCGCAGGGTCCTCCACGAGTGCGGCGGCGACGGCGTAAAGATTATCGCCAAGATTGAAAACCAGGAGGGTGTGGACAACATCGAGGGCATCCTGGCGGCGGCGGACGGAATTATGGTGGCCAGGGGTGATCTGGGTGTGGAAATCCCTGCATCAAAGGTCCCCGCCCTCCAAAAACGGATGATTCAGGAGAGCATGAAGGAGGGCAAAGTGGTCATCACCGCCACCCAGATGCTGGACTCCATGATCCGCAACCCCCGGCCCACACGGGCGGAGGTGTCCGACGTTGCCAACGCCGTGTTCGACGGCACCGGCTGCGTCATGCTCTCCGGCGAGACCGCCAGCGGCAAATATCCCGTGGAGGCCCTGGCTACGATGGTGGAGATTGTGGAGGAGGCGGAAAAATCCATCCACTACTGGCACCGCTTCATCCGCACCCAGTTCACCAACACCTCCAACATCAACGACGCCATCACCCATACCTGCTGTCTCACAGCCATGGACCTGGACGCAAAGGCCATCGTCACCGCCACCAACTCCGGCCACACGGCACGGATGATCTCCCGTTTCCGGCCCGCCTGTCCCGTGGCCGCCCTGACCACCTTTGAAAAAATCCGGCGGCAGATGGGCCTGGACTGGGGCGTCATCCCCTTCCTGACCGGCGAAGTGAATTCCACGGACCGCATTTTCTCCCTCTGTGCCGAGGTAGCTCTGAAAGAGGGGCTGGTCCAGAACGGGGACACTGTGGTCATCACCGCCGGCGTCCCCCTGGGCCGCAGCGGATCCACCAATCTCCTCAAGGCCCATGTCATTGACGGGGATGAGCTCTGATAAACTGAATATATTTTCACCGCGTGAGAAAATATTTTGCTGACAGGACCCAATCCCTCTGTTATAATAATTAACAGAGGGTCCTGGGACCGAAAAATCAGGAAGAAGTTATTGAGGTGTACTATGCCCGAAAAAGTTGCAGAAATCCTGGCGTTCTGCCGGGAAAACCACATCAAGCTCATTGATTTCAAAACGGTTGACCTCCAAGGCCGCTGGCGCCATATCACCATCCCTGCCGAGCGGTTCTGTGAGGACACCCTCCGCTGCGGCATCGGATTCGACGGTTCCAACTTTGGCTACGCATCCGTGGAAAAGAGCGACATGGTCTTTGTCCCGGACCCGGATTCCGCTCAGCTGGACCCCTTCACCGCCCTGCCTACCCTGTCCATGACCGGCGACGTGCTGGTCATCGAGGAGCCGGAAAACCATCGTTTCGGCCAGTATGCCCGGTCTGTCGCACAGCGGGCGGAGGAGTACATGCGGGAAACCGGCATCGCGGACCAGGCGATTGTCGGTCCGGAGTTTGAGTTCTATGTCTTCGACAGCGCGTCCTTTATGAGCCGCCCCAATATGGGCTGCTTCCGCCTGGACACCGGGGAGGCTGATTGGAACACCGGCCTTCCGGACGGCAAGGGCTATCAGGTCGCCCATCACGACGGCTACCACGCCGCGCTCCCCCAAGATGTCACCTATGACCTGCGCAACGACATCTGCCTGAAAATGGACGATTGGGGCGTAAAGGTCAAGTACCACCACCACGAGGTGGGCGGACCCGGCCAGCTGGAGGTGGAGGTGGAGCCGGAGAACCTGACGGAAATGGCCGACAAGACCATGATTACCAAGTACATCATCAAGAACGCCGCCGTCAAGGCCGGAAAGACCGCCACCCTCATGCCCAAGCCCATCCACGGCGAAGCGGGCAGCGGTATGCACGTACACATCTGGCTGCGCAAGGACGGCAAGCCCCTGTTCTATGACCCCAACGGCTACTCCAGCCTGTCCGACACGGCGCTGTACTTCATCGGCGGACTGCTCAAGCACGCCGCCTCCCTCTGCGCCATCACCAACCCCTCTACCAACTCCTTCAAGCGTCTGGTACCCGGCTTCGAGGCCCCGGTGACAATCGGCTACGCCACTGCCAACCGCTCCTCCATCATCCGCATCCCGGCCTACGCCAAGACCCCGGATCAAAAGCGGTTTGAGCTGCGCAACCCGGACGCCACCTGCAACCCCTATTACGCCTTTGCCGCCATCCTCATGGCGGGTCTGGACGGCATCCAGAACAAGATTGATCCCCATGCCAACGGCTGGGGGCCTTATGACTTCAACCTCTTCAATCTCTCCGAGGAGGATAAAAAGCGGATTCAGGGCCTGCCCAAGTCTTTGGACGAGGCGTTGGACGCCCTGGAACAGGACCACGGCTACCTCACCGCCGGCGGCGTGTTCCCGGAGGAGCTGATCCAGAACTGGCTGAAGCTGAAGCGGGCCGAGGCGGAGGAAATCTCCCGTATCCCCACCCCCGCAGAGTTCCAGCGGTACTATACCATGTAAGCGGTATGCACAAGCCGGGAGGACCTGTTTCCAGCCGGAGACAGGCCCTCCCGGATGCAAATAAAATTTTTCTGCATGGATGGCTGGGTGCGTGTAGACGAACTGCTCTGCCAAGCCGCTCCTATCCCCCAGTGCGCCGCACCGCATTTCTGACCTGAAACAGAAGGAGGATGCCGGCGAAAAACCGGCGCCCTCCCTTTTGGCCTGTATTCATGTAGCAGCTGACGCCCCGTCCACTTCCTGATCCTGCCCGGATATGTACAGTTCCTCACATTCCCGCTGGGCCTGGATGAGAGCCTGTGTGACGTTCTCCATGGTATTGATTGCATCCTCCGTGGCGTTGAACAGCGTCAGGTACATTTTTTTGTAGTCTGCCATACCTCTCCTTCCCTACGGCCTCTGCCGTATGGACACAAAATCTCGCCGGGGCAGCCCCGGACGGGGGCGGGCTTTTACGCCCGCGTCCCGCCGGACCGTTTCCCGCCGAGACAAACAAAAAGCGGTGCAGGATATAATTACCCCACACCGCATATGTACAGACACAAACCCCGTATTGTAAAACAGTCCCCCGCAGTAAGGAGATGAAAAACTAGGTATTGAAAAAAGATGGGAAGACTGTTATAATAGGAGCTGGCGTAGCAAATGCTATTGTGTAGGAGGGTTCGGCTCCTGCATAGGGGCATGGGTGACTTCCGATCGCCCATGTCCTGCCTTATTATTTGCCTCGATGCTGTTATCATACCACGTTTTCCTCTCGTTGACAAGTCTTTTCCTAAGAAAAATTATTTCTGCCGGGAAGCAGAACCCCTCAGTCACGCTGCGCGTGCCAGCTCCCCTTTCAGGGGAGCCTTTTTGTATGCTGCACCTCAAAAGCCTCAATCGCATCTCTCCGTTTCCCATATCCTTATCGCTATAAATTTGGGGCTGCCTCTATGCGATGTTTTCATCGTTTTGAGACAGCCCCTCGTCAGTAACTTAAAAGCGAACCAAAAAAACACCTGTTCCAACAAGCCCCATAATAGAAATCGTAATGAAATAGCGAAGGTACGACTGCTGCCACCCTGCGGCGGATGTGTCAGCAGTGGTCAAAAAAACCAGCACGGAGACGATAAATAATATAACGGTTAAACTTAGTACATAGACTGCCTGCCAGTACCGGTTTCCTGGTCGGGACTTCAGCAGACCGTTTATGCCAATCACTGCCACGGCGAGACAGATGCACTTTAGTATGCCTCTTAATAACCCTCCTGCTTTTGCACCTCCGTATACTTCAAAAATATTAAGGTACCAATTTGATGGGGAAATTAAAACCTGGCAGATTATCCACCAGATTCCCGCCATTCCAATGGACAGTAAAGCTAAAAGAAACAGTATTTTAGGAGATAAAGATTCTTTTCCCGTTTCACGACGCTTTAAGAAAAATGAGGACAGGAAAATGGAGATAATAAGAAGAGCAGGAATAATTTGGTCAAATGACAGTGTAATTGTTACCCATAACGGATAAAAAGGAGGTAAAAAAGAAAGGATGGGTAAAAGTAGACAGACAGCCAAAATTAGAGAAAGGATGGGATATTTATCATGCGCCCTCAGCTTATGAAATTGCGACAAAGTGTATTTCATTGCAACCGTCTCCTAAAAATTACTATGATATGAGTTGTTATATAGTACGATTCATTATACCACGAAAAATCGCAAACTACAAGGGGGGCGGCAAAACAAACAGCCGGGAAAACAAACGGCAGGCACTGGAAAGAGCCTGTCGTTTGTTGTATAACATCTCATCCCATCAAAAGTCTGATTTCCGTCACGCCCTCCACGAAATCCGCTCCAGCCTCCCCGGAGTAAACCACCAGAATCCGGTCGCCCGGCTGCACATCCGGCAGTTCCGTCAAGTCCCCCACCGGCACCGTCACCCGGTCCGCCACGGACCAGACGCCAGAGCCCGGCTGGGGTACAACGAGCAGGGAGCCGCCGTCCAGAATCTCCAGCACATCGGCGGTAAAGCTCCTCTCTGACGGCAGGGGCTCAGACGGTTCCGGAGCAATGTCACAGCTGTCCTCCATGCCGCCCCCGGAATCGCTGCCGCCGCTGCTGCCGCCCATGCCGCCCGCGCCGCCGGACCGGATCAGCAGGCTCAGTCCCAACGCCAACGCCAGACAGGCCGCCGCCGCGCCTGCGTACTGCCGCCAGCTGATCCGCCTGCGGAATACATACTGCTGGGCCTCCTCCACCAGCTCCTCCCGGATCTGGGTGATTGCGTCAAAAAACACATCCGCCGGCCTCATACGTCCACCCCCTCTTTCTCCAGGAACCGCCGCAGGGCCTCCCGCAGCCGCAGCAGACGCTTGGTCAGCGCATTGGGCCGCACGTTCAGCTCTGCCGCCAAATCCCGCACAGCGTCCCCGTTCCAGTACCGGCGGATAAAGAGAGCCCGGCTCTCCCCGTCCAGACCTGCCAGCCAATCACTGATGAGCTGTCCCAGCTCCCCGGCCTCCACCGTCCGCTGCACGCTCTCCGGCGCGGGTACGCAATCCGCCAGCTCGCTGAGGAGCACCTCCGCGCCGCCGAACCGCTTCTGTGCGCGGCTGGCCCGGTAGCGGCTGATGGAGAGGTTGCGGATAATCGCGCCCACATAGGCCCGCAGGCTTCCCGGCCGCTGGGGCGGCATGGTGTCCCAGCAGCGGCCATAGGCGTCGCTGACACACTCCTCGCTGTCCTGAAAGCTGTGGAGAATATTCATGGCAATCCGGTGGCAGAACGCCCCGTACTTGTCGTCTGTGGCCTGGATGGCGTACTCGTCCCGCAGCCAGTACATGTCGATGATCTGCGCGTCCTCCATAGCGCATCCCTCCCTTCTACCTGCATAGACGCAAAATATTGCTGGAAATGCCGGCAGTATAGCAGAAATATTCCCTGTTGTCGATTGCTAAAACCGGGGCGGTTATGCTATACTGAGGAAAATCCAGTCTGAAAGGGAGCGTACAAACATGAGAATCGTCATCAAATTAGGCACCTCCACCCTGACCCACGGCACCGGCAAGCTGAATATCCGGCGGGTGGAGCTGCTGTGCAAGGTCATGAGCGACCTGAAAAATGCGGGTCACGAGCTGGTGCTGGTGTCCTCTGGCGCAATCGCCATGGGCATCGGCAAGCTGAACATGACCCGCAAGCCTACGGATATTCCCACCAAGCAGGCTCTGGCGGCAGTGGGCCAGTGCGAGCTGATGTATATTTACGACAAGCTGTTCTCGGAATACCACCACACGGTGGCCCAGGTCCTGCTGACCGGCACGGACGTGGAGGACGCCCACCGGCGGATGAATTTCCAGAACACCCTCTTCCGTCTGCTGGACCTGGGAGCTCTGCCGGTTATCAACGAGAACGACACCGTGGCTACGGCAGAAATTGCGGTGGGGGACAACGACACCCTGGGGGCCATTGTGGCGGTGAACGCCCACGCGGACCTGCTGGTGCTGATGAGCGACATTGAGGGTCTCTACACCGGCGACCCCCGGCAGAACCCGTCGGCGGAGCTGATCGAGGAGGTGCGGACCATCACGCCGGAAATTCTGGCTCTGGCCGGGGACGCGGGCAGCGAGTTGGGGACCGGCGGCATGGTGACAAAGCTGCGGGCCGCTCAGATGTGCATGGACGCAGGCTGCGATATGATTATCACCAACGGGGCCAGACCGGAGGATTTATACAAAATAGCCGGCGGCGAGCGAATCGGAACGCGGTTTTTCGGGTAGCGCCGCAGTATAGAGGTAAACTTAACCGCGCATAGGCAGGATTTCTTTCCGGTAGACGTACCGCAGAAATGCGGCGCACATCGCCAGGGAGACAACCTCCGCAATGGGGAAGGCCCACCAGACCAGCTCCAGCCGTCCGGACAGGCTCAGCAGCCACGCCGCCGGGAGCAGCACCGCCAGCTGCCGCACCAGGGAGATAATCAGGCTCAGCACGCCGTGACCCAGGGCCTGGAAGGTGGAGGAGGACACGATACAGAACCCAGCGAAAACAAAGTGGATACTGATGGTCCGCAGCGCCGGGATGCCGATTTCCAGCATGTAGTCCGACGCCTCAAAGATGCGCAGCAGCGGCCCCGCGCAGGACTGGAACGCCGCTGCGCCCGCCAGCATGATGCACATGGCGTACAGGATACTCAGCTTGATCGTGCTCATCATCCGCTCAGGCTTCTTTGCGCCGAAGTTATAGGCCACAATGGGGACCATACCGTTGTTCATGCCGAAGATGGGCATAAAGACGAAGCTTTGCAGCTTGAAGTATGCGCCCAGGACGGCAGTGGCCGTGGTGGTGAAAGCAATCAGGATTTTATTCAGGCAGAAGGTCATCACCGAGCCGATGGAGGCCATGGCAATGGAGGGCAGACCCACGGAATAGATACGCCTGATGATGCCCCAGTCCGGACGGAAGCCCCGGAAGGTGAGTGTGATTTCCGTATTCTTTTTGGCGTTGAAGTAATAGGACAGCACACACGCCACAATCTGGCCCAGGGTGGTTGCCACCGCCGCGCCTGCAACGCCCATGCCGCAGGTGAAAATGAAGATGGGGTCGAAAATGATGTTGGTCAGCGCACCGGCCATCTGGGTAATCATGGAGTAGAGGGTCTTTCCGGTGGATTGCAGCAGACGCTCCAGGGTAATCTGGATAAAGACGCCCAGGGAACCCACGGTACAGATCAATGTGTAAATTGCGCCGCTGTCCACGATCTCCGCCACGTCCGTCTGCATCAGGAAAAACTGCCGGGAGAACAGTCCGCCTGCTACCGCAAACAGGATATAGCTGCACACAGCCAGAAACATACCGTTGGAGGCGGTCAAATTGGCCCGCTTAAAATTTTTCTGCCCCAGGCTCTTGCTCAGCAGGGCGTTGATACCCACGCCCGTACCGGTTGCCACGGCGATCATCAGGTTCTGTACCGGGAAGGCCAGGCTCACCGCGTTCAGGGCGTTCTCACTGATATGAGACACATACACGCTGTCCACAATGTTGTACAACGCCTGCACCAGCATCGACAGCATAATGGGTACAGACATACTCACCAGCAGGCGGTTGATGGGCATAACGCCCATTTTGTTTTCCGGCTGCGGGCTCATATCTTTTTCTTCCATAGTTCCTCTCTTGCTATCCTTTCCCTTCAAATTTCTAACTACAGCATCAAAAAAGTGCCGCCCCGGCTGTGGGAACAGCCGTAAACAGCACTTTCATGGTATCACGGTAAAATTTTTATGTCAACACATTCCCGAAAGATTCCTCACGGCATTTTGGCTGAATTTTCGCCTGTTTTTCCGCCGTGTGTTCTGCCTTTCTGACCAATTACAGCTTCTCCAGCATTTCCATATACTGAGGCCACTCCTCTTTTGCGATCTTCAGCGACGTCAGGGCCTGCTCGACAGACATGCCGGTTGTTTCCATCAGACTGCTGACCGCCAGCAGCAGTCCTTTGACAAGGCCCCGCTTCTCGCCTCGCTTCTCGCCCCGTTTCTCGCCTTCAGCCATATAATACTCCGTGTCCAGTCTCCAAATTTCTTCCTGGCTAAACAGCATTTCCATAAGATCGACAACCTCCTCCCGCTTAGCCGTCAAAAACGGCGTTAAAATCCCGCGTTCCAGACAAATGCGGATGGTTTCCTGTATCGCCTGCTTCGATAATCCGTATAGGCCTCGTTGCGCATCGGAGAAAATATTTTCAATTGTCACCAGCCTGCAATCCGCCTCTGTGACGTCCGGGTCCTCCGGGTGGAGGTACAGATACAGCTCCCTGGCGTATTTGGGGTCGCTGAACAGGCAGGTGAATACGCTGTCCTTGACAGTCCGCTTCATTTCCGGCATGGCGCTCACCTCGCCTTTATTATAGGACACTTCCGCTATAAAAGCAAGGGGGAGTCAATTTACAAAATGGTCCCAGCGAGCCCACTTCTTTTTAATCGTACGCCCCGGCCTGCCGTTTCCGGTACAAGCGGACGGACAGGAAGAAGGACGCAATATTGACGGCGGCAAACACAGCAATGCCGGCAATCCACAGCGGGACAGGCGGCGCCGCGTCTATCCATCCGAACATACCTTCTTCGCCAATCAGCTTTGCTCCGCCGACAATCACAGCGAATATGGCGAGCATCACCGCCATCATGGTCAGCCGCCCCTTTTCCGCGCCAAAGCGGAAGACCGTAGGCAGGGTAATTGCGTTGACGGTCACGACCGTCATCAGTACCCCTATTTTTTCCGCCAGCATTTCGATCAGAATGGAGTGCGCACTGGCAGCCTGGATAAAACTGGTCAGCAGGCCAATTCCCATCGCCGCTACGGTCAGGCCGGCGGCAAACAGGTACTTGCTGCAGACGATCTTTTCCGGACGGCAGGGCGTCATAGCAAGATAGGTATCCCAATGACACCGCTCATCATAGGCCATCGTTGTCATCGGGAGGGTGATGGCCAACACCATCAAATAGGAGCTGCCCAAGCTCTCAAGCTGTGGAATAAAGGACAGCAGCAGCGCGACTGCTATCAGGCTCCAGATCTGTTTTCCAATCAGATAAAATTCTTTTCTCATTAAAGCGGCCATAGTAGATTCCTCCTGATTAGTTATATATTCCGTACCGGCGGTTTGCGTAGAACCGTACGGACAGGTAAAAGGACGGTATATTGCCGGCAGCGGCCAGAGCAGCCGCCAGGAGCAGCTCCCGCCGGGATGCGTCAATGAATAACCCGCTGTAGATACCAATGATATCAGAGCCTGTTATAAGACCGCCAATCGCCAGCAAAGCTGCGCCAGCGAGCGCAATAGACAGAATGGCTTGGAACCGCGCCGCGCCAAGCCGGTAGAGCGTTGGCAGAAAAACGGCGTTTATTCCTATTGCAAGAGCGGCGGCCATAGCTGCGGCGGCAGTTGTATCCGGTCCGCCCAGCAGTTTTGTCTGTACCCAGCCAGAGACCGCCGCGACGGCGCCCGTCCCGCAAACAGCTGCCATGTAAAAGAGATATTTGCTGCCCACGATCTTCCAGGGCGAGACCGGCAGCATGGCGGCAAACCGGTCCCAGCGCCGCTCATCGTAAGCGGCGGAGTAGGTCAGACCTGCGGAAAACGCCAGCAAATAGATGATGCCCATGAAGCAGAAATGCGGCACAAGGAAGAAGCTTGCCACGCAGACAAGCATCATCCGGGTCTGCTTCCCCACCACATACAGCTCCTTCCGCAGCATCGCGGTCATTGCCCATCCTCCTTGGACAGGTAGAGGATAATATCCTCCAGAGTCGCCCGCTCCACCAGCAAATCGCCGGGCATACAGTCCCGCTCCACCAGCGCCTCTGCACCGTAGGCGCCAAGGCGCATACTGTGGACCGCCTCGCTGGGAATATTCCTGGCCTGCTCCTTGGTGCATTTCAGTATGCCGTACCGGTCCAGCAGCGCGTCCTTCTCCTCGTACAGCGCCAGCTTCCCTTTGTGCAGGAACGCGATGTAGTCGCAGATCTTTTCCAGATCGCTGACAATGTGGCTGCTCAGCAGCACCGCGTGGCCGTCCTCCACAGCGAAGTCGGCAAACACGTCCAGCAGCTCGTCCCGGACCATGGGGTCCAGACCGCTGGTGGCCTCGTCCAGCAGCAGGAGCTTGGCGTGATGGCTCAGAGCCGCCGCAATGCCCAGCTTCATGGTCATGCCCCGCGAGTAGTCCTTGAACTTCTTGTTCCGGGGAAGCTGGAATTTATCCAGCCAGCCTTCGTAAACCGCCTGGTCCCAATTCTTGTATATACCCGCCATAACCTTCCCCAGCTGTCTGGCGGTGATGACCTCCGGCACGCAGGTTTCGTCCAGCACCACGCCGATATCCTCTTTTATGGCCGGAAATTCGGGACTCTGGTTGTCCACACCCAGCACCGTGATCTGGCCCGCGTCCCGGCTGACCGCGTCCATAATCAGGCGGATGGTGGTGCTCTTACCGGCCCCGTTTTCCCCCACCAGCCCCAGGACGCACCCGGCAGGCAGTTCCAGGTCCAGGCTCCCCAGCTCAAAGCCGCCGTAGTGTTTGCGCAGCCCCTTGATCTCAACCACGTTGTTATCCATACTGTTTATTCCTCCTCGTATAATACCCGTAGAATATCCTGCAAGTCCTCCATTGCCAGTCCGCTCTGCCGTCCCAGCTCCACGGCTGACTGCAAATGGGATTCAATTTCCCGGAGATTGCTCTCCTTTGCCAGCTCCAGGTCCTGCTGGGCCACAAAGCTGCCCTTTCCGGCCACAGTGCAGATAAATCCGTCCCGTTCCAGCTCCTCGTAGGCCCGTTTGGTGGTAATCACGCTGATGCGCAGGTCACGGGCCAGGGCGCGGATGGAGGGCAGGGCCTCGCCGGGCTTCAGCTTCCCGGTGGCGATGGCGCCCTTGACCTGGCGGCAGATTTGTTCATAGATCGGCTGTCCGCCGGTATTGCTGATGATGATATCCACTGCATCACCTCTGTTCTTGTGTATATAAACAGTATACACAGTATTTACGGTTTGTCAAGGGGGAAATAAAAATTTTTCTACCTGAGCGGACGGACGGTCAGACCAGATCGAGAAGGAGGGTACCGGCGAAAAACCGGTACCCTCCCTTTTGGTCTGTATTCATGTAGCAGCTGACGCAGCCATTCCGCCGCCCTCCGACTCTTCGTCCTGCTCTGGCGCGGATATGTACAGCTCCTCACATTCCCGCTGGGCATTGATGAGAGCCTGTCTGACGTTCTCCAAAGCGTTGATCGCATCCTCCGTGGCGTTGAACATCGTCAGATACATTTTTTTATAGTCTGCCATACATCTCCTTCCCTACGGCTTCTGCCGTATGGACACAAAATCTCGCCGGGTTGGCCCCGGACGGGACGGGCGTTTACGCCCGCGTCCCGCCGGACCGTTTCCCGCCGAGACAAACAAAAAGCGGTGCAGGATATAATTACCCCACACCGCATATGTACAGACACAAACCCCGTATTGTAAAACAAACAGTCCTCCGCAGTAGAGGGTAAGAAAACTGACTATTGAAAAACAGTGGAAAGACTGTTATAATAGGGGCTGGCGTAGCAAATGCTATTGTGTAGGAGCTCCGTTCTCCTGCATAGGGGCATGGGTGACGGCCAATCGCCCATGTCCTGCCTTATTATTTGCCTCGTTGCTGTTATCATACCACGTTTTCCTTGCTTTGACAAGTATTTTCCTGAGAAAAATTATTTCTGCTGATAAACAGCAAACCCCTCAGTCACGCTTCGCGTGCCAGCTCCCCTTTCAGGGGAGCTTTTTTTGAAGTGGTATACTAAAACTGGACACGGAGGGGGTAGAAATTTTTTTGAAGAAGGGAGGCGCGGTTAAGAGGACCGCCCTGTACTCCCCCACAATTCCCCTCTGTTTCGCCAAACAACCGGCAGAATCAGGCTGGAAATTTGCCTATTTTTTTCGGATACCGGGGTTGTTCTTTCTTATAAAATATGATATAACTTGTATGCCGTCCGTGGACATCGCATATTGGGGACGGCTGGAGGTGACATACTGCAATGGCAAAAGGAAAAAGCGGTTATCAAATTGATATGCTCCACGGCCCGCTGGCCGGAAAGCTGCTGCTGTTCGCACTGCCGCTGATGCTGTCGAGCCTGCTGCAGCTGCTGTTCAATGCGGCTGACGTTGTGGTGGTAGGCCGCTATGTGGGGAAACAGGCGTTGGCGGCGGTGGGTTCCAACACAGCTCTGATCAATCTGCTGGTCAACCTGTTCGTAGGCTTTTCCGTAGGCGCAAACGTCATCGTAGCCCGCGACCTGGGCGCGGGGCAGGAGGAGGATGTGCGCCGGAGCGTACACACCGCGCTGACTGTGGCCCTGCTCAGCGGTGTGTTCCTGATGGCAGCGGGCGCGGCCTTGTCCCGCACCCTGCTGGAGCTGACGTCCTCTCCGGAAGACGTCATTGATTTGGCGACCCTCTATCTGCGGATTTACTTCTGCGGTATGCCCGCCAATATGTTCTATAACTTCGGTTCCGCAATCCTGCGCGCCCAGGGGGATACCCGCAGGCCGCTGTATTTTTTGACCGCAGCGGGCATTGTCAACGTCGTACTGAACCTGATTTTTGTCATCGGCCTGCAGATGAGCGTGGCGGGCGTAGCCCTGGCTACCATTGCCGCCCAGTATATTTCTGCTGTGCTGGTCTTCATCTGCCTGATGCGGGACCAGGGGCCGCTGCATTTTGACCTGCACTGCCTCCAGCTGGACCGGCGGACCATCAAGCGCGTCCTCCAGGTGGGACTCCCGGCGGGATTCCAGGGGCTGGTGTTCTCCCTGTCCAACGTGGTCATTCAGTCCTCCATCAACACCTTTGCCTCCACGGTGGTGGCCGGGTCCACGGCCTCTGCCAATATTGAGGGCTTTGTCTATGCGTCCATGAACGCCTTCTATCAGTCCGCCCTCACCTTCGTGAGCCAGAACTACGGCGCGGGGGAGTGCAAACGGGTGGACAAAATCCTGAAGCTCTGTCTGGCCTATGTCACCGTGTGCGGACTGATTCTGGGCCTGCTGGCGGCCAGCTGCGGCCATACCCTGGCCGGGATTTACGCCCCCGGCGACGAGGCTGTGATCGGCTACGCTATGGAGCGGCTGTGGTTTGTCTGCGGGCCGTATTTCCTCTGCGGCATTATGGAGGTATTTGTGGGCGGACTGCGTGGAATCGGGTATTCGGTGGTCCCCATGGCGGTGTCCATGGTGGGAGCCTGCGGCTTCCGGCTGCTGTGGGTGGCGACCATCTTCCGTCTGGCCCCTTCGCCCGCCACCCTCTATATCTCCTACCCCTTCAGCTGGATTGTCACAGCGGCGGTGCAGATGACGTTTTTCCTCGTCGTCCGCAGGCACGCCTATGCCAAGGTGGCGGGCATCCACAGCATTGAGGGGCCGTCTGCGGAGGCATCATAAATTCCACGCCGTTTTTCATGGAAGTTTGTGTATACTTTTCCCTGCGGGCGTGGTATACTAGCAGTGAGATGATTTGAATTTTTACAGGCAGCTGCTGGCGTGCCTGTTGAAAGAGATTTGCGGCCGCCGCTGCGCGCGGCCTGCCGCATCCCCATAAAGCGTTTTCAGCTACATAGCGGGCAGCGGCATCCGGAGCGGTTCTCCGGACGCCCTTCCCGTCTAATTGCGTTGCGCTTTTCTACATGATTCTGATAGGAAAAGGAGTGCAAAAATTTGGCAGAAAAAATGAAAATTATTCCCCTGGGAGGTCTGAACGAAGTCGGGAAGAACATGACGGTCTATGAACACGGCGGAGAGATTATCGTGGTGGACTGCGGCATGGGGTTCCCGGACGGCGACATGTACGGCATTGACCTGGTGATCCCCGATGTGACCTATCTGGTGAAGAACCGGGCCAGAATCCGGGGCCTGTTCATTACCCACGGACACGAGGACCACATCGGCGCGATTCCGTACATTCTCCGCCAGGTCAACATGCCGGTGTACTGCACCCGCCTGACGGCGGGCCTGATTAAATTGAAGCTGGAGGAGCACGGCCTGCTCAAGCAGACAAAGCTGGTGACGGTGGAGGCCGGCGAGATGATCCGGGTGGGCAAGTTCTATGTGGAGTTCATCCACGTCAACCACTCCATTGCCGACTCGGTGGCCTTTGCCATCCACACCAGCATGGGCGTGATCGTCCACACCGGCGACTTCAAGATTGACTCTACCCCCATTGACGGCGATGTCATCGACCTGGGCCGCTTCGGCGAGCTGGGCCGGGAGGGTGTGCTGGCGCTGCTGGCCGACTCCACCAACGTGGAACGGCCTGGGTACACCATGAGCGAGAAGATTGTGGGCAAGACCTTTGACCGCCTCTTCACCGGCTGCAAGGAGCGCATCATCGTCACCACCTTCGCCTCCAACGTCCACCGGATTCAGCAGGTCATTGACGCCGCCGCCGCCTGCGGACGGAAGGTGGCTGTATCCGGCAGGAGCATGGAAAATATTATGCGGGTATCCATGGAGCTGGGCTACATGCACCCGCCGAAGAACACGGTGGTGGACCTGAACAAGCTGAAATCCATGCCCCTGGATAAACAGGTGATTGTCACCACCGGGAGCCAGGGCGAGGAGATGAGCGCCCTGTACCGTATGGCGTTTTCCCAGCACCGGCAGATTGACGTCGGCCCTGGGGACCGGGTGATTATCTCCGCCAGCGCCATTCCCGGCAATGAAAAGACCATTGGGCGGGTAATCAACGAGCTGTTCCGCAAGGAGGTGGACGTGATCTATGACCGGTCCGATCCCCTCCATGTCTCCGGCCACGCCTGCCAGGAGGAGCTGAAGATCATCCACGCCCTGACCCGGCCCAAATTCTTCATCCCCCTCCACGGGGAGCAGAAGATGCTGCGGCGGCACATCAATCTTGCCCTGGAGATGGGCATGGACCGGCGGAACATGGTCCTTCCGGACATCGGCAACGTGATTGAGCTGACTACCAAGACCATTAAGATTGCAGAGGCGCCGGCCCCCTCCGGTTCGGTACTGGTGGACGGCAGCGGCGTGGGCGATGTCGGCGCGGTGGTGCTGCGGGACCGAAAGATTCTGGCCGAGGACGGCATGGTGGTGGTCATCATGAACATCCAGAACGGCCAGCTCCACAGCGAGCCGGAGATTATCACCCGCGGCTTTATCTATGTGAAGGAGTCCGAAGACCTGATGCGGGAGCTGAAGGACGTGGCGGGCAGCGCGGCCCTCTCTGCAATCGGCAAGAGCGGACGGGATATGGGAGAACTGCGCAGTGCGGTGAAGTCCGCAGTCAGCGGGTATTTGTTCAAAAATACAAAGCGCAGTCCTATGGTTATCCCCGTCGTCAACAGAATATAAAAAGGGAATCCCCCTGGAGAGGCTGCTGCTTCTCCAGGGGGATGTTTCTCTATTCTGTCTCATCACTTTGCTTAGGCTTATATTGTTCTTCACCTGTTTCAATCCATAAAAGGAAATTTACAATCTCCGTATCGGTTAATCCAAAGGCTCTAAGGCCCAGAACTAATCTGGCGTTCTCCTGCATATTCATTGCGCTACACCTCACAGTTGTGAGAGCGTTTCCAGCAAAAACGCCCATAGCCGCTGCACAGACGCAATGGACATCCGTTCCCTGGAGCTGTGGATATCCGCCAGATCCGGGCCGATGGACACCGCGTCCAGACCGGGCATTTTCTCCGCGAGCAGGCCGCACTCCAGTCCCGCGTGGATGGTCTCCACCACCGGCGTTTTGCCGTACTGCTTTTCAAACACGCGGACCATAACATCCCGCAGCGGGGAGTCCTTCCGGTACTCCCAGGCGGGGTACTCGCCGTGCTGGCCGTAGCTTGCGCCGCTGTCCTGGGCCAAGGTACGGAGGCGGTTGAACAGAGCCTCTTTCTCCGCGCCGGAGGAACTGCGGACGCAGAAGGACGCCCGCAGTTCGCCGTTTTCCAGCCGCACTACCCCCATATTCAGGGATGTGCGCACCTGATCCGGCAGGTCCGGCTCCATGGACTGGATGCCGTTGGGGGCGTCCAGCAGCAGCTGGAGAGCGCGGCTGGTGTCCTCCGCCGTGAGCGCACTGGCGGCGTCCTGGCTGGTCTGGGCAAAGGAGAGGGTAAACTGGTTATCCTGGGGATAGGTCTCTTTGGCCTTGGCCTCCCAAGCGGCGAGAATCGCGCCTGCGCTTTCGGGGCCGCCGTCCAGAAGGAACGATGCCTCCGCCTGGACAGGGATGGCGTTGTCCTGCTCCCCGCCCCGGAAGGAGATCAGCCGGAGAGCGGGCAGCTGGGCCAGGCAGTCCGCCAGCAGCTTGCTGGCGTTGGCGCGGCCCTTGTTGATGTCCACGCCGGAGTGTCCTCCCTGGAGGCCGTTGACGGACAACGTACAGACCTTGCCGGACGCCGCGCCGGCGGCGAAGGTCTTTTGGATGTCGGACCGCGCTCCGCCGGCACAGCCAACGGTGAAAATGCCCTCCGCTTCGGAGTCGATGTTGATGAGGCGGCGGCTGCGCAGGTCAAAGGCGTCCAGTTCATTGGCTCCCGTCATGCCTGTCTCCTCGTCGACGGTCAGCAGTATCTCCAGGGGCGGGTGGGGGATAGCGCCGCTGTCCAGCACGGCAAGGGCCATTGCCACAGCAATGCCGTCGTCGCCGCCCAGGGTGGAGCCCCGCGCCTTGATCCAATCCCCGTCCACATACAAATCCAGCGGGTCTTTCAGAAAGTCGTGGCTGACGCCGCTGTCCTTCACGCAGACCATATCCAGGTGGCCCTGGAGCATCACCGCCGGATGGTCCTCATATCCCGGCGAGCCATCCTTCCAGATGATGACATTGCCTACCGCGTCCTGACGGTACCGCAGGCCCCGGCTGCGTGCAAATTCTGCCGCCCATGCGCTGGCGGCGGCGGTGTTGCCGGAGCCGTGGGGAATACGGCACAGCTGTTCAAAAAAGGTAAACACGCCCTTCGGTTCTAAACCGGACAATACGTTCTTCTCCATTGTTTGTACCTCGTCTTTCCTGTCATTGTTCAGAGTCGTATCAGAGCAGCATGACCCCGGCCTTTGCGCAGGTCTCCGCCGTCTCGCTGTCCCACAGGCTCACCTGTACCTCCCCGATGTGGCAGCAGCCGATCATCAGCATACACAGACGGCTCTGGCCGATGCCGCCGCCCATGGTCAGGGGCAGTTCCCCGTTGAGCAGCATCTTGTGGAAGGGAAGCTCCCGCCGGTCCTCGCAGCCGGCCAGGGTCAACTGCCGGGCAAGACTCTCCCCGTCCACCCGGATGCCCATGGAGGAGATCTCAAAGGCCCGGTCCAGGACGTCGTTCCACATGAGGATATCGCCGTTCAGCTCCCAGTCGTCGTAGTCCGGGGCGCGTCCGTCGTGGCGGTTTCCGCTTTTGAGAGTCTTGCCGATCTGCATGAGGAATACCGTCTTATGGGTGCGCAGGAAGGCGGTCTCCCGCTCGCTGGGGGTGAGGTCCGGATACAGGTCCTCCAGCTCCTGGGTGGTGATAAAGACGACATCCCGGTCCAGCTTTACCCCCAGCTGGGGGAAGGCCCGGCGCAGAGCGTCGCAGGTGTCGCAGACCGCGCCCACGATGGAACGGACGGTGTACTTCAGGAAATCGACGGTGCGGTCCTCGCGGGTGATGACCTTTTCCCAGTCCCACTGGTCCACATATACGGAGTGGATGTTATCCAGCTGCTCGTCCCGCCGGATGGCGTTCATGTCCGTATACAGGCCGTTGCCGGGATAAAAGCCGTAGCGTTTGAGGGCCAGACGCTTCCATTTGGCCAGGGAGTGGACCACCTCTCCGGCGGCGCCGGGGATGGCGGGTATGTCGAAATCAACCGGGCGTTCCACGCCGTTGAGGTTGTCGTTCAGGCCGGAATACCGGTCCACAAAGAGGGGCGCGGACACGCGGCGGAGATTGAGGGCAAATTTCAGATTCTCCTGAAAGCTGCTTTTAACGAATTCAATAGCCCGCTGCATGTCGTAGCCGGTAAGCGGGGGGCGGTAGCCCTGGGGGATATAACTGTTGTTCATTCTGTGGCCTCCTTATTTTTTGCAGATATATCATACACCATCCGGGGGGAAATTGCACGGAAAATTTTGCTTGGGAGCCGGTTTATTTCCCGGTTGACGAAATCTCCAAACTGTGGTATATAAAGGAACATCTGTAAGGGAGGGATGCCGCCGCTATGATCCGCCGCCGTTTTGACATCCTGGACGCCTGGCGCAGTCTGGCTGTCCTGCTCATGCTTGGGTACCATTTTCTCTACGATCTGTACATCTTCGGCGTCCTGACCGCCGGGCAGATGTTTTCGGCGCCCCTGTGCCTGCTGCAAAAATTCATCTGCTGCAGCTTTATTCTTCTGGCCGGGATATCGGCCCGGTTTTCCCGCAGCAATCTGCGCCATGGCGCTGTTGTCCTGCTGGCGGGCGCGGCTGTGGAAACCGGCGCGGCCATTGGCGGGCAGACCATCCGCTTTGGTATTCTGATGTTCATGGGGACGGCCATGCTGCTGTACCATTTTGCGGGCCGGCGGCTGCAAAAAATCCCCGGCCTGCTTCTGACCGCCGGGTGCAGTATCCTGTTCCCGCTGACAGCCTGGTGGACCGGACAGACCCAGGTTTCTGCTGGCTGGCTGTATCCGCTGGGTTTTATGCCGCCGGGATTCTACAGTGCGGACTATTTCCCGCTCTTTCCCTGGCTGTTTCTCTTTCTTTTCGGCACAGTGTTGGGCGGCTTATGTCTGGACCGGCGGGACAGCCCGTTGCTGGCCCGTCCCCTCCCCCCGGCCCTCACCTGGCTGGGGCGGCACAGCTTGACGGTCTATGTGCTTCATCAGCCCGTGTTGTACGGCATCAGCTATTTCATCTGGGGGTAAAAAATATGTTCAACTGTACGCTCTGTTATATTGAAAACGACCGGGGGGAGTATTTGATGCTCCACCGGGTAAAAAAGAAAAACGACGTCAACCACGACAAATGGATCGGCGTGGGCGGCAAGTTTGAGGACGGCGAGAGCCCGGAGGACTGCCTGCTGCGGGAGGTCCGGGAGGAGACCGGCCTGACGCTGACCCGCTACCGGTTCCGGGGCGTGGTGACTTTTGTTGCGGAGGGGTACGAAACGGAGTATATGTATCTCTACACCGCCAGCGGCTACGCCGGGACGCTGACCGGCTGTGACGAGGGCGATCTGGAGTGGGTGCCGAAAAACCAGGTGGACCGCCTGCCCATCTGGGAGGGCGACAAGCTGTTTTTCCGGTTGATTGCGGACCCGGACAGCCCCTTCTTTTCCCTGAAGCTGGTCTATCAGGGCGACCGGCTGGTGCAGGCGGTGTTGGACGGAAAAGAGCTGGATGTGTAGAAAAAAGAAACAGGCTGTTGAACGCGAAGGAAATTCAACAGCCTGTTTTCGGTTTATTCCCCGTCTGTCTGCACGGTCCGGGCTACAGCCTCCTTTTCCGCGGCGGCAGAGGCCAGCGTCTCCGGCAGGCACGCCGCCAGGAACATGGCTGCCGCCAGCAGAATGCCAAGCCCGATGACCAGATACCGTTTGCGCAGCAGGAATACTTTCATGTGGTCCGCCCCCCTTGTGTTTTAGTACAGCGTATGCTGGAGGCGGGGGGAGTATGCCGTCAATTTTCCCGGCCAATCCAGTAGACAGGGTAGGGGTCTCCCCGGCGGTAGCCCAGCTTTTCCGCCAGAGCCACACTCCGCAGGTCGTGGGCATCCCAGCTGGGATACAGCCCCCGGTCCAGGCACTCCAGTATGAGCCGTGCGCCGCAGGCCGCCGCCAGCCCCCGGCGGCGGTGATCCTCCCTGGTGTCAATCTCAATTTCGATGCCGCCCCGGTAGACGCAGTAGGACCCCGCTCCCGCCACCGGCGTTCCGTTCCAAAGGACCACATAGCCCAGACCCCGGCGGCAGCAGTCCTCCGGGCTGTCGAAGGCGGCGCAGAAGTCCTTGGACCACTCCGCCCCCAGCAGGATGGGGACCAGGTCCCTGTCAATCTGCCGCATCACATATCCCGTTGGCAGGGACGCGGCATAGCGGGCCAGCTTTGCACGGTCAAATACGTCCGGCTCCTTCAAAATTGCGTACCGCGTCTCCCGTACCGCCCGCGCCCCATAGACCCTTTCAATCAGCGGGGACCAGTCCCCGGTTCTCGGTACCAGCAGCGGTCCCGGAACCCGGCGCAGCAGCTCCTCATCCGGCTCTCCGGCCAGAAAGCCGAAATCGCCGCTGATAATTGCGGCGGCGGTACGGCTCCCGTTCCACACCGCCCGCCCCATCACCCCCTGCAAACAGGACCAGACCATTGTCTCATCCCAATGGGCAAACAGGGGGGCAATCCTCTCCAAATCAGTCATTTGCCAGCTCCATAAATGTCTCCCTGGTGTATAAAATATTCACCGCCTCCAGCAGCGCGTTGGCGGTCATGCGCTCCGGGAGGCCCAGTTTTTTCAGAAGCGCAGCCCGCTTCGCCCCGCTGTCCGGACCGCCTGTGAGACCCAGCTCATAGAAGTCCGCCTTTGTCACCGGCTCCCGCTCCGCCGGACTCCCGCCGTCCTCAAAGGTCGCGCCTGCACGCTCCAGGGCCTCCAGCAGCGCCGCCGGAGGCATCCCCTCTACGCCCAGCTTGCCCTCCCTGCCGGGGGCGTCCTTCCGTCGCTCCTTGCCGGGGACGTCGGGGATATACGCCTGCTTCAGCTGGGATTTGGGGATGGCCCCTTTCAGAAAATTGCGGATGACAAACCCTGCGCCGTCGCTGTCGGTGAGGAGGATCAAGCCCCGTTCCGCCGCCAGCCGCCGCAGCAGCGTCAGCCGCTCCCTGTCCTTGAACACGCCGAAGCCCTTTGTCTCCAGCACCGTGGCGTCCACCGTCTGCCGCAGTGCGTTTTTGTCATAGCGGCCCTCCACCACAATCACTTCCCTGACCCGCCTCATACGCGCCCCCCCTCTCATGCTCCCTGGGCCAGCTCCATCAGCAGCAGCTTCAGCTCATCCGCGCCGTTGACCCCGCTGACGCTCTTCATCCGTACATCCACTTCGTAGCACCGCCGCACAGCGTTGGCGCACCACTGCTGGTCCACCCGCCGGGCGTTTTCCAGCATCTGCCGGGCGATGGACTCAAAGCGGATGTTCCACTGCTCCATCAGCCAGAATTTATCCCGGCCCGTATCCAGGGCGACGCGGGCGGTATAGAGCCGCCGCAGCTCCTTGCCCAGCAGAGCCAGCAGCATAACCGGCTCCTCCTGGAGCTTCAACAGCGACCCCAGCAGCTCCGCCGCCTGGTTGTAGCTGCCTTTGGCCACCGCACGGGTCAAGTCAAAGACCTGGGCCTCCAGCACCGGCGCGGCCACGGCGTCAATATCGGCTTTGGTAATGCGCTCCTGCTTGGCATACGCGCTGATTTTCTCAATCTCCGGAATCAGGCCGTTCATGAGACTGCCGCAGGTAAACAGCAGGTGCTCCGCCGCCGGTACGTCGATGGTATGCCCGGAAGCCCGGAAGCGGCGGGACACCCATTTGCGTATGTCGTCCTGACTCTGCTCCTCAAAGCGTACGGCCTGCACATGTTTGCTCAGGGCCGCGCAGAGCTTTTTATAGGTTTTGTTGGGCTTGTATTCCAGCTGGTCGTATACCAGCAGCAGACAGCAGTAGGGCGGGAAATCGTCCAGGAGGGCAATCAGGCCGTTCCGCTGCTCCTCGCTGAGCTTGAACAGGTCCCAGTCCACCACATGCACCACCGTCCGCTGGGCCATCATGGGCATAGCCTCCACAGTCTCCGCCAAGACCTGCGCCGTCAGGCCCTTGCCCTCCAGCTTGTGGCTGTTGAACTGCTCCAGTCCGGCGGGAACCAGCTTTTTTCGTATCTCCGAGATGTAATACTCCCGCAGGTAGCTCTCCTCCCCATAGAAGATATACGCCGTACCCAGCGTATCTGCCGCCAGGTCTGCCAGCAGCTTTTTATAGGCCGCGTTTTCCGGCTTCTTTTTCTGATATGCCATGCCGGTCCCCCTTTTCAGTCGTTTTCATGTACGCGAATGAGAATATTTCCATGCAGGTCTGTCCGGAACAAAGTCATGCCCGCCAGCGTCATCCGGTCCAGAGCCTCTGCCGACGGGTGGCCGAAGCGGTTGCCTGCGCCCACGCTGATGATCCCCACCTCAGGCCGCGCTGTCTCCAGCAGCTCCGTTGACGTGGCGTATTTGCTGCCGTGGTGTCCGGCAATCAGCACCTCAATATCCGGCAGGCGGTAGGATGCCAGCAGCTTCCGCTCGGTACCCGACGCCATGTCGCCGGTAATCAGCAGGTCAAAATACCCGCTTGTACAGAGGAACGACAGTCCCTCCTCGTTGGCGTCCCCCGCCGATACCGGCGGATAAACGGTCAACCGCGCCGGTCCCAGCTCCAGCTCTGTCCGCTCCTCCACATACGTCACTGGCATACCGTACTGCTCCGCCAGCGACAGTACCTCCCTCTGCAGCTCCGCCTGTTCTCCGCTGAGCAGCTGGGGCAGAAGCAGCCGGTCAGCCTCCACCCGCGCCAGCAGGTCCGGCAGACCGCCCGCGTGGTCCTCGTGGTAGTGGGTCAGGGCCACGTAGTCCAGCTTCCGCCAGCCGTAGGTGTCCATTGCGGCAGTTACCGCCTTCCCTGCATCCTGTCCCAGACTGCCGCAGTCTACCAAAACCGTACAGTCCCCGGCGTGGAGCAGCGTAGCCGCGCCCTGGCCTACGTTGACCGCCACGGCGGTCAATGCGCTGTTCCCGGCGGCAAGCACCGGCAGGCTCCGGGCCGCAATCAGGCACACTGCCGCAGCAACCCCCGCGACTGCGTATTTCCGCCGCCGCTCCTTCGACAAGAGACACACCAGCAGCATCCCATACGCCAATATCAGCCACAGCGTCACCGCCGGACCGGTGAAATGCACGCTGTGACCTGGCAGCTTTGCCAGCGTCCCGGCAGTCCAGAGCACATATTTTGCCATGCTCTCCGGTACCGCCGCCAGCAGCGCGGCAACGGGCAGGACCCCGCCCAGGGCCGTTACCGCCAGCGCGGCGGCAAAGAACGCCGGCGCCATCCACAACACCATTACATTTGCCAGCGGGGACACCAGGGGCAGGGAACCAAAATACAGCGCGTTCAGCGGCGCGGTCAGGACTATCACGCCGCAGCTGGCCGACACCGAGCCCGCCGCAAATTTCCACACCGGACGCGGAATCCACCCGCACCGGTCCCGGTATTCATTCAGCGCGGCATACGCCCTGGGCGCAAGCAGAGCCAGCCCCAGAACAGACGCAAAAGAGAGCTGCAGGCTGACAGATGCAATGGCGAAGGGATTTGCCAGCAGAATGACCAGCAGCGCACCGGACAGGCTGGTCAGCAAATCCGCCTCCCGGTTCAGCAGCGGAGCCAGCAGCGTAAAACCGGCCATCACGCAGGAGCGCACCACAGAGGGCGTACACCCGGCGATGAGCATATACAGCAGCAGCGCAGGATATCCCAACGCCGCCATCAGCCGCGGCCTTCGGAGGACCAGGATGCCCAACGCCCAGAGCAGAAATCCGCAGTGCAGGCCCGACACGGCGGTGATATGCGTCAGTCCTGCTTCGGACAGATTGCCGCTGCTCTGCGTGTCCAGCCCGTCCCGTTCACCGGTCAGCAGGGCGGTGATCAAACCGGCGGCAGCCGGTTCATAGAGTGCGGACGCCGTATCCCGCAGACCCCTTGCCAGTCGCTGGGGCAGATACCGGAGGCTCCCCGCTCGACCGCCGGTAATCAGCGTCTCCTTTGTGCCGTAGAGACGTGCAAACACGCCCTGGGCGGTATAGTAGGCGTTCTCCTCCCCGGCCATAGCGGCGGCGCTGTAGAATTTGGCCTCTGTCCGCACCCGGTCCCCCGGTTCCCAGCGCAGCAGGCTGCCGCTGCCGTAGTAGACCGCTTTCCCGCGCAGTCCCTGGTCCAGGACCCGGACTGTACAGCGTGCGCCGGTATCCGTCTTGACGGCGTAATCCAGCAGCTCTATGCGCACAGTACCCGCTTCTCCCGCCAGCAATTCTGCCGGTGTGAGGAAAACGGCGGAATAGACGGCAAACCAGAGCAATCCGGCAGTCAGTCCGGCGGTCAGAATCCGCACCGCCCTGCGGTAACGCCGCCGGACAAAACGCCCGGCTGCAAGCCCTGCCGCCAGCACGGGAAGAACTGCCGCAATCCGCCAGAATCCAGGCAGAAGGTACTGACAGAGCAGCGTCCCCAGCGCAAAGGGCAGGGAAAACAACAGCAGTTTTCTCATGCCGCTTATTTGACCGGGCCGCGGCAGTCGGTGCGGCCCAGGATATAGTCTGTGCTCGTGTGGTAGAGGCCGGCCAGCTTCATCAACGCCCAGACCGGTATTTCCCGGTCGCCGGATTCATACCGCTGGTAAACGCCGCGCTTCATAACCAGGTAACCGGCAATATCCTGCTGCGTTTTGTCGCTGTCCTCGCGCAAATCCCGTATCCTGTGGAATATCATCCAGTATCTCCTCTCTTTGGATGCGTCCCAAACCGCGCCCCTTTATATCAGCGGCACATCCATCAGCCCTTTCAAATCCTCCATAGTAATGGTGACAATATCCTCATCCGACGGCGAGTCCAGTCCTGCCACCCGGTCAGCCTGCCGGGCGACAATCTTCTCGAACAAGTTCCGCACATCCCTGGCATTGCCGAAATTGCTGTCCCGGTCCTCGTACAGCTCCTGCAGATGCTCCTTTACCGCGTCCGCCGCCCCTTCGTCCAGACGGTAGTCGTTGCGCTTGACCCTGCCCTCAAAAATCTCATAGAGCTGCTCCCCGTTGTAATCCTCAAAATAGAGGTACTTGTTGAACCGGGACTTCAAGCCCGGATTGGAGTCAATGAATCGGGGCATCAGGGTGGCGTATCCGGCGGCGATGACCACAAAATCGTCCCGGTGGTCCTCCATCGCCTTGAGTATGGTGTCAATCGCCTCCTGGCCGAAGTCCTTGTCCGCGTTCTCCGGAGACAGCGTATACGCCTCGTCAATAAACAAAATCCCGCCCTGGGCCTTTGCAATGACCTCCTGGGTCTTGATGGCGGTCTGGCCCACGTAGCCCGCCACCAGCCCGCTGCGGTCCACCTCCACCAGATGCCCTTTGCTCAGAATCCCCAGCGCACTGTAAACCTTGCCCACAATCCGTGCCACGGTGGTCTTGCCGGTGCCGGGATTGCCGGAGAAAACCAGATGGAAGGACATATCCGGGCATTTCATTCCCCGCTCCTTCCGCAGGGTGCGGACCTTTACCAGATTCACCAGGCTGTCCACATCTTTTTTTACCGCCTCCAGTCCGGTCAGACCCTCCAGCTCCGCCAACGCCTCCTCCAAGGTGGGCTTAGGCGGCTCCGGTTCCCTCTCCTCCGGGGGCGTGCCGGGATTGGCGGCAGTCTCCGGAGGTTTGGTCTGCGGGCCTTCGGCCATAGGCTGGGGGGGCGGACTGCCGAAAAAGTCGCTGTACACATCCCGCCGGTCCCGCGAGATGACTTTGCTGAATTCGTCCATAATGTCATTCAGCTCCTGCCCCGCATCCCGCCGCGGGGCGTCGGGGAGGTAGGCGTCCGGACCGGGCGTGACGGTGATCCCTGGGACGCCCTCCTGGTCGCACAGGCTGGTCAGCTGACTGTACAGCAGCGTGATCCGGCGGCTCTCCGCGAAGGTGAAGGACCCGTCATAGGCGGCGCAGAGCATCAGCAGATTCTTCTGCACCTCCGCAAAGGTGCGGCTGCAGCTGGTTCCGGCCTTGGCGTCGGCCTGCGCCAGCCTGCGGAAAAACTCCGGCACGCCTACGGTATAATTCGGATTGGACTGGTAATAGCTGATGGCTTTGGTAAACTGCTGGGGGGAAAATTTGACCTGCCGGTCCGTATACAGCTGGTTGATGCCCGCCACGTCGCCGCCCAGCTGCTCGCTGCACGCCCACAGGCACAGGGCGCAGGCGCGGAAATAGGTATCCACCTCCTGGGTGGTGATGCGAAGCCCGGCGGGGATGCTCTGGCAGAAGTGGCCCACGCTCTCGGCGTAATCCCGATGGAAGTTTTTGCTCATAGACGCTGCCTCCGTTTTTTATGTGCCGCTATTATACCACAGGTCCGTCAGGAAGGGAAGGGCGGGGCATTGGTTTTCTGTGCCTGCCGCATTTTGTCAATCCCTGTTTTGCCTGCCTTGCTTGCAATTTCAGCGAAAGAATGCTATACTTGTCCCGCTCACAGCAAAAATCAAGGAAACCGAGGTACATATGAAACAGAAATTACTCTCATTCCTGCTGGCGTTGTCGGCCCTGACGCTGACCGCCTGCGCCGGACCCGACAGTCTTTCGGACATCAATATTACCGAACTGCCGGAGCTGTCGGTCAACGACTTCCTGGACAGCTCCGGCGCGGCTCCGGAGGAGGACCCCGGCACATCGGCCCCGGAGGAAGACCCCGGCACAACCGCCGGTTCCGACGGCGTACAGTGGGAGGACCCCGCCGCCCCCTCTCTGGACGAGGACGGCACGTACAACAGCAAGGACGACGTCTCCCTCTACCTCCACCTCTATGACCGCCTGCCCAGCAACTACATCACCAAAGGGGAGGCCCGCGGCCTGGGCTGGAGCGGCGGCAGCGTGGAGGCCTACGCGCCGGGGCGCGCCATAGGCGGCGACCGCTTCGGCAACCGGGAGGGGCTGCTCCCCAAGGCGGACGGCAGAACCTACTATGAGTGCGATATCGACACCATCGGCAAGACTTCCCGCGGGGCGAAGCGCATCATATTTTCCAACGACGGTCTGATCTACTATACAGAGGACCACTACGAGAGCTTTACGCAGCTGTACGGAGAGGAGTAGCCGGTGAAAACAATCGTCCTTGACGGAGGTCTGATGCCCACGCGGGAGGAGGCTTACGCCTACCTGACCCAGCAGCTGGAGCTGCCGGACTTCTGCGGCAAGAATCTGGACGCCCTCTACGATGCGCTCACCGCAGAAACCGCCGTCCCCACCCGTCTGGTTGTCTGCCGCCGGGAGCAGCTGGAGCAGTGGAGCTACGGCGCGTCCCTGCT
>Ga0137309_100008_pt1 | contig 124004 bp, 103 predicted proteins | sample NAcewiD2O_June_FD_97179 | JGI IMG/M metagenome (GOLD analysis project Ga0137309, IMG submission 97179) | Mouse cecal microbial communities from Vienna, Austria - N-Acetylneuraminic amended D2O_June | ecosystem: Host-associated > Mammals > Digestive system > Large intestine > Cecum | place... | reverse complement strand
TTTTACTTGCTTTAATCAGTGCTTCCTTAGGTCAGAGGTTCCCTGACCCCGGCAATTCTGCGGGGGTTTGTGGAGAAGGTGGTGGCTCATGCCCTGGACAAGTCCAGAGGGCATCGTGTTCAGCGGATTGATGTGCACTATACGTTCTTTGGGAAAATTGATTTCTCCCCGAAGTACAGCAAGCACGAGAAAGAGACAGCCGCATGACGCTCTTGCATCATGCGGCTGTCTCCCGCTAGGAAAACTTCTTTATCGGTGTTCCCCGAAAGGGCCGGTCCTGCTCGTTTATTTTTGGGGGAAGCGGAACACCGTGGTGTGGTGGAAGGCCTCTCCCGCCCGGAGGACGCAGGAGGGGAAGTTGTCATGGTTGGGGGAGTCGGGATAGAACTGGGTTTCCAGGCAGAAACCCCAGCGGCCCCCGTAGGGCGCGCCGCCTTTCCCGGCGGGACAGCCGTCCAGATAGTTCCCCGTGTAGAACTGCACGCCGGGGAGGGTGGAGAGAACCTCCATGGAGACGCCGGTGGCGGGGGAAGAGGCCCGGGCAATGGGCCGGAGAGCGCCCGATTCGCCAACCGGAATCCAGTTGTGGTCATAGCCTCCGGCCTGGAGCAGCTGGGGGAACGCCTCATCAATGCGGGCCCCGATGGGGGTGGGCTGACGCAGGTCCATGGGGGTGCCCTCCACGGGGGCGATTTCCCCGGTGGGAATGGACAAGGGGTCCGTGGGGGTGTAGCGGTCCGCCAGGAGCTGGATAGACTGGTCCAGCACCGGGCCGCTGTCGTGGCCGGAGAGGTTGAAATAGGCGTGGTTCGTCAGGTTGCAGACAGTATCCCGGTCGGACTCCGCCCGGTAGTCGATGGTCAAGCCCTCTTCCGTCAGGGTGTAGGCCGCTTGGACCTTGAGAGTTCCGGGGTAGCCCTCTTCCCCGTCGGGGCTGAGCAGGGAGAGGACAAGGCGGTTGTCCTCCGCTTCTTCCACAGTCCAAACCCGCTGGTTGAAGCCCACCCGGCCGCCGTGAAGGTGGTTGACCTCATGGTCATTGGCGGCCAGCTGATAAGTTTGGCCGTTCAGCGAAAATTTCGCCCCGCCGATGCGGTTGGCATACCGGCCCACCAGGGCCCCCAGAGACTTGCCGTGGGTCCGATAGGGCTCCAGCGCGTCGAAGCCCAGGAGGACGTCCACCGGCCTGCCCGACCGATCCGGGACGCGGAGGGACTGGAGAGAGCCGCCGAAGGTAATGATTTGGCAGGAGAGCGCCCCGGCGGCCAGTGTATACAGCTCTACGGGCGTACCGTCCGGCATCGTGCCGAAGGGAATGGGAACAGACATGGGAATACCCTCTTTCCAATTTAAATTAGCAGAATCAGCATAGCATATTTTTCCGCCCCGGTCAAAGGGTTTTGTCCCAGGACAACGCATGAATGCCCTCTTTGCCTCATAGGCTTAACCGACGAGTACAAGCAAAAGGGGGAGCATCATGAAAAGAGGAATCGCGCTGCTGTGCGCCGCGCTGCTGCTGACCACCGGCGCCCGGGCGGTGGAGGTGTCCGCGCCGTCGGCCATTTTGATGGAGAAGGAGACGGGGACCGTCCTCTTCGCCAAGGACGAGCACAAGCAGCTGGAGCCCGCCAGCGTCACCAAGGTGATGACGCTGCTTTTGACCATGGAGGCCGTGGACAGCGGACAGCTGAAGTACGACGACATGGTGACGGCCTCCGCCCACGCCTGTTCCATGGGCGGGTCCCAGATCTGGCTGAAGGAGAACGAGCAGCTCAGCGTCAGCGACATGCTGAAGGCGGTCTGCGTGGTTTCCGCCAACGACTGCGCCGTGGCCCTGGCGGAAACCGTGGCGGGCAGCGAGGACGCCTTTGTGGAGCGGATGAACCGGCGGGCGGCGGAGCTGGGGATGCGGGACACCACCTTTCAAAACGCCACGGGCCTCCCGGCGGCGGGCCACGTCACCTCCGCCTACGACATCGCCCTGATGAGCCGGGAGCTGATTTTGAACCACCCGGACATCCGCCAGTACACCACCATCTGGATGGACACCCTGCGGAACGGGGAGTCCCAGCTGGTGAACACCAACCGCCTGGTGCGGTTCTACGAGGGGGCCACGGGGCTGAAAACCGGCTCCACCGACAGCGCCCTCTACTGCCTCTCTGCCACGGCGGAGCGGGAGGGCATGGAGCTCATTGCCGTCATCATGAAGGGGGCCACCTCCGCCCAGCGGTTCGAGGACGCCCAGGCCCTGCTGAGCCACGGCTTTGCCAGCTACGCCCTGCGGAAGATTGTCCCGGACCAGGCCCTGCCCCCCGTCCCGGTGGAGCTGGGGGCCCAGGCCACGGTCCAGCCGGTGCCCGGCGAGGGGGGCACGCTGCTTCTGGAGAAGGCCAAGGCCGGAAACCTCACCCAGTCCGTGGCGCTGGAGGAGTCCGTCCCCGCCCCCGTGGCCCTGGGGGACCGGCTGGGGACTTTGACGGTGAGCTCCGGGGAGGAGACCGTGGCGGAAATCCCCCTGCTGGCGGGGGAGGAGGTGCCCCGGGTGACCTATGGCCAGATGTTCCTGCGCCTCCTGCGGACGGCGTGCCTGGCGGGATGAGCCTAGATGAGCCTATAGGGATAGAGAATGCAAGACCGATTCAACGGGAAGGAAGGGTGTGTGCGGGGAACCCAGGAAGGGTTCCCTGCACCATTTGGATCACACGTTTTTCAGCAAGCTGAAAAACGTGTCACAGAATGGGCGGAGCAAAGCTCCGCCCATTCTGTGAACAATTGGCAAATTTGGTTTTATGGATTGTTTTTTCCGGGGAAGTGTGGTATCCTTAAAGCACAAGGCCACAGCAATTTAAAATGACAGGAGTGTTTTACTATGGTTCGATTGATTATGGGCATGAAAGGTTCCGGCAAGACCAAGCAGCTCATCGAATTGATTAACAACGCGGCGAAAGACGAACCCGGAAACGTAGTCTGCATCGAGGCCAACCGCAACATGACCTACGATATCCACTATCACATCCGCCTGATCGACGCGCATGAATACAAACTCAACGGCTACGACCTGCTCCAGGGCTTTATCAGCGGCCTCCACGCGGGGAACTACGACATCTCCCACATGTTCATCGACAACTTCTGCAAAATCGTGGGCAGAGACGTGGACGGGGAGACCGAGACCTTCCTGAACTGGCTGGACGGCTTCGGCGAGCGGAACAATATCAAGTTCACCGTCACCATCAGCGGCGATCCCTCCTCCGCCACGGAGGGCATGCAGAAATACCTGTAAGCGTCTTTGCGCCGGATTTAAAGCCCCCGTCCAATGGACGGGGGCTTGGCGTGTTTATGGGGCGCTTACGGCATAGCTGCCAAGGTTTCCGGCAGGGCGTGGTTCAGGTCCGAAAGGCAGAGGTGCCCGCCGCCGAAGAGGCGGGCCAGCTGGGTCCGCTCCCGGATGGCCTGGCCGTTGAGATACCAGACGTCGGGGCCTTCCTCCCGGACCAGGTAGGCGCAGGCGTAGCGGTCGGAGTAGTGGCTCCGGGTGGTCCGCTCCGCCGCCAGGGCCGTGATTTCCTTTGCGGTGAGGGACTCGGGCTCCCGGCCCTCCCAGACGGAGCCGGTGGAGGTGAGGAGCAGCGCCAGCTTGCCGGCGTCCACTACGCCCCGGAGGCGGTTCAAGGCGTAATAAACCTGCTCCAGGGGTTCCAGGGGGGCCACGGTCCGTCCGGCGGCGTCCTCCTTTTTGTTGTCGAAGCGGAGGACCAGATGGTCCGCGGCCTCACCCAGGGCGGCGTAGTCATAGCCGAAGATGGTGCCCTTCCAGGAGGGGGCCTCCGCCCCTACGTACAGGGGCCGGGTCCCCAGCTTTTCCCGGAGAGACCGGACCGCGGCGGTGAGCACGTCCCGCTGCGTGACGGTGGTGAGGCCGGAGACCTCCAGGAAGAGGCCGTCATAGCGCCCTTCCTCCACGGCCTGGAACAGAACGTCCGCCAGCTTTTCCTCATCGCCCTCCCGGATGTGATAGTCGTTTCCGGTGACGTAGAGCAGGGCCTTGGCCCCGGCGGCGGAAGCGGCGGCGCGGACGGACTGGGCCTCCGAGCCGTTCATAGCGGGGGCGGTTTGGGGCTCGCCGTTGTAGACCAGCTTCGCCGCGGCGACGCCTACGGCGCCGTAGCCCGTGAGGTCCGGCAGATTCTCAGCCGAGGAGGCGATGCCCATGCGGCTGGCGGTGAGGTCGTGAAGCTTGTCGTAAAGCCGCATTAAAATGGCGGCGGCCTGTTCACGGGTGACGTGGCCGTTGGGGGAAAAGCTGGTGACCGACGTCCCGTCCATCAGCCCCAGGCCGTAGGCCATGACGATGTACCCGTTGTTGGCCTTCACGTCCCGGAAGGGCAGGGACATGTCCTGGATCAGCCCGGCGAGGCTGCCGTAGCCCAAGGCACGGACCAGCATGGACGCGGCCTCGCTGCGGGTGACGGGGTCGTCCGGGCGGAAGCTGCCGTCCTGGCTGGTGATGGCCCCCTGATGATAGGCGGTTTCCAGGGCTCCGGCGTACCAGGCCTTCTCGGACACATCCTCATAGACGGCCCGGGCGGGGGAGGTGGGTTTCCAGCCCATGGCGCGGCACAGCACCACCACGAACTCGGACCGGGACATCTCCTTCCCCACGCCGAAGCTGCCGTCGCTTTCGGGGTAGAAGTAGCGCAGGGCCACACAGCGGCCGATGTCCTCCTTGGCCCAAAAATCCTCCGGCACGTCGGAGAGGGCGGAGGCGGGTGCGGTGAACAGGCCCGCCAGCAGGGCGCACAGCAGGAGGCAGGAGAGGATCCGTTTTCGTTGTTTCATATATTTCAGCTCCTTCAAGGTCAGCGTTGTCTTCCCATCTTAGCAGATTTTTCCCCTCCCGTCAAACGGAAGCTGTCGAGAGCCTGTCCGGAAGCGGAATTTTTGGAAAAAAGCCTTGACTTAGAGCCCGCTCCAAGTGCTATGCTGGAGGAAACTAAACGCCGTAAGGAGGCATAGCCATGACGATTCGGGAAGTGAGCGAGCGGTACGGCCTTTCCGCCGACACCCTGCGGTACTATGAGCGGGTGGGCCTGATTCCGCCGGTGCCCCGGACCGGAGGCGGCGTCCGGGACTACGACGGGGCTTCCCTGGGCTGGGTGGAGCTTATCAAGTGCATGCGCTCCGCCGGGGTGGGCATCGAGGCGCTGACGGAGTACTGCCGCCTGTTCCAGCAGGGAGAGGAGACCCTGGAGGCCCGGAAGGCCCTGCTGGTGGAGCAGCGGCGGCAGCTCCGGGAGCGGATGGAGGACATGCGGAAGTCCCTGGACCGGCTGGACCAGAAGATCGAGAACTACGACCGGGACCTGGCCCGGAAGGAGCGGGAGCTCCGGGGCGGCTAAATCCCGTCCAGATCCCGGAACACGCCCCGGGACCAGGCCGCCGCCAGGGCCGCGGCTCCCGCCGCCCCCAGCAGAACGGCCCAGGCCGGGCAGGCCTCGAACAAAGCCCCATAGACCGCCTGGCCCAGGGGGGCGGCGCAGTTGGACACCGCCATGATGAAGGCCATCACCTTTCCCAGCAGCTCCGGGGGCGTCTGGCCCTGGACGGCGGCGCTGAGCACCACCACCAGCAGGGTGGACAGGACCATGATGGCAAAGCTCATGGCCGTCACCCCCCACCAGCCCAGGGACGGCGGAACCCCCGGCAGCAGCGCCGCCCCCATGCCCGCCGCCGTGAGGCTGGCGGCCAGCAGCACGGCGCCGCCCCGCCGGAGGCGCAGCCGGGGCCCCAGAAGCGCCGCCAGCACGCCGCCGAAGAGCCCGCCCAGGCCCATGGCCCCCTGGGTGAGCCCCAGGCGGCTGTCGCTCATGCCCAGGGTCTGGACCACCGCCACGGGGATGCCCACCACCAAAGCGGCGGACAGCACCAGATTAAACAGGGCCAGCACCAGCATGACGGAGAGGAACACCGGGCGCTCCCGGCGGATAAAGCGCCAGCTCTCCCCCAGGTCCCGCCGGACCGTGGACAGCACGCCGCCCGCCGCCGCCCGGGGCGAGTGGGGGATGCGGATAAACAGCTCCATGACGGCGGAGAGGAAAAAGCATGCCATGCCGACCCACAGAATGGGCCGGAGCCCGAAGGTCCCGAACAGCACGCCGCCAATCACCGGCCCCAGCAGGGCGGACAAGGTCTGCACCATGTTGATGACCGCGTTGGCGCTGGTGAGTTGTTCCGGCCGGGCCAGAAGGGGGATGCTGGCCTGGACCGACGGCTGGTAGGCCCCGGCGATGCCGTAGAGCAGCATGAGGCTGGCAACCATCAGCGGTACCAGCGGCGCCCGATCCAGCAGAAGCGTAAACAGCAGGATCAGCCCCGCCGTGGAAAAATCCAGGACGACCATGATGTTCCGCTTGTTTACCCGGTCCGCCACAACGCCGCCGATGGGGGCGCACAGCACGGCGGGGATGAAGGCCGCCGCCCCCACCGCGCCGAACAAAGCCGGGGATTCCGTCTGCCGCAGCAGGTACAGCGGCAGGGCAAAGCGCAAAATGGCGTTGCCGAAGAGAGAGATAATCTGCCCAAGGACCACCAGGGTGAAGTCCCGGCGGAACAGGGGCGCTTGAGAGGTTTTCATAGCGACGCTCCTTTTTAATAATTTTTAAAGACCGACCGTCGGTTTCTATATATCCAAAAAGAAACTGCCCGCGCGCGGCAGCTCCTTTTCAGCCTTGCGTTTCCCCGCCGGAAGACGGGGGGTGGGCCATTTCCGCGTACTGCACCAGGGTGTTCACGATTTCCTGGTCAATCAGCCCATCCACGCCGAAGCCTTGGAAGAGCCGGTTGTAGATTTCACACCGGGCCCGGATTTCCTCCGGGGTGGTGGGCTGGACGATGGGGTTGATCCACCCGTCCGCCAGTATTATCATGGCCTCCGCCAGCTCCTTGGGGTGCTCGGTGCGGATGGAGCCGTCGGCCATGCCCTGGCGGACGATGGGCTCCACAAAGCAGGGGACCACCTCCGTGAAGATGCTGCGCAACTCCGTCGCCAGAAACTTGGCGTTGTCCATGAGATAGGGCATCATGCAGAACATCTTGGCCTGGCGCTCCGGCTGGAGGGAGGTCTTGAACATGGCCCGGAGCTTTTCCAGGCCATTGAGTCCCGGGGCGTCCCGGACCTGGGACAGCACTTCGGCGTTCCGCCGCCCGATGCGGTCGCAGACGGCGTAGAAAATATCCTCTTTGGAGGCGAAGTGGTGGTAGATGGCCCCCTTGGACAGGCCCGTCTCGTCGATGATCTCCTGGAGGGAGGCCCGGTCATAGCCCGTTTCAATGAACAGCCGCTCCGCCGTGTCCAGGATCTTCCGCACCGTCTCCTCCGGGTACTTGTTCCGTGCCACAAGGCCGTCCTCCCCTCATACAAACCGCTGGTCGGTTTCTAATATACCACTCCGGGCGGCCGGTGTCAAGGGAAACTCTCCGGGGCTCCGCCGGGCCTGCTGTTTTTTTCACAGAGTCTGTTTTCACTCTTGCTTTTTGAGGGAAAACAGGGTATAGTAAACTAGTAATTCCAGCGGCCCTGCTCTTCACCAGGCGCAGGCGTTTTGACATCTTAAAGGAGGAACAGATATGTCTACGAAAGCCTATTACCCCAGAACCGAGATCGGACCCGGCAAGGTCGGGTTCTCCAAGACCCGCTCCATCATTGAGGCCCCCTTCTACGGCAACAACGTCGTGAAGATCAACTCCCTCCGGGAGGCCTATGACATGGCCAAGAACTCTCCCGGCACCGTGGTCACCGACATGCCCGTCTACCGGGGTGAGGAGTTCGGCCTGGAGCCCGACGCCAAGGTCCTGCTGTTCAACGACGGTTCCATCACCGGCCGCTACGCCGCCGCCCGCCGGATCACCGGAAAGCCCGGTGTGGACACCACCGCTCTGGACAAGATCGTCATGGACGCCGTCTATGACACCCGCTGGAAGACCATGTACCACGCCGAGGTCTTCATCGGCCTGGACCCCGAATTTATGGTCAAGGCCCACCTGCTCCTGCCCGAGGGCGAGGAGAACCTCCTCTACAACTGGATGCTGAACTTCCAGTACCAGTCTGACGAATACGTCAAGATGTACAAGAAGTCCAAGCCCGTGGGCGGCGGCAAAGAGGCCGACATCTATATCTTCTCCGATCCCCAGTGGACCGGCGCTCCCGGCCGCGAGGATATCTGCGATCCCAAGTGCCTGTGCTACTTCAACACCGAGACCAACTGCGCCGCCATCCTGGGCATGCGCTACTTCGGCGAGCATAAGAAGGGCACGCTGACCCTGGCCTGGGCCATCGCCAACCGGAACGGCTACGCCTCCTGCCACGGCGGACAGAAGGAGTACACCCTGGACGACGGCAGTAAGTACGTGGCGGCGGTCTTCGGCCTCTCCGGCTCCGGAAAGTCCACCCTGACCCACGCCAAGCACAGCGGGAAATACCCCTCCATCAAGGTGCTCCACGACGACGCCTTCATCATCAACTCCGACACCTGCGCCTCCATCGCCCTGGAGCCCACCTACTTCGACAAGACCGCCGACTATCCCGTCCCCTCCGAGGACAACAAGTTCCTGCTGACCGCCCAGAACTGCTCCGCCACCCTGGACGACGAGGGCAAGATCGTCCTGGTCACGGAGGACGTCCGCAACGGCAACGGCCGGGCCATCAAATCCAAGCTCTGGTCCCCCAACCGGGTGGATAAGATTGACTCCCCCGTCAACGCCATCTTCTGGATTATGAAGGACCCCACCATTCCCCCCATCGTGAAGCTCAGCGGCGCGTCCCTGGCCTCCGTCATGGGCGCCACCCTGGCCACCAAGCGCTCCAGCGCCGAGCGGCTGAAGGAGGGCGTGGACCCCAACGCCCTGGTGGTGGAGCCCTACGCCAACCCCTTCCGCACCTATCCGCTGGTGAACGACTATGAGAAGTTCAAGAAGCTGGTGGCGGAAAAGAACGTGGCCTGCTATATCATCAACACCGGCGACTTCATGGGCAAAAAGGTCCAGAAGGAAGACACCCTGGGCATTCTCGAGGCCGTGGTCGAGGGCAAGGCCAAGTTTGAGACCTGGGGCCCCTTCGAGGACATCGAGATCTTCAAGTGGGAGGGCTTCGTGCCCGACCTGAGCGACAAGGCGTATGTCGAGCAGCTCAAGGCCCGCATGCAGGACCGGCTGAACTATGTCACCAACCTGGATACCGAAGAGGGCGGCTTCAATAAGCTGCCGGAGGACGCCGCCGCGGCTATCAAGAAGGTCGTGGACGAGGCGAACACCCTGTAAGGCCCTCTTCCAAGATAAGAAACGGACTCCCTTCTCGGGGAGTCCGTTTTTTCGTTACAGGGCCCGCCAGGTCTCGGGCTTGAGGCGGGAGAGGTCCTTTTCCGCCCGGTCGATCTCCGCCAGCATGGCGGCTTTATCCTTGTTCAGCGTCCCCCGAAGGGACAGATAGTTGCTGGCGTGGTTCATGCGGAACACGCTGCCGGGGCTGTCCAGGTTCTCCACCAGCAGCCGGGTCTCCTCCAGCACCTGGGATTGGGTGAGGAGCTGGAACTTTCCCTCATGTACCCAGTCGTAGAGGGGCGTTTCCGGCTCCACCATCAGCGTCAGCATCCCGATATACTCCGGGTTCATGGCGTTGAAGGCCCTGGCGGTGTCCAGGGCGTGGCGCTCCAGCAGCTCCGGCCCGCCCAGGCCTGTGATGGCCGTGACGGACAGGGCGATGCCGCAATTTCGGACCTTCCGGCCCATCTCGACGATCTCCGCCGCCGGGTGGCCCTTGCGCATGAGGCTCAGCACCTCGCCGCTGCCGGACTCCAGGCCCATGTAGACCATGGTCAGCCCCTTCTCCCGGAGGGTCCGCAGCTCCTCCTCTGTCCGGATGCGGATGGAGGCCGGGGAGGCGTAGCTGGTCACCTGGCGGCACTCCGGGAACAGCTCGCGCACCGTATCCAGGATGACATAGAGCTCTTCCGCCCTCCGCACCAGGGCGTCGCCGTCCGCCAGGAAGACCTTCTCAATGTGGTGGTAGACCTCCCGGGCCACCCGGAAGTCCTCCAGCACCTCCTCCAGGGGGCGGACGGAAAAGCGCTTTTCCTTGTACATGCTGCAAAAGGCGCAGGTGTTGTGGCTGCACCCGTAGGTCACCTGGACGATGAGGCTCCGGGCCTCGGAGGGCGGGCGGTACACGCTGCCGTAGTATCTCATACGCCCAGCTTCTCCAGGGCGGCCATCTTCACGCAGACGCAGAACACGGTCATGGCCTGTTCCAGCTCCTCCACCGGGGGCAGGGAGGGGGCGATGCGGATGTTGCTGTCCCGGGGGTCCTTCCCGTAGGGGAAGGTGGCTCCGGCGCTGGTCATGGTGACCCCCGCTTCTTTGCACAGGGCCAGGGTCCGCTTGGCGGTGCCGGGCATGGCGTCGAAGGACACGAAGTATCCGCCCTTGGGCCGCCGCCAGGAGGCGATCTCCAGGGGGGCAATCTCCTTATCCAGGGTATCCACCACGCTGCGGAACTTGGGGCCCATGACGGCGGCGTGCCGCTTCATCAGCTCCAGGGTGTGGGCCTTGTCCTTGAGGTAGAGGACGTGGCGCTGCTGGTTTACCTTGTCGAAGCTGATGACCTGGGGGGCGAGGAGCTTTTCCATGTGGGCCATGTTGTCCTCGGAGCAGGCGAAACAGGCCACGCCCGCGCCGGGGAGGGTGATTTTCGACGTGGAGGCAAATTCAAACACCATATCGGGGCGCCCGGCCTCCGCGCAAATGGAGAGGATGTCCGGGAAGGGCACGTAGTCCCCCTCGAACTCGTGGACGCAGTAGGCGTTGTCCCACATGATGAGGAAGTCCGGCGCGGCGGGGGACAGGGCCGCCAGGCGGCGGATGGTCTGCTCCGAGTAGATGATTCCCTCGGGGTTGGAGTACTTGGGGACGCACCAGATGCCCTTGACGGCGGGGTCCTTGACAGCTTCCTCCACGGCGTCCATGTCGGGGCCATCGTCCGTCATGGGAATGGTAATCAGCTCAAAGCCGAAGGTCTCCGTCACCCGGAAGTGCCGGTCATAGCCGGGGGCGGGGCAGAGCCACTTGACGGCCTCCTCTTTGCACCAGGGCCGGGGGCTGTGAAGCAGGCCGTGGGTGTAAGCCTTGGCGATGGTGTCATACATCAGCTGAAGGCTGGAGCTGCCCCCCGCGAAGACCTGCTCCGGCTTGCAGCCCAGGATATCGGCGAAGAGCCGCCGGGCGGCGGGGAGGCCGTTCATCTCGCCGTAATTGCGCACGTCGAGGCCGCCGGAGACATAGTCCCCGGGGTTTTGCATCAGGCCGAAAATGTCGCTGACCAGGTCCAGCTGCTGCTTGCCGGGCTTGCCCCGGGCCATGTTGAGCTGCCGTCCCTGGGCCTTCAGAGCGTCCCATTCGGCTTTCAGGCCGGCGTATTCTCCGGCGCGCTCCGCCGGAGTGAGCTGAGCGTAAGGCTTCATAAAAGTCCATCCTTTCTGTCGGTGGTTTCGATAAAGCTTAGTATAGCGAATCCGGCGGGCGGTTTCAAGCCCTATTTCCCGGCGGCGGATGGACATGGGGAAATTTCGGGAACGCGGTCGATAAGCCGGTACGCTTCGGCATATACTAAGCGTGCAATACGGAGCGTTTACCAAAATATTACTTCCAAACTGAACGGGCGGAAGTAATACCCCGGGTATGTTTCCCGCCTCCGGCGCATAGGGTGGAAGAAGCCCATTCCGCCCCGCTACGAAGGAGGAGACCTATGAGACAAAACAGACGGACGAGCCAGGTGAGCCAGTCCATCGCCGTGTCGGTGCTGCTGCTGGCGGCGCTGTTCCTGCTGCCCCTGGCGGTGGTGGCGCCCTTCCGTTCGGCCCTCTTCGGCCGGGAGGAGCCGGTGGACGAGACGGAGAGGGAGGAGCCGCCTCCCCCTGTTTCCGGCGGCGATCTGGACGCCGCCCGGCCCCTGCGGGTGCTGGATGGGGAGGAGGTCCTGGAGATGGACCTGGGGACCTATCTGGTGGGGGTGGTCCGGGCGGAGATGCCCGCCTCTTTTGAGCTTGAGGCCCTGAAAGCCCAGGCGGTAGCCGCCAGGACCTATACGCTGTACAAGCTCCAGTCCGGCGGGAACCACGGGGAGGCCGCCGACGTCTGCACGGACCACACCTGCTGCCAGGCGTACACCGGCGAAGAGCGCGCCCGGGCCAACTGGGGGGAGAACGCCGCCGCCTATGAGGCCAAGGTGGAGGCGGCGGTGCGAAGCACCGACGGCGAGGCCATCCTCTACGGCGGCGTGCCCATTCTGGCGGTGTTTCACTCGTCCTCCGCGGGGCTGACCCGGGCGGCGGGGGAGGTCTGGGTCAACGACCTGCCGTATCTCCAGGCCGTCAGCTCCCCGGAGCCGGGGGAGCGCATTCCCAACTACTACAGCCGGGTGGAATTCACGGCGGAGGAGCTGAAAGCCAGGCTCCAGGCCGCCTTTCCCGGGGCGGACCTCTCCGGCGGCATGGAGGGCTGGCTGAAGGACCCCGCCGCCGACAGCGCGGGCAGCGTGGCTGCGGTTTCCGTGGGCGGCGTGCGGGCAAAGGGGACCCAGGTGCGGGCGGCTTTGGAGCTCCGCTCCGCCTGCTTTACCTGGGAAGCGCAGGAGGGCAAAATGGTCTTCTTTGTCACCGGCTACGGCCACGGCGTGGGGCTGAGCCAGTACGGAGCCGCCGCCATGGCGGCGGCGGGAGCGGACTACCGGGAGATTTTGACCCACTATTACACCGGGGTGACGGTGGAGCCCTACGGCGGTTAACTCCCTTTTCTGTAAGCGTAAAATCAGCCAGCTCAAAAGAGAACCGCAGCGCTGAGGGGAATCAGCGCCGCGGCGGAGGGTTTCCAGTATTCCTTCAAATCCTTATAGAGCGGGTTTTCCTCGTCGAGGATCTCCCGGACGGTCTCCCGGATCGTTGATATAGGGGATTTCCCCCACTTGGTCCACCTACGGGCGTTGTATCCGGCCTTTGTCCCGATATTGGAGACAGCGGTCACTTGGACCTTGTTCCTCCATTTCGGAGCACACTCGACCGCGAGGCCGTTCCCCGATTATACCCCGATATGCCCCACTACCCATACCGCCGCCCCGGGGACGATCCTGGTGAAATCGGTGGAGACCTCCTTCTATGCTGGCGCAAAGGACAGATATCTGCCGGTGTTGTAGAGGCAGATAGCGATGATGACCACTAGCAGACCGATAAAAAGTCGGTCTACAGTTTCGTTGTCCATCTGTTTGCTCAGACGGCGGCCCAGAACCCCGCCGCAAATGCCGCCTGAAACCATCAGGGCCAGCGTCTGGGGCTGGAACTCCGGAATGGAGCTGGTGAGGCACAGGGAGAGCAGATTCACGATCTGGCTGAACAGAATGATATACAAGGAGTTCGCTGCCGCTCGCTTGGTTTCCATGGCAAAAAAGTAGTGCAGAACCACCAGGTTAAACGGACCGCCTCCGATTCCCAGAAAACTGGAAAATACGCCCAAACCCAGCCCGATGACGGCACAGCCCGCTGGATTCCTGACTTGATGGGGGCGGATGGAACTTTTTTTCAGGGTATAGATCAAGGTGCCCAAAACCAGAATCAACAGGCAGATGGACTGGACTGCGCCGACGGCGCCCTCAGAAGGGGCGAAACTCCACAGCCAGGAAAAGAGGCGGCTTCCCAGAAGTCCGCCCGCGGCGGCGCCCAGGGCCAGAGGCGTGCCTGTGCGAAGCTCAATGCCGGCGGAGCGCCCGGCCAGATTTCCGCCCACATTGTAAAAGGACATGGAGAGCACTGTGCAGCCGGAGAGAAAGCTCGCGGCGGCGACGCTGGCGATTCCCCAGAAATCCAAAACCGGCTTGATGATGACCCCGCCGCCGATGCCGCAGATTCCACCGGCGACAGAGGTGCCGAAGCTGACAAGGAAAAAAAGCAGGGCCATAGAAAGCGTCCCTCCAAGCAAATAAAAAGCCGTGGTTTCAGGGCATAGAAGAGCGGAGCACCCCGGCCAGCTGCCGCAGACGGGGGAAGTGCTTGTCCAAGAACATCCGGTGCCCGCAGACCGTTCCGCCCGGGGCGTAAAAGACTTCGCGCCGCATGCGGGGGCAGCCCCCGCCGCAGATCCGCCGGTAGGGGCATTCCACGCAGAGATCCAGCGGCTCCTTGGGGCGGGAAAGGAATCCTCCGGCGGTTTCCGCTTCCCATATCTGGTGCAGGGTTTGGGTGCTGAGGTTTCCGGCCCGGTATTCATCCAGCACATAAAAGTCGCAGGGGTAGACGCCGCCATCCGCCTCCACGACGATTTGATTCTGACATTGGCCCAGCAGTCCGCACGCACCGCTTCGGCCAAAGGCCAGCAGCGTCAGGAGATCGTCGAAGAGTTTTACGCTTCGGAGGACGCCGCGGCAATAGCTCTGATACCAAAGGTCAAAGAGGACTATGTAAAACTGGGTATAGCGCTCCGGTGTGAGCCTGTAGGAGTCGTCCTCCTGGGACAGCGACCCCAGGCAGGGGGTCAGCTGCACAAAGCGTAGATCCTCTTCCTCCATAAATCGCCATACCTGCTGGGGATGCCGGGCCAGGGAGGCTGTCAGGGTCATGAGGACGTTATAGTCGGTTCCCGTCTGATCCAGCCGCCGTTTGGCCCGAAGGACCCGCTGGAAGGTTCCCTTTTGTCCGGCGTCTACCCGGTTGGCGTTGTGAAAGGCCGCTGGGCCGTCAATGGAAAGCCCCACCAGGAAGCGGCGTTCCCGCAAAAAGGCGCACCACTCTTCGTCCAGCAGCAGTCCATTGGTCTGTATGGCATAGCTGAAGCGGACCCCCGAATTCCGGCGGTCCGCCTCCTCGGTAAAGTGGCGGAAGAAATCCAGGCCCGCCATAGTGGGTTCCCCGCCCTGAAAGGCCAGCGTCAGATGGTCCCCCCGCTCCATATCGCCGAAGATGTTGGAGAGAATGCGGTCAGCCGTGGACTGAGACATCACACCATAGGAGGCCACGTCCCGGGATTTGCTGACATCCGTGTAAAAACAGTATCTGCACCGCATGTTGCACAGGGACGATACCGGCTTGATGAGAATGGTCAGGTCTTTCATACGTACCTCCAGTTCCGGGTTTCAGGGGCGGGGACATGGCCGTCCGGCGTCAACGGGAGAGCCGCCGGTAGTCCTCCATAAAGGTTCGCCGGAACACCTCCGTGGCGGCGGCGCCGGCCTGCCAGAGGGCCTCCACAACGGCGCCATATACCGGAGGGGCCTCCGCCAAAATCATGCGGGCCCGAGCCGGGGCTTTCGCCTGGACCATGTCAGCGTAATCCGGATAAGACCGCAGGATTCCACCGTTCATCACCACCGGAAACTCCCCATCGAAATGGAGGGAGGCCGCCGCTGCCAGTTCCGCCAGACGGGCGGAGCCCTCCTCCAAAATATCCTTGCAGGCGGTGTCTCCCATGGCCGCCCCCTCGAAAACGGTGGGGGCCAGGGAGGCGATGAAGGGCCTGCCTCCGGAGTAGATCTCCAGAAAGCTCTGCCGGAGCTCCTTTCCCAGTGCTCTTGACAGCAGCTCTGGCAGTACGGTATAGCTGTCCCGCCCGTCCAGGTAGCGAAAGGCTCGCTCCAACGCCTGCCGTCCCAGCGCATAACCGCTTCCCCCTGTGTCGATCAGGTATCCCAGGCCGCCAATGTGCAGCGGCGGTCTGCCCTCAAGCCGGGCAAACAGGGAGGAGCCTGTTCCGCATACCATGCCGCAGCCATCCACATGGCCCAGGACGCCTGAAATCAGGCTGAACCCGTCGTCCTCCGTGCGGATGCTTGGAATGGGTAGGCGCGCCCGCAGAAACTCATCCAGGCCGATGTCTATCCGGTCTAGGCCCGCGATACCGCCGTACAGGGAGACCACCGGGTCCGGGGCTTTTTTCAGCAGGGCGTTCGCCGCATCCAGGACCGTAGACCGAACGGCCTCCGGGCCGTTATCCATGGGGTTGCAGCCGCGGCCATACAGCCTTGACACGATATGGCCCCGCTCATCGGTCAGCACGGCCTCGGTCTTGGTGCCTCCGGCATCCATTCCAATATAATGATTCATACCGTGTCCTTTCTGTGGTTGAAGCGTTTCAAAAGAATTCATGAGATTCGTTTGAGCGCCAGGGCGGCTTGCTTTGCGGCAAGCCGTCAATGGATTTGACCCTGTGTGAAAAAGGCGGCGGTTTTTTCCGTCAGCTCATCCAGAAGTCCCAAATCCCAGATCATTTGCAGGATGGTATAACGGGGGCGGACTTCCTTGCAGTATTTCAAGGTGTCGCGCAGCAGTCCGGCGTCCACGCCGATGTCCTGGGGCAGCCAGGGCGCATCCAGGGATTTCAGGATGCCGATGACCTGCCTGGAGGTGGGCAGCTGATCCAGGAGGGCGGTGATGGCTTCCCAGTTCCGCTCCATAGCGTCAATGCGGAGGAGCCGCCCGGCGGTTTCGTTTTTCCGGGCCCGGGCCTCCATCTCAATCACGCCCCCGGCTGCGGAGCCGTAGGCCGCCCGGATTTCTTCCTTCCAGCCCTCGGGATCATAGGCGATGGCGGCGGCTCTGGCCTTGGAAAAGTCAATGGTCTCCTGGCGCAAGAGCTCCGTCAGTTTTAAAATCAGCACTGTTCCCACGCCCACCTGCGCGCCGTGGGGAGCGGGGCGGCGGCCCTGCTGCTCGAACAGCATCTCCCAATAGTGGGAGATGTGATGCTCGCAGCCGGAGGCGGGACGGGAATTGCCGATTAGACCCATGGCCACCCCGGTCAGCAGCAGTCCTTCCATGATGTCTCCGATGACCTCCGGGTCCCTGTCCTTGGCGGCTCCGGCGTTTTTCAAAACCTTCCGAATGCAGTTCTCCACCAGTTCCACCGTCGTTTCGCAGTAGTACTCGTCATTGATGAGCCGGGCCAGCTTCCAGTCGCACAGGCAGGTGAACTTACCGATGAGATCCCCCAGGCCTGCGGCGATCATGCGGTAGGGAACGGCCTTCAGAATGTCCACGTCTCCGATAACCAAGGCGGGCATCCGTACCTCGTAGGTGGTTTTCAGGTTGTTGACCGTCAGCGCCGACACGCTGGAAGCAAAGCCGTCCATAGGGGCAGCGGTGGCTACGATGCAGTAGGGCCGGTCCAGCTTAAAGCTGAAATAGCGGCACATATCGTTGATGGAGCCTGTGCCCACGCCGACGACCAAGTCGCATTTGCGGTCGATATGGATGGCCAGCTCACCCAGTGTGGCCTCGTCAAAGGCGGTATGGGTCAGGATATGGCATTTGACCGGATAGCCGGCCTGCTCCAGAATCTCCACGACTCGTTTTCCGGCGATCTCATAGGTGATGGAATCGCAGATAACAAAGGGATAGCGCCATCCGAAGCGCTCCATGTATCCGGACAGTGTCAGCAGTGCGCCGGAGGAAACCTCGGCGGCTCTGAGCTCCGCTGTGTGGATTTTGCCGCAGCCGCAGGAGAAGCTGCGGCCCAGGCACTCTTGCAGTGTAAAGTCATTTCTCAAATATTCCAATTTATGCACCCCGTCCGTTTTTAATGTCCAAAGGTGAAATCGCCTTCGCCCCTGTTCAGTCCAAATCAATGTGGTATTCCTTGGGAATCGCTGCGGCCTCCTCATTGTGGCGCATGGCGTGGTCGTACCGGCCAGGATAGTGGGGATGGCTTTTAGTATAGGGCTCATAGGATTTGCTGTCTCCGGTGTGCCGGGTGTCCTCGGCCCGGTAGGCATCCAGCAGGGGCTTGAGGCGCTTCACAGCAGGCTCGTTCTCCGCATAGACGTTTTTCACATCGGGGAAGCCCTTGAAGAGGAAATGCCGCCCGGAGACGGAATGATAGACCAGCTTGTTCTTTCCGTCTGTGACCATATAGACCCCGTCGCTGCCGCAGCCGAGCTGGGAGAAGACTGCGTCGTGCCTCCGCTCCCCAAACAGGTCGAGGCCGTCAAACTCCTCTTCCCTGTATGCGGCTCCGGCATAGCGCAGCAGCGTGGGCGCGACATCCACCAGGGAGCAGGGGTCCCGGCGAACCTCGTGCGGATGGCCGGGGCGCCGGATCAGCAGGGGGATGTGGCAGGAGGAGTCCATCATTGTCCGTTTGCCAAGAGCGTTATAATCGCCCATCATGTCCCCATGGTCGCTGGAGAACAAGACCAAGGTGTCGTCATACATGCCCTGGTCCTTCAAGGCCTGGATGATGCGTCCCACCTGGTAGTCCACGAAAGACACGCAGGCGTAGTAAAAATTCTTGGTCCGCAGAAGATCCTGAAAGCTGATCATCAGCCGTTCACAGCCGCAGCGGGAACTGACCAGCTCCTGAAGGTTCTCCATATCCCCGGCGCTGGGAACCAGCGGCGGGGGCGGGTCCTCCCGGTACAGCTTCTGCCAGGGCGCGGGTGGGCAGTAGGGTGGGTGGGGATGGATGAAGGAGGAGACGAGGAACATGGGCTTTTCACCGCCGCACTGGCGAATGTACTCTACGCTTTTGTCCCCGATCCACTGGGTGGGATGGTCCTCCGGGGAGAGGGGGGAGATCTGGGGAACATAATACATTTCACTGCGCATTCCGTGATAGTCGAACACTTGGGGGTGGTTTTCCAGAATGAATCTGGTATAGTCGTCCCGGGGGTCGGAAAGCTCCTCCTGGGTCACGCGCCGCTCAAAGCCCATGGGGCCGTAAGGGTCCACCAGGTGGTGCATTTTTCCAACAGCACAGCTCTGGTAATCTGCCTTTGTGATCCGGCTGTAAAAGCCTTCTCCCTGGTAGACAGTGTGGGCGTTGTTGTTGCTGCAGCCTGTTCGGGCGGGATACTGTCCAGCGAACATGGAAAGCCGGGCCGGGACACAGACAGGAGACGGTGTGTAGCACTGCTCGAAGACGGTGGACTCCCGGGCAAGAGCGTCCAGATGGGGCGTCTGCATGGCGGGATTGCCCAGAGCGCCGATGGTGTCCCAGCGCTGTTGGTCCGTGAAGAGCATTAAGATGTGTTTCATAATCCTTCCTCCGAGTTGATATAGCTGCCCGCTTTCGGCGGTCCTGGCGGAATTCTTGGAACTGTATTTAACCGGGGAATGCTGGGAGGACGGGGAAAGGACCCATTCGGATGGCGTTCGACGGTTGTGAATACAGGTTTTTAAATAAAGTGGTGGCTGTCCAGCTGCCCCCTGCCGCTAACCCGCTCCCTGGAGCCATCTAGGGCCGGGTCCACATAGCGTTGGAACCACTGGGAAAGCCGGGTCCGCATATCCGCGATCATCCCGGCGAAGCGGGGATCGTCCGCCAGGTTGCGGTATTCCTCCGGATCTTGAACCAGATCATAGAGTTCGTGAGGGCCGTCGGGGTAGCGATGGACATATTTCCATTCCTTTGTCCGGATCATGCGGACAGGGCCGTACTCGTCATAAACCACCACCTCGTCCCGAAAGCGTTCCTGGCTCCCGGTTAGGATGCCGGCGAAGCTCTTCCCCGGCAGAGACTCGTCTCTGGAATAAGGGACCCCGGCCATATCCAAAATAGTTTGATAGAGGTCATAGTGGCTGGCCATCTCCCCGCAGACCGCGCCGGCAGGGATTTTTCCGGGATAGGAAAATAGACCGGGGACTTTCACAGAGGTATGGATCTTTGACAGGGACATCCGGGTGCAGGCGGTGCTGGACGCCGCGGCGGGAGAGTCCTGAACCCTGTATTTTGCATGTGCTGTCATGTGAAATGAATAATCAGTAAACGGAGGATTGAAACATGAAAAAATGGTTGTCCCTATTTTTGGCGGCGCTGATGCTTTTGAGCCTGACGGCCTGCGGCGGCGCTGAGAAAGAGAGCGGCGGCGCTTCCGGCGCACCGAAGACCCCCGGAGAGGCCGCGCCCAGCGACAGTGCCCAGAACCTCCATGAGGTGACCGAGCCTGTGGAAATTGACTTCTGGCACAACTATTCCAACGAAAAACGGGCCCAGTGGATTGACAGCGTCGCCGCAGAGTTCAACGCGTCCCAGGACATGGTGACGGTGAAGCCTGTCTATATCGGCGGTTATCCCGCCATTGCGGAGCAGGTGGCCGGGGCCCTGGCAGCACACAGCGGTGTGCCGGCCATTACCACCATTAACGCTCCCCGGGTGTTGAACTATGCCTCCAGCGGAATTATCGAGCCCTTGGACAGCTACATGGCCGGTCTGGAGGACAACGACTATTTCCCCGAAATGCTGAACGGCCTGCGGGACAGCGCCGGGGACCTCTACGCCATTCCCTTTGGCATTTCCGGTGGTTGCTGCATCTACAACAAGACCCTGCTGGACAGTCTAGGGCTGCCCTTCCCGGAGACTTGGGAAGACTTCAAGGACTGGTGCAAGGATGTCTACGAGGCCACGGGCAAAACCGCCTTTGCCTTTGCCTATGACTTCAATTACATGAATACCTTTTTCCTGAACGTAACGGGAATTGACCCCCTGGGCGACGGAACGGAATCCGTGCTGGACGACGAGCGCATTGTCTCCTTTGTCCAGGATCTGCGGGAGCTGTGCCAGGCGGGCTACTGCTCTTACATGGGGACATCTATCAACAACGCCAAGGATGACCAGATGGCTGCCTTTTCCCTGGGAGAAATCGCCGCCTACACAGACACCAGCACCAGTGTGGGAGACATCATTTCCAAGATGGACTTTGAGGTCGGAACCGCCATCGGCGTCTCCGGCACGGATGCGGAGCCTGTGACCACCGTCTCTGGAGCCTGCTTGGTTATCTATGAGGAAAACGACCAGAACACCAAAAACGCGGCCTTCCAGTGGGCGACCTACCTGACCAACGCGGAAAACAGCTCCGCCTGGACCATCAGCACCTGTATGTTCCCCGCCCGGGAGAGCTGCGAAATCAGCGCCATGTACGAGGAGTATCCCGGCGCGGAGGGGATCTTTGACCATGCCGATAGAATTGTTGGAAAAAATAAATCCCCCGTCATGCAGGCGGCCATGGAGGTTGTCGCCAGCGCGGTGGGAGAATATGTGAAGGGCGACGTGGCCGAGGCGGACTTTGAGGCCATGTGGGAGAACACGAAGAAAGAAGTCGATATCCTGCTGGCGGACGCCTGATTCTCCCTTGCCAAAGATGCGGCCCGCCGCCTGGAAGGACGGCGGCGGGCCCTCCGTCCCTTTCCAAGGACTCCCACTGCGAGCGCAATTTCATGAAAGGAGAGACTGCCGCTATGAATACACTCCGGGTTCGAGTAGTTTCAGACGGGTCGGCAGCCGCTGCCGTGTCCGATTCGCAAAGGCAGGAAGCGCAAAAAAGCCGGAAGCCCCGGCGCCGCACAAAATACAAAAGAGAGAATTTCTTTGAGTTCCTCTGCGTTGTCCCGGCGGTGTTCCTCATCGTTTTGCTGAACCATTATCCCCTGATGGAGTTGGTCCGTTACAGCCTGACCGACTGGAACATGTTGAAGAAGACCTATAAATACGTAGGCCTGGAAAACTGGAAATGGTTTTTCACGACGATGGACACGAACCATATCCTAAACTCGTTCAAGGTCACGGTCATATATACCGTGGCGCACCTGGCCGTGATCATTCTGGTGGGTCTGATGTGTGCGCTGCTGTTGAACCGCATGACAAAGAGTTTCGCGTTTATGCGTTCCGTCATTTTCATGCCGCACTATATTGCCATGTCCTCGGTGGCCATTATTTTTATCTGGCTGACCAATGAGAACTACGGCGTATTCAACTATATTTTAAAGCTCTTGGGGTTTGGCCCCGTTCCCTGGCTGTCCTCCTCCAGCATGGCCATCTGGACCCTGGTCATGGTGGCGTCCTGGCGGGGCATCGGCTATAACATGCTGATTTACCTTTCCGCCATGCAGGGAATCAGCCGGGACTATTACGAGGCCGCGGAGCTGGACGGCGCGTCCAAGGTCTCGGTTTTCCGGTATATCACCCTGCCACTGCTGGCGCCCACCACAGCGTTCCTGCTGGTGACGCAGTTTATCAGCTCTATGAAGGTTTATAACATTGTGGACATCATGACCTCCGGCGGTCCATCCCACTCCACAGAAGTGCTGGTGTACATGCTGTACCAAATGACCTTCGAGGATTACCGCATTGACCGCGCGTCCGTCGTGGCCATTGTGTTCTTCCTGTTCCTGATGGTGGTTACGGCGCTGACAATGAAATGGCAGGACCGCAAGGTCAATTACGATGCGTAAGGAGGAAGCGGGATATGGAAGCAAAAAAACGTCTTGTCTCCCCTGACGCCCGCCGGGCGCGGATTATGCGCTGGCTCCAGACCCTTGGCGCGGTGCTGGTGACTTTGATTATGGTATTTCCCCTGTACTGGATGCTGGTCACGTCTCTGAAGACCGAGGCGGAGGTTCTGACGCTGACGCCCACCTTCTGGCCGGAATCCCTGCAGTGGTCCAACTATGTGTTCGCCTGGAATTCCGTGGATTTTCTGCGGTTCATGTTCAACACGCTGTATGTCACGTTTTGGAACCTGCTGATCCAGACTGTGGTGGGCGTTCTTGCGGCCTACGGCTTCGCCAGGGGACGTTTTCCCTGCAAGAACCTGCTGTTCCTGCTGGTGCTGAGCGCCATGATGATTCCCTCCCAGGTGACCTTCATTCCCATCTATGTCATGATCGCCAATCTGGGATGGGTGGACACCTTCGCGGGATTGATTCTGCCGGGGACCGTTTCTGCCTATATGATTTTCATGCTGCGCAATAACTTCATGTCTGTGGACCAGAGCTACCTGGACGCGGGCAGGGTGGACGGCCTGGGAATTTTGGGCACGATCTGGTATGTGCTGATTCCCATGTGCAGGGCTTCGGTTATTACCACGTCTCTCGTGTCCTTCATAAACGGCTGGAACAATTACTTTTGGCCCAAGATTCTCTCCAAGAGCGACGAGACACGGTTGATTTCCGTGGCGCTGGTCAAAATGAAGAACATGTGGGAGGGTTTGGCCGGCAGCGGCTTCTACAACACGGTGATGGCCGGCGTGGCAATCTCCATCATTCCCGTGGTGCTGGTCTTTGCCTTTAACCAGAAGTACATGCTGAAGGGTTATTCCAAAAACGCCATGAAATAACGGATCTGCTTGAACGCTATGAACGACAAAAAATACCGCCTGCGGGATATCCCCAAGGGGAAGCGCCTGCGGCATTTCCTAACGTATTACAAGCCCCATCTTCTTTTCACCCTTGCGGCGCTCGTGCTGTTGGGGCATACCTTGTACGGGCTTTTGAAGCCCAGGGCCGATTTGCAGGTGATGTGGCTGACCGATGAATACACCATGAATTGCGAGTATGCCCTGAGGGACCTTCTGGACTCCCTGGACTGGGATACCAACGGGGACGGGAGGACCCGCCACCTGCTGACCTACATCGACTTCGACCGGGACTATCACCAGCTGAGCTATGACACCAAGTCAGAGCTTACTATCCTGACGGCGGGACAGGAGTATTCCTTTTTCCTGGTGAACGATTACGCGCTTTCCTGGATGCGTGAGAACGATATTGTAGCCACCTGGGAGGAGGCCGGCGCGCCGGACGGAACGGAAGGCTGGGCGGTGCTCCCGTTGTCCCGGATGGAGGCGTTTTCCGGCGACTTTCTGGCTCCCCTGCGGGAGGCGTATCTCTGCGTCACACCCCCGCCGGCGGATCCGGCGGGCCAGGACGAGTACCGGCGCCAGACGGAGGCGCTGGGCCGCTTCCTCTCCGCCCAGGGCGTCTGTTCCCCGGAAGAGGCGCCGGGCGTGGGGATGGCGTGACGCTGGAACCAGCAAGAGAATACCAATTTATGAGGGAGGAAACCAGCTATGAAGCTTTCCACGACCACCGGCTTGTGCCAGCAGAGCTGGGGCACGGCGGCCCTTCGGGACTTAAACGAGGTGCTCCAGCTTTTGCGGGAGGTGGGATACGATACTATTGATTTGAGCTTCTGCTTCCAGAGCAAGCCCGATTACATCCTGCGGGGCGAAGATTGGGAGAGAAAAATTGACGAGTTGGGCGACACTGCTGCCAGGCTGGGCATAGACTTCTACCAAAGCCATCTGCCCTTTATTCCGGGGTGCAGCGCCGCCCGCGCCCCGGACTTTCAAAAGCCGGGTTATGCGGAATACTTCGCCGAGTGTACCCGCCGAGCCTACATCGCCAGCGGTCGCCTGGGTGTGAAATGGGCCGTAGCTCATCCCCAGACTTACCCGGAGTACAATTATGAGGAGAAAGCGACCCTGGAGGCCAACCACGCTTGGCAGGACAAATATGTAGAACTTGGAATCCAGATAGGCGTAGGCACGGCCATTGAGAACATGCTTCCGTCCCTGAACCGGAAACTCTCCGCCCGCTACTGTCAGCATTACGACCAGCTCATCGAGCTGGTGGACAGCTTCCGAGATCCCATGGTGGGCGTCTGCTGGGACACGGGTCACGCCAACCAGATGGACCTGGACCAGGGGCGGGCCCTGCGGGCCATCGGCGGTCGCCTGAAAACCCTGCATATCAACGACAACCACTACGGTGACCGGGACGAGCACTTGCTCCCCTATATGGGAGAGGTGGACTGGCCCGTTGTGATTCAGGCGCTGGTTGAGATCGGCTATGAGGGAAGCCTGAATTATGAGACCGGCAAGGTTGCCTGCGGAGCCGGCGGCGAGGTGCAGATGGAGCTGGCAAGGGCCACGTATCAAAACGGCCTGTGTCTGCTGAACGCATATCACAAGGCCCTTCAGGAAAAGAAGGGCTGAGGGATGAGCGGAAGCGCCGGAAGGCCAAACATTCTCTTCATCATGGCGGATCAGTTCCGGGGCGACGCCATGAGCTGCGCCGGAAGTCCGGCCCCTACGCCGAATCTGGACGCCCTGGCTGCCGAGGGTGTCCGCTTCACAAACTGCTGTACTGTGGCGCCGCTGTGCGTCCCGGCCCGCGTCAGCATGATGACCGGGCAGTATCCCCACGCCACGGGGGCGTGGGATAACGCGCCCTACGTCCTGTCCCCGGGAGCTCCTCTGTGGAGCAAGGTCATCCAGGCACGGGGATATGACACCGCCGTCTTTGGAAAGCTGCACCTCCACACGGATTTCGGAGATGTCATCGCCCGGGAGCCAATCGCGAGGGGCTACGGATTTGAGACGGTGGACGAGACCTGCGGCCCCCATGCCACCTGCCGGGCTCGAACCCATATGGGGGAGCTGTGGAAGTCCATGGGACTGTGGAAGGCCTACTGCGGCGATATGCGGACCCGAGGAAAGACGCCCCGGGCCAAGCCCTCCCCTCTGCCGCTGGAGGCATATTACGACGTCTATGTGGGCCGGCGGGGGCGGGAGTATTTGGAAAAATACAGCGGAGAGACGCCCTGGTTCTGCCACGTCAGCTTCGGCGGCCCCCACGAGCCCTGGGACACGCCGGAGCCATACGCCGGCATGTACAAGGAGGCGGAAATTCCGCCGCCTCTGCCGGCCACCCGGGACAGAACGGCCGGACGGCCCCGGGGTGAGTACGACCGCCTTCTGGAAAATCAGGCGCTTCACTGCGGGGCGGAGACCGCCCGGGAGATCCGGGCGGATTACTGCGGCGCCGTTAAGCTGATTGACGAACAGATCGGCGGGCTGCTGGAGGCGGTCAAGCGCCGGGGAGAGTGGGACCGCACCGTCGTCCTGTTCACCTCGGACCATGGGGAGCTGAACGGGGATCACGGCTTGGTGAACAAGCGGAACTTTTTCCATCCTGTCCTGAACGTGCCCCTGATCATCCGGACGCCGGAAACCGCCCGGCAGGGCGGTCGGGTCAGCGGGGAATTGGCGAGTCTTCTGGACGTGGGCCCGACGCTGGTGGAGTTGTCCGGCGGGGAGCTGGACTACCCTCAGTTTGGGCGGTCCCTGGTTCCCCATCTCGCCGATCTGGCACTGTCTCACCGTGATTACATTCTCTCCGAATACGCTGGGGAAATCATGTATATGGACCGCCGGTGGAAGCTGGTGACCAACCGGCATGGGGAGCCATACCAGATGTTCTGCCTGGAGGAGGATCCAGAGGAACTGGATAATCTGGCGGGCGCGCCGGAATTCAAGAAACAGGAGACCGCGCTGGAGAGACGGCTGTTTCGCGCTGTTGCGGAAAACCGCTGCCTGAAGCCGGCGGCGCTGCAAATGCCCTTGAGTTTCTGCATGGCGAAATAATACAACAAAGCTGCCGCGGAAACCGCGGCAGCTTCGCTTATCACCCTGACTTTGATGCTTGATGTTTTCCAGCGGCCGTCAAGTCTGGACGGCGGGCCCGGCGTGCTTCACACCGGTTGGGTGTTGGGCTTTTTCCTGACAGTCCCTGATTACAGAATCGTAATTCCGTTGTCCTCCATGACCGCAATGATTTCCGGGGAAAATTTTCCATCGGAGACCACAATGTCCACGGCCTGCATGGGGATGTTTCGGGGCGTGTGCACATAGTTCACTTTGGAGGAGTCCATCAAAACCACTACTTTTTCCGAACGGTCAATGGCCTTGCTGTTTGTGGCGGCGATCATCGGCGTGGTGCAGGAGAAGCCGAAGCTCGGGTGGAAGCCCGGTGTTCCGATGAACGCGTAATCAAAGCGCAGCTCCTCAAGGGCGCTGATTACCATAGGGCCGCCCAAGCGCATCAGGTTGCGGTTCAGCGTACCGCCCAGAACCTCCACATGAATGTCGGAGCTGGCGGGCACGTCCAGCGCCACCATCAGTCCGTCCGTAAAGACGTACAGGGGAAACGACGGCAGATGCTTGGCAAGCTCGGCGCAGGTGGTGCCGGAGGAAATGTAAATGGAGGCGCCGCTCTCCAGCAGGGAGGCCGCCTTTTGACCAATCAGGGATTTTTCCTCCTGCTGGAGGGATTTGCGCATGGCGAAATTGCTGCCGTATCCGGCGATGTCTTGAATGGACTTGGCCCCGCCGTGGATGCGTACAAGTTTTTTGTCCTCGTCCAGGCAGCGGAGATCCTTTCGCAGGGTTACCTCCGAGACCTTCGGGAAAAGGTTTTTTAAATCTCGTATATTTACTTCACCCAGCTGATTGACCAAATCAACAATGGCCTGTCTCCGGTTTTCCATGGATAGCATCCGCCTTCCGCTTTGTTTTTCATACCTGTGCGTTTTTTAGACGATTTTGACATCCGCGTTTTTGCTGCTGGATCAAGAGGAAACCGTGTCGCAGATGCCATTGTAACATAACAACGGATTAATCACAAGAGATAAATGAAAAAAAGCCGCAAAAGCCGCAAAAACGCGGGTTAAAAAAACTTTTGAAACCAATGAGACCACAAGTTGTTTCCATAGGCTCTCAAGGCGCTTTAGGCCGGCTGGAATATTTTTCGCAGGGAGGGTTGATATGTCTTTTGAAAGATATGTGATAGGAGTGGACTTTGGAACGCTGTCCGGGCGCGCGGTCCTGGTGGAGGCGGAGACTGACCGCGTGGCCGCCTTGGAGGAACGCCCATATCGCCACGGCATCCTTTCCCAACTGCCGGGAGGTGCTCCTTCAGGCGGCGGGTGGGCCATTCAGGACCCGGACGACTACCTTCAGGTCTTGGAGGAGGCGGTCCCGGCTCTGGTGCGCAGGGCGGGAATTTCCGGGGAACAGGTGGCTGGACTGGGATGTGACGTGACCTCCTGCACGATCCTTCCCACCGCTCCGGACGGTACACCCCTGTGCCGGTCAGAGACGTACCGCAGCCAGCCCCACGCCTACGTTAAGCTCTGGAAATACCACGGTGCGGTCCAGCAGGTCGAAAGAATTGAAACCTAGGCCCGAGAGGTCAGTCCCGCCTTGCTGGAGCGGTATGGCGGGCGAGTCTCCTCTCAGTGGCTGCTTCCTAAAACCCTCCAGCTGCTGGAAGAGGCCCTGGAAGCGTACCGGGAGTGCGGCCTGATTTTGGAGATGGTGGATTGGCTGTCCCTTCAGTTGACGGGACGGCTGCGGCGGAACCGCTGCTGCGCCGGATTTAAAAGTTTTTGGACTCCAGGAAGGGGGTATCCCCCGTCGGACTTTTTCACAGGCCTGGACGAACGTCTGGCGGACCTGCTCCCGGAGAAGCTCCGGGGGGAGACGGTTCCTCCCTGGGAGACGGTGGGAGGGCTGACGCCGGACTGGGCCCGGCGGCTGGGACTTACCACCCATACGCAGGTGAGCGCGGGTATTATCGCTGCCCATGCGGGTGTGCTGGGCAGCGGCGTGACGGAGGTGGACCGTCTGGTCATGATTCGCTGACTTGTTCTTGGGTTAGATTACCATCACCCTTGTATCCTTGTTGTTTTAATTCTCTGCCGGATTCGATCTCTTGCTTGAACCATGATCTTGTTTCATCATCGAAGCTTTCGTAGAGTGCTTTCTGTTCAGGATTAAGTGTGTCATAAAAGGATTGATCCCAGACGCTGCCAAAGGGCTGCCCAGTTGGCTCTGTAGCGTCTCCTTGTTGATTACTTCCTTGGGCTGTTTGTTGTTGGCTACCACCACCAGACGGCTGTTGCTGGACGGGCTTTGTGGTTGGCACCGTCGCTTCGGGGGACTGTTCTGTCTGCTCCTCGGGGGCTGTCTCCTCGGGCGGCTCGATGTCCTCGGTCTCATCGGGGACTGCTGGACTGGTGTCGGGAAGTTTTTCCGGGGATGCTGGGGTCTGCTCCGGTGGTTCCGGGGTAGCGGCTGGGTCTTGAACTGGCTCACTTGTTGCGGTTGGGGTTGGCTCCGATTAGTCGGTTTGCTCTGCCTGGGGCTTGTGACAAGCGGACAGGCACATGACCAACACCAGCGCAAGCCGTCGGCTGGGTGGCCCGCCACGGGCGAACGCTGGGCAGTTGTCGGAGGCTGGCCCCCGTGGGAATTGCGTCGCTCTGATGGTCTGCGGACCATGGGCTTTAAGGCGGGAACGTTGGAGCATGAAAAAGCAAGGGGCCGGGGCTGGCTCCCTGCTTCTTCTATCTTTCCTATGTTCTCCGGGCTGGTGTTAGAAAGTGCCGTGTGGGGGCTGTCCCTGTTTTGGTTTCTTTAAGTAAGGTAAACCTCCTCCACCTTTTTGGCAGCTTCTTTCAGCTTCATCTCTCTCAGTTGAGCCGCCACAGCTTTTGCCTTTTCACGGGCGGCGTTCTTGCTCTCTTGAGCGTGGATCGCCTTGAGCATCTTGGCCGCCAGCTTCACTTTGGAGCGGGGGACAACGGAGAACACGTTGCGTAAAACGGACGGTACAGCGCTGGTATTTGGCGTCAGGGAATACTTCCCCCATAGCTTCCAGCATTCCCATACGCTTGTCACCAACAATGAGCCGCACACCGGACAGGCCTCTGCCTCTCAGCCAATGAAAGAAATTCGTCCAACCGGCTTTGCCCTCCTTCGTCCCCTCAGCAGCACCCAAAACCCCACGGTATCCATCCTCATTTACCGCAATTGCGACCAGAATCGCCATATTTTCATGCTCTCCGCGCCGTTCCCTCCTTTATCCATACATTTATCTATACCGCATTTTGCGGCCTGTCTACTTTTCTTTGGACAACCCGCTTTTCGGCAAGCTGGGACTTTGGAAGGGATTCCGAAGTCCTTTTTTGCGCAGGTGATTCCGGCGGCGCAGGCATTTTTTACGTCCCGGCCCGGCAGAAGTAGGGCCCGCAGGCCTCCTCATGGGTGTGGACATAGGTCCAGGTGAAATCCTTGTCCACCAGGTAGACGTCGTGGAGGTCCTCAAAAAAGTTCGCCGCCAAGGGCAGCTCCACCGGCTTCGCGTAGGGAAGGTCGTTCCACTTTCCCTCGTAAAAGAGATAGGCCTTCCCGGCGGGCAGGGCCGCCAGGGCGTCCCGGGCGCCGCCGCCCTCCAGACAGGGAACCAGCTTCCAGGAGAAGATATGCCAGAGGTAATTTCCCTCCGCCAGCACATGCTTTCCCAGGTCCGCTTCCGAAACGTCCCCGGCGAAGGCGTCCAGCCACTGGTTTTTCACCGCCCGGAAGGTGGTGGGGAAGGGTGCGTCCCACTCCGTCATGGTGCCCACACAGCGGTTGATGGGCTGGCCCAGTCCATAAAACTTGGCCTCATAGTCCGTCATGACTCCCACGGGGCCGTTCTCGTGGAGGTTCCGGGTGACCTCCGACAGAGCAAAGCCGAACTGGGGAAGCTCCTCCACGGAGAACTCGAAGAGGGGCTGGTTGTCCGTCTTGAAATGAATCTGCCCGCCCATTTTCAGCACCTGGCGGTAGAGCTTCAAAAAGTTCCCGTGGGTCAGCCGCCGCTTGGCGTGGCGGCCGCTGGGCCAGGGGTCGCAGAAATTGATGTAGATGCGGTCCACCTCGCCGGGGGCGAAGAAATAAGGGAGCTGGTCCGCGTTGGCGCTGATAAACCAGACGTTGGAAAGGCCCGCGCTGACGCAGCGCTCCATGGCCACTACCATGGCATCGGGCACCATCTCCACCGCCAGGAACAGCACGTCCGGCTGGGCGGCGGCGGTGCCGGCGGTGAAGCGGCCCTTGCCGCAGCCCAGTTCCAGGTGGACCTCCCGGGCCTGGGGCATCAGATCCCGCCAATGGCCGGGGCGGTCGTAGGGGTCCCGGATGAGCCGGTCCGCGCAGCGCTCCATCCGGGGAATCAGGTTTTTCTTTTTCCGCATTCGCATAGGGCAGCGTCCTCCTGAGTTGATGAGCCGGGGCATAAGCCTTGTTTGAAAATTGGCGGAATGCCGGATTGGGGCAGATTTTTTTGCCAGGCAAGGCGATTTGACGCGGGAATCCTGACGGATTTCAAGTCAAATCAACGCAGTCCTGGCGGAAAAAGATGCCCATAGACGGCGTTTTGCCATGTTTCAAACAAGGCCTAAACAGCGCCCTCGGCTTTCAAAATGCCGTGTACTTTGGCTTCGTCTTTGCGGTATAGGCCGCGGCGGCTCCCTGCTGGTAAATGGCGTGCAGTACCGCGACCCAGGCTTCGCCAAGACTCGAAAACAAACCTAAATCGTGCATGTATGTGATTTCCTTATTTTTTAATTCATTCCCACTCGCTCCTGCCGAATGTGTTCTAAACAGTTTTGCTTATGGGATTTGGCTCTGATTATCTACATTGGTTTTTTAGTAAACTCAATGACATCGCCTATGTCACAATCTAATGTGTGACAAATCTTGCATAGGCTTTCCATTGAGATAAATTCGCTTTTCCCCATCTTAGCCAAGACATTAAAGCTGATCCCCGCCGCCTCTTTCAAGTCGGTTCGGTTCATCTTCTTGTCAATCAATAATTTCCATAGCTTATCGTAACTGACAGGCATTGCGATTCTCCGTTCAATGCGTTTTCTACAGTATACCACATCCTGCCGCCTATATCAAGATAATCTCACAAAAAAGTGAGTGGGTAACAGTTTTGCACTTATCACCCGCTACTATGTTCACTTTTGAGCCTGTATTCCCCGTTTCTTCGCCCATGTGCTGCTGGTGGCAATAATTGTTGCTGTAATTGACTGAACAGAAGAAGGGCTGGCTTCGTGCCAGCCCTTTTCTTTTCCCTAAAGAGGCGGTGTTATGAAACAATCGTTATCTATCCCGTTTTGGGAGTGCTACACAATGCCGGTGGAAGAAGCTGCCTCCTATTTCAGAGTCGGTATCAACAAGCTGCGAAAAATCATCAGTGAGGATGCCAACGCAGACTTCGTTTTACGGAATGGGAATAGGGCTCAAATAAAACGTCGGAAATTCGAGGAGTATATTGATAGATGCAACGAAATTTAAGGCACTATATTGAAATTCATCCTGCCTTATGCTATAATAATTTGCTATGTCATGCTCCTGCCATCACGGAAAGGAGCATATATGCCGGATAAACGAAAAGACAGCAAGGGCAGAACGCTCAGAAACGACGAGACTCAGCAACCAGATGGAAGGTATAAGTTTCGGTATACGTATGAGAACGGGGAGCGGAGGACTGTATATAGCTGGAAGCTCGTAGCAACTAACAAGTTGAAGGACGGACAGCGTGGGCAAGAATCCCTTCGTGAAAAAGAAAAGAATCCTTAAAGACCTTGACGACCATATCAAGACAAAACGCAGAGAAAGTTACAGTTGACGATATGTTCGAGGAGTCCACTCTGTCGCATACCCAGTCTTTGAAATCGCGGTTGTTGATAATCTCATCCGAACAAACCCTTCATCCAACGCTTTCAAGTATTTTGCCAAGTCAAATGATGTGGTGTCGAAACCAAGAGAAGCCCTCACAGTTGAACAGCAAGAGAAGTTCATTGACTTCGTATATTCATCTCATATATACAACAGGTTAGGGAATCTGTTTACTGTGTTGTTGGGGACTGGCCTCAGAATTGGAGAGGCTCTTGCTCTCACATGGGACGATATCGGCTTCGATACGGGCGTTATAAGCATTTATAAGACGATGACATATAAGCCGGGCGAAGATGGCAGATACGACTATCGAATCAGTCCGCCGAAAACCGACGCAGGAACTCGTGAAGTCCCCATGCTTGATGAGGTGAAGGCTGCGCTGTTAAGAGAGAAGTCGAACCAAAAGCCAAAGAAAAAGTTTGCAGTTGAGGGGTACTCAGGCTCTGTGTTTCTCAACGGAGGTTTATGCGAAGGCTACCAGGGAGAAAAAGCAGGATGCCATCATGGAGATGGACGGGAAGTTCAAAATCTCGTAACGTTGCACCGCGAGGGGTTTCAGCTTTTTTTGGTATAAAATGAGACGCACCCTATTTTATACCAAAATTTATACCACTTTACCGTCGATTTATAAGAATTTTCGTAGAGATTCGTGATGCAATGAATCCTGAAACCCCTTGAGCCGTAAGGATTTGACGGCTTTTGTAGAGAAGTAGGTGAGAGTGTGTATTTAAAAGCGCTGGAAATTCAAGGCTTTAAGTCCTTCCCGGACAAGACCGTCCTGAACTTCGGGGAGGATATTACCGCCATTGTGGGCCCAAACGGCTCGGGAAAATCCAATATCTCCGACGCCATCCGCTGGGTCATGGGCGAGCAGAGCGCCAAGGGCCTCCGGGGCGCGAAGATGGAAGACGTCATTTTCGGCGGCACGGAGCAGCGAAAGCAGGTGGGCTTCGCCCAGGTGACGCTGGTGCTGGACAACACGGAGCGCATCTTCCCCTCCATGGAGGAGGCGGAGGTGGCCGTCACCCGCCGGTATTACCGCAGCGGGGAGAGCGAATACTACATCAACCGCCAATCCGTCCGGCTCAAGGACGTGACGGAGCTGTTTCTGGACACCGGCCTTGGGCGGGAGGGCTATTCCATCATCGGCCAGGGCAAAATCGACGAAATCCTCTCCACCCGAAGCAGCGAGCGCCGGGAGATTTTCGAGGAGGCTGCCGGTATCTCCCGCTTCCGCCACCGGAAGGAGGAGGCGGAGCGGAAGCTGGAGCGGACGGAGGAAAATCTGGTCCGCATCAACGACAAGATTTCCGAGCTGGAGCTCCAGGTGGAGCCCCTGCGGGACCAGGCGGAGAAAGCGAAAAAATACCTCGTCCTGCGGGACGAGCTGCGGGTTCTGGAAATCTCCGTGTGGCTGGAAAACCTGGACGCGCTGAAAATCAGCGCCCGGAAGCTGGAAATGGACTTCCACGCCGCCGAGAAGGAGCGGGACGAGGCCCGGGCCGCCCTGGATGCCCTCTATGCCGAGGGGGAGCGCTTTGGCGAGGAAATGCGCCAAAAGGACATGGAGGCGGAGCAGGTCCGGGCGGAGGCCGGGGAGCTGGACGCCCAGGCGAAGGACCAGTCCGCCGCCGTGGCGGTGCTGGAAACCGGCATCGCCCACAACCAGGAGAACATTGACCGGACCCAGGCGGAGCTGGTGGAGTCCGACAGCCGGGCCGGGGGTCTGGCGGCCCAGTCCGCCCAGGAGAAGGACCGGGCGGAGGGCCTGTCCCGGCGGCTGGAGGAGCTGAACATGGGCCTGGAGGCCCTTTTGGAAAAGGCCCGGGCCGCCGCCGCTCAGGCGGGGGGCCAGCAGTCCGAGGCGGAGGCCCTCCGGGGCCGGGAGGCCATGGCCGTGGCCGCCGCCGCCGACGCCAGGGCAGAAACCGCCGCCCTCGCCGCCGAGAACGGGCAGCTGGAGGAGCGCCGGAGCGCCGTGGAGGCGGAAAAGGCCGCCATAGAGGAGCAGCTGGAGCAGACCCAAAAGGAAGCCAAGGCCAACCGACGCGCCCTGGAGGACGCCAGGGACGACGCCCAGGCCGCCGCCAACATCATCGCGGGCCACAGCCTGCGGATGGAGGAGCGGGAGAAAAAGGCCGCCGCCGCCGCGGACAGGCGGATGAAACTGACCATGGACGCGGGAGCTTTGGAAAACCGCATCCGGCTGCTGACGGAGATGGAAAAGGACTACGAGGGCTTTTCCAAGGCCGTCAAGCTGGTGTGCCAGAATAACCTGCGGGGAGTCCACGGCCCCGTGGCGGGGCTGATGAAAACGGATCAGCAGTACACCGTGGCCATCGAAATCGCCCTGGGGGCGGGACTCCAAAACATTGTTGTGGACCGGGAGGAGGACGCGAAGGCCGCCATCGGCTACCTGAAGCAGCGGGACGGAGGCCGGGCCACCTTCCTTCCCCTCACCGCCATCCGGGGAGAGGAGCTGCGACAGAACGGCGTGGAAAGGGAATTGGGCTTCGTGGGAATCGCCTCCCGGCTGGTGAGCTTCGATCCGAGGTATCAGAACATCTTCCAGAACCTCCTGGGCCGGACGGTCATCGTGGAGGACCTGGACTGCGGCATCACCCTGGCCCGGAAGTACCATAACGCTTTTCGCATCGTCACCCTGGACGGCCAGGTCATCAACCGGGGCGGCTCCATGACCGGCGGCTCCGCGTCCCGGAACGCCGGCGTGCTGAGCCGGGCGGCGGAGCTGGAAAAACTCCACGGCCGTTCCGCCGAAATGCGGGAGCGCCTGGAGGCGGTGAAACGGGAGGAGGAGCAGGTCCAGCGGGACCTGTCCGCCGCCCGGTACGACCTGGAGACCGCCGAGGGCCAGCGCCGCCAGGCGGAGGACGAGGTTTTGCGGCTGGAAGGCGCGAAGAACCACTTTGACATTTTGCTCAAATCCCTGGGCGGGAATTTGGAAAACCTGACGGGAGAGCTGGAGAGCCTCACCGGGCATTTGGAGGAGAACCGGCAGCGAAAGGACCGGGCGGAGCAAACCGTCGCCCAGCAGGAGGCTGAGGCCGCGAAATACCGGGAACAGGCCGGCCAGGCCCTCTCCGGCCAGTCGGAGCTTCTGGCCCAGTCCAGCGCCCTCAGCGAGGAGGTTACCGCCCGGAAGGAGGAGCTGGCCGCCCTGACCGCCGAGCGGGACGCCGCCCTCCAGCGCTCCGCGGACCTGCGCCGCCTGGCGGCGGAGCTGACGGGAGACCGGCGGCAGAAGGAAGAAACGCTTGGGAATTACCAGGAGGCCATTGAAAAGGCCCAGGCGGAGATCGCCCGCCGCCGGGAGGATATGGGTGCCTTGAACCAGCGGCGGCAGAGCTGCCAGGAGCGGCTGAGCGCCCTGAACGAGGAGAAAATGGCCCTGGAGGCCCGGCGGACCGCCCAGAACAAGGCCAGCCAGGAGATGAACGAAAACCTCTTGAACCTGGAACGCTCCGCCTCCCGGCTGGAGCAGAAGCTGGCCACCTCCGGCATGGAGGAAAAGCAGATTATCGACCGCCTTTGGGAGCACTACGAGCTCAGCCACTCCGATGCCCAGGCCCAGCGCATCGAGCTGGAGAGCGTCCCCAAGGCCGCCCGGCGTATTGGAGAGCTGAAAAAAGGCATTGCCGCCCTGGGAACGCCGAACATCGGCGCCATTGAGGAGTATGAGCGGGTGAACACCCGGTATACTTATTTAACGGACCAGCGGGACGACGTGGAAAAGGCCAAGGGGGAGCTGGAAACCATCATCGGCGGCATCACCGGGGAGATGACCCGAATCTTTGCCGAGCAGTTCCAGCTCTTGAACGAGAGCTTCCAGGCCACGTTCTTAGAGATGTTCGGCGGCGGACAGGCCCAGCTGGAGCTGGAGGACGAGACGGACATCCTGAACTGCGGCATTGAGATCAAGGCCCAGCCGCCGGGGAAAACCCTCAAGACCATCTCCCTGCTGTCCGGCGGAGAAAAGGCCTTTGTGGCCATCGCGCTGTACTTCTCGATTTTAAAGGTCCACCCCACCCCCTTCTGTGTCATGGACGAGATCGAAGCGGCGCTGGACGACGTGAACGTCACCCGCTACGCCCGGTACATGCGGGCTCTGACAGGCAAAACGCAGTTCATTGTCATCACCCACCGCCGGGGCACCATGGAGGAGGCCGACGTGCTCTACGGCGTGACCATGCAGGAAAAGGGCGTGAGCAAAATCCTGACCATCAATCTGAACGACATGGCAAAGGAATTGGATATCCAGTAGAGTCCAGCAGAGTAGAGAGGGGAGCGGCAGCGGAAAGAGGAGGAGGTCCATTCGATAACCACCCAAACCCCCGCCCGCACCACGCCGCGGGCGATAGACATGCGTACCCGGAGGAAGCACCTCCTGCGCGTCCCCCCGTCCCACGTCCCCCCGCAGGGGCCGTACTTCCTTTTCTCTTTTGGACCGTGCACGGCCCGTTTTCTCTTTTCCTTCTGGAAGGAAAAGAGAAAATGGGGGGTGCAAAGAACCAGCCATCTTCATGGCTGAAAACCACCAGGAGGCGCCTATGGGTTTCTTTGACAAGCTGAAAAAGATCACCACCAACCTGTTCACCACCTACACCGAGGCCGACGAGGCCTTCTTCGAGGAGCTGGAGGAGACCTTAATCCTCTCCGACTTCGGCATGGAAATCGCCGTGGAGACTGTGGAGAAGCTCCGGGAGAAGGTCCGCAGGGAAAAACTCGTCAGCCAGGAGGAGGTCCGCGCCGCCCTGCGGGCGATCATCGTGGACACGCTGAATGTGGGCACCACGGAGGTGAACGTCTCCACCTCCCCCTGCGTCTTCCTCTTCATCGGGGTCAACGGCGTGGGGAAAACCACCTCCATCGGCAAGATGGCGAACCTCCTGCGCTACGGCGGGAAGAAGTGCCTTCTCTGCGCGGCGGACACCTTCCGGGCCGCCGCCGCCGACCAGCTGGAAATCTGGTCGGAACGGGCCAAGGCGGACCTGATCCGCCAGCATGAGGGGGCGGACCCCGGCGCGGTGCTCTTCGACGCCCTTCAGGCCGCCAAGGCCCGGGGGGTGGACGTGGTGCTCTGCGACACGGCGGGGCGGCTCCACAATAAGGCCAATCTTATGGCGGAGCTTGCCAAACTCTCCAAGATCATTGACCGGGAGTGCCCCGGAGCGGCCCGGGAGACTTTGCTGGTGCTGGACGCCACCACGGGCCAGAACGGTTTGATTCAGGCCAAGACCTTCAAGGAGGCGGCGGGGCTGACGGGCATCATCCTCACCAAGCTGGACGGCACCGCCAAGGGCGGCATCGCCGTGGCCATTGCCCAGGAGCTGGGCGTGCCTGTGAAGTTCGCCGGAGTGGGCGAGGGTATCGACGATCTCCGGCCCTTCGATTCCGAGGAGTACGCTGAGGCGATCATTTAGATAAAGAGGGGACTTCGTCCCCCCTTTAGATTCCCCCCTCCAGTCTGCGGACTGGAGCCGCCGCCCAAGGCGGCTGGGGCCGGGGTATTTTCCTGACGCGCATGTCGTCAGGAAAATGATTTAAATTTATTTTCCGCCAAGGGCGGAAAACCAGGGGAGCGCCCCTGGACCCCTGGAGGGGTATATAATTGGAGGAGGAATTGACTTGACCAGAGAGGACGGCCGGGCCGCGGGCGAGCTGCGGCCTGTGACCATTACGACCGATTTTATCAAATTCGCCGAGGGCAGCTGCCTCATCCAGTGCGGGGACACCATGGTCCTCTGCTGCGCCAGCGTGGAGGAGAAGACCCCGCCCCACGTCCCCTACGGGGAGGGCTGGGTCACCGCCGAATATTCCATGCTGCCCCGGGCCAACCGGGAGCGGAGCCGCCGGGATGTCGCCAAGCTGAAATTATCCCCCCGGAGCGCTGAGATTCAGCGCCTGGTGGGCCGGTCCCTCCGCTCCGCCGTGGATATGAGGAAGCTGGGGGAACGGACCATTACCATCGACTGCGACGTGCTCCAGGGGGACGGCGGGACCCGGACGGCCTCCGTCACCGGGGGCTTTGTGGCCCTGGCGCTAGCCTGCCGGAGGCTGGTGGAAAACGGCGATCTGGGCGCCAGTCCCATCCGGCATTACGTCACCGGCGTGTCTGCCGGGATTGTGGACGACACGGCCCTGCTGGACCTGCGCTACAGCGAGGACAGCCGGGCCCAGGTGGACTTGAACTGCGTGATGAACGAGCTGGGAGAGCTCATTGAAATTCAGGGCACCGGCGAGGGCCGGGCCTTCAGCCCCACGGAGCAGCAGGAGCTGGTGCGCCTGTGTACCAAGGGCTGCAAGGAACTGCTTGCCAAGCAGAAAGAAGCGCTGGGAGGGAAATTCTGATGGCGGAAAAATTTGTGCTGGCCACCCACAACCCCGGGAAGCTGGCGGAGATGAAGGCAATTTTGTCCGGCTTGGGCGTGGAGGTCGTCAGCCCCGCCGAGGCCGGGGTGGAGGTGGACGTGGAGGAGACCGGGACCACCTTTGCCGAAAACGCCATGCTGAAAGCGAAAGCGGTTTGCGCCGCGGCGGGCCTGCCCGCCATTGCCGACGATTCCGGCCTCTGCGTGAACGCGCTGAACGGCGGCCCCGGGGTCTACTCCGCCCGCTACGGCGGGGAGGGCCTGGACGACGCGGGGCGGCGGCGCTTGCTGCTTCAGAACCTCCGGGGCCAGACCACCCGGGCGGCTCACTTCACCTGTGCCGTGGCCTGTGCGTTTCCCAATGGGGACACCCTGGAGGCGGAGGGCCGCTGTGACGGGGCCATTGCCTTCGCCCCCCTGGGGGAGGGCGGCTTCGGCTATGACCCGGTGTTCCTGATTCCTGAGAAGGGGAAGACCTTCGGCCAGATCGGCCCGGAGGAGAAGAGCAAAATTTCCCACCGTGGAAAGGCCCTGGCGGCCTTCGCGGAGAAGCTGAGGGCGTATCTGAGCAAGGGAGAAGCGGGAGCATGAACGGCGTTAAGACCATGCTTCTGGGGATCGCGCTGAGTCTGCTGGGCATTTCGCTTTCGCTCAACAACTTCATTGCCGTTGGCTGCGGCGCCGGCGGGCTTCTTCTGGCCGTGATCGGACTTTTGAAAGGAGATTGAGCATTGGATTTGACAAGCAAACAGCGGGCCCAACTGCGGGGCCTGGCAAACGGCATCGACACCATTTTGCAAATCGGCAAGGACGGCATCGGGGAAAACCTCGTCAAACAGGCGGACAGCGCCCTGGAGGCCCGGGAGCTCATCAAAGGGAAGGTGCTGGAGAACAACCTGGAATACGACGCCCGGACGGCGGCGGAGGAGCTGGCCAAGGCCACCCGCAGCGAGGTGGTCCAGGTTATCGGCACCAAGTTCGTCCTGTACCGGGAGACCCACTCCAAACCCAAGGAGAAGCGCATCCAATTGGTAAAAGAGCGGAAGAAGAAACCGTGATCCGGTTCGGGAGGAGGCTTCCATTTTGAAGATCGGCGTATACGGCGGGGCCTTCAACCCGCCGCATCTGGGACATATTACCGCCGCACGGGCGGTATCCGGGCTTTTGAAACTGGATAAACTCTTGATAATCCCCACGGGACACCCGCCGCACAAAATCCTGCCCCCCGGCAGCCCCACGCCGGAGCAGCGGCTGGAAATGACCCGCCTGGCCATGGAGCAGACCGGCCTGGGGGACAAGGCGGAGGTCCTGGATCTGGAGCTCCGGCGGGAGGGAAGCAGCTATACCGCCGACACCCTGGCCTGCTTGAAAGAGAAATACCCGGAGGACGAGCTGTGGCTGCTGATGGGGACGGACATGTTTTTGACCTTCCATACCTGGCATGAGCCGGAGCGTATTCTCGCCTCGGCGGGAATCGCCGCCTTCGGGCGGACGGAGGCGGACACGGAGGAGCTGTTTTCCATCCAGCGGGACTTCCTCTGCCGGAGGTATCCCCAGGCCCGGATCTTCACCCTCAGCATTCCCGGCGTGGTGGACGTCAGCTCTACGGAGCTGCGGGACTATCTGGCAGGGGGAGAGGGGGGGAGCCTTCTGGCCCCGGCGGTGTACGGCTATATCCTTCGGGAGAAGCTCTACGGCACGGCGGCGGACTTGAAAAATTTGCCTCTGGAACAGCTCCGGCCCGTGGCGTTGAGCTGCTTGAACCACCGGCGCATTCCCCATGTGCTGGGCACGGAGCAGGAGGCCGTCCGCCTGGCGGAGCGCTGGGGGGCGGACGCGGACAAGGCCCGGAGGGCCGCCCTGCTCCACGACTGCACCAAGAAGCTGAACCTCCCGGAGCAGCTGGCCTTGGCGGAGCGCTTTCAGGTCCCCCTGGACGAGATGGAGCGGCGGGAAATCAAGCTCCTCCACGCCAAGACCGGGGCGGGCGTGGCGGAAGCGGTCTTCGGCACGGACGGGGAAATTACCAACGCCATCCGCTGGCACACCACCGGCCGGGGGAACATGACGCTGCTGGAAAAAGTCATCTATTTGGCGGACTACATTGAGCCCAACCGGGACTTTCCCGGCGTGGAGGAACTGCGGCGGGCCTGTTACGAGGATTTGGACGCGGGTCTGCTGCTGGGCCTGGAAATGACCATCGGGGAGATGGAGGGCCGGAACGCCCCCATCCATCCCAAGACCCTGGAGGCCAGGGACGCAGTGAAAGGACAGAGAGAATAACATGAGCGATATTGGAAAGCGGCTGGCGCCCAACGGGAAGAAGCCAAAGTCCCCCCGGAAGGGGAAGCTGACCCGCCAGCAGATCATTTTGATTGTGGTGGTTGTGGTTTTGGCCATCGCCTTGGCGGTGACGCTGGCCCTGCGGAGCCTCTTCGTCCGGCCGGAGCTGCCTGTCCGGAACGACCCTCAAAATACCGTGGACAAAGACGGGGACGGCAAGCCCGACGGGCCGGAGCCCATTGACTACGGCGAGGGCCTCCGGCCCCGTGGCGGCGATGGAGAGCGGAAGAGCAAGGATTACTGGACCGTCCTGGTCCTGGGCCGGGATACCGGCGGCGGCGGAAATACGGACACCATGCTGCTGGCCAGCTACGACGTGACGAACCAAAAGGCCACCGTCATGTCCATCCCCCGGGATACCATGGTGAACGTCCCCTGGGACATCAAGCGGATCAACTCCGTCTATAATTACTACGGCGGAGGCGAGCGGGGCATCCAGCACCTCTACAAGGAGATTTCCCAGCTGGTGGGCTTCGAGCCGGACTTCCAGGTGGTGGTGGAATGGGACGCCGTGGGGGAGATTGTGGACGCCATCGGCGGCGTGTACTTCGACGTGCCCCAGGACATGAACTACGACGACCCCTATCAGGACCTCCATATCCACCAGACGGCGGGCTACCGCCTTCTCAGCGGGGACGACGCCATGCAGGTCCTCCGCTACCGCCATGACAACCGGAAAAACGGCGTCACAAGGGGCTACCCGGACGGCGACCTGGGCCGCATTAAAACCCAGCAGGCGTTTTTGAAGGCCATGGTGGATCAGCTTCTGCGGCCCAAGAACATGACCAAGGTGGGCCCCCTCATTGAGGCGTTCAACAAGAACGTGGAAACGGACATGAGCTTCCAAAACATCCTCTGGTTCGGCCAGCAGGCGGTGATGGGAGGGCTGAAGACGGAGGATGTGAACTTTGTCACCATGCCCAACCGGGCCAAGTACGCTTACAGCCGGAGCGTGGGGAATATGCAGTCCTATGTGGTGCCCAACGCCAAGGAGCTGCTGGATCTGGTGAACAACGAGCTCAGCCCCTTCACCGAGGTTTTCACCATGAAGGACCTGGACATCATGTCCGTCAACGCAGACGGGTCCGTCAGCTCCTCCACAGGTTATGTGGAGGACAAGAAAGCGGCCCTGCCGCCTCCCAAGGATGAGCCGGAGGAAGAGGAGCCTGCCGTGGACGAAAACGGCTATCCCATCGACCCGGAGACGGGCCTGCCCATCACCGTGGACCCGGAGACCGGCGAGCCCATCGTTCCCATTGACCCGGAGACGGGGGAGCCCCTGGTCACCGGCCCGCCGGACACGGCGATCGGCTCCGGCGAAAGCGGCGGCGGAACCACGAATTCCAATGGGTCCGCCCAGCCCGGGGAAACGGCGCCCGCCGGCCCGCCGGACGGCGGCACCCCGGCGCCTCCTGCCCCGGAGACGCCCAATACCGTGCCGGACCCCGCCCCGGCAGACCCGGAGCCCCCGGCACCCGCGGAGCCCGCTCCGGAGGTTCCCGCGGATCCCCAGCTCCCGGCGGACCCGGGCTTCACCCTCATCGGGCCGGACCCCGCCGCTTGAGCGCGTAAGGCACCATTCACATATTTTTAGGAAAGAGAGGAATGTCTATGACACCGAAGGAGCTGGCCATTATTGCCGCCAAGGCCCTGGACGAGAAAAAGGGCAAAGAGATTTCTGCCATTGAAATCACGGACCTGACCACCCTGGCGGACTATTTCGTCATTGCTACCGGCGGGTCCAACACCCAGATCAACGCCCTTTGCGACGCGGTGGAAAAGGCCATGAAGGAACAGGCCGGAGAGGCCCCCCTCCACCGGGAGGGCCACCGGGACGGCACCTGGGTGCTGCTGGACTACGGCTGCCTGGCGGTTCATGTGTTCTCCCAGGAGGCCCGGGAGTTCTATGACTTAGAGCGTCTCTGGTCCGATGGGAAGCCCCTGGATCTCGGCGGCGTGCTGACGGCGGACTGAACCGGCGGAAGAAAAAGCGGGAGAGAGACCTTTGGCCTCTCTCCCGTTTTTTTGAAGCTTAGCGGTTCCGCAGTACGTTTTGCAGGGTTTCCAGCAGCTTGGCAATGTCGATGGGCTTGGAGATGTGCCCGTTCATGCCGCATTTGAGGGCCGCCTGTTTGTCTTCTTCAAAGGCGTTGGCCGTCATGGCCAGAATGGGGATGCCGCTTCGTGCCGGGTCCTCCATGGACCGGATGGCCCGGGTGGCCTCATAGCCGTTCATGACAGGCATCTGCACGTCCATCAGCACCAGCTGGTAATAGTCCGGCTCCGCCTGTTCCAGCAGGTCCAGGGCAATCCGCCCGTTCTCTGCGATTTCCACGGTGAAGCCCGCCTCCTCCAAAATGGCCTGGGCGATTTCCTGGTTCAGCTCGTTGTCCTCCGCCAGCAGGATGCGGCCCAGGGCCAGGGGCAGGGCGGCGGCTTCGCCCGCCGCCTCGGGGGTCTCCTCCGTGCCTACGATGGAGAGGAGGCAGTCCCGCAGCTCGGAGAGGAACAGGGGCTTTCCGCAGAAGGCGGTGACCCCGGCTTCCTTGGCCTCGTCTTCAATGTCGGCCCAGTCGTAGGCGGTGAGGACGATGATGGGCACCTCGTCCCCGCACTCCTTGCGGATGCGCCGGGTGACCTCGATGCCGTTCATGTCCGGCAGCAGCCAGTCGATGATGTAAACGCTGTAGTGGTCCCGCCGCATGACGGCCTGCCGGGTGCGGAGCACCGCTTCCTTGCCGGAGAGGGTCCATTCCGCCCGCATGCCGATCTGCTGGAGCATACAGGAGACGCTGTCGCAGGTGTTGAAGTCGTCGTCCACCACCAGGGCGCGGCAGCCGGAGAGCTCCGGGATGGTGGTGGGCTGCTTCTCGTCGGAGCAGAGACGGAAGGTGAGGTCCACGGAGAATTCCGTCCCCACGCCCTGGCGGCTCTTGACGTGGATGGAGCCGTTCATCATCTCCACGATGTTCCGGGTAATGGCCATGCCCAGGCCGGTGCCTTGGATGCCGCTGGTGGTGGAGTTCCGCTCCCGCTCGAAGGGCTCGAAGATGTGGGCGACGAACTCCTCGCTCATGCCGATGCCGGTGTCCCGGACGCTGAACTCATAAGCGGCGTGGCCCGCCGGGGCGGAGGGCTTCTCCGTTACCCGGATGCTGACGATGCCCCCGGCGGGGGTGTACTTAATGGAGTTGCCCAGCAGGTTCAAGAGGATCTGGTTCAGCCGCAGCCGGTCGCAGAGGATGTCCTCGTGAATCACGTCCACGGCGTCCATGTAAAGCTCCAGCTGCTTGGCGTGGACGTCCGCCTGGACGATGCTCCGCAGGCCATGGAGGATGTCCGGCAGGGAGCAGGGCTTTTCGTCCAGGTACATCTTGCCGCTTTCGATGCGGCTCATGTCCAGCACGTCGTTGATGAGGCTGAGCAGGTGGTTGCCGGAGGTCATGATCTTTTTCAGATATTCCTCCACCTGCTCCCGGTTGTCGATGTGGGTGGTGGCCAGGGCGGTGAAGCCGATGATGGCGTTCATGGGGGTCCGGATGTCGTGGGACATGTTGGAGAGGAAGACGCTCTTTGCCTTGCTGGCCCGGTTGGCCTGGGCCAGGGCGTCCTCCAGCAGGCTCTTTTTCTCCATCTCCGACCGGGTTTCCTCGTCCACGCAGCGAAAGCCGATGACCACGCCCCGGCTGGAGGACTGGTCCCCGATGGGCACGGCCTTCATCTGGAAATAGCGGATTTCACCCATGCAGACGGTCCGGTAGTTGAGGTAGTAGATGCCCCGGTCCTGAAGGTCCCGAAGGAGGTTATCCCCGGCAAAGACCCGGCGGACCATGTCCCGGTCGTCCACGTAGACGCAGGTTTGTATGTAGTTTTCCATATGGACGTCCAGGGACAGATCCCCGGAGAAAAGCTGCTCCAAAAGCCCGGCGGGACAGGCGTAGGTCCGCAGGGCGTTGCCCTTGCGGGTTTCCAGATCAAAGTAACAGACCAGATTGTAGTCTGTGCTCAGGGCCTGGACCAGCTCCTGGTGGCGGCGCTCCGTGCGGAGCTGTTCTTCCTGCTCCCGCTGCTTCTGGGCGGTGCAGTCCAGGAGGAAGCGCTGATAGAACAGTTCTCCGTTTTCCTCAATCAGCTTGACATTGCCCATTACGTGGAGAACGTCCCCGTTGGTGTGCCGGACCCGGTACACCACGCTGACGCTGTCCCCCGCGTTTTTCAGGGATTTGATGGAGCTTAGCAGCTTCTCCCGGTCCTCTTCAATGACGGAGGTGGCGATGGTGTCGAAACCGGCGGCAAAGAGCTCTTCCTGGGACTGGAAGCCCAGAATTACCAGGGCGGCCCGGTTGACGCTGAGGATACGGGCCCCGTCCAGGCTGTGGCACAGCACGCCGCAGTCCATGGTGGTGAACAGGGTTTCCAGCGCGTGGTTCTCCCGGCGCAGCTCCTCCTCATAGGCCCGCTCCCGGGTTACGTCGATGCCAACGCCCACGGTGCCCATGACGCTGCCGTCCAGGTCGTACAGGGGGGACTTATAGGTGGTCAGCAGCCGGGTCCCCTCGCCGGTTTGGACGGTTTCCTCCGCCACGCAGGTTTTTTGCGACTCCATGACGATCCGCTCGGACTCGATGCAGACGGGGTCATCAAATTCCACGTCCCAGATATAAGCGTGCCGCTGGCCCTGGACCTGCTCCTTGGCCTTGTTCACCGTTTGGCAGAAGCTGTCGTTTACCTTTTCGTGGACGCCGTCCTTGGTTTTGTACCAGACCAGGTTGGGCACGCTGTTGATGGCGGCCTCCAGGTACTGCCTTGCCTCCCAGAGATCCTTCTCCTGGTGGCAGGCCCGCAGCCATTTCTGGAAGCGGAAGCGCAGCTCCTCTCCGCTCATGGGCAGGGTCCACAGATCGGCCAGGGCGGGGAGCAGCTCCGTCAGCTGGGACAGCTGATCCCGCAGTCCCAGCACAACCAGCTCCGCCCCGCTCTCCGCCAGGGTTCGGACAGTTCCGGCGGCGTCCAGCCCTGTGAGGTCGGCGAAGATCACGTCGGCCTGGGCGGCCAGGGCGGGATCCGGCTCCCCGCTCTCCAAAAACGTATGGGTAAACGGCTCCTGGGGAGCGGTCTCCTTAAGCGGGGCGAAAAGCTCCAGCCGGCGGCCGACGCAGTAGAGCCGCAGATGACAATGATACATAAGCGTTCTCCTCCATATGGCTGCGGGTTCCAGGCGGGGCCGAGGGGAAGGGATGTCCCGCCGGTTTTTCTCAATGCTATTTTAACGGGTAAAGCAGCTCATGTCAACCATGGATGAGCCTTCAAACGGGAGGAATCCGGCTTTTCCGGGAATGAAAAAGGAGGCGCCCGGCCCAAAAGGCCATGCGCCCCGCTTCCTCCGCCCCCCCTGCCGGGGAGCTTATACGCTGAAATTCAGCTGGCGATAGTAGCCGTCGTAAACCCGGGAGATGGGCTTGTCCGCCACGGCGGGCCGTTCCGGTCCATAGAGCAGACGGCCGATCTTATAGCCCACGCCGTTGATGCACACGGATTCCCCAGGTGTGCGGCCGCCGAATTTCGTCATCCAGGCCAGCGCCTCGCCCACTGTGCAGCCCTGCCGCAGCCGGCCCTGCTCGTCCCAAAGCGGATCGTAACCCAATTCCATATCTGCCGTATCCTCCATTCATTCATAAAAAGCAACCGCTACACATTGTAGCCGACTCCCCCGGCAAAAGCAATGGCGGGAGTGGAGAAAAAAGGGGGGGATATTCGTGAAAATCACGGCTTGACAAATGATGGAAATTGGGTTTCCCTTGCGCGGCAGAGGATAGCGCCGGCGAAAGGCCGCCTCAAGGGCGGCCTCCCGCTTTTTTGTCAGCATTCTCCCAGGTATTCCTCCAGGCAGAGCCCCTGCCGCATAATCTCCCCCGCAGCTTCCTCTCCCACATAGCGGTAGTGCCAGGGCTCGTAGCCCACGCCGGTGAGGGCGCTTTTCTCCGTGGGATAGCGGAGGATGAAGCCGTACTCGGCGCAGTGCTCCATCAGCCACTGCTGCACCGCCGTCTTCTCCTGCCCCTCGTCTAAAAGCTGGTAGGACTTGTCCACAATGTCCACCGCCAGCCCGGCCTGATGCTCGCTGGTTCCGGGGCGGGCCACCCAGACGGCGGCCTGTTCCTCCGCCTCCTCCAAGGACCCGGCCTGGGGGAGGCAGGATTGGACCTTTCGCTGGAACAGCTCCTCCTGCTTTTCCCAGCTTCGGTAGGAGGAGCAGATGGTGGGCTCCAGCCCCTCCGCCCGGCAGTCGTCCATCATCCGCTGGAGGGCGGGGTAGGCCCGCTTGTCGATGGCGTGGCCGTTGATCAATTGGGTGAATTCCGGGACCTGGAAATCCTGCGGCAGGGGATGATCCCCGTTGACCAGGATCAGGTTCCAGCCGTCCTTGGGGACGGCGCTGTCCTTCCCGCCGGAGGCGGGCGTGCCCTCCCCGCCGGAGGTTACCGCCCCGGGGACGGTCAGGATATGGACGGGTTCGCCGCTCCCGGCCCCCGCCGCGGAATGGGCGGCCTGGTTTCCTGCGGCCTCGGCCTGGCCCAGCAGGAAGCCGCCGGCGAACAGCATCAGCCCCAGAAGAAGAGCCAGGAGGGGCAGGGGGGACCGCCGGGGACTCCGCCGGGCCCGGGAGGTCGCGGGGCGGCGTGGCCTGGAAACCATGGGCGCGTCCCATTGAGCAGGGGCGGCGGCGTAATACTCCCGGTCGGGACGGGAGAATTCATGTAATACGCAGGAATGAACAGACATAGAAACAGCTCCTTTGCTCTTGAACTGTCTCTATGATAAGGCTTGTCCCCGTCGAAACCGAAACATTCCTGCATCGAAGTCTTACCATTTTTGCATCGAAGCTGCATCGGTGGGCTCGCGGCCATAGCTTACGGAGATTTCCTTGTCCACGGCGGCCCAGTCTACCGTAAAGCTGAAATACAGATCGGTCCAGTGCCTTGCAATCCAAAAGAGGCTTTTGCAGTCCGTCAGCCGGAAACACGCGACGTCGCCGGTGTCCTCCTCCGGGGTGTAGTCCAGCCCCAGCCGGTCCAGAATCGCCTTCCCCAACTCCAGGGAAGAGACGCTGCACAGGATACCCTCAATGTTGACATTGTTGAACGTCAGGCCGACGATCTGCCCGCTTTCCCCGTCCACCGTGGCGGAGAGGTAGGTCTTCTGGTTTTTGTCATGGGTGGAGGCCGTGATGAAGCTGGCGCTGGAGAGGTCCGTCTGATCCCGGAGATAGTGCCGGGACCATTCCCAGGAGTCGCCATCGATCTCCGACAGCAGCGTCCGCGCCGCGGGCGAGAGGAGGCTTCCCAGCTCCGTCAGGTCCTCCCGGAGCTGTGCCATAGCCCGGTCCCGCTCCGCGCCCTCCAGCTCATGGCTCATGATGGTGATGTTTTCCGGCATTTCCTGCCACTGGACCAGGAGCCAGAGCCGCCCCGGCAGGTCCGGGGGCTTGAAGGGGAAGTTGCTGTCCTCCGACAGGTCCTCGGCGTGGACCATGCCGGTGAGCTTGCTGTCCTCCAAGGTGGAAAGCCGCAGGGGCAGCAGGGCCAGAGCCGTGACGGTCAGCGCCGTCAGGATGGGGAAGAGCCAGTTTTTCCAGTTTCGCACGGCAGTTCCTCCCCTCCTTTCCAAAGCACCCGGACCCGGGTGCCCCGGCCTGGCTCGCTCTCAATTTCCAGCTCCCCGCCGTGGAGCTCCACAATCCGGCGGCACAGGGCCAGCCCCAGCCCCGCGCCCCCCTGGGCCCGGGCGCGGGACTTGTCCACCATGTAAAAAGCCTCCGTCACCCGCTCCAGCTCCTCCGCCGGGATGCCCTTGCCCTGGTCCGTCACCTGGACGCAGCAGCTTCCATCCTCCAAGGCGAAGCCCTCCAGCAAAATCTCCCCGCCGTCCTCCATGGCCTTCCGGGCGTTGTCCAGCAGGTTCATGCAGACGGTCTCCATCAAATCCGGCTCCATCCGCGCCGTCACCGCCTGGGACTGAAGGGTGAGCCGGATGCCCGCCTGCCGGAGGGGCGGCTCCATGGCCCCGGCCACCCGGCGGAGGAACGCGTCCAGGGGCACGGGCCGCAGGGGGAAATCCTGCCGTCCCAGGACGATGAGGTCCAGCAGCTTCCGGCTCAGGGCCTCCAGCCGCCGTCCCTCGCCGAAGATATACCCGGCGCTCTCCCGGACCTGTTCCTCCGTGGCCGGGCGGGAACGGAGAAGGTCGGCGTAGCCGATGATGGAGGTCAGGGGCGTTTTGATCTCGTGGGCAAAGCTGCCGATGAAGTCCTCCTGGCGGCGCTGAGCGGCCTTCAGCTCCGCCACCTGGCGCTGGATGCGGTGGGCCATGACGTTGAAGTCGGCGGAGAGCTGGGCGATCTCGTCGTCCCCGTCCACCCGGACCCGCTGGCTGAGCTCCCCCTCCGCCATCCGCCGGGCGGCGGCGGAAAGGCGGGCCAGGGGCCGGGCCAGCATGGCGGCCACCGCCAGGGACAGGCCCCCCACCGCCCCGGTGAGGACCAGCATCAAGGAGAAGAAGCTCCGGTACTGCTCCGACCGGGATTGGAACAGCTCTCCCACCTCCCGGCAGTTTTCCAGGTAGAGGATGCCGTCCTCCAGGGCCAGGGGGCTGGCGGCGTGGAGGTAAATCCGCCCGTCGGCCAGGGCGTTCATGACCCAGCCCCGCTGCCCGGCGGGAAGCTGGGAGGTGAGGCCCGCCGCCTCCACCGGCAGCGCGCCGCTGCCGCCCAGGGCCGTTCCCGCCTCGTCGCTGAGGCGGAAGGAGACCGTCCGCCCCTGGCCGGTGGTGATGCTGATGCCCCCGGCGGCTTTGGCCAGCTCTTCCCGGCTGTACAGGGGGTTGAAGGCCAGCTCCTGGGCCAGGGCGAAGCGGAGGAGGTCGTTTTCCTCGTACAGCGCCGCCACCTCCCGGTCCAAAGAGGCGCGAAACTGGGCGTGGATGAGGGCGTAGCCCCCGGCGGAGCAGGCCAGGGCCGTGATGAGGACCATGCTGCAAAAGAGCTTCCAGAATAATCTCACAAAAAGCCTCCTTTTGGGTGGGAGCGAACCGCAGGGGCGGGCCTGTGTGTCCGCCCGCTTCCGTCATGCCGCCCCTACACCTCCAGCCGGTAGCCCACCTTATAAACCGCCACCAGCCGGTTCTCCAGCCCCAGCTTCTTCCGCATCCGCTGAATGTGGAGGTCTACGGTCCGGCTGTCCCCCAGGAACTCCTCGCCCCAGACCTTTTCATAGATTCGGTCCCGGTAGAGGGCGATGTTTTTGTTTTGCAGGAAGAGCAGCAGCAAATCGTACTCCTTGGCGGTCAGAGCCACGGGGGCCCCGGCCCGGCGCACGACGCGGCTGGCGGTGTCGATTTCAATGTCCGGCGGCAGGGAGAGGACCCGTCCCGTCTTTCCGCAGCGGCGGAGGACGGTTTCCACCCGGGCCAGCAGCTCCATCAGCTCGAAGGGCTTGACGATATAGTCCTCCGCCCCCAGGCGCAGGCCCTTCACCCGGTCCTCCAGCTCTCCCTTGGCGGTGAGGAAGATCACCGGCACCTCCAGGCTTTTGCAGTATTCCAGCACCTCGTAGCCGTCGGCCTTGGGCAGCATGATATCCAGCAGCGCCAGATCGAAGGGCTGGGCTTCCAGCTTGTCCGCCGCGTCCGCCCCGTCAGGGGCCCAGGCGCAGCGGTAGCCCGCCCCCTCCAGGGCGGTGCGGATGAGGTTGGCGATGGGGGCCTCGTCCTCGGCAATGAGGATTTTGTTCACGGAAATCACGTCCTTTGACAAGATGCCTGTTTGGAGTATAGTTTGTATCGTCCTTCCATCATTCTTGCATCATGAACCGGAGAGGGGGCTTTGGCATAGACTGTCGTAGCCCCAATCGAAAGGAGGACGCCGGAAGCGTGCTTCCGGCTGCATATATGAATCAGAATCAGAATATGATGCGGCAATTCTCCTCTCCCACCGCCTGGAACGGCCGGTCGGGAGAAGCTGTCATTCCCCTGCCTAATCCCGGCGAGGGCGGGCCTGTCTACCCCGGCAACATGGACGGAGGCGAGGCCGTGATTCCCCTGCCCAACCCCGGCGAGGGCGGCCCGGTCTATCCCGGTCCCGACGGCGGCGGCGTGGTGGAGCCCGTCATCCCCCTGCCCAATCCCGGCGAGGGCGGCCCGGTTTACCCCGGCCCCGGCGGCGGAAATCAGACCTGGCCCTGTCACGGCGGAGGCTGCGGCGGGATCATCGTCCTGCCCGGTGTCATCGGCGGCGTGTGGCCCGGCGCGGCGAAGGTCCGCTTTTTGAACGCGGGCTACGGCTATCCCGCCTTCCGCGTTTTCGTCGGCAACCGCCGGTTTGTGAACGTGCTGAACTACGCCTCCGCCACCACCTACGGCCAGGTCAACGCCGGTTACCAGACGGTGACGGTTACGGGGACCGACGGCTATGTCTACATCCAGAAAACCATGCCCTTCCAGTCCAACGGAATCACCACCATCGCCATCATCAACACCGCCGGGGGCCTGGACCTGATGCAGATTACCGACAGCTGCTGCCCGCCCACCAACGGGTATTCCAGCTTCCGCATCGGGAATCTGGCCTATAACAGCGGCCCCCTGGACGTGATCATGAGCGACGGCCGGGTGGTCTGGGCGGACCTGCGGTTTAAGGAGGTCCCCGCCTTCAAGCGCATCATGCCCGGCACCTACCAGTTCTTCTACGCCGACACGAACCTGACGCCCATGCCCTCCGGCCTGGACATCGAGACCATGGACTCCGCCTGGCTGGGGGTCTATCCGCCGCACGAGACTTTCGGCTCGCTGTACCTGGACGTGACCAGCAACGCGATTTACAGCGTCTATCTCCTCCAGAGCGGCAGAAACCGGAACAACATCCAAAACCTGATTTTGATGGACCGCTAAGGCAAAACGCCCGCGCCCAAGGCGGCGCGGGCGCTTTTCTCAGAACGCGAGGATTCCCAGGTGCTCCAGCAGGATTTTCAGGCCCATGAGAATCAGGATGACGCCTCCCGCCAGCTCCGCCCGGGCCTTGTAGCGCAGGCCGAAGACGTTGCCCACTTTCAGCCCCAGGGCGGAGAGGAGGAAGGTGGCGGCGCCGATGAGGGACACGGCGGAGAGGATATGCACGTCCGGCAGCAGGGCGAAGGTGACGCCCACCGCCAGGGCGTCGATGCTGGTGGCCACGGCCAGGAGGAACATGGTGCGGAGGCCGAAGGAATCGTCGTGGCATTCCTCGTCCCCGGAAAGGCTCTCCCTGACCATGTTCCCGCCGATGAAGGCCAGGAGGACGAAGGCGATCCAGTGGTCAAAGGCGCTGATATATTGGTCGAAGGCGGAGCCCAGCAGGAAGCCGATGGAGGGCATCAGCGCCTGGAAGCCGCCGAACCAGGCGCCGGTGAGGAGGTAGTGCCGGGGCTTCAGCCGCTGGACGGACAGGCCCTTGCAGATGGAGACGGCGAAGGCATCCATCGAAAGGCCGGCGGCGATCAGCAGCAGTTCCAAAATATCCATGGGGGAGCCTCCCTGTATATGTAGTTTTTAGATGATACCACAACCATATTCCGGCTGTCAACGAATATGAACCGGGCAGGGGAAAAATGGCCGTTTCCGCACGCTTGACATTTCCGCCGCTTGGTGTTATAGTGTCTTTGTCAAATTGGCTGTGACGGAGACGGAGCCGCCGGAAACGCCCAGAGAGGGACGCGCATGCTGAAAGCGTCCCGCGCCGAACGCGGAGCCTCCACCACTCCCGAGCCGCCCGGGATAACCGGGCCGGGCCCTCCCGTTACCGAGGACGCGAGCGGCGGTCCGCATCCGGGCCGCAAGCAGGGTGGAACCGTGGAATGCGTTTTTCGTATCCCACCCCTGATTCTTCATCAGGGGTGGGATTTTTTGCCCCGCCCCGTAATACAAGGAGGAATTACCATGAGTGAAGAAAGCAATCTGTATACCTTTGAAAACGAAACCTACCGCAAGACCTACTGGCACACCTGCTCCCACATCCTGGCCCAGGCGGTGAAGCGGCTGTACCCGGAGGTGAAGCTGGCCATCGGCCCCTCCATCGACGAGGGCTTCTATTACGATATGGATTCTCCCTTCCCCTTTACCCCGGAGATCATGGAGAAAATCGAGGGCGAGATGCGGAAAATCTGCAAGGAGAAGCTGAAGCTGGAGCGCTTCGAGCTGCCCCGGGCGGAGGCCGTGAAGTTCATGGAGGAAAAGGGCGAGCCCTTCAAGGTGGAGCTCATCAACGACCTCCCCGAGGACGCCGCCATCAGCTTCTACAAGCAGGGCGAGTTCACGGACCTCTGCGCCGGTCCCCACCTGGATTCTACAGGACGTGTAAAGGGAAATGCCATTAAGCTGACGGCCTGCAACGCCGCCTACTGGCGGGGAGACTCCAACCGGGAAACCCTCCAGCGCATCTACGGCATCGCCTTCCCCAAGAAGGACGAGCTGGACGAATACCTCAAGCGCATTGAGGAGGCCAAGAAGCGGGACCACCGGAAGCTAGGCAAGGAATTGGGCCTGTTCATGCTCCGGGACGAGGGCCCCGGCTTCCCCTTCTTCCTGCCCAAGGGCATGACGCTGAAAAATACCCTGCTGGACTACTGGCGGCAGGTCCACAAAAAGTACGGCTACGTGGAGATCTCCACCCCCATCATGCTGAACCGCCAGCTGTGGGAGCGCTCCGGCCACTGGGACCACTACAAAAACAACATGTACACCACCGTCATCGACGAAGTGGACTTCGCGGTGAAGCCCATGAACTGCCCCGGCGGGATGCTGGTCTACGCCAGCGAGCCCCACTCCTATAAGGAGCTGCCCCTGCGGGTGGGGGAGATCGGCCTGGTCCACCGGCATGAGCTCTCCGGCGCCCTCCACGGCCTCTTCCGGGTCCGCTGCTTCAACCAGGACGACGCCCACGTCTTCATGACCCGGGAGCAGATGCAGGACGTTATCCAGGAGACGGTCCGCCTCTTCGACGAGGTCTACTCTACCTTCGGCCTCAGCTACACCATTGAGCTTTCCACCATGCCGGAGGACCACATCGGCACCGTGGAGGAGTGGGAGCGGAACCAGGACATTTTGAAAGCCGCCATCACCGACATGGGCAAGGACTTTGTCATCAACGAGGGGGACGGCGCGTTCTACGGTCCCAAGCTGGACTTCCACCTCTCCGACTCCCTGGGCCGGACCTGGCAGTGCGGCACCATCCAGCTGGACAGCCAGCTGCCGGAGCGGTTCGAGCTGGAGTACACCGGCGAGGACGGAGCGAAGCACCGCCCCGTCATGATTCACCGGGTGGTCCTGGGCTCCATCGAGCGCTTCATCGGCGTGATTACCGAGCACTTCGCCGGGGCCTTCCCCCTGTGGCTGAGCCCTGTCCAGGTGAAGGTCCTCACCGTTACCGACCGGGCGGACGCTTACGCCGCGGAGCTTGCCAAGACCCTGGACGAGCTGGGCTTCCGGGTGGAGACCGACGTGCGCAACGAGAAGATCGGCAAGAAAATCCGGGAGGCCACCCTGGAGAAGGTCCCCTACATGCTGGTGGTGGGCGACCGGGACGTGGAAAACAAAACCGTCTCCGTCCGCACCCGGGGCGGCGAGGACCTGGGCGCCATGAGCCTGGAGGCCTTTGCCGCGAAGCTGCGGGAAGAAGTGGACAGCAAGGTCATTCTGTAAACCAAACGTATAAACGCAAGGGACGTATCCGTTTTGGATACGTCCCTTTTGATTGGTTTGCAATTATTTGTGAGGTACGTGCCAGATGTTGTCGGCGTACTGGGCGATGGAGCGGTCGGCGGCGAAGATGCCGCTGCGGGCGATGTTGTGGAGGCTCATGCGGTTCCACTTGACGGGGTCGGCGTAGGTTTCCACCATGCGCTTTTCCGCCTCGCAGTAGGACGCGAAGTCCGCCAGGAGCAGGTACTCGTCGGCGGGGCTGCCGCCGAGCCCTAACAGAAGCCGCTGATAGAGGTCGTCGTAGCATACGCCGTCCCGGAAGCCGGTGCGCAGGGCGTCCATGGCCCGGCGGAGCTTCTCGTCCCGGTTATACCAGCGCTGGGGCACGTAGCCCTCCCGCTTGAGGGCCTCCACCTCGTCGGCGTGGAGGCCGAAGAGGAACATGTTCTCGTCTCCCAGCACCTCGTGCATCTCCACGTTGGCGCCGTCCAGAGTGCCCACGGTCAGGGCGCCGTTCATCATGAATTTCATGTTTCCGGTGCCGCTGGCTTCCTTGCCGGCGGTGGAGATCTGCTGGCTTACCTCGCTGGCGGGCATCAGCACCTCCGCCAGGGAAACCCGGTAGTTCTCCAGGAAGACCACCTGGAGCTTATCCTTGCAGACGGGGTCGTTTTCGATCTGGTCCGCCAGGGAGTTGATCAGGCGGATGATCCGCTTGGCCACCTCATAGCCCGGGGCCGCTTTCGCGCCGAAGAGGAAGGTGTGGGGCTGGGTGATGGCGTTGGGATCGTCCCGCAGCTTCTGGTACAGGGCGATGATGTGCAGTACGTTCAAAAGCTGGCGCTTATACTCATGAAGCCGTTTGGCCTGAACGTCGAAGATGGCGTCGGGGTTCAGAATGACGCCCCGGCTCCGCTTGGCGTGAACGGCGAGGGCCTCTTTGTTTTTCCGCTTGATCTCCGCCAGCCGGTTTAATACGGTCTGGTCGTCCGCGTAGGCGTCCAGCTTCTGGAGCACGGAGGCGTCGGAGAGGTAGGCGTCCCCGCCGGTCAGATCTTTGATGAGGCCGTCCAGGCCGGGGTTGATCTCGCTGAGCCAGCGGCGGTGGTCAATGCCGTTGGTGACGTTTTGGAACTTTGTGGGCTCCATGGCGCAGGCGTCCTTGAAGACGTCGTTGCGCAGGATGTCGGAGTGGAGGGCGGACACGCCGTTGACGGCCATGCCTCCGGCGATGCACAGGTTCGCCATGCGGACCTGCCCGTCCCAGATGATGGCCATTTCCTTCGTTTTGGCGGGGTCATGGTAGAAGGACTCAACCCGCTTCTGCCAGCGGTTGGAGATCTCCTGAATGATTTGCCAGATACGGGGCAGACGGCGCTCCATCAGGGTCTGGGGCCAGCGCTCCAGAGCCTCGGCCAGGACGGTGTGGTTCGTGTAGGCCACGGCGTGGGTGGTGATATACCAGGCGTCGTCCCAGTTCATTCCCGTGTCGTCAATGAGGACCCGCATCAGCTCCGGAATGACCAAGGTGGGGTGGGTGTCGTTGATTTGGATGACGTTTTTCTCATGGAAGTTTTTCAGCGTCCCATAGGTGTCTAGGTGCTTGGCGGTGATGGACTGGATGGTGGCGGAGACGAAGAAATACTGCTGCTTGAGACGGAGGGATTTGCCCTCGATGTGGTTGTCGTCGGGGTAGAGGACCTTGGCGATGGTTTCCGCCATGGTCTCCTCCTCGGCGGCTTTCAGGTACTCGCCCTGGCCGAAGAGGCTCATGTCGATGGCCTTGGTCGGCCGGGGGTCCCACAGGCGGAGGACGTTGACATGCCCCGTGCCGTATCCGGCGATTTCCATGTCGTAGGGGATCGCCTGGATTGTGGTGGCGTTTTCATTGACCGTGTGGAGATGGCCGTCCGCCCAGAACTCCCGGACGGTGCCGCCAAAGGAAACCATTTGCGCTTCGGCGGGCTTGGGCAGCAGCCAGGCCGCGCCCAGGTCCTTCCAGTGGTCGGGGAGTTCCACCTGCTGGCCCTCCACGATCTTCTGCTTGAACAGGCCCAGCTCGTAGCAGATGGAGTAACCGGTGGCGGGGATCTCCAGGGTGGTCATGGAATCCAGATAGCAGGCGGCCAGGCGCCCAAGACCCCCGTTGCCCAGCGCCGCGTCGGGCTCCATCTCGAAGATGTCCCCGGCCTTGAAGCCCAGGTGCTCCAGGGCCTCTTTCAGCTGAGGCAGCAGATCCAGGTTATAGGCGTTTTTCATCAGGCTGCGGCCGATGAGGAATTCCATAGACAGGTAGTGGACCTGCTTTTTCTTGTTCTGACGGGTCTTCTTCCGGGTTTCAACCTCCCGGAGGGCCATCATGTCCCGGAGGACCAGGGCGCTGGCCCGCATCATTTCGCCGTCGGTGGCCTCATCGGCGGCTTTGCCGAAGTTGGTCATCAGTTTGGCGGACAGGGCTTCTTCCAGTTCTTTCGTCGTAATCGATGCCATAAGCGTTTTCACTCCGCAGACTTTTTCTTGCCGGCGGTTCCTTTCTTTGAGGTTGACTTCTTTTCGGTTTTCTTCTCAGCTTTGTCAGCTTTGGAGGCGGTTTTAGAAGCGGCTTTCCGAGTCTTCTTGGCGGGCTTCTCAGGGGCGGGAGCGGGCTCCTCGGCGGGAGCGGCTTCCACGACGGGAGCGGGCTCCTCGGCGGGGGCGGCTTCCACGACGGGGGCGGGCTCCTCAGCGGGCGCGGGCTCCTCAGCGGGGGCGGCTTCCACGGCGGGCACGGGCTCCTCGGCAGGGGCGGCTTCCACGACAGGCGCGGGTTCCTCAGTGGGGACGGGCTCCTCAGCGGGGGCGGCCTCTCCCTCGGAAACCTCCAGGGCCCGGCGGGTGTCGCTGTGGATGGGCCAGGTCTGGCCGGTGATGGTGGCATAGATGCGCAGATACTCCCTGGCGCTGCGGGCCCAGCTGAAATCGCAGGACATGGCCCGCTGGCGGAGCCGTCCGAAGACGTCGGGATAGTCCTTATATAGGTACACGGCCTCCCGGATAACATGGAGCATGTCGCCGCTGGAGTAGTTGGCGAAGGAGAAGCCGTTTCCGGCGTCCCGCCAGGACTCGCAGGGCTGGACGGTATCCTTCAAGCCGCCGGTCTCCCGGACGATGGGCACGGTGCCGTAGCGCATGGCGATCATTTGGCTCAGGCCGCAGGGCTCGCTCTTGGAGGGCATGAGGAAGAGGTCCGCGCCGGCGTAAATGGCCATGGACAGATCTTCGTTATAGTCCATGCGGACGGACATCCGGCCGGGATACTGCTGGGCGGCCCAGCCGAAGAAGTCCTCATACCGCTGGTCGCCGGTGCCCAGGACCACCAGCTGCATGGGGAGCTCCATCATATCGTGGAGCACCTCGCAGATCAGGTCCAGGCCCTTGTGGGAGACCAGGCGGCTTACCATAGCCACAATGGGGGTATGGGGCTCCTCCCGCAGGCCCACCATCCGCTGGAGCTCGGCTTTGCAGGCGTCTTTGCCTTCCATATCCTCGAGGGAGAAATTCTTCAGAATGCGCCCGTCGGTCCGGGGGTCATAGAGCTTCATGTCGATGCCGTTCAACACGCCGGAGAGCTTGTTGGAGCACTGGCGCATGATGCCCTCCATCCGGTGGGCAAAGTAGGGCATTTTCAGCTCGTTGGCGTAGGTGGGGGAGACGGCGTTAACCGCGTCGGCGCAGAGGATGGCGCCCTTGAGGAGGTTGGCGTCCCCGTCCAGCAGCATGGTGCCGTCCTTGGCCCAGCCGGCGTCCAGGCCGAAGAGCTCGCCCAGGACGTAGGGGTTGTACCGGCCCTGATACTCGATGTTGTGGATGGTGACCACAGTCTTGATGGAGCGGTAGCGGTCTTCCCGCACGCCGTCGTCCTTCAGGTAGATGGGGACCAGGGCGGACTGCCAGTCGTTGCAGTGGACTACCTCGGGCCAGAATTTGAAGTGGTCCAGCATCCGCACCACGGCCCGGGAAAAGAAAGCGAAGCGCTCGCCGTCGTCGGCCTGGCCGTAGAGGGAGCCCCGGTTGAAGTACTGCTCGTTGTCCAGGAAGTACCAGGTCACGCCGTCCTTCTCCAGGGAGAAGAGGCCGCAGTAATTGTGCCGCCAGGCCAGGTCTACGTAGTCGTAGCACTCGAATTTCAGCTCGTTTCCGAAGCGCTCCCGGACCCGCTGGTAGAGGGGCAGGACCACGGCCACCTCAGCGCCCTGCTCCGCCAGGGCGGGGGGAAGGGAACCGGCCACGTCGGCGAGGCCGCCTGTTTTACAGAAGGGGACCGCTTCGCTGGTCACATACAAGATTTTCATACACGTACTCCTTTTCATATCGGCCCCGGCGCGGGCCGGAGGCACGAGACTTTGGAAGGGATCGGCGGCTGAAGCGCCGCCGGAAAAGCGCTGCCCTTATTATACCAAATTGTGGGGCCGGGGTCAATCCGGCCTTTCAATCATAAAAGGGGGACGAGGCCGCCCCCCTTTTATGAAACTTTATACCTTGCTGCCCTTGGCCAGGACAATGGGATAGGTGACATGACCCATCAGCGTCCGGCCGGGAAGGACCTCGACATCCTTGTCGGCAATGATATAGCTCAGCTGCGCGTCCTTGCGGACAATGGAGTCCTTGAAAATCACGCAGTTGCGCACCACCGCGCCGGCCTCCACGGTAACGCCGGGGAAGAGAATGGAGTTCTCTACCACGCCCTCAATGGAGCAGCCGTCGCCGAACAGAGAGTTGACGCACTTGCCGCCGGAGCCGATGTAGGTAGAGCTGAGGTCCGCGTTCTTGGCCCGGACGGGGCGCTGCGCGCAGAACAGATCCGCCCGGATGGCGGGGTCCAGCAGCTGCATGCTGCGGTCGTAATACTCCTGGACGGAACGAATTTGGGCGGCGTAGCCCTTCCAGATGTAGCTCTGGATGTTCAGCTGGTCCTTCCGGGCCTGGAGCACGTCCCCCCGCCAGCTGAGCTGGTCCTTAGCGGCGCAGTCGTCCACCAGCTCCAGCAGCAGCTTCTTGGAAACCACGTAGGTTCCCAGCCCCCGGAGGCCCCGGGGAGTGTGGGGGCTGACAAAGACCTCGGCGACCCGGCCGCCCTCTCCCACCTGGAAGTAGGTGCCGTCCTCGGTCATGAAGCTGTCGTTGGCGCAGACCACGGTGATGTCCGCCCCGGATTTCAGATGGTTTTCATACACGTCGCTCAGGGGCAGGTTGGCCACCAGGTCGCCGTCCATCATGACCACATAGTCCTGGCGGATTTCTTCCAGGTAAGTCCGCACGGCGGTCAGGGCCTCGATATGGCCCCGGTAGGGCATGGCGCCCCACTCGCCCTTATAGTTAAAGGGGGGCAGAAGGCGCAGGCCGCCCCGCTTGCGGCTCAGGTCCCAGTCCTTGCCGGTGCCCAGGTGGTCCAGCAGGCTCTGGTAATGGCCGTGGAGAATGATGCCTACGTCGGTGGCCCCGGCGTTCACCAGGCCGCTGAGGGCGAAGTCCACCGCCCGGAACCTTCCGCCGAAGGGAATGGAGGCGGAGGAGCGGATGGAACCCAGCTCCTGGAGGTTGCCGCGGCGCTCATAGGTGAAAATAATTCCGTGCAGTCCGTTCATTTGGACACCTCCTCACCGTTGCGGTTCAGCATGATACCCGCTTTGGCGTCTTTGCCCTCAGGCAGCTGGCAGCCCGGGGCCAGCACCGTCAGGCCCCAGCCCTCCGGCGTATTTTCCGGCGTGCCGCCCACGCGGCAGCCCGGGCCGATCTTGCAGCCCTCGCCCAGGATGGCGTACTCCACCACCGCGCCGGGGGCCACTTCCACGTTGGGGAAGAGAACGGAATAGCGGACCGCCGCGCCCTCGCCCACGGTGACGTTCTGGGAGAGGACGGAGTTCTCCACCACGCCCTCCAGCACGCTGCCCCGGTTCACGGCGCTGTGGGCCACCGCGGAGTTCTCGCCCAGGAAGGCGGGGGGGGCGCTGACGGAGCGGGCGTAGATGGGCCAGGAGCGGTCCCGCAGGTCCAGACCGGACTCGGGGGCCAGCATGTCCATATTGGCGTCCCAAAGGGATTCCAGGGTGCCCACGTCCTTCCAATAGCCGGCAAAGCGGTAGGCGGCCATGCGCTCATTGTTCGCCAGCATGGAGGGGATGATGTTTTTGCCGAAGTCGTTTTCGGACCCTTCCGTGTTCTCATCGTCGATAAGGTACTGCCGCAGGGCCTTCCAGGAGAATACGTAAATGCCCATGGAAGCCAGGTTGCTCTTGGGCTCCTTGGGTTTTTCGGCAAACTCGGTGATCATGTCGTCCCCGTCCACGCTCATGATGCCGAAGCGGGGCGCCTCGGCCCAGGGCACCTCCATGACGGAGATGGTGCAGGCGGCGTTTGCCGCCTTGTGGCGGGCCAGCATGTCGGAATAGTCCATCTTGTAAATGTGGTCGCCGGAGAGGATGACCACATACTCGGGGTCGTGCATATCGATGAAGCCCAGGTTCTGATAGATGGCGTTGGCGGTGCCCTTGTACCAGGTGCCGCCCTTGGCCCCCTGGTAGGGGGGCAGGATGTGGACGCCGCCGGTGGACCCGTCCAGGTCCCAGGGCTGGCCGCTGCCGATATAGCTGTTCAGCTCCAGGGGGCGGTACTGGGTCAGCACGCCCACGGTGTCGATGCCGGAATTGGTGCAGTTGGAGAGGGGGAAGTCGATGATGCGGTACTTGCCGCCGAAGGGAACGGCGGGCTTTGCCATGTCTCCGGTGAGGACATAAAGGCGGCTGCCCTGTCCTCCGGCCAGCAGCATGGCAATGCATTCTTTCTTCATGTCTCTTTCAGCTCCTTTGCCTGTTTTTTCGCTCTGGGCTTTCTTGCGGGTTTTTCAGCGCTGCCCTCCTTGGGGGCCTTCTCCGCCTTGGCGGAGGATTTGACGGTTTTTACCAGGGCCTTGGCGGAGGCCTTCACGGTTTTCCCCGCGGCCTTGGAAACCTTCTCCACCGCTTTCACGGCCTTGGGCTCCTTGACGGCCTTGGGCTTGGGGAAGGTCCCCTCGCCCCGGAGGAACACCGCGCCGAAGGCGGGGATGCGGATGGCGGCGGAGTGCTCCTTGCCATGAGACTCGACGGCCTCCACGGGGACGGGCTCCGTGTCGCCGAAGCCGTCGCCGCCGTATTCCGCCGCGTCGGTGTTGAAGACGGGGGTATACTGCTTGTGGGCGGGGACGCCCATGCGGTAGCCCTCGTAAGTATTGGGGGAGAAGTTGACGGCGCAGAGGAGGTCCCGGCCCTTTTTATCCTTGCGGAGGAAGACCACCACGTTGTTGTGGTTGTCGTCCACCACCAGCCACTCGAAGCCCTCCCAGCTGAAGTCGATCTCCCACAGGGCGGGCTCCTTCTTGTAGAAGTCGTTGGCCTCCTTGAAGAAGCGGTGGATCTTTTGGTTCTCCTCGTTCTCCAGCAGATACCAGTCCAGGGACTCCTTGTCGTTCCACTCGTGCCACTGGCCCAGCTCCGCGCCCATGAAGAGAAGCTTCTTGCCCGGGTGGGCCAGCAGGTAGGCGTAGAAGCCCCGGGTGCAGCGGAGCTGGTTCGTGTAGTCCCCGGGCATCTTTCCCACCACGGAGCCCTTCATGTGGACCACCTCGTCGTGGGAGATGGGCAGCACGAAGTTCTCGGAGAAGGCGTACATCATGGAGAAGGTGATGTCCTTATGGTGATCCTGGCGGAACCAGGGGTCCAGCTTGAGATAGTGGCACATGTCGTTCATCCAGCCCATGTTCCACTTGAGGTTGAAGCCGAGGCCGCCGATGTCGGCGGGGCGGCTGACCATGGGCCAGGCGGTGGATTCCTCGGCGATCATCATGACGCCGGGCTTCACGGAAAAGGCCATGGCGTTGAGCTCCCGGAGGAAGTCGATGGCCTCCAGGTTTTCGTGCCCGCCGTACTTATTGGGGGTCCAGGCCCCGCCCTGACGGCTGTAATCGAGGTAGAGCATGGAAGCCACCGCGTCCACCCGGAGGCCGTCGATGTGGCACTCCTCCAGCCAGAAGCGGGCGGAGGAGAAGAGGAAGCTCTTTACCTCGGGCCGTCCGTAGTCGAAGACCCGGGTGCCCCAGGAGGCGTGCTCCCACTTGTTGGGGTCGCTGTACTCATAGCAGCAGCCGCCGTCGAACTCATAGAGCCCGTGGGCGTCCTTGCAGAAGTGGGCGGGGACCCAGTCCAGGATAACGGCGATGCCGTTTTTGTGCATGTGGTTTACGAACCAGAGGAAGTCCTTGGGGGTGCCGTACCGGGAGGTGGGGGCGAAGTAGCCGGTGCACTGATAGCCCCAGGAGCCATCGAAGGGATGCTCCAGCACGGGCAGCAGCTCAATGGCGGTATAGCCCATCTCCTTGACGTAGGCGGCCAGCTCTTTGGCCATGTCCTTGTAATCGTAAAAATCCCCGTTGGGCCGCTTCTTCCAGGAGCCCAGATGGACCTCGTAGATGTTCAGGGGGGACTCGTAGACCTGGTGCTTTTCCTGCTTGGCCAGGAAGGCGGCGTCGGTCCACTTGAAGTCCTCAATGTCATAGAGCTTTCCGGCGGTGGCGGGGCGGGTCTCGCAGTGGAAGGCGTAGGGGTCCGTCTTCAGCCGGACCTCCCCGTCGGGGCCGGTGACGGCGTATTTGTAGGACGTGTATTCCCCAAGGCCGGGGATGAAGCCCTCCCAGATCTCGCCGTCCCGGGTCAGGGGATGGATGCCGTCTGTCCAACTGTTGAAGTCGCCCACGACGCAGACGCTTTGGGCGTGCGGGGCCCAGACCCGGAAGGTCCAGCCTTCCGCGCCGTTTTTCTTATCGGGGTGGGAGCCGAACCAGCGCCAGCCGTCCGTCAGGGTTCCGGCGTGGAAGCGTTCGGCGTAATCGTGTTTTGCCATAGTCAACCTCCGTGCATAGCCGCGGGACCTCTCCAAACCCGCAGCTGCCGCTTATAGGCGAGCGGCCCGCCGATTTCCCGGGCGTCCCTCCGGGACGCCCCGCCCGCCGTCCAGACGCGGCGGGCTGTGTCTCAAGCAATCGATTAGTTATTCTGGAATATTATACTTCTTTTGAAAAATAGCGTCAAGGACGGTCCTGTCGAAAAAACCGGCCGTCTTTTAGCAGGTTCCCCCAAATCTGTTTCAAGATTCACAATAATTTTTGGTGACCTTCGGCAAAATGTTCAAAAGATGGAAGGGAAAAATGGGGAAGTGTGCTAATAAAAAATGGCGGGATGTTGATTTTGCCGCCGGTCTGCGGTATGATAGCAAAATAATCCAATGTTTTCAGGAGGTTCTCCATGCTCCAGTTTCTGACGGCCCTGCGCTTCGACGGCTTCCCCCTCTGGGTGGTGCTGCTGATCTGCCTGGGCGTGTTCCTGGCGTCCTTCATGGACGCCATCGCCGGCGGCGGCGGCATCATCTCCGTGCCCACCCATCTGATCGCCTTCGGCAGCCTCCCCGCGCCCTACGCCTTGGGGACCAACAAGGTTTCCGCCGCCATCGGCACCTGCTTTTCCACCGCCCGGTTTATCAAAAACGGGTATGTGGACTGGAGGCTCTTCGGGCCCTCCATCCTCTTCTCCCTGACGGGGTCCGTTGCGGGCACCTGGCTTCAGCACCGGACGCCGGACGCGGTCTTGAAGTACATGCTTTTGCTGGTGCTGCCGGTGGTGGCCTTCATCACCCTGCGGAACCGGGAGTGGCCCGACGAGCCGGGGGAGATCAGCCGCCGGAGGCAGATTGCCATCGTCTGGGCCGCAGCATTCGTCATTGGCGGCTACGACGGGTACTACGGTCCCGGTACGGGGACCTTCCTGATGATTATATTCATCCGCCTGGCGAAGCTGGACACCCGCCACGCGGCGGGAGGCGTGAAGGTGATCAACCTCTCTTCCAACATCGGCAGCCTGGTGACGCAGATGGCTTCGGGCTATGTATTCTGGGGCGTGGGGCTCATCGCCTCCGTGGCCTCCATCGCGGGACACTACATCGGCTCCGGCCTGGCCATCAAAAACGGCAGCCGGATCGTCCGCCCGACGGTCATTGTCGTGCTGATCCTGCTGACGGTGAAGGTGGGCAGCGAGCTGCTGTTCCCGGACTTTTGGGGCTAGCCGCGTTTTGCGGGAAACGGGACCCAAAGAACGCGCGGGCGCTTTGGCAATCCGGTGAATAACCGGGCCGAAGCGGCGGCGAAGACTGACTTTAAGGATGGACGTTTATGAAAAAGACCATTGGCATTCTGGGGGGCATGGGCCCCATGGCCACGGCGGACCTGTTCCGAAAAATCACGGCCCTCACCGGCGCCGGCCGGGACAATGACCATATCCGGATCTACATAGACAGCAACGCCTCCATCCCCGACCGCACCGCCGCCATCCTGGAGGGCGGGGAGGACCCCGTCCCCGCCATGGCGGACGCCCTGCGGCACCTGGAGCTCTGCGGGGCGGACTGCGTGATCATGCCCTGCAACACCGCCCACTACTTCCTTCCCCGGCTGGAGCCCTTGACGAAGCTGCCCTTTCTCAGCATGATCCAGGCGGCGGCGGACGCCTGTCGGGATCGGTTTCCGGGGAGGACGGTTGGAATTTTGGCCACAACCGGCACCCTTTCGGCGGGGCTGTACCAGGAGGCCCTGGCGGGCCGGGGCGTGCCCTTCCTGGTCCCGGACGCGGCGGAGCGGGCGCGGCTGATGGAGGTCATTTATCAAGGCGTGAAGGCCGGGGCCCCGCCGGAGGCGTACCGGGAGGCGTTCCTCTCCGTCACGAAGGGCATGGCGGGCCGTGGCGCGGCGTGCTTCCTCCTGGCCTGTACGGAGCTGCCCCTGGCGGTCCGGGAGCTGGGGCTGGACCTCCCCTGCGCGGACCCCACGGAGGAGCTGGCGAAAGCCGCCATCCGCTTTTGCGGCTATTCCGTGCGGAGCGAGTAAACCGGACACAGAAGAGCGGATGTCTGACGATATCATCAGACATCCGCTCTTCGTTCACGATTTTTTCATAACTATTTCACAATCTTTCTATTTTCCCTTTACATTTGCCGGCGGCTTTGGTATAATGTGGCTAATTTGGAGAGGATTCCCGGCAGGACATTTGTCCAAAACACAGACGGACCGCCTGGAGGGCCCCAAAGATTTTATTTTTATGAGGTGAGTGTATGAAGAAGAAAAACAACCTGCCTGTGCGGATACTGATTGCGCTTGTCGCCGGTATCGCGGTGGGCCTGGTCTGCTACTTCGCCGGTTTGGCGGACTTTACCGCGACGTATCTGAAGCCCTTCGGCGACATCTTCGTGAATCTTTTGAAGTTCATCGTCGTGCCCGTGGTGCTGCTGAGCATGATCGACGGCATCCTCTCCATGGGCGACATGAAGCAGGTGGGCTCCGTGGGCGTGAAAACGGTGGCCTACTTCCTCTGCACCACCGCCATTGCCTGCGTCATCGGCCTGGTCTTCGCCAACATCTTCATGGGCGCGGGCCTGTTCCCGGACCTCTCTGCGGAGCTGGGCGCGGCGGAGTACGAGCCCAAGGCCTTCAACGGCTTTATGTCCGTGCTGGTGGACATCTTCCCCAGCAACATGTGGGGCGCGTTTGTCAACGCCAACATGCTCCAGGTCATTGTGGTTTCCCTGTTCTTCGGCGGGGCCATTATGATGGCGGGCGAGAAGGGCAAGCTCTGCCGGGATCTGGTGGGCTCTATGTATGCCGTCATTGAGCAGCTGATGGAGTTTGTCATTTCCCTGTCTCCCATCGGCGTGTTCACCTATATGGCGTGGGTCACCGCTACCCAGGGCGCGGCCATTCTGGGCTCTCTCTTCCTGGTCATTCTCTGCGCGTACATCGGCTACGTTGTCCACGCCGTCCTGGTCTACTCCCTGTCTGCGCAGATAGTCGTGGGCATGAGCCCCATGAAGTTCTTCAAGGGCGCTTTTGCGGCTATGATTTTCGCCTTCACCTCCACGTCCTCCGCAGCCACCCTGCCGGTTTCCAAGGAGTGCGCCCATGAGCTGGGAGCGAAGGACGACATCGCCGCCTTCGTCCTGCCCCTGGGCTCCACCATCAATATGGACGGTACGGCGATTTATCAGTGCGTCGCCACGGTGTTCATCGCCTCCTGCGCGGGCATCCACCTGACCATCGGCCAGATGGTCATTGTGGTGGTAACCGCCACCCTGGCCTCCATCGGCACCGCCGGCGTCTCCGGCGCGGGCATGATCATGCTGGCCATGGTGCTGGAGACCTTGGGTATCCCTGTGGCCTACATCGGCCTCATCGTGGCGGTGGACCGGCTTTTCGACATGGGCCGCACCTGCCTGAACGTCACCGGCGACATCGCCTGCTCCCTCTGCGTCAGCAAGTGGCAGGAGAAGAAATGACAGTTTAGCCCGCCCGGCAATCGGCCAAGCTGAAGCGGCGGCGGAACTTCCGCCGGGGGACCCGTTTTGGGTCCCCCGTTTTTTTGAGAAAATTTTCAGCTTTGTGGGATATCATGGACCCCTGAGGGATATCCCTTACAGAAGGGCCCTTCCAAACCAACCCAAAAGGAGGTGAGACGCGTTGACGGACCAGCGATTCCACGAGGCCGTGGAGCTCTATGGCGACATGGTGTTCCGGCTGGCGTACAGTTACCTGAAAAACCGGGCGGACGCCGAGGACGTGATGCAGGAGTCCCTGCTGAAGCTCTACGTGGAGCCCAGGGAGTTCGAGTCGCCGGACCACGAGAAGCACTGGCTCCTCCGGGTGGCGGCCAACGAGTGCAAAAAGCTCCTCCGCTCCCCCTGGCGGCGGCGGACCGATCCCCTGGACGAGGCGGAGGAGGCTGCGGTCTTCGACCGGCCCGCCCAGTCGGAGCTGTTCCGGCAGGTGATGGCCCTGCCCCCCAAGTACCGGGCGGCGGTGTACCTTTACTACTATGAGGGCTACTCCGTGAAGGAGGCCGGCGAGCTGCTGGGGGCCAAGGCGTCCACTGTCCAGACCTGGCTCATGCGGGCCAGAGGGCAATTGAAAACCAAACTGAAGGAGGCGGAAGCCTGATGATGGACGAAAGACTGTATCGTGAGACCTTCTCCCGGCTCCGGGCCTCCGGCGAGGCGAAGAAGGAGGTCCTTGTAAAAATGAACGAGATGAATAAAAAGACCATGCGGCGGCCGCTGAAGGCCCTGCGGGCGGTGGCCATGGCCGCCGTACTGACCCTGGCTCTGGCGGTCAGCGCCAACGCCGCCACCAACGGCGAACTGTTTGAGAACATGCGCATCATCTTCCAGGACGATTCCCGTATCGTGCTGGAAAACGACGCGGGAGCACGGGTGGAGGTCACCGGCGTCTTTGCGGACGCGCAGCTCGAGGACGGCAAGCTGATTCTGACCGTGGACAATGCGGAGTTTGACATCACCGACGAAATCGCGGAAAACGGCGTCTATACCGGGACGGTGAAGACCGCCAGAGGCGAGGACGTGGGCGTGACGGTTACCGGCACCCTGGAGGACTGCGAGGTTCAGCTTTCCTCCCAGGACGGGGACACGGATTACAACGTGGCAACGGAGAGCTCCGCCTCTGCGGAAACCTATACCAGCGTCATCACGACCACCATCGAGGATTAAGCGAAAAACCGCCGGAGGGATTTCCCTCCGGCGGTTCCGTTTTATTTCTTAAAGCTGTCCTTCAAGCTGACGCTCCGGTTGAACACCAGGTGGCCCGGCGCGCTGTCCTTGCTGTCCAGGCAGAAGTAGCCCTGCCGCAGGAACTGGAAATTCGCCGGGGCCTTCGCCTCCGCCAGGGAGGACTCCACCTTGCAGCCCGCCAGCACCTCCAGGGAGTTGGGATTCAGGCACTCGATGAAATCCTTGTCGGCGGCGTCGGGGTTCTCGTCGGAGAAGAGATTGTCGTACAGCCGGACCTCCGCGTCCACGGCGGTGGCGGCGTCCACCCAGTGGATGGTGGCGCCTTTGACCTTCCGCCCGTCGGCGGGGTCGCCGCCCCGGCTCTCCGGGTCGTACTCGCAGAGGATTTCCGTCACGTTCCCCGCCTCGTCCTTCACGCAGCCGGTGCAGCGGATGAGATAGGCTCCCTTGAGACGGCACTCCGGGCCGCCGGGATAGAGCCGCTTGTACTTGGGCACGGGGGTTTCCAGGAAGTCGTCGGCCTCCACCCAGAGGCTGCGGGAGAAGGGAACCTCCCGGGTTCCGGCGGCGGGGTCTACGGGGTTATTTTCCACGGTGACGGTTTCCGTCTTCTCCCCGGGGTAATTGGTGATGGTGAGCTTCACGGGCCGGAGCACCGCCATGACCCGCTCCGCCGTGGCGTTCAGGTCCTCCCGGAGGCAGTGCTCCAAGAAGCCGTACTCCACCACGTTGGCGGACTTGGCCACGCCGATGCGCTCGCAGAAATTGCGGATGGATTTGGGGGTGTAGCCCCGGCGGCGGAGGCCGCAGAGGGTGGGCATCCGGGGGTCGTCCCAGCCGGAGACCCGGCCCTCCTCCACCAGGCGGCGGAGCTTGCGCTTGCTCATGACCGTGTGGTCGATTCCCAGGCGGGCGAACTCGATCTGCCGGGGCTTCGCGGGCAGGTCGCAGTTCTCCACCACCCAGTTGTACAAAGGCCGGTGGGCCTCAAATTCCAGGGAACAGAGGGAGTGGGTGATGCCCTCCAGGGCGTCCTGGATGGGGTGGGCGAAGTCGTACATGGGGTAGATGCACCACGTATTCCCGTGGCGGTGGTGGGGCAGGTGGTTAATCCGGTAGAGCACCGGGTCCCGCATGTTGAAGTTGCCGCTGTTAAGATCAATCTTGGCCCGGAGGGTCATGGCCCCGTCGGGGAATTCTCCCGCCCGCATCCGGCGGAAGAGGTCCAGGCTCTCCTCCATGGGCCGGTCCCGGTAGGGGCTCCGGGCGGGGACGCCCACGCCGCCCCGGTACTCCTTGAACTCCTCCGGGCTGAGCTCACAGACGTAGGCCAGGCCCTTTTTGATGAGGCCCTCCGCCTGGCGGTAGTCCTCCTCAAAGTAGTCGGAGCCGAAGAAGAAGCGGTCCCCCCAGTCGAAGCCCAGCCAGTGGATGTCCTCCTGGATGGCCTCCACAAACTCCTCGTCCTCCTTGGTGGGGTTCGTGTCGTCCATGCGGAGGTTGCACAGCCCGCCGTATTTCTCGGCGGTGCCGAAGTCGATGGTCAGGGCCTTGCAGTGGCCGATGTGGAGATAGCCGTTGGGCTCCGGAGGAAAGCGGGTGTGGACCGTCATGCCCTCGAACTGCCCGCCGGGGGCCACGTCTTCCTCAATGAACGCGTGAATGAAATTCCGGCTTTCCAGCTCCGGCGCTTTGATTTCGTCCGCCATAGCGAAGTCCTCCCAATGTAAATAAAATGACAATTTATTATACAGGACGGAAGGTGGGATTGCAAGGGGGATTTTTGCGGCCCTCCCGGCGGAAACTCCATCTTGTCAAGGCGGGGGGAAATTGCTATAATCTGCACATAACAGCAGTTTCCTGGACGGCGGCATTCCCGGCCAGGACGCAGAAAAGAGAGGACGCTCCCTATGCGCATCAAACAACGAGTTTTATCCCTGCTGCTGGCCGGGGCGCTGCTGGTCCCCGGGCTTCCGGCGGCGGAGGCCGCCTGGGGCGGCGCGGACTTGGGCGGCATCTCCGCCACGGTCCGGGTGGACTGGCCCCAGACCCTGGAGGCCCTCCGGGATCGGAGGGTCCGGGCGGAGCTGTACCAGGAGGGCCGTTCCCTGGGAACGCTGGACCTGACGGAGGAAGACGGCCGGGCGGACCTGGGCGGCTATCCCGCCGTTGTGGCCCTGCGGAACCAGGACGGCGGAGAGCTGGGCGGCGGAAGATGGCCCGGCTATCTGGACATGTCCGTCTCCGGCCTGCCCCAGGGGAATTACACCCTGGAATTTACCGGGGACGGCTACGCGGACTGCCGCCAGGAGCTGACCATTGACCGCTATTCCCAGCATGTCACCCTGGGCACGGCGGACGCCTCCTTCACCCTGGGGGACGTGGACGGCGACGGTCGGGTCAACAGCCGGGACCGGGAGGAGCTGGCGGAGGCCCTGGGCTCCGCCGGCCGCCGGGACCTGGAGCGCTATGACCTGAACGGCGACGGCGTGGTGGACGTGTACGACCTGGCCATCGTCAGCCGGAACCGGAACGCCGAGGGCCGCCCGGAGGTCCGGGACACGAACCTCCTGGCCCCGCCGGTGGAGGAGGTCCGCCTGGGGGAGGGGGCCAGCCTGTCCTCCGGCATCCTGGAAGACCTGTTCCGGAATAACGGCCAGACCGTCACCCTCTCCGGCATGCCCTTGGAGCTGGCCGTCTCCCTGGCGGAGCCGGTGGAGATGGAGGAGATCCGGATCGTCTCCCCCGAGGGGCCCGAGGCCATGCGGGAGGGCTCCGTAGCCGTGACTTATGAGGACGGAAGCGGGGAGACCATCCCCTTCGACCTCTCCCTGCCCGAGGGGATTCGCGCCATCGGCCCCGTGGAGGGCAGCAGCGTGGTGAAGATCTCCCTGGGCCGCCGGGTGGCGGTAAAGGAGATCGTCATCACCGTCACCCGCACCGAGGGCGGGGACTATACCACCGTGGAATCCATCCAGTTCCTCCGGGAGATCATCCCGGAGCGGCCCTCCGCCGCCGGCAGCGTGGTGCGGAACCTCACCGCCGCCGCCGGGAGCGAGAAGGTCAGCCTCCGCTGGAGCGAGGTGCCCAACGTCTCCGGCTACCGGGTGGACTACTGGCTCCAGGACGGCAGCGGCAGCCGCCGCTCGTTGCGGGTGGACGTGCCCCGGGCGGAGGTCACGGGGCTGGAGAATCTGAAAACCTACCTGTTCACCGTCACCCCTGTGGACGGCGCCTGGGAGGGGACCGCCTGTGACCCCGTGTCCGCCACGCCCCAGCCCGCCCGGGCCCCCAGCGCGCCGGACATGGTGAGCGTAAGCTCCCTGGACAGCGCCCTGTCCGTGGGCTGGAAGGCGGCGGAGAACGCCACCTTCTATGAGGTCTATTACAAGGCCGAGGATGAGTCCGGCTACCGCCAGTGGGGCGGCCGCCTCAGCAATACCAGCACGGTTATTACGGACCTGACCAACGATGTCACCTATTCCATCTACATCCAGGCGGGGAACAGCGTGGGGGTCAGTGGGCCCTCCCGCACCGCCCTGGGAACCCCCTCCGCCGTGGATTACTCCCGTCCGGAGGGCATCCCCACCGAGGGCGTTCTGGACTGGCAGGACATCGAAGAGGTGTGGCTGGCGAATCCCAAGAACGTCTCTCCCACCGCCTATCCCGCAAGCAAGCCCTTCCAGCCGGAGTTTATGGCCGACGGCGATTTCAGCACCCACTGGACGTCCCACTCCTACAACGACGGCAACTGGTGGGACGGGAAGCAGGTCCTGGCCACCTTCAAGCGGCCCGTGGACCTCAGCAGCGTCATCTGGGTCCCCCGGCTGGACGGAAGCTATCCCAACAACCTCCGGCTTTACACCGTCACCGTCTGGCGCCAGGGCGACAATTTGAACGGCCCCGGCACCCTGGTGTCGCCGAATCCCCTTCAGGGGGGCAGCGCCTCCGACCATAACACCTGGCTGAGCGTGGGGAACAACCCCGCCGTGACGAAGTTTGCCGTACTGCCCTTCGAGCCGGTGACGGACGTGGTGAAGATTGCCGTTACCATCGAGCAGACGGCCTACACGGCGGTAAGCCTGTCGGAGCTGATGTTTATGGAGTACGATCCGGCCCGCTGCCTGCCGGACAACATCGCGGCCCTCTTCTCCGGCGAGCTGCGGACCGTCCTGCGCCCCGGCGTCACCCAGGCGGACATCCAGGCCCTCCGGCAGCGGCTGGAGAGCGGCGAGCGGAACTATTACATGAACCTGGACACCCTGGCGGACGAGCTGGACCTGGCGGAGGAGCTGCTGCGGAGCGGGACCTCCTCCGGCGTGGTGCAAAGCGGCGTCCAGTCCCGCAGCGCCGGAGCGGACGCGAAGTACCAGCAGGGCGGCAGCGACCTCCAGCCCCTGGGCGTGGCCGCCGGGGCGGGGCAGGAGCTGACCGTCTACGCCTCCGGCATCCCGGCGGGACAGAAGCTGACGGTTTACGCCAGCCAGTTCAACGCCGAGGCCTCCGCCTGGCGGGCGGAGATCGGAGCGCTGTCCAACGGGCGGAATGTGCTGACGGTTCCCCAGATCGGCAGCCAGAACACCCCCCGGGGCGGCAGCCTGTATCTGACCTACGGCGGCGCGAATCCCGAGGGCATCCGCCTCCACATCCGCCGGGGAACGGACATCCCGGTGCTGGAGCTGGCGGATTGGCATGCCTGGAACGACGGCCAGCGGAGAACGGAGCTGGGCCGCTACGTGGACGAGCTGGAAGCCTATGCCGCCGGTCTGGCGGGAGACGCGCAGACGAACTTCCGCAACGTTACGGAGATTTCCACCCCCACCATGCTGCTCTCCCTGCCCGCGGCGGCGGTGCAAAGCGGTGCGGGCCGGAGCCAGGCGGAGCGGATCGAAACCCTGTACCAGACCGTTCTGGCCTGGGAGGATGTGATGCACATCTGCAAAACCACCCAGGGCATCGACAAGACCTACGCCCAAAACGACATGCGGACCCGCCAGAACATCCGCTGCATGCAGATGTTTGCGGGAGCGTTCATGTACGCGGCGGGGAACCACATCGGCATTGGCTACGGCTCCTGCGCGGGCATGGCCTGCGGCAAGCCCATCGCCTCCATGGGGGCCTCCGACACGGCGAACCGGCTCTTCGGCTGGGGCATCGCCCACGAGATCGGCCACAACATGGACAAGCTGGGCAAAGCTGAAATCACCAACAACCTCTATGCCCTGATGGTCCAGACCTACGACGGAAAGCAGAATACCCTGGCCTCCCGCCTGGAGAAGAGCGGCAAATACCCGGGCATTTTCACAAAGACCGCCCAGGGCCTCCCCGGCGACTCCAACGACGTGTTCGTCCAGCTGGGGCTCTATTGGCAGCTCCACCTGGCCTATGACGGCGGGGACAAGCCCATGGACTTCTACAACCGCTTCTTCAAGGCCTGGAAGGCGGGGACCTATTTCGGCGGCGAAACCAATTATCAGGACCGGGTGGCCCGCACCGCCTCCGCCGTGGCGAACCGGAATCTGACGGAGTTCTTCACCCGCTGGGGCATGACCCTCAGCGACGGCACCAAGGCGGCGCTGGCGAAGCTCCCGGAGGAGACCCGGGCCCTCTGGTATCTCAGCGATCAAAGCCGCCGGGACCGGCTGGCAGGGGTTTCCCAGGGCCAGGGAACCGTCTCCCTGACGGCGGCTCTGGAGGGGGAGAAGGCGGTCAAGCTGACCATCACCTCCTCCGTCACCCAGGGGAAGGTCCAGGGATATGAGATCCTCCGCAACGGCGTTCCCATCGCCTTCACTACGGAGGCCGTCTATACGGATACCATCGGCTCCGCCAACCACCGGACCTTTGCCTACAGCGTCCGGGCCTATGACACCCTGGGGAACCGCATTGCCGAGGCCTCGGCCCCGGAGCTGCGGATTGCCTACGACAAAACCGTCCCGGCGGACGCCTATGACATTTCCCGGAACGGGACCACCGTTACCTTTACTATGAAGGAGGAAACCCCGGTTTCCGGCTTGAAGCTGACAGGGGTCCCCGCGTCGGGTAAATTCACCGTCACCGTCACAGATAAGGACGGAAAAACCACCACTGCCCGCTCCGGCGACTTCGGCCAGGGAAACCAGGCCGTGGACGACAAGAATAGCTACCTGACCTATTTCCAGAAGCCCGGCGCGGAGGCGGCGGACACCCGCATTTGGACTTACGATGCGAAAACCGTCGTTGTCACCGGCGTCCCGGAGGGCGCGGACATCCGGCTTATCAGCTACGCCGGGGACGACGTGGCATTCCTGGAGAACGGGGCCGTGGGCGTATTGTCCAAGGCGTACCGCTACGGCACGGAGGCCGGGCAGGTCATCCCCGCCGGGACGCTGATTGTCACCGGCACCTACCGGGGCGACCCGGCCTATCAGACGGTGAAGATCGAGGGCCGGTTCACCCGGACCGTCCTCACCGGAGAGGCGGAGGAGGTTCAGACTACCACCGAATCCCGCTGGCTGGACGGCAGGGCCCTGCTTTTCGCGGAGATTCCCGCCGACGGCAAGGTCTGCGACATCAGTGACGGCCTCTTCATCTTCATCCCCAACGTCCAGAAGGAGGCGGAGCTCCAGGGCGGGACCAGCGCGTGCAACGCCGCCAGCCTCCTGCCCGCCCAGATGCGGGCGGTGCTCTCCCGGACGGACAAGCCCACCCTGGCGGAGAGCCAGCGGGTAACGGCGGAGACTCTTTGGATCAACACCCCCGGCGGGGAGGACCTGCCGGCCATCGAATTGGAGGAAGGCGAATGAAGCGTATTGTATCCGGCCTTCTGGCCCTGTGCCTGCTCTGCGCCCTGCCGGTGACGGCGGCGGCCCGGGGCAATCCGGCCCTCTTCTGCCGGGAGCGGGACGGCGAGGTCCGCCTCACCCTGGAGGGCCTGGACCGCCAGGTCTGCGCCCTCCAGCTGGAGCTGGCTTTAGAGGGGGAGTGCCCCGACGCCCGCTTTGCGTCCGGGCTTCGGGAGGCCTACAGCCCGGACTGCCATGTGGAGGCGGACCGGGATGAAACCGTTGTGACCATCTACCTGGTGGCGGAGGACGAGCCCCTGTCGGGCCGGTCCCTGGACCTGGGGACGCTGACGCCGGGGAGCGCCTTCCGCCTCCCCGCCCGGGCGGAATTGCTGCTGCTGGACCGGAGCCTCCAGCCCATCTTCGAGGGACGGATTTCCCTGGAGGCGGATCGAGACGAGCCCGACCCCGTCCAGAGCGTCCTGGCGTTCCAGGACGTGCGGCCGGGGGACTGGTGCTATGACGCGGTGCGCTACGTCTTTGAGGCGGGGCTGATGAACGGCACCGCCGCCGACACGTTCACTCCCAACGCCTCCACCACACGGGGGCAGATCGTGGCCATTCTCTACCGGCTGGAGGGCTCTCCCGCCCCCGTTCAGGGGAATGCCGATTCCTCCTTTATCCTCGTGGGGGGTGAGCCCGCCGGGCAGACCACCTTCAGCGACGTGGCCCCCGGGGCCTATTACGCCGCCGCCGTCTCCTGGGCCTCGGCGGGCGGCATCGTCAACGGCTACGGAGACGGGACATTCCGGCCTAATAACCTCATCACCCGGGAGCAGCTGGCGGCGTTTTTGTATCGCTATGCCTCTCAAAAGGGGCGGGACGTGTCCGGCCGGACGGCGCTGAACGCCTTTGCCGACGCGGGACAGGTTGCCTCCTATGCCGTGGAGCCCTTGAGCTGGGCCGTGTCGGCGGGCCTGGTCAACGGCGTTTCCGCCGATACCCTGTCCCCCAGGGGGAACGCCAGCCGGGCCCAGGTAGCGGTGATCCTCAGCCGCTTCGTGCAGAACGTGCGCTGAGAGGTTTAGAAAAAAGAGAACCGGCGGACCGTTTCGGTCCGCCGGTTTTTTGCTTGGCAGGAAAAGCCCTTACCGCATGAGGTAACCCTTGGATTGCAGCTCCAGCTGCAAGGCCTCGGCGTGGCGGCTGTCCCGGGTTTCCAGCACCATGGTGACGATACAGGCCCCCACGTCGGAGTCCTTGTCCTCCCGGTTGTGGTTGACGCTGATGATGTTGGCCCCGCTGTCCGACACCACCTGGAGCATCCGCAGAAGGCTTCCCGGCTTATCCTGCACCTTGGTGGTCAGCTCCACCAGGCGGCCCGCCTTGGAAAGGCCCTTGGTGATGATGCGGGAGAGGGTGGTCACGTCCACGTTGCCGCCGGAAACCAGGCAGACGGTTTTTCGCCCCTCGGTCTTCACCTTGCCGAACATGCAGGCGGCCACCGGGGTGGCCCCGGCCCCCTCCGCCACGGTCTTCTGCTCCTCCATCAGCGCCAGAATGGCGGAGGCGATCTCATCCTCCGTGACGGTGACCACCTCGTCCACGTATTCCTTGCAGAGGGCGAAGGTCAGGTCCCCGGGCCGCTTCACGGCGATGCCGTCGGCGATGGTGGCTACGCCGGAGAGCTCCGTGGGTTCCCCGGCGTGAAGGGAGAGGTACATGGAAGGGGCCCCCGCCGCCTGGACGCCGATAACCCGGCAGTCCGGCTTCCGCTGCTTCACGGCGTAGGCCACGCCGCTGATGAGCCCGCCGCCGCCGATGGGGACCACCACCTGCTCCACCTCCGGCAGCTGTTCCAGAATTTCCAGGCCGATGGTGCCCTGCCCGGCGATGACGAACGGGTCGTTGAAGGGGTGGGCGAAGGTATAGCCCTCCTCCCGGCAGAGGCGCTGGGCCTCCGCCGCCGCGTCGTCGTATACGCCGGGGACCAGCACCACCTGGGCGCCGTAGCCTTTCGTGGCCTCCACCTTGCTGATGGGGGCCCCGGCGGGCATGCAGATGACGGAGGGGATGCCCAGCCGGGCGGCGGACAGGGCGATGCCCTGGGCGTGGTTCCCGGCGGAGCAGGCGATGACGCCCTTCTCCGCCTCCTCCGGCGTCAGGGATCGGATTTTGTTGAAGGCCCCCCGGAGCTTAAAGGAGCCGGTGAGCTGCAAGTTCTCCGCCTTGATGTAGAGATCCCGGCCCAGCTTAGGGGCGGGGTCCAAGGGAGTCCGGCGGGCGACGCCCTCCAGCGCGTTCTGCGCGTCCCGTATCATGTCCAAGGTCAGCATTGATTTTCCCCTTTCCGCAGGGTTTTCCCCACAGCGAAATACGCCCGGTTACGGCTTCCCCGCGTCCAGAAAGACGGAGGGGCGGCTTTTGTACGTGGCAAGGCTGACCACGACCAGGGCCGCGCCGCAGGCAATGGTCCCCGGCACGGCGGAGCCCAGGCCGAAGGGCTCTCCCGCCAGCTTCCAGCCCACGCACACGGTAAAACCGGCGGCCATGCCGGCGATGACGCCGGCGGAGGTGGCCTTCCTCCAGAAGAGGGCGGCAAAGGCCGGGATGCCCGCCGCCGCCGCGTAGAAGCTCCAGGCGAACATAAGGATATTATACGCGTTCTTGATGTAAAGCGCAATGACCAAAGCGCCCAGGGGCAAAATAATCGAGAAAATCCGGGAGAGGAGGATTTCCGTCTTGTCCTTCATCTCCGGGAAGAAGGTCTTGCCGATGTCGTGGACGCAGGTCTGGACGCTGACCAGCAGATAGCTGTCCGCCGTGGACATGATGACGGAGAGGATGCCCGCCAGGGCCAGCCCCGTCAGGCCGATGGGCAGCACGCGGATGGCCAGGGCGGGGACCACGGCGTCGGTGCTGCCGTATACCGCCTGGGCGTCGTCTCCGATGATCTGGTGGGCGGCCACGCCCATGAAGTAGACCAGGGCGATGGTCACGCCGTAGACGGCGGTGCCCAGGAACATGCCCTTTTTGGCGGAGCTGCGGTCCTTGGCTGCGAAGGCCCGCTGCCACATCTCCGCCCCGGCCATGGTGAAGACCAGATAGGTGACGATATCCCCCAGGATATCGCCGTTGAGGTAGGGCTTTGCCAGGGCCGGGTCCAGGCCCGCCAGGAAGTTGGAGAAGCCGCCGATGCTCTTGAGGGAAGCCGCGGGGATGAGAATGTATACAAAGAGAATCAGCATGTAGAACTGAAGCACGTCGGTGTAGACCACGCCGAAAAGACCGCTGGAGGCGGTGTAGACCATGAAGATGATACAGGCGATGAGGGCCCCGGCCTCAAAGCTGAGGCCCACCTGGCCCCCCAGCATGTTGATGATGGTGGCGGTGGCCGTCACCTGGGAGGCCACGGTGCCCATCATGGTGAAGGCCACCATGGCCGCCAGCAGGATTTTCGCCGGCTTGCCGAAGCGCCGGTGGAAGAGGTCCGGGATGGAGGTCACGTCGTACTTTATGCCGATATCGGAAATCTTCCCGGCGATGCCGGAGAAGAGGAACATGCCCAAAAGATAGGGAATGGCGGTCATGACCGCCTTAAAGCCGCTGGAATAGGCGACGCCCGCCCGTCCCATAAGGCCGCTGCCGCCGATGATCGTGGCGCAGACCGTGGCCATCATCACCAGGGGCCCCAGGGACCGGCCCGCCACGTAGTAATCCCCCGTGTTCTTGATGCGGCGGACGAAATAGACGCCCACCGCCACCATGGAGAGCAGATAAACCGCAATGATGCCGAGGTCCAGAATGCTGAGCTGCGTGTGATCCATGTTACCTGTTCCTTTCCGTTTCCTTTGCCTGCCCTTACGTCGAAGTCCCCCAAACGAGGGCTTTCCGTTTGCCGCGCCGGAGGAGAAACGCCGTCTCCATTGCGGGAGCCTTTCCTAATTAAACTAATTATAGCAGAAAAAGGAAATTCCGTCGAGGGATTTTGGGGGAATTTTATGATGAAAGTAAAGATTTTTAGTGAAAATGCCAGGACATTTCTCCCTTAAAATGAAAAAAGCGGCGTCCCGTTAAGACGCCGCAAGGAATCCTATGAAGCTTGAAAAGACCCCGGAAAGGATTTTTCGAGCCGCCTCATCGGGCACCCTCAGAGGGGGAGCTTTGCCTTCCCGTCCATAAAGTCCAGCACCCGCCGGGCCTGGGCCTCGTCCTCAATGGGGGCGGGGCAGTAGTTGTTGACCCTGCCGCCGGTGTGGACATAGCAGGGGATCAGCTCCGAGGCTGCGCTCACCAGCTCCCCGTTCTCCACCCGGAGGATGAGCTGGTAAATGATGGTCCGGTTCTCCGGCCCCCGGCTGCCGCCGAAGCAGAAGTTTCCCAGGGAGTAGACGATTTCCTTGCCCTTGTAGACCTCTCGGGGCTGGAGCACATGGGGATGATTTCCCAGCACCAGATCCGCGCCGTTGTCAATGAGGCGGCGGGAAGCCCGCACCCGCCACGCTTCCGGGGTGTGCACCCCCTCGGCGCCGCCGTGGTAGAAGACCACCTGGAAGTCGGAGTCCTTCTCCGCCGCCTTGAGGCGCCGGGTGATGGTCCCGGCCTGGCCCTCGGTCCAGAGGCCGTGGCAGATAACGGCGACGCGGTATCCGTTTTTCTCCAGATAGAAGGTCCGGTCATTGCCGCCGCACTCCAGCCCGGCGGCGGAGACGGCCTTCACCGTGTCCTTGTAGCCCGCCGTACCGTAGTCCCCCGTGTGGTTGTTCGCCAGGGACACCGCCTCCACGCCGGAGGAGGTGAGAATGTCCGTGGTTGCCGCAGGGGCCCGGAACCAGTAGGCGGGGTCCGTGGATTTTTCCTTGGGGGTCAGGTTTCGGTCCGTCAGGACGTTTTCCAGGTTCACCACGGTAAAATCATCCGCCTCGAAGATGGGCCGGACATGCTGGAGAAAGTACTCCGGCTCCTGCTTGGCGGCGTAGTCCAGGAAGTTTCCCGCCGCCCGTTTGCCGTGGAGAGAGGCCAGCAGCATGTCGCCGGTGAAGCTGACGGCTATGCTGAACGCATCCTCCGTCTCCCCGAGCCGGGGCGTGGAGGGCATGGGCCCGTCAAATTCCGGCAGGTCCGGCTCCCACAGCAGGGGATCGTTGGGGTCCGTGGGGTCCCACTCTGCGGCGGAGGCGGAAACGGCGCATGCCAGCAGCTGCAAAGCCGCCAGAAGGGCGGCCAGACGGCGTTTCATAAGCTTCCCTCTCTCCCGGAACATTTCCGATTTATGATCCCATTCTAACAGGCTTTGCCCCAAAAGGGAAGGGGAAAGGGGAAGATTTCCCGGGAAATCACAACGGGGCGGAGGAAGACCCCTCCGCCCCGCCGGAAGCGGGAAGTTATTTTTTGGCCACCGCCAAGGCGTTGTAAACATCCAGAATGCGGCCGAACAGGGGATTCTCGGGCTTCAGGCCGGAGTAGGCCTCCAGGGCGGCGGCGGGGCCCTCGGCCTTCACCTTGGCCTGGAGCTCCACACTCTGGGGGTCCTCCGGGCAGTCGAACCGCAGGGCGGCGGCGGCGCCGAAGATCAGGTGGTCCACCGGCAGGCCGTAGGCGGCGGTGGTGGTCAGGGGCTTGATGAGCCGGTCCCCGGCCTCCAGCTTCCGGATGGGCTCCCGGCCCACCCGGAGCACCTCGTCCTCCAGGAAGGGGTTCTGATAGCGGGCGAAGATCTTCTCCACGTACGCGTGGTGGACGTCCGGGTCGAAGCCGAATTCCTTGATAAGGCCTTCGCCGCTCTCGGAGATGGCGGCGTGGACGATTTCCCCGATGGCGGGGTCCGCGATGCTGTCCTTGATGGTTTCATAGCCCCGCAGGTAGCCAAGGTACGCGCAGATGGCGTGGCCGCTGTTGAGGGTGAAGAGCTTGCGCTCCAGATAGGCCATCAGGTTGTCCGCGAAAGTGAGGCCCGGGATGTCCGGCTTCTCGCCCTTCCAGGCGGCGGCCTCCACATCCCACTCACAGTAGCGCTCTACGGCGGCGTCCAGGATGTTGTCAAAATTGGGCTTGGGGCAGATGCGGTCCACGGCGCAGTCGGCAAAGCCGATATGCTCCTCCAGGAAGGCAGTCTCCTCCTGGCTCAGGTGCTTCACCACCTCGTTTTTCAGGCGGGTGGTGGTCCGCAGGCCGTTCTCACAGCAGACCACGTTCATGGGCTCCGTGTTCCCGGCCTGGATGCGGGCCTGAATGCCCCCCGCGATGGACTTGGCGATGATGGGCAGGACGTTGGGGCCCACGGCGGTGGTGATGAGGGAGCACTGGGCTACCTTCCGGGCGAACTCCGGGGAGGTGGAGATTACGCCGTCCACATTGCGGATGGCGATTTCGCCGGGCTCCTTGTCCAGAATGTGAACCGTGTAGCCGTGGTCCCGGTTCAGCGCCTCGATGATGGGCTCCACCACGTCGGCAAAGGTGACATGCCAGCCCGCCTGGCTGAGCAGGGCCCCGATGAACCCCCGGCCGATGTTGCCCGCGCCGATTTGAATTGCCTGTTTCATAGTGCTCCTCCTTAAAATGATTGCTTTTAAGCGAGTAATCGTTTTCGTGATTACTTTATTAAGGGCCGCCTCGCCCATGGGACGGGGCGGCCTTGGGCGGGAATGAGGTTATTTGGCCAGCTTGGCCTCCAGCTCGGCCTTCTGGGCCTCATAGCCGGGCTTGCCCAGCAGGGCGAACATGTTCTTCTTGTAAGCCTCCACGCCGGGCTGGTCGAAGGGGTTGACCTCCAGCAGGTAGCCGGACAATCCGCAGGCGTACTCGAAGAAGTAGATGAGCTGTCCCAGGGAATCGGCGCTCTTGCCGTCGGTTTCCACGATGACGTTGGGCACGCCGCCCTCGGTGTGGGCAAGCAGGGTGCCCTCCATGGCCTTGTCCCGGATATAGTCCATGGACTCCCCGGCCAGGAAGTTCAGTCCGTCGCCGTTGACCTCGTCCTTGGGCACCAGAAGCTGGTGCTCGGAGGCCCCCAGGCGGACCACGGTTTCAAACATGATGCGCCGCCCGGCCTGGATATACTGGCCCATGGAGTGAAGGTCCGCGGTGAACTCCACGCTGGCGGGGAAGAGGCCCTTGCCGTCCTTGCCCTCGCTCTCGCCGTAGAGCTGCTTCCACCACTCCAGCATGAAGCGGAAGGCGGGGTCGTAGCAGGCCAGCACCTCGATGCTCCAGCCCTTCTGATACAGCGCGTCCCGGAGGGCGGCGTAGGTCCAGGCGGGGTTTTCATAGGAGGCGGTCTCGCAGAGCTTCATCATCTTGGCCGCGCCGCCCATGAGCTCTTCAATGCTGATTCCGGCCACGGCGATGGGCAGCAGGCCCACGGCGGTGAGGACGGAGTACCGCCCGCCCACGCCGTCGGGCACCACAAAGCTCTCCCAGCCCTCCTCGTTGGCCAGGGATTTCAGAGCCCCCCGGGCCTTGTCGGTGGTGGCGTAGATGCGCCCCTTGGCCCCGGCCTTGCCGTATTTCTTCTCCAGGGCGTCCCGGAAGAAGCGGAAGGCCACGGCGGGCTCGGTGGTGGTGCCGGACTTGGAGATGACGTTGACGGAGAAATCCTCGTCCCCGATGAGGTCAAAGACCTCCTGCATGGCGTCGGCGGAGAGGCCGTTGCCTACAAAATAGATGTTGGGGGTTTTTTTGTTTTTCTTCTGGTTGTAGTTAGGGGAGCAGAGGTATTCTACCACGCCCCGGGCGCCCAGGTAGCTTCCGCCGATGCCGATGACCACCAGGGCCTTGGAGTCGCCCTGAATTTTTTTGGCGGCGGCCTGGATGCGGGCGAACTCCTCCTTGTCGTAGTCCACGGGGAGGCGGACCCAGTCGGTGAACTCATGGCCCAGGCCGTTGTGCTTTTGGAGCTTCTCCTGGGCTTCCGCCAGCCGGGGGGCGGCGGCGTCCCGGTAACCGGCGGGGATAAAGTTTTCGATCTGGAAGGATTTGACGTTCAGCATGATGCAGCTTCCTTTCCGTAAGGTCTCATATTTTTTGTGGCTTCCGCTGAAAGCGGACCTGAAAACAGTATAGCATTTTGTTAAGTCGGCAGCAAGACGGGGCGGGGAAAAAGTTGGGAAAATTTTGAGCAGGATGGCTGCCCGCCCGGGCAAGTTGACATTTGCGCTCCTCTTTCGTATAATGCAGTAAGGCCGAAAGGCCGGGTCAAAATCGCAGAGGTGAAAGGAGGCCATGGGAAAAGTCCCATCAAAGCGCCATGCGCCGGCTTTAGCCGGATAACGAGGTGAGGGGAGTATCGAATTGTTCGGCGGATGCCCCTCCGTGCCCTGGGCGGGCGCGTGACACGGCTTACAAATATGCGGGCGACCGCAAAACAGAAGGGCCGTGACCGTCTTGAGGAGACAAGTGACTGCGCATTTGTCCTCTTAATTTTTCAAATTAGGAGGAACGAATTTCCATGTGTGGAATTGTTGGTTTTGTAGGCCAAAAACAGGCTGCCCCCGTGCTGCTGGAGGGCTTGAGGCAGATGGAGTACCGGGGCTATGACTCGGCGGGCGTGGCCGTCCGCTCCGAAACCAAGGGCTTGCAGGTCCGCAAATCCAAGGGCCGCTTACAGGTCCTGGCGGACTTGACCCATAACGGGGCGGACCTGGAGGGAACCCTGGGTATCGGGCACACCCGCTGGGCCACCCACGGGGAGCCCAACGACGTCAACGCCCATCCCCACGTCAGCGGGGACGGAAAAATCGCCCTGGTACATAACGGCATCATCGAGAATTACCTGGAGCTAAAGGAACAGCTCACCCGGCAGGGGGTGGCCTTCACCTCCGAGACGGACACGGAAGTCGCGGCCCACCTCCTGGAGTTTCACTACCAGGAGTGCGGGAACATGCTGGAAGCCGTGGGCCGGTGCCTGCGGCGCATCGAGGGGTCCTATGCCTTCGGCATCATCTGCTCGGACTACCCCAACGCCCTGATTGCCGCCCGGAAGGACAGCCCGCTGATCATCGGCTTTGGGGAGGGGGAGAACTTCATCGCCTCCGACGCCACCGCCATCATCCGCCACACCCGGGACGTGGCCTATATGAACGACGGGGAAATCGCCGTGCTGACGGCGGAGAGTGTGGATGTGTTCGACGATGAGCTGAACCCCCTGGAGAAGGAGCACAGCCGCATCGACTGGGACGCGGCCTCCGCCGAGAAGGGCGGCTTCCCCCACTTCATGTTCAAGGAGATTCTGGAACAGCCGGAGGCCCTGCAAAAAACCATTTTCCCCCGTATCCGGGAGGGCCGGGTGGTGCTGGACGACATCCGCCTGACGGAAGACTACGTCAAAAGCATCTCCCACATCTACATGATTGCCTGCGGCTCCGCCTATCATGCGGGAGTGGTGGGGAAATACACCTGGGAGCGTCTGCTCCGCCGCCCGGTGGAGGTGGCGCTGGCCTCGGAATTCCGCTACAGCGGGCCGCTGGTGGATGAGCACACCCTGGTCATTGCCATCAGCCAGTCCGGGGAGACCCTGGACACCATGGCCGCCCTGCGGGAGGCCAAGCGCCTGGGAGGCCGGACCCTGGCCATCTGCAACGTGGTGGGCAGCTCCATCGCCCGGGAGGCGGACGACGTGCTCTACACCTGGGCGGGACCGGAGATTGCCGTTGCTACCAGCAAGGGCTACTCGACCCAATTGGCGGCGCTGAACCTGGTGGGGCTGTATCTGGCGGACCTGCTGGGGACGGTGGAGAAAAGCGAATACGACGCGATATTGATGGAGCTCCAGGCCCTGCCGGAGAAGATGCGGAGGTACCTGGAGAATTTCGAGGACACGAAGTATTTCGCCTCCCGTTTCTTCAACCACGACAGCATTTTCTTCATTGGACGAAACCTGGATTACGCCATGGGCTTAGAGGGTTCCTTGAAGCTGAAGGAAATCAGCTACATCCACTCGGAGGCCTACGCCTCCGGAGAGCTGAAGCACGGGACCATCTCCCTCATCGAGCCAGGGACGCTGGTGGTGGCCCTGGGGACCTATGCCGCCCTCTTTGACAAGGCCATGAGCAACGTGGTGGAGGTGAAGGCCCGGGGGGCCACGGTGCTGGCCGTCACCACGGAAGGGTTCCGGGAGCGGATGGAGAAGACCGCCGACGCGGTTGTCGCCGTGCCGGAGACCCATCTGCTGCTCCAGCCGTCCCTCTCCATCGTGCCCCTGCAGCTGTTCGCCTATTACGTAGCCCTGCAGCGGGGCTGTGACATTGATAAGCCCAGGAATCTGGCGAAGTCTGTCACCGTGGAATAGGGAACAGACGGCCTGCCGAAAAACGCGGAAAACGAATTTGGCGGGAAGGGGCTTCCTGCACCATTCAGCTCTATATGTTTTGGCAGACTGACAGCCGGACCTCACAGCCGTGAGGTCCGGCTGCTTTTAGATCACATGAAAATGCCGGAGCAGGATTTTCTCCGCCTCGGAGTTCCAGAGGCCGTCGTGGGCGCCGCAGCAGTCCGCCAAGCGGGCGTACAGCGGGTCCGTCCGGCCCTTTTCCCGGAAGTCCGCAATGGCGGTGAGGGGCATATTGAACTGGGTGTAGGTCAGCTTCTTCCCGCCGGGGATGTAGGGGAGGTTCCGCGTAGTCTCTGCGATGGAGTCCAGGCCGCCCACGTGGGTGACCATGACGGCGGGGCGGATTTTCCCCTGAGCGGCCAGGCGGAAGGCCTCCTTCAGGTCCTCCGTGGTGCCCCCGGTGGTGCCGATGACATGGGTGGAGGCGTAGTGGCAGTTGTACAGGTTGATGCTGGCGGAAAAGGACTTGTCCGTGGGGCCGGAGAAGAAGTTCATGCACCCGTCCCGGCCCAGCAGCCGGTCCCCCATCTCCGCCAGGGAGCGGATGGCGGTGTAGACGAAGATGTCGTCGTAGCCCTGCCCGCCGGTGAGCTCCATAAGCTCCGTAAACTCGTCGGAGCACTCGCCGGGGTTGATGTAAACCAGCCGGATGCCCTGGGCGGCGGCCAGGGACTCGGGGATTAGCTGCCGGGCCCGGGCGATGCGTTCGTCCGAGAGGTCCGTCACCACAATCATAGAGGGTTTTTTCTCCAGAGCCAAAGGGTATTCGATAGCCTCCAGGCCCATGGGGCCGCAGCCGCCCAGAATGAGGACGCGGCCCCCCTCCTTGATGCCCATGATGTGCTCATGGCTGCGGCGGCTGGTGTGGTAATTCCCATGGTATCCGCCCAGGATGCAGCTCATGGGCTCGCCCAGGCTGGCCTCAAAATAACTCTCGCCGTCGTAGTGCAGGAGGCAGCCCAGCTCCACCGCTTCCGGCGGGACGATGCAGTAGGTGCACGCCCCGCCGAAGGTGGGATAGGAATAGCCGGGAGAGGCCGGGCTCCCCTTGTAGTTCAGGGCGGGCTGCTGGGCGAACTTCTCGCCGGGAGAAAATTCGCCCAGCCACTTTTTCCCCACCTTCACAATGTCTCCGGCGAACTCATGGCCGATGATGACGGGGCGTGTGTCCACGTCCTGGGGACAGCGCTTGTGGGCCTTGCCCTGAACCAGCAGCTTGTAGGTGGACATGCAGATGCTGTCGCTCATGACCCGGACCAGAATTTCGTCGTCGCGGATCTCCGGCAGGTCGAATTCCTCCAGGCGGATGTCGTAAGCGCCGTAGAGACGCACGCCCTTAGACCGCATGGAATTACTCCAGGCCGTTGAGCAGCTTGTAGAGCTGATCCACCGTGGCGTCATCCACCAGCTTGTCGGTGTCCTCCTCGGTCTCGGCCACCTCGACGATTTTGCCCAGGATGCCCAGGTGATCCTCGCCGGTGGAGGCGATGCCCACCACCAGGCGGACCAGCTCGTCGCCCCACTGGATGCCCTCGGGATAGGTCATGACAATGAGGCCCGTTTTCTTGATGGCCTTCCGGGATTCCTCGGTGCCGTGGGGGATGGCCACATGGCTGCCGATGGCCACGGAGAAGCTGGCCTCCCGGTCCAGCATGCCCTGGATATAGGACTCTTCCACATAGCCGCTTTCCACCATCCGCTTGCCCACGGCCTTGATGGCCTCCTCGGGGCTGACGGGCTTGCAGTTCAGGACAATGTTTTTCTTCTCCAGCAGGATGGGGTGCTCCGCGGCGGCGGGGGCCTCTTCCACGGCGGCGGGGGCGGGGGCGGAACCGCCCTTCCGGGCGTCCAGCAGCTCCTGCACCAGGGTGTTGTACTCCGGCGCGCCCATGAAGTTCTTGATGGGGATGATCCGGGCCTGGGGAGCCCGCTGGGCGGCCCGGCCGGAGAGCTCGTGGTGGGTGACGACGATCTGGCAGTCGCCGGGAATCTCGCCCACGGGGAAGTGGATGACCTCAATGTCCGTGATGCCCGCGTCCTTGAGCTTGTTGCGGACCATGGTGGCCCCCATGGCGGAGGAGCCCATGCCCGCGTCGCAGGCGAAGACGATCTTCCGGACGTCCTTGGCGGAGGCGGCGGGGATGGCCTGGCCCTTGGAAGCGGCCTTGGAGGCGGCGACCTGGGCCTGGGCCTCTTCCAGGCTGGCGTCCTTGCCGAAGAATTTCAGCAAAAACACGGAGATGAAGAAGCTGACCACGGCGGCAATGCCGATGCCCGCGATGTTGGCGAGGTATCCGCCCCTGGGGGTCATGAGCATTTCCGCGATGATGCTGCCGGGGGAGGCCGCGGCGGCCAGGCCGCCGCCCAGGGCGGAGAGGGTGAAGATGCCCACGATGTTGCCGATCATGGGGCCCAGGATGACGATGGGGTTCATGAGGACATAGGGGAAGTAAATCTCATGGATGCCGCCCACGAACTGAATGACGGCGGCGGCTCCGGCGGAGGAGCGGGTTTCGCCCTTGCCCGCCACGCAGTAGGCCAGCAGGAGGCCAAGGCCCGGCCCGGGGTTGGACTCAATCATGAAGAGGATGGACTTGCCCATTTCCATGGCCTGTTCCGTGCCGATGGGGGTAAAGACGCCGTGGTTGATGGCATTGTTCAGGAAGAGGACCTTGGCGGGCTCCACCAGGACGGCGGTGAGGGGCAGCAGGCTCCGGTCCACCAGGAACTGCACGCCCTCGCCCAGCCAGTCGGTGAGGGTCACGCAGACGGGGGCAATGACGTAGATGGACAAAATCGCCAGGATTGCGCCGATGATGCCCACGGAGAAGTTGTTGACCACCATTTCAAAGCCGGCGGGGATATGGCCCTCCATGGCCTTGTCAAACTTCTTGATGCACCAGCCGCCCAAGGGGCCGCAGATCATAGCCCCGATGAACATGGTGCTCTCCGTGGCGGCGATGGCGCCCAGGGTGGCCAGGGCGCCGGTAACCGCGCCTTTTTGTCCGCCCACGGCCTTGCCGCCGGTGTAGCCGATCAGGATGGGGAGCAGAAAGCGGAGCATGGGTCCCACCATGCCGTTGATGGTGTCGTTGGGGAACCAGCCGTCCGGGATGAAGAAGGCGGCGATCAGGCCCCAGGCGATGAAGGCTCCAATGTTGGGCATGACCATGCCGCTGAGGAACCGTCCAAATTTTTGGACTCTTTCTTTCATAGATGAACGTCCTTTCTCATGATGATATTCAGGGACAGGAAGCGGTGCGCCGCCTCCCGGCTAAGGGAAAGCGGGGGTCAGAACAGGGGCAGGAGCGTTCGGATCTCCTCGCCGGAGGCCAGGCCGTTGGAAAAGGCGGTGGCGGACCCGGCGGCGGCCCCCATGCGGTGGGCGGCGGCGTAATCCCGGGTTTCCAGCCACCCGGCCAAAAATCCGGCCACCATGGAGTCCCCCGCGCCCACGGAGCGGCGGGCCGTTCCCGGGGGCACCCCCAGGCGGCGGGCCGCGCCGGTCTCGTCCAGCAGGACGGACCCGTCCCCGGCCATGGAAACCAGGATGTTCCGGGCCCCCTGCTTCTGGAGGCTCCCGGCACAGGCGAGAACCTCCTCTTCCGTGAGGGAGCCCTTTCCGAAGAGCTCCGCCAGCTCGGCGCTGTTGGGCTTGATGAGGAAGGGACGGCGGGAGAGGACGCCTTTCAGCAAATCCCTGGCGGCGTCCACCACCGTCAGCACGCCCCGGCCCTCCACCCGGTCCAGAATGGTCTGGTACACGTTTGAGGGAAGCCCCGCGGGCAGGGACCCGGCCAGGACCAGCACGTCGCCCGCGCCCAGGCGGTCCAGCTTTTGGAGCAGGGCCTCCAGCGCGGCCGGGGGAATGGCGGGGCCCTGGCTGTTGATTTCCGTCTCCCCGCCGCCTCCGCCGGAGCAGATCTTGACGTTGACCCGGGTCAGGCCCTCCTCCAGCCGGATAAAGTCCGTGGGGATGCCCCGGGCCTTCAGGCCGTCCTCCAGGGCCTTGCCGGTGAACCCGGCCACGAAGCCAAGGGCCGTGGTCCCGACCCCCAGGCCGTGGAGGACCGTGGAGACGTTGACGCCCTTACCGCCGAAGTGCATGTGCTCCCAGCTGGTGCGGTTCAGTTCCCCGGCCCGGAAGCCGTCCACCAGGACCTCATAGTCCAGGGCGGGATTCAGCGTTACCGTATAGACCACGCTCACACCTCCCTGACGTCCGTGTAGTCCCGGTACTGCCGGTCCGGCAGGCGGTCCGTGATGATGCAGGCGGCTTCAATGGGGAAGATCACCGCCGCCGTCACCTGGCCGAACTTGCTGGAGTCCGCCAGCACATAGACCTCCTGGGCCCGGCCCGCCGCCAGGGATTTCACGGCGGCCTCCTCCGGGTCCGGGGTGGTGAAGCCCTGGGCGATGGTGACGCCGTTGGCCCCCAGGAAGGCCTTGGTGAAGTTGTACCGCCGCAGGGCGGCCAGGGTCTCCGCCCCGATGAGGGCCATGGTGCCCGCTTTGAGCATCCCCCCCAGCACATGGGTCCGCAGGTTCCGCTCCATCAGGCGGCAGGCGCATTCGATGCTGTTGGTCAGAAACAGGGCTTTTGAGGCCCGCAGGTGCTCGGCCATCCGGAGGACCGTAGTGCCCGCGTCCAGGAAGACCACGTCGTCGTCCCCGATGAGCCCGGCGGCGTACCGGGCGGCCCGGTCCTTCTCCTGGGTGAAGAGCCCCCGTTTCGTCTCCATGTCCAGCTCCTCGCCGTGGAACTCTCCGCCCAGCAGCATGGCGCCGCCGTGGACCTTGCTCAGCTTTCCCTGCTTGGCCAGCGCGTTCAGGTCCCGCCGGATGGTGGCCTCGGAAGCGCCCGTCACCTGACAGAGGTCCGTCACCGTGGCGGCCCGCCGCTGGGCCAGTTCCCGGAGAATCTGTTCCGCGCGTTGTTCAGCCAGCATAGTTCACCCCCTCTTTCTGATTGGAAATGGCTGGTTTCGATTGCCTTGTTTATAATAGCGCCAATTTCAATCAAAGTCAATATTGAACGCTCAAACTCAATCATATAAAATCGGGAGGAAAATTTGTGCACTCCGCCAAAGGGCATACCTCAGAGGGTCTTGAGAAAACGCTCCACCCGATTCAGGCCCTCGTTTAAATCCTCGTCGGAATAGCAGTAGCTCAGGCGCATGTAGCCCTCCGTGCCGAAGTACACGCCGGGGATCAGGCCCACCAGGCCTTCCTTCAGCATTTTCTCGCAGAAGGTCAGGGAATCCATGCCGTACTTCTTGATGTTGATGAACATGTAGAAGGCCCCTTCCGGCTTCTGGACCTCCAGGCCCATGTCCGTGAGGCGCTGGTATACGTAGTCCCGGCGCTTGCGGAAAAGCTCCGTCATGGAAGAGGTGTCGCTCTCCAGGGCGGCCGCGCAGGCGGGCTGGACAAACGCGGGGGCGGACACCACGGCGTACTGGTGGAAGATCTGCATCCGGTCCCGGATGGGGGCGTCCGCCAGACACCAGCCCAAGCGCCAGCCGGTCATGGCATAGGGCTTGGAAAAGCTGTTGATGACGATAATCCGGTCCCGACAATCATCGAACTCGGCAAAGCTGTGGTAGTCCTCCGTGTAGACCAGGCTCCGGTACACATCGTCGCAGAGGACGAAGATGGGCCTGTCCTTCAGGACCTCATGGATCGCGTCCAGCGTCTCCTTGGTGTAGATGCAGCCGGTGGGGTTGTTGGGAGAGGTGAGGACGATGGCTTTCGTCCTGGGCGTAATGGCGGACTCCAGGGCACGGGGGTCGATCTGAAAGCGGTTGTCCTCCGTGGGCAGGGCCACGGGCACGCCCCGGCAGAGCTGGGTGATGGACTCGTAGAGGCTGAAGGCCGGGGTGGGGATGATCACCTCGTCCCCGGGATTCAGCACGGTGGACAGGCCGATGAAGAGGCTCTCCGTGGCTCCGATGGTCAAAATGATCTCATCGGGGGAGTACTTGAGGCCGTGGGCCCGCTCCTCAAATTTGGAGATGGCCTCCAGCATGTAGGGATAGCCGTTGCCGGGGGGATAGTGGGTGTCGTTCCGGTCCAGGGCGGCCTTGGCGGCCTCCTTCACCACGTCCGGGGTGTTCTGGTCCGGCTCGCCGATGGTCAGGGCGCAGGCGCCGGGGGTGTCCCGCACCAGGAAGGTGAAGCGGCGGATGCCGGACAGCTCCAGGCCCAGCACGGCGCGGTTTAAAGTCAGGTCCATAGGGATCACGCTCCTTATTAAAGTACGAGACCAGTATAAGCGCGGCGCGGGAGCTTGTCAACGCGTTAAAGCGAAAAGGACGCCGCGAAAACGGCGCCCGGTGGGGGTTCAGCGGTCGCTTGGAAGCCAGTGGTCCTGAAAGATCAGGTCGTCCACGTCCCCGGCGGCGGTTTTGAAGATGTTCACGGCAGGTCCTCCTTTTGTTTTTGAGACTATTTGACAGTCTATGCGGGAGGAGGGAAAAAGATTCCTCCCCCGGATCTCCGGGGGAGGAGGGGACTTACAGGCTCATCTGGTAGATGCGGACGATGTCCTCCGCGCTGAGGGGGACGAAGGTTTTGTCAAATCCGGCGGTCCGGGCCTTCCGGGCCATCTCCGGGAAGTACTCCGGGCCGATGCCCAGCTCCGACAAGGTGGCGGGGAGGCCCAGGGAGGCAAAGAAGTCCCGGGTCTTTTGAATGGCGCGTTCCGCCAGCTCCCGGAGGGGCAGGGCGGGGTCCAGGCCCCAGACGGCGGTTCCGTACCGGGCAAAGCGGGCCTCGGTTTTCTCATTGAGCACGTAGCGCATCCAGTTCGGGGTCAGAATGGCAAGGCCCACGCCGTGGGTCACGTCGTAGAAGGCGGAGAGCTCATGCTCCATCCGGTGGACGCTCCAGGCCACAGGCTTGCCCATGTCCAAAAAGCCGTTGATGGCCCAGGCGGCGTTCCACATCAGGTTGGCCCGGGCCTCATAGTCGTCCGGGGTCTCGATGGCTTTGGGGCCGTACTTGACGCAGGAGCGGAGGATGGCCTCCGCCAGGCTCTCCGCCAGGTAGTTGTCCTCAATGGGGCTGAAATAGTTCTCGAAGGTGTGGGACATAATGTCCGCCGTGCCCGCGGCGGTCTGGGCGGCGGGGAGGGAATAGGTGTAGGTGGGGTCCAGAATGGACACGGCGGGGTAGCAGCAGGGCCCGGCGAAGGACTCCTTCTCGTTGGTTTCCGGGTTGGAAATGACGGCGATATTGTCCATCTCGGAGCCGGTGGCCGCCATGGTCAGCACGGTGAAGATGGGCAGGGCCCGCTCCGGCGTCAGCTTCTTGCCGGAGAAGTCCCAGGGGTCCCCGTCATAGAGGGCCCCGGCGGCCACGCCCTTGGCGCAGTCGATAACGCTGCCGCCTCCCAGGGCCAGCACGCCGTCCAGCCCCTGCTCCCGGCAGAGGCGCACGCCCTCCCGCACCGTGGCGATGCGGGGATTGGGCTCCACGCCGGGGAGCTCGGCCCATTGGACATTGTGGGCCTTCAGCTGCGCGACGGCCGCGTCGAAGACGCCGTTGCGCTTGACGCTGCCCCCGCCGTAGACGACCAGCACCTTGCGGGCCCTGGCGGCAATTTCCGCTCCCAGCTTTTTGATCTGGCCCTCGCCGAAGTGGACCACCGTGGGAATGGAGTAGGTAAAGTTTTTCATCATGCCCTCCTGTCGGTTTTTGTTCGTCAGCCGTGCAGCCGCCTGGCGGCGGCATTAGCCTCATACAGGATTTTGTCCGCGTCCAGGGTCAAAAATTCGCCGTTTTCATAGAGGATTTTCCCGTCCACCATGGTCATTACCACGTCGCTGCCCTGGGCGGAGTAGACCGCCAGGGCCATGGGGTCGAAATTGGGGACCATGTGGGGCTTGGTCAGGTCCAGAGCAATGATATCCGCCTTTTTGCCCACGGCCAGCTCGCCGGTGTCCTCCCGGCCCTGGAGCTTCGCCCCGTGACGGGTGGCCATGGCCAGGAGCTGGGCGGGCTTTAAAATGGTGGGGTCCCGGTGGTAGCCGTTGTGGAGAACGGCGGCCAGGTGGAGCTCCTCCAGCATGTTCAAATTGTTGTTGCTGGCGGCCCCGTCGGTGCCCAGGGTGACGTTCAGCCCCAGGTCCAGCATCCGCTGGATGGGGGCGAAGCCGCTGCCCAGCTTCATGTTGCTGGTGGGGTTGTGGATGGGGCTCACGCCCTTTTCCAGCATCAGGGCCATGTCCTCCTCCGTCACAAAGACGCAGTGGGCGGCGGCGGTGGGGCAGTCGAAGGTCCCCAGGTCATAGAACCACCTGGCCGGGGTCTTGCCGTATTTCTCCACGCACTCGTCGTGCTCCTTTTTCGTCTCGGAGAGGTGGATGTGCATCCGGCCCCCCAGGGCCTTGCAGTCCGCGCTGTAGGGGCCCACGATGTGCTCGAAGCAGGTGTATTCCGCGTGGACGGAGAAGTCGATGCGGACCCGGCCGTCCCCCGCGCCGTGGAAATCCTGGAAGAGCTGGATGGATTCCCTGGCCCGGAAGTTCCCGGCGTAGGACTCGTTCTTGTCAAAGCACTGAACGGGGCGGCTGATGTTGGCCTTGATGCCGCAGGCCAGGGCGTTTTCCACGGCGGTCTGAGGCTCAAAATACATGTCGGAATAGCTGGTGGTGCCGGTGGAGATCATCTCCAGCAGGGCCAGCTGGTTGCCAAGCCGGATGTCCTCCGCCGTCAGCTTGTCCTCGATGGGCATGATTTTCCCGAAGAGCCACTCCTGGAGGCTCAGGTCGCTGCCCACGCCCCGGAGCAGCACCATGGGGCTGTGGCCGTGGCAGTTGATAAGGCCCGGCAGCAGCAGCCGGCCGGACAGGTCCTTCTCCCGGTCATAGGCGGCCCGGGGCTTTTCCGTCCCGATGTAGTCGATGGTATCCCCGTCCACGCCCAGATAGGCGTTTTCCAGGCAGCGGAAGCCCACCCCCCCGGCGGCGAGGATGTCGCAGTGTTTCAGCAGCAGCTTCATAAGGTCGTTTCCTCCTGTTTCAAATGGCGGCTATGATGGTTTTCATGTATTCGCTGAAGGGCCCGGCGATGGCTTCCGCCGTCTCGTCCACCTCTTCGCCGCTTAGGGGCCGGTCCAGCACGCCCGCCGCCATGTTGGTGATGACGGACAGGGCCAGCAGGGGAAGATCGCAGTGGGCGGCGGTGAGGGCCTCGGTGACGGTGGACATGCCCGCGGCGTCCGCCCCCAGGACGCGGGCGGCCCGGATTTCCGCCGGGGTTTCGAACTGGGGGCCGGGGAAGAACATGTAGGTTCCCTCATGAACCCGGAGGGAAGAGCCCCTGGCACAGTTCAGGGCCAGGGCCCGGAGCTTGGGCGTGTACATCCGGGAGACGTCGAAGAACCGGGGGCCGAAGTCCTCCGCGTTGGCCCCCCGGAGGGGGCTGTCCCCGTTGAGCTTGATGTGGTCCCGGATGACCATCACGTCCCCGGGGCGGTAGTCCGTGTTGACGCCCCCGGCGGCGTTGGTGAGGACGAGGGTCCTGACGCCCAGCAGCTTCAGCACCCGGACGGGAATGACCAGCTCCTCAAAGGAGTAGCCCTCATAGGAGTGAAAGCGGCCGGACATGCAGACAACCCGCCTGCCCGCCACGGTGCCGAAGATCAGCTTCCCGGCGTGGGAGGCCACGGTGGAGAGCAGAAAGTGGGGGATGTCGGCGTAGTCCACTTCCACCGGGTCCTGGATGGCCTGGGCGAAGGGCCCCAGGCAGGAGCCCAGAACGACGCCGATTTCGGGGGTAAGGTCCGTTTTCGTCCGCAGGAAATCTGCGGAGGACTGGAAGTATTCACGGGTGTAAGCCATAGGCTGAACCACCTCCTGACAGTATCAGCCTAATTTTACCACAGGTCTATTTTGGTGTCAATCGGACAGACCCGTTCCTCTTTTCACACAAGGCGTTTGGTGGTATACTGACGCTGTTCAAGGACGCGGGGTGGTCGTTCATGACAAAAATCCGGCGTTTCAAAACGGCGGGCTTGTCCCGCCGCCCTATTTCTGCTGCGCTGTAAACTGGTGATGATGACGCCTTGTTTCGCGGTCTGCGACGCTTTTGCGGTAAAGGCCTTCGATTACCTGGCCCCGGATTCCGCCCGGCTCTGCCGGACCCTGGAGCGGGCCCTGGGGGCCCTGGAGCGGCGGCGCTCCCCCGAGACGGACGAGGCCAAGGCCCGGGACCTGGAACGTCAGCTGGCCCAGGTGGACAGTGAGCTGAGTCAGAAGGACAACGACGCCTACCGCCGCCAGCACACGAAGTTTACAAACGGCTGAGCGCATCAAAAACGTGCTGCCTGAAAGCGCATGGATCGGAAACGAGCTGCGAGAGAAACCCCTCGGGGGTTTCTCTCGTTTTTCATCGGAAATTTTTCTCCGCGCTGATATTTTACAAGCCATTCGACGGGAAAGGTGCTATAATGAGCCGGAGGAAAGGGGGGAGGAGCCTGTGAAAAACGAGCCCGGTACGGCGGTCTACGACCAGGAGCTGCGCCTGGAGGCGTACCGCTTCCACCGCTGCTCCTTCCCCAAGCATTTCCACGAGTACTACGTAATCGGCTACATCGCGGACGGGCAGGGGCTTTTGATTTGCAGGGATGTGCGGTATGCCTTGGAAAAGGGGAACCTCATCCTTTACAATCCCGGGGACCTCCACTCCTGCTCCGAAAACGGCGCGCCCCCGGACTACTGGGGCCTCCACATTCCCCGGGAAACCATGCTGGATCTGACCGGGGAGCTGACGGGACGGCGGACGCTGCCGGTCTTCTCCCGGAACGTGGTTTCCGACCCGGAGGCCGCCTGGGACTTCCGGGCCCTCCACCGGCAGATCATGGACGGTTCCCGGGAGTTCGGCAAGGAGGAGCGGCTGCTGCTCCTGCTCTCCCGGCTGCTGCGGCTCTGCGGCCAGCCCTTCCAGGCCTCTCCTCCCGCCGGGAGGGAGGCGGTGGAGCGGGCCCGCGCTTTTATGGAGGAGCACTGTGGGGAGCGGATCACCCTGGAGCGGGTGGCCGGGGAGGCGAGGCTGAGCAAGTCGGCCCTTCTCCGGGCCTTCGCCAGGGAGAAAGGGGTCACGCCCTACAACTACCTGGAGAGCCTGCGGATCGGCGAGGCGAAGAAGCTGCTGGAGCAGGGCGTCCCTCCCGCTGAGGCGGCCTTGCGGACCGGCTTTTCCGACCAGAGCCACTTCACCAACTATTTCAGCCGCTTTATCGGCCTGTCCCCCGGGGCCTACCGGGAGATTTTCACAGAGAAGGAGAGAACCACCCATGAGAAATGACCGGGCAAGGGGCCACGCCGCGGCCCTCTTTACCATCTTGATTTGGGGAACCACCTTTATTTCCACCAAGGTGCTGCTGCGGGGGTTCCAGCCGGTGGAGATTTTATTCATCCGCTTTCTCTTAGGGCTCGCGGCCCTGTGCCTGGCCTGTCCCCGGCGGATGAAGGGCGTCACGCGGCGGCAGGAGCTGATCTTCGCCGGGGCGGGCCTTTGCGGCGTGTGCCTGTACTACTTGCTGGAGAACATCGCCCTGACCTACACGCTGGCTTCCAACGTGGGGGTTATCCTCTCCGTCATCCCCTTCTTCACGGCGGTGCTGTCCCACCTGTTTTTGAAGGAGGAGCGGCCCGGCGGCGGCTTCTACCTGGGCTTTGTGGTGGCGATGGCCGGCATCTCCCTCATCAGCTTCAGCGGCTCCCGGCTGGAGCTGAATCCCGTGGGGGATCTGCTGTCCCTGCTGGCGGCCATGGTCTGGGCCTGCTACGTGATTTTGACCCGGAAGATCAGCGCCTGGGGGTGGAACACCATTCTCACGACCCGGCGGACCTTCTGCTGGGGCATTTTGTGGATGCTCCCGGCCCTGTTCTTCTTCGACTGCCGCCTGGGCCTGGAGCGCTTTGCCAACCCGGTGTACCTGGGGAACCTGCTTTTCCTGGGCTTTGGCGCGTCGGCGCTGTGCTTTGTCACCTGGAACCTGGCGGTGAAGCTGCTGGGGCCGGTGAAGACCAGCGTGTATACCTACCTGGCCCCGGTTATCACCATCGCGGCCTCGGTGCTGATTCTCCACGAGCCCATCACGCCCCTGGCGGCCCTGGGGGCGGCGCTGACCCTGGCGGGGCTGCTGCTGTCCCAGGGGAAGGATTTGCTGAAAAAAGAGCGGGCGAAGTGAAGACTCGCACCGCGCAAGAAAGCGCCGGACCCATGAGGGTCCGGCGCTTTTTTGTATATTTGTATAGGAGAGGCTCAGGCGTTCTTCGTCCGGGCGGAGGTCCGGCCCTCGGGCTGGATTTCCCCGGCGGCAAGCAAAGCCCGCTTTGTCAGCGCCGGGCCCACCAGCTCGTACACCAGCACGGAGAACAGGACCACGCTCCGCACCACCGCGCCGTCGGTCAGGGCCTGGGCGGTGATGGCCATGCCCAGGGCTACGCCGGCCTGGGGCAGCAGGGTGATGCCCAGGTATTTTGTGATGTTCCCGCCGCAGCCGCTGAGGGCGCAGCTGCCGTAGGCTCCCACGTATTTGCCAAGGGAGCGGACGAGGATGTAGATAAAACCGATGAGCAGCACGGAAGGGTTCCGCAGCACGGACAAATCCAGCTCCGCGCCGGAGAGGACGAAGAACAGCACGAACAAGGGGGCGGTCCAGCCGTCCACCCGGGCCATCAGCTCCTCGGAGAAGCCGCAGATGTTGCAAAACAGCGTCCCGGTCATCATGCACACCAGCAGCAGCGAGAAGCCGCAGTGGACGCCGCCCACCTCGAACTCCTTCATGGACAGCCCCACCGTCAGCAGGACGAAGCCGATGGAGATGGTCAGGCGCTTGCTCCGGGAGTGGAAGAACTGCTCCACCCAGTAGAGGGCCACCCCCGCCAGGGCCCCCAGCCCCAGGGAGAGGACGATCTCCACCACCGGCTCCACCAGCACCGTCACCACGCTGACGGTCCCGCTTTCCAGCGCCATGGCCACGCCGAAGGAGGCGGAGAACAGCACCAGGCCCACCGCGTCGTCAATGGCCACCACCATCAGAAGGAGGCGGGTCATGGGGCCGTCGGCCTTGTACTGCCGGACCACCATCAGCGTGGCGGCGGGGGCCGTGGCGGCGGCGATGGCGCCCAGGGTGATGGCGGAGGACACGGAGATGACCTCCGGCCGGATCAGGTGCAGGAGAATCAGCGCCAGGTCCAGCAGCACCGTGGCGGTCACGGCCTGGAGGATGCCCACGATGATGGCCTGGCGGCCCATGGCTTTCAGCTGGCTCACCCGGAACTCGTTGCCGATGGTGAAGGCGATGAAGCCCAGGGCCACCTGGGAGAGGATGTTCAGGCGCTCCACCGCCTCCATGGAGGGGAAGCCCAGGCCTCCGGCGCCCAGCGCGCCCAGGCAGAAGGGGCCCAGCAGCAGACCCGCCACCAGATAGGCGGTGACGGCGGGCAGCTTCAGCCGCTTGGCCACCCGGGACAGCAGCAGCCCCCCGATGAGGGCGGCGGACAGGCTGATGAGAATTTCCATATGGCGTTACCTCGGTTCTTAAATTATGTATATGATGATGTAAGATAGCACCGCAGCCGGAAATCGTCAAGAACAGAGGCCACAAAAATTGAAGGAAAAGGCCCGGCTTTTTCGCTGTTTTTTCAAAGGAAACCGTGTGCCGCCCCGCGCATGCTTATGCGGCGCTGAAAGGCGAAAGGGACGGCCGGTTGGCCGTCCCTTGGTTTTGGTGAGATCCCGCCCCTCATTCGGGCAGGCGCTGGTAGATTTCCATTTCCCGGTGGAGCCGGTCCGCCAGCTCCGGGGAGCAGTCCCCCGGCAGGGCCCGCCAGCGCCAGTTTCCGCCCAAGGTGGAGGGGGTGTTGATCCGGCCCTCACTGCCCAGGCCCAGCAGGTCCTGAAGCTGCATCACCGCCAGGTCCGCCGCAGAGGCCCAGGCGGAGCGCATCATGCCCCAGTGGTAGCCCTCCTGTTCATTGAGGCGGAGATAGGCTTTCGCCAGCTCCACGTCCTCCGCCGGGGCGGAGGCCATCCAGCCCAGGATGGTGTCGTTGTCGTGGGTGCCGGTGTAGGCCACGCAGTGGGGGGTGTAGCAGTGGGGGAGGTAGCCTCCGCCGGTGTCCCGGCTGTCGAAGGCGAACTCCAGCACCTTCATGCCGGGGTAACCCGTCTCCTCCAGCAGCTTCCGGACGGAGGGGGTGAGGAAGCCCAGGTCCTCGGCGATGATGTCCCGGGGGCCCAGGGCCGCCTCCACGGCCCGGAAAAAGCCGATGCCGGGGCCGGGCCGCCAATGGCCGTTCCGGGCGGTAGCGTCCCCGGCGGGGATGGCGTAGTACTCGTCAAAGCCCCGGAAGTGGTCGATCCGCAGGGTGTCGTAGAGCTGGAACTGGGCGGCGATGCGCCGAATCCACCAGCGGTAGCCGTCGGCCTTCATGGCCTCCCAGTCGAAAAGGGGGTTTCCCCACAGCTGTCCGTCGGCGGCGAAGCCGTCCGGCGGGCAGCCCGCCACCTCCGTGGGCCGTCCGCCGGCGTCCAGCTGGAACTGCTCGGGATTGGCCCAGACATCGGCGCTGTCGATGGAGACGTAGATGGGCAGGTCCCCGATGATGGAGACGCCTTTTTCGTTGGCATATTCCTTCAGGCTCCACCACTGGCAGAAAAAGAGGAGCTGTACCCGGGTCCAGAAGTCGATTTCTCCGGCCAGCTCCTTCCGGGCCCTCTCCAGGGCGGCGGGGCGGCGAAGGCGCAGCTCCTCCGGCCACTCCAGCCAGGGAGCTCCGTCATACCGGTCCTTCAAGGCCATGAACAGGGCGTAGTCCTCCAGCCAGTCCGCCTTCCAGAGGACGCCCCGCAGCTGGAATAAGTCTCCCCGTTTCAGACGGGAACAGGCCAGGCGCAGGACCGCAAAGCGGTTTCGGTAAAGGGCCTCATAATCCACCCGCTCCGGGTCGCTTCCCCAGTTCAGGGACTGGTATTCCTCCGGCTCCAGAAACCCCCATTCGGCCAAGGTGTCCAAGTCGATGAAATAGGGATTTCCGGCGAAGGAGGAGAAGGACTGGTAGGGGGAGTCCCCGTAGCTGGTGGGACCCACCGGCAGAATCTGCCAGCAGGACTGCCCGCCCCGGACCAGGAAGTCCACAAACTCCCGGGCGGCGGCTCCCAGGGTCCCGATTCCATAAGGAGAGGGCAGGGAGGAAATGGGCATCAGGATACCGGCTTTTCTCAAGTTGGCATCCCCTTTCTTGTTGAAGTCAAGGGGCGGTTACGCCTCCAGCCTGGCGACGCTCTCGCCGGGGATGAGCTGGAAGGGCACCACCTCGTGGACGGGAGCCTGTCCCCGCCGCTCAATGCCCCGCAGCAGCACGTCCACCCCCCGCTCCGCCAGGCGCTGGGTGTCCTGGCGGACGGTGGTGAGCCGGGGGACGGAGTAGCTGGCCATGGGGATGCCGTCGTAGCCCACCACGGAGATGTCCTCCGGCACCCGCCTGCCCCGGTCCCGCAGGGCCCGGACAGCCCCGATGGCCATGACGTCGCTCATGGCGAAAATGGCCGTCAGGTCCGGGCGGCGGTCCAGCAGCCGCTCCGTGGCGGCGTAGGCGTCGGCCATGGAGTAGCGGCAGGGCTCGCATTGGCGCTCCGGGTCGAAGGGCAGGCCCAGGCGCTGAAAGGCCCGGCGGCAGCCCTCCAGGCGGCGGTAGCTGATTTGGGAGCAGGACCAGTTGCCGCCCAGGAGGCAGATGCGGCGGTGGCCCTGGCCCGCCAGGAATTCGATGACCTGGGCGGCGGCCTCGCCGTCGTCGGTGGTCAGGGAGGACAGATTTTCAAAGTGAAGGTCCCTGGCGGTGTTGGTCAGCAGCACGCAGGGGACGGCAATGGGCTGAAACCGGGCCCGGAAAAGCTCCAGGTCCCCGCCCAGGAAGAGGATGCCCAGGGGCTTGCGCTCCCGGCAGAGCTGGAGGGCGTAGCTTACCTCGTCGGCGTCCTCGTCCAGGTAGTAGACCACGGCGTCCCGCCCGCTGTCCCGGAGGAGGGCCTGGACCCGTTCCACCAGGTCGGCGAAGAGCATGTTCTGGGTGCCTTTCACTAAAATGGTGATGCCGGTCCCGGCCTGCTGTTTTAAGTGCTTGGCGTTGTTGTTGGGCTGGAAGCCCTGGGCCTCCACCACCGCCAGGACCTTCCGCCTTGTCTCGTCGCTGACGTCGGGGTGATCGTTGAGCACCCGGGACACGGTGGCTACGCCGCACCCGGACAGCCGGGCGATGTCTTTGATAGTCATTCCGCGTCCCTCCTTGCGTACTTTTCAAAGGGGGAGTCCCCCCTGCCGTATTTTAACCCTTAACAGCGCCTGCCGCAACCCCCTTGATAATGTATTTTTGGCAGCTGAGGTAGAACACCACAATGGGGATGATGGCCATGACCAGGGAGGCCATGATGGCGCCCATGTCCACCCGTCCATAGGAGCCCTGCATCCGCTGGATGGTGATGGGGATGGTGCTGAACTTGTTCAGATCCAAGGTCAGGTAGGGAAGCAGGAAGTCGTTCCAGATCCACATGGTCTCCAGGATGCCCACGGAGATATAGGTGGGCTTCATAATGGGCAGCACCACGGAGAAGAAGGTCCGCAGGGGGGAGCAGCCGTCGATCATGGCGGCCTCCTCGATCTCAATGGGGATGGACTTGACGAAGCCGCAGAACATGAACACCGCCAGCCCCGCGCCAAAGCCCAGGTAGATGATCACCAGCCCCCAGGGGGTGCCCAGGCGCAGCCGGTCTGTCACCAGGGAGAGGGTGAACATCACCATTTGGAAGGGGACCACCATGGAAAAGACGCACAGGAGGTACAAAAGCTTGGTGGCGGTGCTCTTCACCCGGGTGATATACCAGGCGAACATGGAGGTGCAGAGCAGGATGACCACCACGGACCCGACGGTCATCACCACGGTCCAGAGGACGGACTCCAGGAAGTTGTACTTCTCCATGGCGTTGGCAAAGTTCTCCAGGGCCACCCAGGTCTTCTCCGAGGGGAGCTTGAAGGGCTCCAGGTTGATAAAGGCCTTTTTCTTAAAGGAGTTGATGAGGACGATAAAGAGCGGGGCCACGTAGAAAATGGAGATTATGGTGAACAAAATAGTGGCGAACCAGCCGCCTCTCGCTTTGCGTTTCATTACTGCTGCACCTCCTTGGAGCGGGTCATTTTCAGCTGGATGAGGCCCAGGGCCACCACCAGGACGAAGAACACCACGGCCTTGGCCTGGCCCACGCCCTGGTAGCCCACCCGGCCGTAGAATGTGTTGAAGATGTTCAGCGCCAGCATCTCCGTCTGCTTCATGGGTTCGCCGGCGGTGAGGGAGAGGTTCTGGTCAAAGAGCTTGAAGCCGTTGGTCAGGGTCAGGAAGGTGCAGATGGTGATGGAGGGCATCATATTGGGGATGGTGACGTTCCACAGCCGCTGCCAGCCGTTGGCCCCGTCGATTTCCGCCGCCTCGTTCAGATCGCCGGGGATGGACTGAAGGCCCGCGATGTAGATGATCATCATATAGCCGATCTGCTGCCAGCAGATCAGGATAACCAGGCCCCAGAAGCCGTACCTGGCGGAGATCTTCAGCGCCAGGTCGTACCGGGAGAGCAGCCCATTGAAGATGAGCTGCCATACGTAGCCCAGGACGATGCCGCCGATGAGGTTCGGCATAAAGAAGACCGTGCGGAAAATGTTCGTGCCCCGGATCTCCCGGGTCAGCACCAGGGCCACGGCGAAGGCGATGACGTTGATAAGGATCAGCGTGGTCACGGTAAACAGGGCGGTGAAGAGGAAGGCGTGGGCGAATTCCCCGTCCTGAAAGGCCCGGACGTAGTTCTGCACGCCGTTGAATTTCGCGTCGGTGACGGTGCGGAAGTCGCAGAAGGACAGGTAGATGCCCATGAGGAAGGGCGCGATGAAGCCGATGAGGAAAGCCAGGAACGTGGGCCCCAGGAAGACGGGGAAATAGCGCTTGATGGATTTTTCCATGGCTGGCGGAAGCCTCCTTCACAAGTTGATGGACTGTTGGACCGGCGGGACAAGAGCCGTGTAAATTGGCACGGCGCGCCTCCCGCCAGCCCAAGGCGGGAAAGAAGGGGCGGGCGGTCTCCCGTCCGCCCCGGTATGGCGTTGTCTCTTACTTGGATTTCTCAGCGGCCCAGTTGTCCACAAAGGCGGCCCGTACGGTCTCCCAGTTGGCGTCGGTCTGGTCGGCGGCGTAGGCGGTCAGGGCGGAGCCCAGGACGTTCTTCCACTCCTCGGAGGGCATGGTGGGGAAGCACCACTTGATGCTGGTGGTTCCGTTGGCCACGTATTCGTTGGCAATGTTCACCAGCAGGTTGCTGGATTCCAGGTTGCCCTTGAAGGGGATGACGAAGCCCATGTGATCGCCGGAGCAGAGATACTCCAGGCCGGTCTCGGAGGTGACGCACCAATACATGAAGTCCAGGGTGGCCTGAATATCCTCGGGCTTGGCGTTTTTGTTCACGCACCAGTAGTTTTCCGTGCCGGTGCACAGGCCCTGCTTGGCCTCGTCGCCCACGCCGATATAGATGGGTAGCATGCCCAGGTTCTCCTCACCGATGTCGGCCACGTCGCCGAAGGCCCAGGTGCCGTTCTGATAGAAGACGGCCTGCTCGGTGACGAACTCCGCCACGGAGTCGTCGCCGGTCTTGGCGGAGAGCAGGGTGGGGGCGCAGGTGCAGTTGTTGATATACAGGTCCCACACAGCCCGGTAGTTGTCCAGGTAGGTTCCCTTGATGGCGTCGGTGTTGCCGATGCCGTCGGCCTCGTACTCGAAGTAGATGGGCAGGTTCGCCAGGTGGGTCTTGAAGCGCCAGTCGGAAGAGCCGTCCATGCCGGCGGAGGTGAAGGCGGAGAAGCCCAGCTCATCCTTCCGGGCGGTGATGTCCTCGGCCACCTTCTTCAAGTCGGCAAAGGACTTGATGTCGTCGGCGGAGTACCCGGCCTGCTCCAGCAGGGCCTTGTTGTAAATCAAGCCGTAGGTCTCGATGACGTAAGCGATGCCGGACATGGAATCGCCATCCATCAGGGCGAAGTCCTGGCTGGAGAGCTCCCCGGCCAGGGCGGAGCCGCTGAGGTCATAGCAGTAGTCCTTCCAGTTGGCAAGACCCACGGGGCCGTTGACCTGGAAGAGGGTGGGGGCGTCGGTCTTGGCCATCTCGCTCATGAGCTGAGTCTCATACTGGCCGGAGGCGGCGGTCTGCACCTTTACCTCCACGCCGGTCTCCTGGGTGTAGAGCTTGGCCAGCTCCTGCCAGTCGGGGTCCTGTTCGGGCTTGAAGTTCAAATAGTACACGGTGCCGGAGGCGTCGGAGCCGCCGGAGCCGCCGGAATCGCCGGCGGGCTGGGTATCTCCGGCGGGCTGGCTGTCGCCGCCGGTCTGGGAATCACCGCCGCCGCCGCCGCAGGCGGCCAGGGACAGGGCCATGACGAGGGCCAGGGCCAGGGTCAAGAGTCTCTTCTTCATTTCATATTCCTCCTGTTTAAAATGGTGGTCGCGCATATTCTGGAAACGTTACTGGTAACGTTTCCAACCCGTGTCTCTATCATAGCCCGCTTTCCCTCCGGATGCAAGGGAAATTTGATGCTTTCACCAAACTTTGGAGAACTGGGTAAAAGGGGATGGGCCAATTTGTATAATATGTCCAGTGTCCAGGGGGATATTCCGGCGCCGGGCCTTTGCCGGGCGCTTATAAAAACCGCGGACCGTGGCAGACTGGAAAGAGGGCGCGACGCCCAAGACCAAAAAATTCGTACAATAGGAGCAAGCTATGGAAAAAGTGGAGAGATTAGTCATTGCCCTGGGAGGGAACGCCCTCCAGTCCAAGGACAGCGGGTCTACCGCCGAGGCCCAGCTCAGCGTGGTGCGGGAGACCTGCGAGCATATCGCGGAGCTCAGTGTGGGAGGCTATGAGGTGGCCGTGGTCCACGGCAACGGCCCCCAGGTGGGCCGCATCCTCCTGGCCAGTGAGACGGCGAAGGAGGTGGTCCCCGCCATGCCCTTCGACGTGTGCGGGGCCATGAGCCAGGGCTATATCGGCTACCACATCCAGCAGGCCCTGCGCTACGCCCTGGCCAAGCGGAACAAGAACACCCCCGTGGTGAGCCTGGTGACCCAGATGGTGGTGGAGGCGGACGACCCGGCGTTTCAGAATCCCAGCAAGCCCATCGGGCCCTTTTACAGCCGGGAGGAGGCCGAGGCCATCCAGCGGGAGAAGGGCTATGCCATGAAGGAGGACGCCGGGCGGGGCTGGCGCCGGGTGGTGCCCTCGCCCCTGCCCCGGCGGATTGTGGAGATCGGCCAGGTGCGGGACCTGTGGGACAAGACCATCGTCGTCACCTGCGGCGGCGGGGGAGTGCCGGTGGTGGAGACCGCCCAGGGCCGCCTGGAGGGCGTGGCGGCGGTCATCGACAAGGACTTCGCCGCGGAGCTGCTGGCGGAGCAGGTGGACGCCGACGTGCTGATGATTTTGACCGAGGTGGAGAAGGTGGCGATCAACTGGGGCAAGCCGGACCAGAAGGACCTGAGCCGCATGTCCCTGGCGGAGGCCTCCCGCTACGTGGAGGAGGGCCACTTTGCCCCCGGCAGCATGCTGCCCAAGGTCCAGGCGGCCATGAAGTTCGTCCGCAGCGACCCCGGCAAAAAGGCGGTTATCACCTCCCTGGACAAGGCCCTGGACGCCCTGGCGGGAAAGACGGGGACCGTGATCACCTTCGCCTGAGGCGCTGGAAAAAGCGTCCTGCTCCTCTTTGGGAACAGGACGCTTTTGGAATGGGTCAGGGGGCTTCCTTCTTCGCGGGTCTGGAGGCCCCGCCGCGGGCGAAGCCGGAGGAGACGGCCCCCGTGGGGCAGACGGCCTTGCATTTCCCGCAGCGGATGCACTCCGGGGCGTTGATGTCCTTGGTCACCTCCACCTGCATGGGACAGGCCGCCTCGCACTTTCCGCAGCCGACGCACTTGTGTTCATCCAGGCGCATCTGGAAAAAGCTGAAGCGGTTGAACAGGGCATAGAAGGCCCCCAGGGGGCAGAGGTACTTGCAGAAGGGCCGGTGGACGGACATGGAGGCCAGCAGAATTGCCGCCAGCACCAGGGCCTTCCAGCCGAAAAGAGCCCCGGCTACCTTCCGCAGATTCGGATCGGCCAGCAGCAGAGGAATGCCGCCCCCCAAGGTCCCGGCGGGGCAGAGATACTTGCAGAACAGGGGCGGGACGATGCTGGTATCCGTCACGAGAAAGGCCGGGAGCAGAACCACCAGCAGCGCCAATACCAGGTATTTCAGATACCGGGCGGGCCGGTCCAGCCTCCGGGGGACCGTGAGCTTGGGAAGCGGGATCTTGTGCAGCAGATCCTGCACCAGCCCGAAGGGGCACAGCAGCCCGCAGACCGCCCGGCCCAGAATTACGCCGAAGAGCATGAGAGTCCCCAGCACGTAGAAGGGGAAGTGATGCTTCGCCCCCAGGGCGGTCTGCAAAGCCCCGATGGGACAGGCCCCCAGGGCCCCGGGGCAGGAGTAGCAGTTCAGCACCGGGACGCAGAACGCCTTGCTTCCCCCGGTGAAAATGCGCCCCTTCCGAAAGCCCGCCGCGTAGCCGTTGAACAGCGCGGCGGCCAGCAGCTGAATCACCCGCTGCCGGGAGATCCGCCCCCTCATCCGATGCCGATGCACTCGAGGCATATCCGCACCGCCTTTTGCAGGACATCCAGATGTTCCTGCCGGAAAAATCCAATCCCAATCAGGACCGGAGCCAGACCCAGGGCTCCGAAGCGCAGGGCCAGAATGGTTTTCTCACGCGTCTTCAAGGCTGATCGCATCCTTTCCTCCCGCCTCCAGCGCCTGGTTCACCGCCTCCAGATAGGCGGCGGACAGGTCCGCCTGGCCGCCGATGATGGCCTCGCCCACCAGGGCGCCCTGGCTGTCCGCCAGCACGGTGGTGGGGGTATACATCAGATTGTTGGCAAGGTCCAGCAGGTCGCCGTCCCCGGTGATGAGGGTGACTCCTTCAAATCCGGCGTTTTCCAGGACCTCCTTGACGGAGTCTTCGTTTCCATAGCCGTCCAGGCAGACGGTGAGCATCGCCACATTGTCCGGCAGGGCCTTTTCAAAGTCCGCGATGTCCGGCATCTCCGCGATGCAGGGCGGGCAGGTGAGGGCCCAGAAGTTGAGGACCGTCACGTCCTTGGCGGCAATGTCCTCCTGGGTGAAGGTCCCCCCGTCCAGGGTGCCCGCCGAGAAAGAGGCCAGGCTCCCCAGGGCGGCGGCGCCCTCCTTGCCTGCGGGCTCGTTCGGAACCGTCTGGTCTTCCGTGGATGAATCGGAGGCCTGTTTCCCGCCGCACCCGGTGAGAAGCGCCAGTGCCAGCACGGCTGCGAGGAGCAGGGAAAGCGTTCTTTTCATGTTCATAAAGCGTCCTTCCTTAGGTAGATTTCAAAGCAGGAAATATCCGCACCATGATAACACATCTTTTCCCCGTTGTATACATTGCGGAACAAAAAAGATGAGAAAGGCTCTCGGACGGGAGGCCGTCCGGCGGAAGCGGAAACCAACGGAGGCGTCCTTTCAGGACACCTCCGTCCAGCTTGCCGAAAAGCGGGTTGTCCAAAGAAAAGTAGACAGGCCGCAAAATGCGGTATAGATAAATGTAAGGATAGGGGAGGGAAAGGTGCGGAGTGGCTTTTTCCCATGAGCCTCCCGGTCCGCGTTCACCTCCGCCAGCAGCTTCTCACTCAGCGTGTAACGCAGAAACCACCGGTATGCTGTTGGGGGAATGGATTTATAACCTGCACCTCTGTTTTGAATAGAGTTTTTTCCGCAGTTTTACTTCAAATAACGCTCTGTGATGCTGTTCGGATTTTCCGCAACCTCCCGCGGCGTCCCCGATGCCACTACGCGGCCTCCGGCTTCTCCGCCGCCGGGTCCCATGTCGATGATATAATCCGCGTTGCGGATCACATCCAAGTCGTGTTCAATGACCACCACTGTGGCTCCATGATCGATCAGCGTCTGAAATACACACAGCAAAGTCCGCACATCCAAGGGATGCAGGCCGATGGACGGCTCGTCCAGAACATAGAGGACGCCGGTAGTACGGTTGCGCACCGCACGGGCCAACTGCATTCGCTGGCGTTCCCCGGTGGAGAGGGTGGAGGCCGCCCGATCCAGGGAAAGATAGCCCAGCCCCAAGTCCATCAGCCGCTTGGCTACAGTCTGGAAGGACTGGCAGATGCTATGGGCCATGGGCCGCATCTCTTCCGGCACAGAGGCAGGGACGCCCTTTACCCACCCCACCAGCTCCGACAGGGGCATGGTACATGCTTCGTCCAGGCTGATGCCCCGCAGCCGGGGCGCACGGGCCGCATCGGACAGCCTTGTGCCGCCGCAGTGGGGGCAGACGCCCTGCTTTAAGAACTTCTCCACCCGCTTCATGCCCTTCTCGTCCTTTACTTTGGACAGGGCATTCTCCACGGTATAGGTGGCGTTAAAGTAGGTGAAGTCCATATCTCCCGCCGCGCCGCTGGTTTTGTTCTGATAGATGATGTTCTTCTTGACTGCGGGACCGTGGAACACGATATCCCGTTCTTTAGCGGTCAACTCGCGGAACGGAACGTCTGTGCGCACCCCCATTTCCCGCGCGATGTCCTTCATCAACGACCACATCAGAGTCTGCCAGGGTGCCACCGCCCCTTCATCAATGGACAGGGATTCATCGGGTACCAGAGTGGACTCGTCCACGGTACGCACGATGCCGGTTCCGCCGCAGTCAGGGCAGGCGCCCTGGCTGTTAAAAGCAAGCTCCTCCGCCGAGGGAGCCATAAACTCCGCATCGCACTCCGGGCAGTGGATGGATTGATCCGCTGCCACCGCCAGGGTAGGCGGGACGTAGTGTCCGTTGGGACAGCGGTGGCTGGCCAGACGGGAGTACATCAGCCGCAGGCTGTTGAGCAGTTCTGTCCCCGTGCCGAAGGTGGAGCGGATGCCGGGAACGCCGGGGCGTTGGTGGAGGGCCAGGGCGGCGGGAACATAAAGCACCTCGTCTACATGGGCCTTCGCGGCTTGGGTCATACGCCGCCGGGTATAGGTGGACAGGGCCTCCAGATAGCGTCTGGAACCCTCGGCGTACAGAACGCCCAGGGCCAAAGAGGATTTCCCGGAGCCGGATACTCCGGCGACAGCCACGATTTGATTCAGCGGTATGTCCACGTCAATATTTTTCAGGTTGTGTACCCGCGCTCCGCGCACCTTGATACAGACAGGTACCTGATGATTTTGTTTCATTGGTTTCACTCCCTGGGCAGCAGGCCCGCACTCAATTTCATCAGGCCGTCATAGCAGATCTCCTCCACCGGGGGGACGAAGTCCAGGAACCGCATCTCCCGTATGGCGTCCATCTGGTTCTGGGCGAGATGCTTTGTCTCGTACAGCGAATTGCAATATATCGAAAACTGGATTAAAAACAGATTGATCTCTTCACTGCCGGCGTCTGGAAACTGGAATGTCACGACCTCCTTCAATGTATTTTGGAAGGGCGGCGTTTCCTTTGCGAAATGCCGCAGAATGGGCTCGCCGCAGCAGGGGTCCCGGATAGGCAGATGCAAAGAAAGAAGTTTTAGGAGTGTTTCATGTCCCCATAGGATATCCGTCATTGCTTGGCAGAACTGTTCCTGGGAATATCTCCGCTCCAAAAGCGCTCCTATCTGCTCTCCCCACTCACGGTATTCCTGAATGATCAGATCAACGAAAACGCACTCCTTTTTGTCATAGTAGTGGTACATGGATGGCCGTGAAATGGAGGTTTTCTCTGCAATCGTAGCCAGCGTGATGGATTCATAGTTCATTGTCATGAGCAGATCTTTGGCCGCGGACAGGATCTCCTGTTTCCTTGCGGCAAGTTCTTCATCGGTTCGTGCCCTGACCTTTCCCATATGACTTCGCCTCCCTACGCTGATGTTGCTTCAGAATACCATATTAAAAAACCGGCGTCAATATTTAATCGACGAGGTGTCTGTTCTGTATGGACGGGTTGTCGGTTATATGATGGAATACTTTATCGAATAAATCAACTGGAGGTATTATTTCCGAGCTTAAAACTCGGAAATAATACATTTGATTTAAGCCGTTTTGCGGTTGCCGCTGTTTACAGCGGCAACCGCAAAACATGGCACATATTACTTCCGACCTTTCAGTTCGGAAGCAATAAATATGAAAAATTAGGCTTTGGACTCATGCGTCTGCCGCAGCTTGACCCGGCGAATGCCGCCCCGGTGGATGTGGAACAGGTCAAGCAAGTGGTGGAGCGGTTTCTCGAAAAAGGGTTTGCCTATTTTGATACAGCGTGGATGTACGCCGGGTTTACCAGCGAGAATGTGGCCAAGGAGGCTCTGGTGGACCGTTATCCTCGGGACAGCTTCACTCTGGCTGCCAAGCTCCATGCTGGGTTGCCTGACTGCTTTATCTGTATTTCTTTATTTCTTTTTGTCCTTGACTTTGGGTACACTTTAAAAAGGAGCGCTGCCGGTTTCCGGCTGTTTTTACGAATTGGACAGCGGGCAAAACGGCGGCCGGGAGGAAACTTTTCCGGTTTTTCTTTGACAAAGCCGCCGGAATGTGGGATACTTCAAGAAGAGGAAACCATATTACCCAGGGCTCCGCGCCCCTGGAGGAATCGGGGAGTAAACCATGGATCAACTGAGAAAGAAAAAAGGCTTTATCTGCGACATGGACGGCGTGATCTATCACGGGAATCAAGTGCTGCCGGGCGTGAAGAAATTTGTCCAGTGGCTGGCGGAGGAAAAGAAAAATTTCCTGTTCCTCACGAACTCCAGCCAGTACACCCCCAAGGAGCTTCAGCAGAAGCTGGCCCGGATGGGGCTGGAGGTGGACGAGTCCCACTTTTACACCAGCGCCCTGGCCACGGCCCACTTCCTGGACAGCCAGGCCCCGGGGTGCAGCGCCTACGTAGTGGGCGAGCACGGAATCACCAACGCCCTGTACGACAAAGGCATCACCTACAACGACGTGAACCCGGACTATGTGGTGGTGGGGGAGTCCTCCGCCTATAACCTGGAGCAGATTACCAAGGCCATCCGCCTGGTAAACGCCGGGGCCAAGCTTATCGGCACCAACCCGGACCTGACGGCCCCCTCGGAGGCGGGCATCGTCCCGGCCTGCCGGGCCCTCATCGCCCCCATTGAGCTGGCCACGGGCAAGAGCGCCTATTTCGTGGGCAAGCCCAACCCCCTGATGATGCGCACCGGCCTGCGGATGCTGGGGGTCCACTCGGAAAACGCCGTGATGATCGGGGACCGGATGGACACGGACATCATCGCGGGCATTGAAACCGGCCTGGACACCGTCCTGGTGCTCTCCGGCGTATCCACCCGGGAGACCTGTGAAGAATACCCGTACCGGCCCAAGTTCATCCTAAAGGGCGTGGGGGAGATCCCCGGGAAGTAAGAACGGGGCGGGATTTTGCCGCAAAACGCCGCCCCTCCCCAGAGCCGGCGCGGCGCCTGGACAAAAAAGGAAGAGGGAAACGAACCCGTTTCCCTCTTCCTTTTTTCAGCTGTCTGTGCCGGACGCTCAGGCGTGCCGGTAGGCCTTGCGGCAGAACATGCCGCCCGCCGTGCTCCGGTTCTTCCGGGCGGCCTCCTGCTTGCGCAGGCGGTCGAATCCATCCTCGACCCCGGCCTTATTCATATTGGAAGTGAGCATCAGGCTGCCAAAGCAAAGGGCGCCGGCTTCATCAAACATCTTCTGAAACATGGTTCTATCCTCCTGTTTCCTGGAAGGCTCCCGCCTTCCGCGTCGTTGTTGGTAGGTTCCCTCCGGTTTCGCGCTCCCCGGAGGATGGCCTTAGTATAGCCTTCCCCCCTGCTCTTGGCAAGAATCAAACTGGGCAAAGTTTCCTGGCGCGCCGCCTTGAAATTATACTTCTTGCACAAAAAAATATGCGATTTTCCGTTATTATAACCAATTCTGGTTTGCAAACGCCGCACATCTGCAGAAAGCGGGGGAAGTCGGAATCTATTTAACATTTCAACTGTTTTTGAAAAGCGAAGAGATAACATTCCTCATCTTTTTAGAGCTGGAAAATATAGGCATATTGCACCCAAAACTGACATCTTAGTCTGCAATAATTGAAGCATATGTCGTAATATTGTACAAAATTCAAGCTGTCATTTTGACATCTGATGTTTGAAACTAACATATCCTCCGTTCTTTCAAACATATTTCCATCACATTTTCCCGGTTCTTCTGCTAAAATCAGATATAGAAAGACGGAGGGCCCACCGTTTCACAAAGTATGCATGAGAATGAAGGAGGAACCCACAATGACAACCCCGGACACCCAGACCAGACGGCTTCCCGCCAGCCAAAAGTACGCCTTCGGCATCGGCGCCATCGGTAAGGATGCCATCTGCAACCTCGTCGGCGCCTTCCTGATGCTGTACATGACGGATACCCTGGGCCTGAGCGCGGCCTTTGCCGGCGTGCTCCTCGGCGCCGCCCGGATTTGGGACGCCGTCAACGACCCCATGATGGGCATGATTGTGGACAACACCCACACCCGGTACGGCAAATTCCGTATCTGGCTTATCATCGGCACCTTGATCAACTCCGTGTTCTTCATCCTGCTTTTCACCACCTGCGGCATCACCGATAAGGGGACCCTGATGGTCTATGTGTCCGTCATGTATATCCTCTACGGCATGACCTACACCATCATGGATGTGCCCTACTGGTCCTGGCTGCCCAACCTCTCCAGCGACCCCCGGGAGCGGGAGTCCATCTCCGTTGTCCCCCGCATCTTCGCCTCCATCGGCGGCTTCCTAGTGTGCACCTTCGGCTTGAACCTCATCAACTACTTCAATGAAATGGCCGGGGACCAGACCGTCATGCAGACCCAGGACAACGGCCAGGTGCTGAACATCTCCGTCACCGGCTTCACCTACGCCGCCGTGGCCATCGTGGTGCTGTTCATCGTCTGCATCGGCATCACCTGCGCCGTGGTCAAGGAAAAGCCCACCGTCGGAGAAGGCAAGGCGGAAAAGACCAGCCTCAAGGAAGCCTTCGCCATCATCATCAAGAACGACCAGCTGGTGGCCTTCATCGGCCTGCTGCTGACCTTCAACCTCTGCACCCAGATTCTGAAGGCCTTCGCCGTCTACTACTTCAAAGAGGCCTGCGGCAACGCCTACCTGTACTCCATCTTCGGCTACGCCATCATCGCCGAAATGGTGGGCCTCTTCCTCTTCCCCAAGATCGCCAAGAACATGGAGCGTGAGAAGGTCTACCTTCTGGCCTGCGCCCTCCCGGTTGTGGGCCTGGTGCTGCTGTTTGCCCTGGGCTATGTGGCTCCCTCCAGCACCGCCGGCGTCATCGCCTCCTGCGCCTTCATCTTCTTCGGCTCCGGCCTCTCCCTGGGCACCACCACCTGCTGCATCGCCGACGTCATCGACTACGGCGAGCTGAAATTCGGCAAGCGGAACGAGTCCGTCACCTGCTCCGCCCAGACCTTCCTGATGAAGGCCGCCTCCGCCGTGGCCGCCACCCTCACCGGCGTGGGCCTGGACGTCATCGGCTACAATCCCGAGGCCTCCGGCGCTCAGTCCGCCGGCACCATCATGGGCATCCGCTTCCTTATGTTTGCCGTGCCCATCGCCCTGGCCATCCTCAGCTTCCTGATTTACAAGACCCAGTACAAGCTGAAGGGCGCGCGCCTGGACCAGCTGACGAAGGACGTCAACGCCCTCCACGCCAAGCAGGGCCGGAAGTAAGCCCAATACCGTATACCGCATAAGGAGGACCCTTTATGAGCATCGCCTACCACGAGAGCACGAAAACCTTCCACCTGACCAACGGTCAAATCAGCTACATCATGAAGGTGCTTCCCAACGGGGCCCTGGGGCAGCTGTACTTCGGAAAGGCCATCCGGGACCGGGAGAGCTTCGACCACCTGCTGGAGATGAAGCACCGCCCCATGAGCTCCTGGGTCTTTGAGGGGAACAAGCTCTTCTCCCTGGAGCATACCCGGCAGGAGTACCCCTCCTACGGCTCCACCGACTACCGCCACCCCGCCGTGCAGATTCTACAGCCCAACGGCAGCCGGATCACGGACTTTGTGGTCCAGTCCCACAGCGTCACCCCCGGCAAGCCCGCCCTGGAGGGCCTGCCCGCCACCTACTGCGAGGCCGGCAGCGAGGCCGAAACCCTCACCGTCCGTCTGCGGGACGAGCTGCTGGGGGTTTCCTTGGACCTGAACTACACCCTCTTCGCGGACCGGCCGGCGCTGGCCCGCTCCGCCCGGCTGGTGAACGAGGGGGGGCTGGACCTCCACCTCACCCACGCCATGAGCCTCTGCCTGGACCTTCCCGACCGCGACTATGAGTTTGTCCACTTCTCCGGGGCCTGGTCCCGGGAACGCTGGATGAAGGTCCGGCGTTTGGAGCAGGGCATCCAGTCCGTGGAGTCCGCCCGGGGCAACTCCTCCCACAACCACAACCCCTTTGTCATGCTCCGCCGCCCCGGCACGGACGAGGACCAGGGCGAGGTCATCGGCCTCTCCCTCGTCTACTCCGGCAACTTCCTGGCCCAGGCGGAGGTGGACACCTGGGATACCACCCGGGTCACCCTGGGCATCAACCCCTTCGGCTTTGACTGGAAGCTGGCCCCCGGAGAGTCCTTCCAAACTCCCGAGGCGGTGATGGTCTACTCCCATGAGGGTATGAACGCCATGAGCCGCACCTTCCACCAGCTCTACCGCAGCCGCCTGGCCCGGGGCCGGTGGCGGGACAAGCCCCGGCCCATCCTCATCAACAACTGGGAGGCCACCTACTTCGACTTCACCGAGGATAAGCTGGTGACCATCGCCGAGGCCGCCCACAAGGACGGCGTGGAGCTCTTCGTCCTGGACGACGGCTGGTTTGGCGCCCGGTGCAGCGACTTCGCGGGCCTGGGGGACTGGACCCCCAACCGGGACCGCCTGCCGGAGGGCCTGGCCAGCCTGGCCCGGCGGATCAACGGCCTTGGCATGCAGTTCGGCCTCTGGTTCGAGCCGGAGATGGTCAACAAGGATTCCGACCTCTACCGGGCCCACCCGGATTGGATCATCCACGTCCCGGGCCGCCGGGAGTCCCATGGCCGGAACCAGTACGTGCTGGACTTCTCCCGGCCCGAGGTGGTGGACTGCATCTATGACCAGATGGCGAAGCTCCTCAGCGAGGCCAACATCTCCTATGTTAAATGGGACATGAACCGCAGCATCTCGGAGCCCTTCTCCGAGGCTCTGCCCCCGGACCGGCAGGGAGAGCTGTTCCACCGCTACATCCTGGGCGTTTACCGCCTCTACGAGCGGCTGACCGCCAGCTTCCCCCATGTCCTCTTCGAGTCCTGCTCCTCCGGCGGCGGGCGGTTTGACCCCGGCATGCTGTACTACGCGCCCCAGTGCTGGGCCTCCGACGACTCCGACGCCGTGGAGCGGCTGAAAATCCAGTACGGCACTTCCTACTGCTATCCCATCAGCTCCATCGGGGCCCATGTGTCGGCGGTACCCAACCACCAGGTAAAGCGGATCACCCCCTTGGCCACCCGGGCCAACGTGGCCTACTTCGGCACCTTCGGCTATGAGCTGGATTTGAACAAGCTCACGGCGGAGGAGCGGGAGCAGGTCCGGCAGCAGATTGCCTTTATGAAGGAGTACCGGGAGGTTCTCCAGTTCGGCGACTTCTACCGGCTCCGCTCTCCCTTCGACGGGAACTTTACCTCCTGGATGGCGGTGAGCGGGGACAAGAAAACCGCCCTGGTGGGCTGGTACCGGACGCTGAGCGAGACTAACGGCTCCTGCCGCCGGGTGAAGCTCCAGGGCCTGGACCCGGAGCTCTGCTACCAGGTGGACGGCGGCGGGACCCACTATGGCGACGAGCTGATGAACCTGGGCCTTGTGACCACCGACAGCGGCGCGGGCGAGTGCCAGCCCGGCGAGCGGCCCATCTGCGACTTCGATTCTCACATCTTTGTGCTGAAAGCGTGAGTCTCAGCGGACCTTGGGTCCGCCCTCCGTCCCCCTATAAAGCCGATCCGGGCCGCCCCATAGGGCGGCCCGGATCGGCTTTGTCTCAAATTTTCGGGGCGGCGGGCTCCTCCGGCGCTTCCGCCAGATGCTCCAGGCTCCGCAGGGCCCGCTCCCGGTCCCACTTCCGGTACTTGACCGGCGTGATGCCGAACTGCTGCTTGAAGGCCTTGGAAAAAACCTGGGGGTCCTGATAGCCACAGCTCATGGCGATGTTGGCGACGGACGCGTCCGTCAGCGTCAGCTGTTCCTTGGCCCGGGTCAGGCGGAACTGGGTCAGGCACTCCTGGGGGGAGACGCCCAATATCCGCCGGAACAACGTGAAGAGATAGCTCCGGTTCAATGCCACGTAGCCCGCGATGTCGGAAACCGTGATGCCGTTGGCGTAGTTGTTCCGAATGAACTCCATGGCCTGGTGGATATACAGGTTTTCCCGCTCCCGCTTGGTGAGGCGGCGTTCCGACTCCCGGGAAATCCCCTTGGCAAGGCAGGCGAAAAACCGGCACAGCAGGGACTGGAGCATAAAGTCCGCCTCCGTGTCGGACTTGTTGTAGGTCAGCATGGACTCCACCAGCTTCAAAAGCTCCCCGCCGTCCTCGCAGCGGAAGGTCAGCTGGCCGTTTCCCAGGCCCAGGCTCCGCAGGCAGCTCTCGCACTTGGCCCCGTCGAAGCCGATCCAGAGGTAGGTCCAGGGGTCCTCCTCGCCGGCCTGGTAGAAGGTCTGCTTGTTGGGCTCGATCAAAAAGCCCTCTCCCTTGTGCAGGGAGAATTCCTGGTCCTCCACCCGGTAGATGCCGCTTCCGTCCAGAATATAGTGCAGGAGATAGTTGGGCCGGACCGCCGGGCCATAGCTGTGCAGAGGCTCGCAGCGGGCATGGCCGCAGTAGCAGAGATAGAAATCGGAGAACTTCTGATACTGCTTTTGCAGGTGCAGCACATAGCTTTCTTCCATCGCGCCTCCCCCTTATCCGTTGGCTTGGATACGCGGCCTTCAGCCGCCGCAGCGTCCGCTGTTTCCGGCGCAGCCATGGTGGTCCTCTCCGCAGTGTCCATGCTCCCCGTGGTGGTCGTGGCGGCCGCACCGGACCTCGGCGCTGTAGTCCAGCGTCCCCGCCAGAAGGGCCCGCACCGCCTCGTCCGCCCCGCCGGTGACGCCGCCATAGAGCCGGATTCCCGCCTGGGCCAAGGCCTCCTGGGCTCCCGCGCCGATGCCGCCGCAGATCAGCGTGTCCACCTCCAGCCCGGAGAGAAAACCCGCCAGGGCCCCGTGGCCGCTTCCGGCGGGGACGGCAATCCGCTCCGCGGCAATCCGCCCGTCCTCCACGTCGTAAATTTTGAATTGGCCGCTGTGGCCGAAGTGCTGGAACACCTGGCCGTTCTCATAGGGTACCGCGATTTTCATGCGCAACGCTCCTTTTCCAATTTGCGCGGACAGGCCGCCGCCTTCCTGCTTTTTCTATTGTAGCCCGGAACCGGCGGTTTTGCAAGCCACTATGAAACTAGATAACCGCCCATAAATTCGCGGAGGACGCCGCGTTTACCGGCGGCAGTACCGGCGCCCTGGAGGTCTGCCAACTTAAGGGAAGGGCCCCCATTTTGCCGTTGCAAAGAAAAAAGGAATATGTTACCATAAATGTGCCAATGCGGAAACGAAACCGTTTGGGAAGGGAGAGGCACCTATGATACGACAAAAGATCATCTGCGACTGCGACCCCGGACATGACGACGCCGTCGCCCTCATGCTGGCGGCGAACAGCCCGGAGCTGGAGCTCCTGGGCGTCACGGTTGTGGCGGGGAACCAGACTCTGGACAACACCGCCCGGAATGCCTGCCGGGTATTGCAGTGGCTGGGCCGGGAGGATATTCCCGTCTACGCGGGCTGCGGACGTCCCATGGTCCGGGACCGGATAACGGCGGGGGACATCCACGGCGAGACGGGTTTGGACGGCCCGGTCTTCCCGCCTTTGCGCAAAGCGGCGGAGAAGGAACACGCGGTGAGCTTCCTGGCCCGCACGCTGCTGGCCTCGGAAGGAGACGTCACCGTGGTCACCACCGGGCCCATGACGAATTTGGCCATGGCCCTGCGGATGGAGCCGGGCGCGGCGGAGAAAATTCGGAGGATCGTTTTGATGGGCGGCTCCTATACCAACGGAAACGTCACCCCGGCGGCGGAGTTCAACATCCTGGCGGACCCGGAGGCCGCCCACGTCTGCTTCACCTCCGGCCGTCCCATCACCATGATCGGTCTGGATGTGACGAGGAAGGTCCTCTGCTACCCCGCCATTGTGGAGCGGATGGCGAAGGTGAACACCTGCGCCTCCCGGCTGTTTGTGGATTTGATGAAGCATTTCTGCAAGGCGCAGAAGGAGGTCTTCGGCTGGGAGGGCGGCCCCCTCCACGACCCCGTCACCATCGCCGCCCTGCTGGACCCGGCGCTGGTTGCCGTCAAGCCCATGAACGTCCGCATCGACCTAGGCCGCGGGGATTCCTATGGGCGGACAAACTGCGACGCCTTCGGGTACTTAGGCCTCCCCGCCACGGCGGACGTGGCTGTGGACATCGACGTGGAGCGCTTCTGGGACATCATCGAGGGAGGACTCCGCCGCTGCGGTGAAACGGAGGCGGGGGCATGAGGGTTCTCAGCTTCGGATCGCTGAACATCGACTATGTCTATGAAGTTCCCCGTTTCGTAGGGGGCGGGGAAACCCTGCCTGCCCTGTCCCTCAGACGGTTCAGCGGCGGAAAGGGCTTGAACCAGTCCGTGGCCCTGGCCCGGGCGGGACTGGAGGTCCGGCACGCCGGGGCGGTGGGCCGGGACGGCCTGTTTCTCCTGGAGGAGCTCCGGGCGGCGGGAGCCGATACCAGATATGTGGAGGTCCTGGAGGACGTCTCCACCGGACACGCCGTTATCCAGCGGACCCCGGCGGGGGAAAACTGCATCCTGCTCTACGGCGGGGCCAACCGCCGGATCACCCGGGAACATATCGACCGGGTCCTTTCGGACTTCGGCCCCGGGGACGCCCTGGTCCTGCAAAATGAAATCAGTGAGCTGCCCTATCTGGCGGAACAGGCCAAAAAGCGGGACATGATCGTGGCCCTGAACCCCTCCCCCATGGAGGAGGGCCTGCTGTCCCTGCTGCCTTCCGCCGGATATCTGATCCTCAACGAAATCGAGGCGTCGCAGCTCCTGCGGGGCCTGGGAAAGCCGGTTCCCGAAGCAGGGGAGGCCCTGGCGGAGGCGCTTCCCTCCTCCGCGACTATCGTGCTGACCCTGGGGCCTCAGGGTTCCCTCTGTGCCGCCGGGGGACGCCTTATAAGACAGGCGGCGGTTCCCGTCCGGCCCGTGGACACCACGGCGGCGGGGGACGCCTATACCGGCTTTTTCCTGGCCGGGGCCCTCAGCGGGCGGGGCGTGGAATGGGCCATGGAATACGCCTCCGCCGCCGCGGCCATCGCCGTCACCCGGCCTGGGGCCGCACCCTCCATTCCCTCCCGGGAGGAGGTCCTGGCGGAGATGGGCGGCTGACATGATATTATTTCTGAGTTTTAAGCTCGGAAATAATACAAAACGGGGCGGAGCTGCCGCGGCAGCTCCGCCTCTCACTACTGCACCCGGCAGCCGGGCCTCCGGGCCCGGTTCTTCCGTTCCCGCTGATAGCACTCGTCGCAAAGCCGCCCCCGGTGATACAGGGGCAGGGCCTTTCCGCAAACCTGGCAGAAGCGGATGTTGTTCCGCAGCCGGTGCAGCAGGATTTCGTTGATCGCGTCCGCCACCTGCTCCCGGCTGTCATAGAGACGATCCTCATCTACCGGGCAGCCAAAGGCCTTGGCAAAGGAGTAGTAGAGATCCAGCTTCCGGTAATACTGCTCCAGCTCCGGCAGGGTGGGGTCCCCCTCCGGAAGGCCCGGCTGGTCGACGTCCTCCCCCTGCTGCCAGCGGCGCAGGAAGGAGAAGAACAGATCCCGCAGGGCCTCCTCCGACTCGTCAAAGGGGATGTTGGCCGCTTTCAGTTCCTGCTCCCGGGTGAGGGTGAAGCCCATCTCCCGCATTTTGGAGATGATGGCGATATACCGGGTGATGTCCAGCTTCCGGTAGGGCTCCACCGTGGGCATCCGGTTCCACTCCGTCAGCACCTCCAGAAGATCGAACTCCGCCTGAAGCACCAGATCGGAAAAGCCCGCCACGGCGTAATCCAGGGGCGGGACGACTGCCTCCAGCCCCGCCCGGATAATGGGCAGGCCCTGGACAGCCCCCACATAGCCCTTGTTGTACATGCCGAAGCGCCCCGCCCGTCCGGCAATCTGGCGGATCTCCTCCGGCTTCAGCTCCCGGCGTTCCACGCCGTCAAACTTCTCCGTCTCCAGGAAGATGATTCGCCGGATGGGCAGGTTCAGCCCCATGCCGATGGCGTCGGTGGAGACGATATACTCCATCTCCCCCTTTAAAAAGCCCTCCATCTGCCGCCGCCGGGTGGAGTAGGGCAGGGCTCCGTAGATGATGGCGGGCTCCTTCCCGCTTTGGCGGAGGTCCTCCGCCACGCTGAGGACCCCCACCTTGGAGAAGGTGATGAGGGCGTCCCCCGGCTGCACCCGGTGGTAGTCCACGGTGCGGGTCATGCAGATCAGCGGCGTGGTCCGCTTGTGGCGCTCCACCTCATAGGTGTCGCCGCAGCTTTCAATCAGGCGGATCAGCAGGTCCTCCGCCTCCGGGGCGGCACAGAGGTGAACCTCCGGGGACAGCACCCCCAGAATGGCCCGGGTCCAGGCGTAGCCCCGCTGTCCGTCGGAAATCATCTGGCATTCATCGATGACGGCCACGTCGTAGTACCGCCGCATGTCCAGCTTCTCGGCGGTGGCGGCGGTGTGGGTGTCCCAGGTGCGGGCGTCCTCTTCCTCTCCGGTGGTGAGGCTGCAATCCACCCCCGCGTCCAAAAGGGTTTCCTGCGCCTCCAGGGCCAGCAGGCGCAGGGGGGCCAGGTATACGCCGCTGCGGGCCTGCTTAAGGCGCTGGAACCCGGCGTAGGTCTTGCCGGTGTTGGTGCCCCCCAGGTGGAGCGTAAAGTGGCGGCGCATCGCCCGGGCCTCCGGGTACTCGTCCTTGGGGTTCAGGGCGATGAGGAGGGACAGGCTGGTGCGGATGGCCTGGGGCACGTACCACACGGACCAGACCGCCGTCAGCCCCTCCTTCACCAGAAGGTCCGCCGGGAAGCCCGGCGCGCGCAGCATCGGCGAAAGGTCCGCCTCCGGCTGTGCGGCGGCCAGATCCTCCAGCGCCCGCCCGGCGGAGGCCAGCAGCACTTGCGGATACCGGCCTTGGACCTTGCGGACCAGGGGCGCGCCCTCCCGCTCGCCCATCCAGCCCCCGGCCTTGAGAAAGTTTTTCAGCACTATGGGAAGGCTCTTGCTGTCTCCCCGCTCCTCCAGGGCCAGAAACTCCTTTATCCAGCCCTGGGCCCGGGAGGAGGCCAGGCTGCGCCCCTTGGCCACCCCCGGCAGCAGGGCCAGCAATCCCCGGTGAATCAATTTCGCCAATATGGCGGCGTCGGAGGCCGTCTCCTCCAACCCCCCATCCTCCCAGGCCTGGGACAGCAGCTTACAGGCGTTCCCCGCTCCCTGGGCGGGGGTCTTCCGGGGCTCGATTTTCCGGGCCTGAAAGTGAGGGTGCTCCTCCGCCGCCTTCACCAGCTTTTTGTTCCATATCCGGCGGCGGCCGCTCTCCGTCTCCTCATATTCCGGCGGGGGAAGAAGTTCCTGAATCAAGGCATTGGTCCAGCCCCGGCTCTTCAATGTGGCGGCGGACCAGTTTTTGGCTGGGCGGCGTCTGGGCACGGCGCTTCCCCCTTTCCTTCTCGAAACGCGTCGATTCTTATGGATAGTATAGCCCAAATCCGGCAAATCTTCAACGGCGGATTTTCCGGCCCCGCCGGGGTGGGAGAAATGGGTGGATTTTCCGTCGGATTTATGGTATAATCGGTAATCAATAACGCAAAAAGGGGTATCGACATGGAAAGGGAACCGCACGCCAAAATCATCAGCCGCAACGCTTATGGCGAGGAGGTCTGCGCCGGCGCCGCCCGCATCTCCACCACCGCCGGGGACGCCCAGGCGATCTTTGAAAACGCCCGGGGGAATTCCAAGAACCGGGCCCTCATTGGGAAGGTCCTGGCCTCCGGCCACAAGTCCCTCATTGAGCACGCCGTCTTCACCATCGCCCTGCGGGACGTGTCCGTCTTTGTGGAGCAGTTTTTCATTGAGTTCCGCCTGGCCTCCTTCACCGTCAAGTCCCGGCGCTACGTGGACTTCAGCCGCCTGGGCTACTACATTCCCCCGGAGCTGGAGGGGGAGGACCTGGACCTGTACCGCCGCTATATGGACGGGCTCTTCGCGGCCTATGGGGACCTTCTGGAGGCCGGAGTCCCCCGGGAGGACGCCCGCTTCCTCCTGCCCTACGCCTTCCACAGCAACTTCTACTGCACCCTCAACGCCCGGGAGCTGGGCCGGCTCCTTTGTGAAATCCGCAGTCGGGGCCGGGACGTCCCGGAGCTGCTGGCCCTGGCGGACGAGCTCACCGGACAGTTGGAAGAGCAGTTTCCCTGCCTGCTTCCCGAGCTTTGTGAGTCCTTCGAAGACGCCCCCGCCGGGGAGGCCTTCCCCCTTCGCTGTTCCTCCCGCGAGCCCGTCTTCCTCGCCCGGGGGACGGCGGGGACCGTCTCCCTGCTTCGCGCCCCGGCGGAGCCCATGAAGCTTCTGGAGGCCGCCCACCGCGTTCAGCACCCCGGGAAGCCTTTGGACCTGGCCGCCCTGTCCTCCTCCCGGCGGCCCCGGGAGCTGGAACAGCTGGCGTATACCTTTACCGTCTCCGGCATCACCCTCTCCGGCGTCACCCACCTGGTCCGCCACCGGATGCAGTCCATCGTCGTTCCCCCCATTCAAAGCGTGGACCACAGCAGGGTCATCCTCCCGGACTCCGTCGCCGCCGATCCGGCCGCGCTGGAGCGGTATCAAACGGCTGTACGGGACGCCCATGACCGGCTTCTCCAGATCCGGGAGCGCCCCGCCCTGGAAAAGCTCCACTACTACTTTGCCCTCAGCGGGAACCTGATGGACGTCATGACCACCATGAACGCCCGGGAGCTTCAGTGGTTTATCCGTCTGCGCTCGTGCAGCCGGGCCCAGTGGGAAATTCGGGATATCGCGGTGGATTTGCTGCGCCAGCTCCGGCGGAGCTTCCCCGAGCTCTTCGGCCGCTTCGGCCCCGCCTGCTTCTCCGAGGGCCGCTGCCCCGAGGGGCGGCTGACCTGCGGGCAGATGGGCGATGCCGTCCGGCGGTTCAAGGATCTGGAAGCCTGAGAGCCTGTTTAAAATCTTCTAATGAGGATGGCAATGAGGGCAAACGTGAGAATCTGAGCAGAAATAAAAAGGTTGCGTTCACAATTTTTCCAAAGTCTGCGGAATTTGTCGAGCCAGCCAAATAGACGCTCTACCACCCAGCGGCGTGGCAGAACGACAAACTTGTGTAATTCGCTGCGTTTTACTACCTCAACCTGTGCGCCG